>Ga0209191_1000103_pt1 | contig 66183 bp, 63 predicted proteins | sample S_130626_EF_Meta_FD_187320 | JGI IMG/M metagenome (GOLD analysis project Ga0209191, IMG submission 187320) | Freshwater microbial communities from Lake Simoncouche, Canada to study carbon cycling - S_130626_EF_MetaG (SPAdes) (version 2) | ecosystem: Environmental > Aquatic > Freshwater > Lake ...
TGTAGTCACACTTAGCCCTGGCGGGCTAAAAATGAACATTATCTGAGTTGAGCAGTTCACTTAACGTTACAGCATTACAGTGGCGGTTGTCCGGTACCACGAGCTGAGTCTTAATTACAACGGCAGGTCTATAAGCATACGTTAACATGCCAATAGCCGCGGGTATTTCTCCCTCTTTTAGCCTTTTAAATATTTTCTCTTTAAAATCAAACTGGTTATAGGCATATCCAATCCTCGTCTGTTACGATAGTGATTTTAAACCCTTCCGCCAAGGTAAGGAATTCCATTGACTGCGATCCGTGATCCAGCTTTAAGGGCACAATTTAGTCGCCTGTGCGGGCTTATTTGGCAGTTAAAAGGCCTGAATTATTGAGCTTTGAGTATATGTGAACCATGTACACGGACAGATATCTGTCCGTTATAATAGTCTTTTGATTCTAGAACTTTGCGGGAAAATTGTTCTCTGGCCTCGAAGTAAGAGCATTGCGCCTTGGATGTGCAGTAGTATAGTATTTCTCGAGTGAAGTTTTCTTTGCCTAATTTTAATACGTCCACGTTTAATTCTAGATTCGAGCCATAATAATCTCGCCAATCCGAATCAATTTTTGACCGTATTTTCTTTCGTTTCTTAGTTCCGTTCTTGAGTTTGACCATCTTGTAGGATGTTTTTGCGAACTTGGCTAATTTTTTGCCTATATACATACGTCCAGAGATTGTATTGGTTATGAGATATACGAAACCTACACATTCTTCGGGTAAGGTTTCTATAATTGTATTTTCATAAGTCCAAGACATACACTAGTTAGTGTCTGCGTCTCCTGGAACCTGCTTCTTCTGAGCCTTGTGAGCGTCCACACTGTGACGCCAATCTTGTATTAATTTTCGCCGTTCACGTGAAATAATACGAATCTGGGCAAGCCAGTATCGTGTTTGTTCCCCAGCACGGCGTGTGCCTTTGTTGATCCAACGTTGATTTGCTTTGAAGTACTCGTTAAACGCCCGCATGAGTTGCGTGTGAGTTTCTTCATCTTGTGGAATCATTTCTTAGCTTGTTCCTTAGCCAGTTCTGGAGCGATACGATTCAATTCTTCTTGATGCGCATAGCCCGCAGGCGGATTTAAATTCCAACTGTCCGCTGTAAACATACGTACAGGTTTCCAGTATTTGGCAATAATATTGTTGATAACAACAATCCCCGCTACCACAATTATAAAACCCAACATTGTTAAAATACTACCGCCTAAAAAAACGGCCGCTTGATCCATATCCATTATTCTGTTACCTCTAAATCAGTTGCGTAACTTGTAAAGCCATTTTCTTTAATGACTTTAAGTACGTTGTTCACCCGCCCAATCAATTCATCCTTGTGACTGATTAAGAAGATGTTCTTCTTGCGTTCACGGCTCATCTTTTTAAGCACGGCTAACGCACCTTCGACACCTGACGCATCTAAGCCGTTGTCAATTAGTTCGTCAACAAACAACAAGTTGATCTGCTGATACAAACTTTCCCACACGTCACGGAAACTCCATGACAAACCAAGTATAAGACGATTACGCTCTCCTCGACTTAGGTTATCAAAATCTAAGTCTTGCCCTAGCTGTGTTATCTCAACTGTTAAGTCATTTTGGAATACCACTGTGTGCGGTAAGCCCATCTTATCAAGATAATAAGTTAGACGATTGTTAAGATATGCTAGGTTTTGATCTATAATCTTTTTGCGTATAAATGAATCTTTGCTGGTTAATAGTTTAAGTAAAAACTCTTGATGGTCTTTAAGCGTGTTAAGTTCGTTGACTTTATCCCATGAAATTTCCTGCATGGCAGTATGGCGCAATTCGTCAATTTGTTCTTGGTAAGGATCCGTTTCGCCTGCCTTAACGGTTAACTGTGTTTCAAGAGTTTTTAAATTATTTTGATGTTTAAGTGCGGCCTCAACAGTATCGTAATAGGTATTAGGACGCTGTGCCACTTCGCCAATGGCTGTAATTTCCTTCATGATCTTAGCAAGGTCCGCGGCCACTTTATCATTGTATTTGTTAGCATCATCTAAATGCTGTTGAGCTGTAGCAGACATTTCTTCATGTTTGTGATCATGCAGTTCTTGTTCGCAAGCGTGACATTTTTTGTCCTTCAACTTAGCAAGCTCGTCAGCGTACTTTTTTACGCTTCGCTCCGCTTGCGCTGTCGCGCTGTCTAGCGTTGCCCGCTCCTTAGCGAGGCTTTTCAATTTGGCCGTCTTCTCTTCAAAAAGTTTTAGCTCGCCGTGCTTGGCAAGTTCTGCTTCAATGTCTACGCTTTCAAGTTCAATAATAGCTCGCGCTGTTTTTTCAATGTCTGCTTCGTGTTGAGTATTCCAAGCATTTTGTCTTGTAATTAAACTGTCAACACTTAGTTGAATTTTCTCGTTAGACTTTTTAGCGGCTTCAATATCTGCGCTTTCTTGTAGCACTTGATCTTTAGTTGTTCTGATTAGTTCTTTAAGTGTTTCTGCTTTTTCACTTAGAATAGTTATGCCCAATAACTGTTCAATAATAGCACGTTGCTCGTTGGCCCGCATACTTAAGAACGGTTCTGTGTATGTGTTAAGAGCAACAATATGCTTGAACATATCGTGACTCATACCTAGCAGATCATCTAGGTCTTTCTGAGTTTCACGCATGTCACCTTGTGCGTCATCAGTTTCTTCTGTTTCTTGTTCTCGGTCATCTACAAAGAACCGCATAAGTGTAGGTTTGCGGCCACGTTCAATACGATAGTTAATACCATTTTTTTCAAAGCTCAATGTAACTAACATATTTTTGTTGTTAATCTTGTTAATAAGATTATCTTTTTTGATGTTAGTCAATGCATTGCCAAAAAGTGCAAAACTTAGTGCATTTACAATAGTTGTTTTTCCAGTACCATTACGGCTACCACTGTCGTCACCGCCTTGATCCAAGTTTTCACCCAGTACAAGTGTTAAATTGGCTTTGTCAAACGCTACTCCTTGAGTTTGGTTTCCTACACTCATGAAGTTTTTAACGGTTAATTCTTTAATCTTTATCATAGGCTATTATAAATTTCCAGCAAGGTATTCTTATTATACGTGTCTGAGTCAATGTTTACAATCTGATTGGAAACAATCTGATCTACACTTTCAAACGACTGGATATCTATATTAGTATTCATTTCAACTTCTTTGCGTTCTGTAATCAAAGTAAGTTCACGAATAGCGTAATCTGTAATAAACTTTTCTTTAATAAAACTAGCTTCTTCGTAGCTAATATCAATATCTAGTGCAACACGTAAATGTTGTTTGGGTTTAATAATAGTATCTGCTTCGTCAATCAACCGACTCAGAGTAACTGTACGGAACGTAGGTTGAGCAGGCCAGCTATGATATTCTGGTTGTCCGTCCCACTCTAGTATCATCATACCGCGGTCGTCATCCCAGGTGTCTGCATAGTTGTGTGGAAAAGCATTGCCAATATAAATCATGTTTTTCTGTTGCTGACGTTTATGAAAGTGTCCGCTAAATCCTAGCTCATAACCTTTAAAGCTATCCAATGCAATCTCGCCATGGTCTGGCATTTGCACCATAGCGTTCATAAAGAAGCTGGGCAATTCAAAGTGTCCAAAGATATATTTGCCACCCTTCTTGCCTATGCTTCGCCATTCGTCCCCAACGAGCCAAGGGCATAAAGTAACGTCACCAATAGTAACGGGCTCGTGTACCACAGTGATGCCAGGAATATACTTTCCGAATTCAACGCTGTGGATGTCCCGCTTATCTTTGTAGTAAAGATCATGATTACCAGGAAAGAAATAAAACTTATCGAAAGCCTGTCCCAGTTTTTCAAGGGCTCTAAGGCTATAGTCCATAGTAGTAATATTAAGACTGTTGCGATTGTGATGCCAGTCGCCCATAAAAATTCCAACATCGCATCCTTCCTCCTTGGCTTTTGCAATATACCAATCTACAAAATCTTCACAGTCTTGATTATGCACACTACTGTTAGATTTTAGTCCAAAATGAATGTCTGTAAAACAAGCAACTTTTTTAAACAGTTGGTGTGTCGGTGGTTGGTTCATTAGTGGTGTCCTCGTTATGACGTTTAAGTGCGGCCGCATGTTCTCCAGCGCCGGTACGTGAGTAAGATGGATTCATTCCATTCATTTCTAAGATATCATCACGGATGTTTTGATTGCGTTTCTCAATGTTAATAACACGAACAAAACTATTAGTAACTGCCGCGGTAAAATAAGCAAACGGATTGTCAGACTTTGATTCATCAAACTGTAATCCCACTTGTGTCAACTGTAAAATAGCTTGTCCACGCATTTCATCGTTATAGGTGTAACCTCGAACGTTGCCTCTAGTAGCATAGCGTTCACAAAGTTTAATCATCATGCGGGCTAGTGTGGGCGTAATTTGTCCAGCATCTTTGTCAAAATGACCTTTGTCCAAACTACCTTTCCAGTGACTTTTTCCAACACAAACCAGCTCGTCTTCATCGTTAAATTTCCAATGTTGAAATGGTGGAAAGTTAACTTTGTCACGATGGTCTGCTAAACTCTTTGGATTTTTCTTACGTGTGTTGTTAAGCGGAATATGGTCAAACGTCATGACCCTAAACACTAAATCTAGCTTCTGGATCTTTTTATAATCAACTTCGCAGTCGGCCTGTTTGACTTTTTCACCAGCCCGTTTGCGAGTTTGATATTCTAAATCGCCTATTCTTTTGGCTTGATTACGCTTGGCCTCTGCAACTGTGCGTATGTTTACTTTGTCTAAACTTGGTATAATCAAGTCGTATTGGTGATACTTTGGATCGGTAAAACTACAATAACTGCTTTTGGATCTATGTATTTCTAAAAGCATATCTTTGTTGTTTAAGTAATTGATTTTTGCTGTCATTAAAGAGTCCTCGTAAAGTAAATTATAAACTACGCACAGATTAAAGTCAAATAAATAGAGTATCAGGAGAACCAAATATTATGGGTCTATTCAATTCAGTACAAGGCTTAAACCAAGTCGTAGGCGGTGCGCAAACAGCATTTGGAGCTATCGAAGTAGCAACCAGTTTACCAAGCCAACTTGAAGGGCTTAATGCGTTTGGTAGCATTGACAATATACGCACTATTGGCTTGCCTACAGCAGGCGAAGCAGTTGGCGACATATATAGTGCGGTAGCAAGTTTTGGTGGTGGCGATGCCCCTAGCAATGATTGGCGTGTTCGATTAAGTTTGCCCAAATGGCCTAGCTTTAGAACAAGTCCGGTGTTATCTCCGTTAAAAGATGCGGGAGGTTTAATTTTTCCGTATACTCCAGTTATAACAATAAATCAGCAAACCACTTATACACCAATGGCACCAACCCATAACAACTATGCTTTCAACGCTTTTAAAAGTAGTGATCCGGGTACTATACAAATTGCGGCTCCTATGTATGTAGAAGATGCTGATCAAGCATTGTATTGGATCGCAATGCTACATTATTTAAGAAGTGTTTCCAAAATGTTCAGCGGAAATGATCCAAAAGCTGGCAATCCTCCGCCTGTTGTTAATTTAAATGGCTATGGAAATTTTGTATTTAAAAATGTACCGGTTGTTGTAACTGGGTTTAACATTACATTAGATAAGGATTGTGATTATATTGGATGCAATGTTGTAGGTAGTGCAATGGGAGCAGTATCAGGACTAGCCGATACACTTGGTGGACTTGCAGATAATTTTGGCTTAGAAGATATTAGTAGTGTATCAGGTACGCTGGGACAAATTGCAGGATTACTAGGCACGTTTGGCATTGGTGGCAGTACAAGCGGCGGAGTAACTCACGTCCCAACAAAAAGTACATTTACAGTAACCGTTAAACCAACATACAGCAGAACTAATGTTCGTAAATTTAGTCTAGATCAATTTGTAACCGGCGGCTACATGTCTGGTTCAACAGGATACATTTAATATGGCTCAATACAAAGACACAAGTCCGTGGTCTATAACTCCAATAACACGCAACTATCTTGATATTTTAAGCATTAGAACTGTTAGTGCAGAGTCGGATGATTTTTTATATACAATTCAGCCGCAATATAATTTGCGCCCAGATTTGTTAGCGTTTGACTTATATGGTGATCCTGCACTATGGTGGGTGTTTACTCAACGTAATATGGATATTATACAAGATCCAATTTTTGATTTCACAGCAGGCACTAAAATTTATATTCCAAAAAATAGTAGTCTTACAGAAATGTTAGGAATTTAATATGGCAAATACCGATATTAAAGAAACAAGTACGCCAGCCAGCGCCACTTCACAATCATCTAGTAATCCTATTGCAACTGCAAGTTCTGTAATAGGTTTAGGCGCCGGAGCGGCCTCGTTGTTAGGGTTTAGTGCTGATACTAAATTCAAAGCACCAATGGGAAATCCCTTGCACAAATATGCAAGTTATACTCAAGTTTTTACTTTGGCAATATTAACACCTGATTTAATAGCTAACCCTGAAAAATATATTCTTAAAAAAACACCATTGCCTATTATTTTAAGAACTGCTGGTGGTAACCCAACAAATAGAATTAAAACACCGTTTGGTAAATTTGATTTTTATATTAATGATTTAGAAATCAAAAGTGTTTACGGATTCACTCAAGGTTTAGGAAATACCAATGCTACCCTATTTGATTTTACAGTATCAGAACCTTTCAGTGCAGGTATGTTTCCTATATCATTAAACGTTGCCGCCCAAAGCATTGTAGCAGACGGCAAATACACTTACAATAGTTTCACGGACGCTACTTTTTTATTAAAAATTGAATTTATGGGAGTAGATCAAAACGGTAACATGATAAAAATACCAAACACTGATAAATTTTTACCTATAAAATTTAGACGGGTAGATATGAGTGTTACTGAAGCTGGCGCAACCTACAAATGCTCAGCGCATGCCGCAGGCGATACTCCTGCAATGAGATCAAATTCAAAAATTTTAACAGACATCACTGTTAAAGGAAGTAATGTTCAAGAAATATTACAACGTGGTCCAGAGAGTCTTCAAGCAATTATTAACAGTAGGCTAAGAGAAACTGCTAAAGCTTCGGATGTAAAAGGTAAAACTCCTACTGTAGCCGATGAAGTACTGATATTGTTTCCACCTGCCAACGACAAGGATGTGAAAACATCCGTGGCTGGAGAAAACGAAAACGACACAAAAAACTCAGCCGCGGCACCGCCAAAAAATGATAATAAATCAACAGTTGTTGCTAACTCTGAATTATTTGCAAAATTAAATGTGGCTCGCGGCGATGTAAAATTAAACGGCGAAACACTAATACAACAACAAGTTAACTCAATTGGCATAGCCAGTATGGGGTATAGTGCGGCCGCCAAGCAAGCTAAAACTGCGGCCGCAACTACAGCAAATGCAATTCCAGAAAAAGGTGAAAACGCAGGTAAAGTAGTTAAAGCTGAAGTCGCAAAGAAAAATGCAACAGTTACTGAATATACACTCCCGCAAGATACTACAATACAAAATGCTATCAATCAGATTATCATATCTAGTAACTACGGAGTTGATGAACTTAAACGCGAACCTGACAAAACAACCGGAATGAAAAATTGGTGGAGAATTGAAACTGAATACTACGAGTTATCTAAATCAGCTAATGAAACAACCGGTCAGTGCCCAAAGTTATTTGTTTATAGAGTTGTACCGTATCTGTACCATCATACTGCTATGCCGGTAACTGGCTCAGCAAGTACATCATACAGTGGATTATTAAAACAATGCATTAAAGTTTACAATTATATTTTTACAGGTAAGAATCAAGATATTTTAAAATTTAATTTAGACTTTGACTCTAAATTTATGGTGGCTATTACTAGTGATATGGGAACTATTGACGGGAAAGCAAAAGATACAAGAGGTGCTCCGGTCGTTAATAGCGGCGGTGGAGGCGGCCCAGCAAAGCCAACCGGTAAAGGCGGATTTAATTTTAGTTCAACTTATACAGCAACTCGTACTAGATATGATAGACAAGGTCGTGGCGGCGACGAAACTCCTGAAATTAGATCTGTACGTATGATGTACGATGCACTTACCTATGGATCGGATTTACAAAATCTTGAAATGGAAATAGTAGGAGATCCTTACTATCTAACAAGCAACGGTGTAGGAAACTATAGAGCCGCTCCTGATAAAAATTTAATGAATATTCTTTCGGACGGCAGTATAAATTATCAAAATGGAGAAGTTGATATTGCTGTTATTTTTAAGACACCGTTGGATATTAATTCGGCCACTGGATTATATACTATGACTGGAAAAGCTGTTGGAGAATTCAGCGGGCTATACAAATTAAAAACAGTAACACACCGATTTAAAGACGGCCAGTTTACACAAACTATTTCAGGATCTCGGAGATCGTTTACTAAAGATGACACGTCTAACATAACTCGTGATTTGACTCCAAAACCAGACAGTGGCGGCGACCGCGGAACAAGAGGAGGCGCATAATGTCATATCAAGATATGAGTAATCAACGGCCTGTTGCTAATATTGATACTAGCCAAAAAAATCCCGGTCCTTTTTTAGCAAGAGTAATTGACAATCGTGATCCTGACCAAGAAGGAGCAATTCGTGTTCAGATTATCCACGAAGGTTCAACTGGATCTAGAGCAACGGGAGAATTGATAACAGCTTATTATATGAGCCACTATTGGAGTGGAACGCCTCAACAATTTAACGGCCCAGCTGACACATTTCAAGATACGCAAAAAACTTGGGGCATGTGGATACCGACACCTGAAGTAGGGTCAATAGTTATAGTAATTTGTATAGAAGGCAACAGCGGAAATGCCTATTGGTTAGGCGGAGTAATTCATTCTCAGGTTGACAAATACAAAAATTTTGCAGTGCCCGACAGTGCGGCCACAACATATAATACTGAAGCCGAAGGAAAACGTTTACCAGTAGCAGAATTCAATGCTCTTACTCAAGAAAAAGGTCCTTTAGAAACTACACTTAAAAAACCAGTTAATCCTATTAGAGATGTTTTTAACACACAGGGATTATTAGAAGATGATGTTAGAGGTATTACATCAAGCAGTGCTCGAAGAGAATCTCCTAGCAAAGTATTTGGCTTCAACACACCTGGTCCAATTGATTATAAAAGCCCTAAGAAAGATGTAGGTACTCCAAATAATGCATCATTAGCATTTGTACATAAATTAGGCGGAAGCACGTTTGTCATGGATGACGGTGACGATGAATTTTTTAGAAAAACTCCAGCCAGTGATGGACCTCCGGAATATGCAGAAGGACTTCCTACAGGTGCCCAGCAAATTCCGCATAACGATTTAATACGTATCAGAACACGTACAGGCCATCAAATTCTGTTACACAACAGCGAAGATTTAATCTATATTGGTAATGCCAGAGGCACAACTTGGATTGAATTAACTAGCAACGGTAAGATTGACATATTTGCAGAAGATAGTATTAGCATACACACAAAAAATGATTTAAACATTCGTGCCGATAACGACATTAATCTAGAAGCAGGTAGAAATGTAAATTTAAAAGCTAATGGCAAGACTCATTTAGAATCTAAACTTGATTTAGAAATACTATCGTTGGGCGCAACTACACTATCGTCAACTAAAGCAATAGGTATGATATCAGCAGATAATCTTATTATAAATGCTAAAATGATTCATATGAATAGTCCAGGGCAAATAGTGATACCGCCTATACCATTAAAAACACACATGAATCTTACAGAAAAAGAAGGCACAACAATTGAATCTATTTTATTGCGTGTGCCCACACACGAACCATGGCCGTTACACGAGAATTTAAATCCTACTGATTTTATGCCTGCAAAAACTGATATTAAAACCGGATCAGCCGCGTCAGCCCCAAAATACTGGAAGTTATATTCTGCACCAAGAGACACCTTTAAACCAGGAAATTAATTATGGCATCAACATTATACGATAAAATTACATTACCAGCTGTGCCTGTAACGGTTACTCCAATACCGCAAGCGTACAAAGGGTTTAGCACAGTTAACCAGGCATCGCAAGGATATGCGCTATACGATTTAGAATTAATCAAACAAGATTTGCTTAATCAATTTCACACCCGCAAAGGTGAGCGTTTAATGAATCCTGCTTTTGGAACAGTCATCTGGGACAATTTATTTGAACCAATGACAGAAGACCTTAAACAGACTATCGTAGCCAACGTTAATGAAATTATTAATTATGATCCTCGTTTGGTTGCACAAAATGTAATAGTGACCACATACGAAAGCGGAATTCAGATCGAGTGTATCTTAAAATACCTGCCCTACAACATCCAACAGAGTATGCAATTACGCTTTGACCAGACAAACGGACTAATGTCTACATAATATACGTACATATTAAAAATCAATAAATATTGATAATAGGATAAAACATGAGCGCAACAGATAGACAAAATAGACTGCTAGTGGCCAAAGACTGGACTAAGGTATACCAGTCTTTCCGTAATGCAGATTTCCAAAGCTACGACTTTGAAAATATTCGTAGAAGCATGATTGACTATCTACGCCAGAATTTTCCAGAAGATTTTAACGATTACATTGAATCCAGCGAATACCTTGCCCTAATTGACCTTATTGCTTACCTGGCCCAAAGCATAGCTTTCCGTGTTGACTTAAATGCCCGTGAAAACTTCTTAGAGCTAGCAGATAGACGTGATAGCGTATTGCGTCTAGCACGTATGCTTAGTTACAATGCTAAACGTAACCAAGCTAGTAAAGGTGTTTTAAAATTTACTTCTGTGCAAACTACACAGAACGTATTAGATTCTAATGGTAGAAACTTGTCTAATCAAATTGTTGGTTGGAACGATAGTTCAAATAACAACTGGTACGATCAATTTATTTCTGTTTTGAACGCGGCCTTTCCTGCCAATCAGCAATTTGGAAACCCATCCGATAGCGCAACTATCTACAATGTTCCAACAGAACAATACAAATTTAATAGTTCTAACACCGCAGTTCCTGTTTATGGATTTACAAAAACAGTCAACGGTTCCAGAATGGAGTTTGAAGTTACTAGTACAACATTTAGCGGTCAGGACTATATCTACGAAGAAACGCCAAAACTTGGCAATCCAATGGCTTGCATTTATAAAAATGACGGTCAAGGATCTGCAAGTAATAACACAGGATTTTTCTTTTATTTTACTCAAGGTACGTTGAATAACGGAGCTTTTACAATTTCGCAACCTACTGCAAGTGAATCGATTGATTTAGACTCTACTAATATTAATGATACAGATGTTTGGTTATATAAAATTGATCAACAAGGAATTGAATCAGAACTATGGACTCCAGTACCTAATTTAACAGGCAACAACATTATCTATAATAGTCTTAATAAGTCTATTAAAAACATTTATAAAGTAATTACTCGTGCAGGCGATAGAATCAGCTTATCATTTAGTGACGGCACATTTGGAACTACCCCACTTGGTACATTTAGTGTTTACTATCGAACTAGTAACGGGTTGTCCTACACCATTAATCCTCAGGATGTAAGAGGAGTATCTCTTACAATTCCATATATTTCTTCGCTTGGCCAAGCAGAAGAATTAACCATTACACTGGGATTACAATCTAGTGTTGATAATAGTTCGGCAACAGAAAGCAACGATACTGTTAAAGATAATGCTCCTGCAACATACTATACACAAAATAGAATGATTACTGCGGAAGATTATAATATTAGTCCGCTATCAGTAAGTCAAGAGATTGCAAAAATTAAAGCAGTTAATCGCAGTGCTAGCGGTATAAGTCGTTATCTTGATTTAATTGATCCAACAGGAAAATATAGTAAAACAAACTTATTTGCAGACGACGGAGTATTGTATCAAGAAATTTATACCGTAAACACAACGTTTACGTATGCTAGTAGAACTGATATTCAAGGAATAATTATTAATAAAATCTTTGATATTTTAGCTGAGCCTGACTTACGAAATTTTTATTACTCAAAATTTACAAACATTAGTACAACATTGTTAGATATTTCTTGGTATAACGTTACTAATGATTTGTCATTTTCTAGCGGCTACCTTGGATCAACAATAGATAAAAAACCATATTTGCTATCAGCATATACAAATACTGCATTAAGATATGTATCAGTAGGATCATTAGTTAAATTTGAAGCACCGCTAGATGCTGACGGCAGTGAACAAGTATTTGATAGAAGTAACGGCAATGCATTAATTAAAAAAACAGCAATTGCAAAATCTAATACTAGTGATTATATTTGGGCTGAAATTGTAACATTAGCAGGTGACGGCACAGCGGCCGGCACTGGAGTATTATCAGACGGGTCAGGAACAGTATCACTAAACGATACAATTCCAACTGGTGCAATTGCAACACGAGTTGTTCCTGTGTGGAAAACAATCATTGGAAGCACTGTAATTACTACAATGACTGACCTTATTGCTAATAATACTCCGTTTGGTTTAAGATACGATATCAATACTCAGTCTTGGCAACTTATATTCCAATCTAATTTAGATTCATCAGGCCCGTTTAGCTTAGGTAAACAGGGCGATATAAGTAACTTGCAATTAGATGCAAGTTGGTTACTATTGTTTGTTACTGATACAATAACATATACTGTGTCCACGCGAAAATTACGTTACATTTTTGAAAGTGCGGCCCAACTTAGATTTTACTTTGATAACGATGAGCGTGTTTACGACAACGTTTCAGGCACATTATTGACTGATAGTATTAATGTATTAAGTGTCAATACACAACCAGGCCTTGCTATTCCGTTTACATTCGACCAAAAATTTAAAATTACCAATCAGTTTATTGGATTAGACGGATATGTTGATACTAAAAAAATTGTACTGACATTCAGCGATAAAGATAATACTGGAATAGTTCAAGACCCAGACACGTTTAATAATATTGTGGTACCCGCTACAACTTTTAGTTTATCAGCAAATTATATTGTTCTAGAAAAATATACAGTAGAAGCCGGCCAAGACGATTATCGATATGTTACTAATAATGATAGTAAAATGATTGTATTGCAAACACAACCTACAAATTTTGCTCAATATAATAACGGACAATATTTTTATTTTATAGATGTGGATACGGTTGCAGTATACAATTCAGCTACTTCAGAATTAACTCCAAGCCTAGACTATAAAGTATTTTTAGGCAGAGATAATCTTAAATTTCAATATACACACAATGCTAGTGATACACACCGCATAGACCCCGGCATCAGTAATATTATGGATGTTTATGTTCTTACTAATAGCTATGACTTATTATTTAGACAATGGTTGAACGATGTTATCACATACAAGCCATTGCCTCCAAGCAGTGATGAACTAAACAATACATTTGCTCCAAAATTAAATTTAATTAAAACTATCAGTGATGAAATCATCTATCATCCTGTAAAGTATAAAGTTTTATTTGGTGCTAAAGCTGAAAAGAATTTACAAGCACAATTTAAAGTAGTTGTTAATAAAACAGTAGTAGTGTCTGATAACGATATAAAAACACAAATTTTATCTGCAATTAATAATTTCTTTGCGTTAGGTAATTGGGACTTTGGAGATACTTTTTATTTTACAGAGATGGCAAGTTATGTCACATCTCAAGTAAGTCCCGCAATTGTTAACTTTGTTATAGTTCCAACCGCCAGCTCATTATCATTTGGTGGATTGTTTGAAATTACAGCGGGCCCTGATGAAATTTTTATTAGCGGAGCAACCATCATCAATATTGATATAGTAACATCTATGACTTCTTCAACTATTAATAGTTTAGGAACTATCACTTTAACATCAAATGCTATTGCAGTGCAAGCATTAACAAGCTCAGCTTACGGATCATCTAATGTCTGATAATAAAAACCCAACAGGTTCAAATAATTACTCAATGGTAGATTTGCTACCAAATTACTATCGCACCGATGCTAATAATAAATTTATCCAAGCAACTGTCGATCAGCTGTCACAAAAAGGCACTGCTAAAAAAATTACTGGCTATATTGGCCGTCAAAATGCAAAATCGGCTAATGGGTCTGATGTGTATATTACATCCCCAACTAGTATTCGTCAAACTTATCAGTTAGAGCCGTCTGTAGTTATTAACGACAGCACAGGAAATACTACCTTCTTTAAAGATTATCAGGATTATATTAATCAATTAAAAGTATTTGGAAGTAATGTTGCTAATCACGAAAATATTAATCGCCAGGAATTTTATTCTTGGGATCCCCACATTGAATGGGATAAATTTGTCAACTTTCAAAACTATTACTGGCTTCCTTACGGCCCAGATTTAATTACTATTACCGGTCAGAAATTAAATGTTACTAGTACATATACTGTATCTATATCGCAATCTGCTACGTTGCAGAAAGAATATTTGTTTACTCCAAACGGCTTAGATCGTAATCCTTCTTTAACACTATATCGCGGCCAAACTTATTATTTTGAAATTGATAGTCCTGGGGAACCGTTTAGTATTAAAACTGCTCGTACTCCAGGCACCTCAGACAGATATACTGATGGAAATTATGTAGATAAGTTTGCAGTTGAATCAGGAATACTTAAATTTACAGTTCCAATTGCTGGCCCAGATAATTTATATTACATAAGTGAACGCAATGCTGACTTAGGCGGCCTAATTAAATTTTTAGATATTACTGAAAATAGTTATATTAATGTTGAAACAGAGTTGTTAGGCAAAAAAACATATTCACTTTCTGACGGCACGCCTTTAAGTAACGGAATGAAAGTTGCGTTTAGCGGTAACGTAATTCCTGCACAATATAGTAAGGGAGAATATTATGTAGAAGGCGTTGGCACTGCAATTGCATTAGTACCAACTACAGTTCTTGAAATTGTCAGTACATATACTCAAGATAAAGCAGTTAATTTTGATTCAACACTGTTTGATCAATACCCGTTTGCGGCCGCAACTTCATTTGCTGGAATACCAGATTATATTACTATTAATAAAACTAGCAAGGATCAAAATCCGTGGAGTAGGTACAATCGTTGGTTTCATACGGATGTTATTACTGCCAGTGCTAAATTTAATAATAAACTAGCAGACTTTGATCAAGCTAGTCGAGCAGTCCGTCCAATTATTGAATTTGAAGCAAATTTAAAATTATTTAATTTTGGTACAGTTGCAATTGCCGACGTTGATTTAGTCGATGATTACACTACGGATGTGTTTAGTATCATTGAAGGTTCAGCTGGATATAGCGTTGACGGTATCCAATTAACACAAGGTATGCGTATTGCGTTTATAGCAGATCCAGATATCACTGTAAAGAATAAAATTTTTAAAGTTTCTTTTATCAACATTGCAAATTCAGGCATTGGTGTTCCGCAAATACGATTAATATTAGATGAAACACCTACTACTAATTCAAATATGTTAGTAAGACAAGGTGTTAAGTATCAGGGTTATAGTTTTTGGTTCAACGGCTCAAGTTGGATATACGGGCAACAAAAAACAATTGTTAATCAAGCACCGTTGTTTGATTTGTTTGACAAGTCGGGGTTAAGTTTTGCTGATTATAGCGGCTCAACGTTTAAAGGTACACAACTGTTTTCTTACAAAGTTGGAAATACAATTGCCGATACTGTTTTAGGATTTAGTTTAAGTTATCAAAATATTAATAATATTGGAGATATACTATTTTCTTTTAATTTATTAACTGATTTGTTTAATTACAAAGAAAACGAAATTTTAACTACAAAACTTGTTAACACAGGGTTCTTATCTAAGTTAACTTTTGTTAATTCTAGTGTATATGTTAATGGATGGCAAACTAGTCTTGTAACCCGTTACCAACCAGCTATTAGAATTTATAAAAATTCTGGACTAACCAACAATTTTGCATTGGATATCTATGATAATAAAACAGATTTATTAGATTTAGAAATCCGATTATATGTCAACGGCCGCCGACTTAATAAAGCAGAATGGAAATTATTAGATGCAGTAAATTATAAAAAAATTATATTATCTAAAGATATTTCTAAAACTGATGTATTGACAATTAAAGCGTTTGCTAAACAGCCAATTAATAATAACGGCTATTATGAAATTCCAATTAATCTACAAAATAATCCGTTAAACAACGATATAGGTAACTTTACCTTAGGCGAAGTAACTGACCATGTAAATTCTATTATTGATAATATTCAAGACAGGTATGTAGAAACATCACCGGGTGTAAACAATTTAAGCGATTTAGGAAATATTACTCCTTACGGTACAAAATTTGTACAGCATAGCGGCCCTGCAAGTTTAGCACTTTATCATATTACAAGTGAACAGAATAATGTTATTCGAGCTTTAGAAAAATCTCGAGACGATTACGGCAAATTTAAACGTAGTTTTTTACTTGCGGCTAAAAATCTAAAAACTGATACTGATGTTGTTAGCCAGGTTAATACAATACTTAAAACTTTATCTGCAAATAAAACACAAAAATCGTCGTATTATTTTAGCGATATGGTACCGTTCACAGGAAAAAAAGTGACGGAATATCTAGTTGTCGATACTAGTAATAAACTATATCCGTTATCAACAACGTTTGATAATACCATTATTTCAAACAAAGCAGTAAGTGTATACTTTAATGGAACTCAATTATTATACGGCATTAATTATTTTTTTACAGCAGACGGTTATGTAGAACTTAACAATACGGTATCAGTAGTCAACGGTGACAAAGTTGTAATCTTTGAATACGACAGTACGGATGGTTGTTTTATTCCTCCAACTCCTACTAAATTAGGCTTGTGGCCAAAATTTACTCCAAAGATATATGTGGATAATAGCTATCTAACACCCCAAACTATGATACAAGGGCACGATGGAAGTCAGGTATTGGCATACGGTGACTATCGAGATGCTATTATTTTAGAATTAGAAAAAAGAATTTATAATAACATACAAACCAAATACGATCCTACAATATTTGATATCTATAATATTATTCCGGGTTACCACAGAACAAGTAATTTTACATTAGATGAATTTAATAAATCTTTAGCCTCTGGATTTTATAAATGGGCTGGAATTACTGGAAGAGATTTTTCTAAACAAGTTGGGTTTAACAAAGCTAATACATTTACATTCAATTATAAAGGAAACACAGCCCCAGACGGAAGAAGCCTACCAGGCTATTGGAGAGGAGTTTATCGTTGGATGTATGACACCGATAAACCACATTTATTTCCGTGGGAAATGTTAGGTTTCAGTGAAGAACCAACTTGGTGGCAAGCAAAGTATGGCCCAGCACCTTATACTAGTAACAACCTTGTAATGTGGAAAGATTTAGCCGCAGGCGCAGTTAGCCAACCAGGCATGCCAGTTGTGTATCGACCACAATTTGTTAGACCAACATTATTAAATCATGTGCCGGTTGACGAAAGTGGAAATTTAATAAGCCCAGCACTTGCCAGATTGTCAAACGGAGTATTTAATGCCGATATTCAAAGTCATTATGTATTTGGAGATGTTGCACCTGTTGAATCAGCATGGCGTAGAAGCAGTTACTTTCCTTTTAGTACACTGATAGCTTCTATGATTTTACAACCTGCACAAACTTTAGCAACAGGTTTAGATATATCTCGTACTGTAAGAAATTTATGTGGACAGTTGGTATACAAAGATACTAATTTAAGAATACGACCGCAAGATATTGCTTTGCCTAGTATCTATTCTAGCACCTCTAGAGTTTATACTTCGGGTATTATCAATTATTTGATAGAATCTTTAATCTCAAACAATTATAACTATTACCAAGACTATCAATATAATTTAACTAATCTAAATATAAATCTATCTTATAGAATTAGTGGGTTTTCAAGTAAAGAAAACTTTAATTTAATCCTTGATAGTAAAAATCCTGCGGCCAGTGGCAATGTTTTTGTGCCGCCTGAGAATTATAAACTTGTATACAACAGTTCAAGCCCTATTGGTAAATTATCCTATAGCGGCATTATTGTTTCCAAAGTTGATACTGGTTACGAAATCAAAGGCTATAGTTCTTCGGAATCATTTTTTAATTACTATTCTTATAGACAAGAACTTGGCCCACAAATTAATGTAGGCGGAATCAGTTCAAGTTTTGTAACGTGGACTGCTGGCAAAACGTATGTGCTAGGACAAATTGTTTTATATAGTGGCAAATATTATCGAACACTATATGCTGTTACACAAGATACGTTTAATATTAATGCATTTGCAATATTACCGTCACTGCCAATAGCAGGCGGAGTAACTGCAATTTTTAGACAAGCATGGGATACAACTACAACTAATGTACTGCCTTATGGTTCTGTATTAGCAGACGTACAACAAGTAGTTGATTTTATATTAGGTTACGGCGCATATTTAAAAAATCAAGGTTTTGTATTTGATGATTTTAATAATGCCTTATCTCAAGTTAGTAACTGGGAAACAACAGCTAAAGAATTTATGTTCTGGACCACACAAAAATGGTCTGCCGGACAAAATCAATGGGAACAATGGATTCCTAATATTGCAATTGCCTATGGAGACATTGTAAAATATCAAGGAGAATTCTACAAAGCTATACAGAATGTTCCAGCACAACAAGTATTCCTTGAAGAGTTTTATTTCAAGTTGGATGGATTAAGCACTGTAGGAAGTCCAGTTATTAGTTTAAGTCCTGCCGCTAATAAATTGACATTTGTTTCGCCATTGTCAGTCGCAGAAGATATTAATAATCCTTTTAATGATTATGAAATATTTCAAGTAGATGGTACTAGCTTATTACCAATGGATATTAATTCGTCTAGACAAGGAAACCTTGTGACGTTTTCTCCGGCTAATAACGGCACCATCTATAATGCTAGTTTTTATCTAGTGCAAAAAGAACAAGTTTTAATTTTAGATAATGCAACGGTGTTTAATGATATTATCTACCATCCAGAAAGCGGATACAGACAAGAGCGTATTAAAGTTTCTGGATTTGTAAGTAGCCAGTGGTTTGGTGGATTTGAAGTTCCTGGATTTATCTTTGATAGAGCAGATATTGCTCCGTGGAAATCGTGGACTGATTATTCAGCAGGCGATATAGTATACTATCAAGGTTATTACTATAGTGCCAATGCTTTCTTAGCAGGATTTTCAGAGTTTGATCCTAACAACTGGTCTCAAATTAAGAAACCAGTCCCAACACTATTGCCTAATTGGTCATACAAAGCTGGACAATTTGAAGATTTTTACAATTTAACAGAAGATAATTTTGATGTTGGACAACAAAAAATTGCCCAACATTTAGTAGGTTATCAAAAACGTCAATATTTAAACAATATTATTCAAGATGATATTAGTGAGTTTCAATTTTATCAAGGAATGATTCGAGAAAAGGGTACACAAAACAGTCTTAATAAACTGTTTGATGTATTAAGTGCTGATAACAAAGAAAGCATAACATTCTTTGAAGAATGGGGCATTCGTGTAGGTCAGTACGGCGCAAGTCAGGCATACGAAGCAATTGAATTTTTAGTAACGCAACCAGATATAACTAAAAATTCACAAGGGTTCTACTTAACGTTATTACCAGAACGTTCTACAAATTTTAATTTAAATATTCCTGCTAACAAGGTGTATCTAAAACCGCAAGGGTATGATGCCAATCCGTTCCCAGTTAATAACAAGCAGAAATTTTTCTTAAGATCTAGCGGACATGTACAAGCTAGTACTGATACAGTACAAATTAAATCAATATCTGATTTATCAACACAAGATATTACAAAATTTAAAGATGGTACATATATCTGGGTAGCATTTGAAAAAACAAGTTGGAACATTTACAGATTTACATCTGTAAAATTAATGCCAGTTGATGCAGTTTATAACAATGATAAAACAATTACAATAAAAACGTCTAATTTTGTAGATCCTAGTATAGTTGGATATTATATTGGAATTCAGCAAGTATCGTTTGCAGGATTTTATAAAGTAGTTGCGGCTGAATTAACAACACTAACAATTGATGCATCTAATTTTTCGTCAAACAGCGACTGGCCAACCGCAGATAACATTAAATCTAATTTACAAATTTTTAACCTATATCCGGTAAGAACTAATTCAATTAACAATGCAAATAATATTATTAAGGCTTATACAGAATTAGGAGACAAAATTTGGGTCGACGATGACGGCACAGGTAAATGGGCAACCTTAAAACTAACCTCTGTATTTGCCCAATCAGAAATTAGAAAACCTTACACAGCTCCAGATACTGCCCATGGCCGTATAGTAACATTAAGTGCTAGCGGATTAATTGCGGCAGTAGCAACACAATCGGGCGAAGTAATTATCTACGAAAAGCAAGGTAACCGATGGATATTTAGACAAATAATTAATCGTCCGTTTATGTCGCAATATGAGTTTGGAGTAGATCCAAACCCAGCTATCACATTTGCCGAAACAATGGCAATGAGTTCAGACGGACAGTTTTTAGCAGTTGGCAGTCCCCAAGCAGGCAAACTGGCCACACGAGTATTACCTAATGGAAACATTGTCTGTGATAAATCTAGTTTAAACGCATCTACTACACTTACGGGCGCAGTTAGTTTATACCAAAAAGATGAATTTAATGAATTTATATTACTGTTTACTATTGCTAGTGGTGACAATATATCGGGACAACAATTTGGATCATCGTTAACATTTGGAACAAATACGTTGTTTGTTGGTTCAAAAGGCAATACTAATTACGGAACACAAGCAACAGTCTTTGAATTAAGATATATTGTTGGAATTGATAGTAATACAACTACAACTAATACAAACGCTGACGGCGAAACAGCCAATGCTATTGTAACAGTAACTTACGATGCTGGTAATGCGTTTTCAACTAGTAATAGTTCGGCAGATGTATCATTTGATGGCGGCTCAGCTCTTACAATTGAAAGTACAGCCGACAGATGGGTAATTGTACGCCCAGGTATAAGTATAACCAACGGATCTAGCATTGGCTTTGGATTATCTTTATCCGTATCAGCAGATAATTCTGTACTGGCAATTGGCGCACCTCTCGGAGGCTCTGTATACATTTATAGATTAAACACTAACAATGTTTATAGATTATCGCAAACAATTAACGGTCCGACCCAAATAGTAACTGACGCAACTACTGTTGACGGAGTTGTATCATTTAACGCATTAACTTTAAGTGGCGGATATGGATTTAAAACAGCCGTTAACGAATTTACAAATACACTACTGACAAATTTAAATACTGCCGGCGGCACTGGAACTGGATTAATTGTAGATGGAACGTTAGATTCAAACGGAGTAATTCAAAAAGTTAATATTAGAGAACCAGGAAAAAATTATCAAGTTGGTGATACTATCACAATAGTAAATCCTATTGGAAACGGTTCTGTATTAAGTTTAGCATGGTCAACAAAAACATACAACGAAGGAATTCAATATAAGACCGGCGATACTGTGACATTAGGCGGTGTTAACTACGTTGCTATAGCCAATACACCAACTATTGTTGGATCGTTAACATTAATACCAAAAAATCCAGCAACAGAGGCATCATTTTGGTCTGTAATTTCTTTTGCTAATGCACTAGTTGGAACTGACATCAGTGTAAGTACAACAACAGGTTCTGGATCAGGATTAAAAATTAAATTAGCAACTGCAACAACATCAGGAGCAGTAGCAGGTAATATTGTAATTCCAGTTACTACAACTGATAACTTTGCACCAGGGCAATCCGTATTTTCAGCAACCTCACCAACAGCATTTGCGGCCGGCACATACATTACACAAATTAATAATGCATCATTTGTATCAACATTATCCGATAATGTTTTAACTGTCACTAGTATTACTGCTGGTAATAATAATGTTGTTGCAAAAATATTTGGATCTATAATTGGTACTACTCTTACCGCTGAAGAAATTGCCGGCGGCAGAATATTACCGGGAATGGTATTAACAGGAACAGGAGTTCCAGAAAATATTTTTATTATCAGCGGATCTGGCAATACATGGACTATTAATAATCCTGCTTCTGTTTCTAAAGTACAAATTACAGCAACATTGTACGAAACAATTACTCCAGGAATGCAACTAATAAATCCTGCGCTTGATACTCCTGCAACGTTTACAGGAGCAATCTCTACCAAAGGAACAGCAACTTTAACTGGCGCAGTTACTACTGTGATTGGTGGAGTATCATCTTTATATAATGCTACAATTAGCGGTACTACACTAAAATTTGATACTGTTACCGGCGGTGACCCTGTTGTTCCAGGAATGACATTGACAGGGACAGGTGTTACTGCTGGAACAAAATTATTATATGGAAGCGGAACAACTTGGATAGTTAATACTAGTCAAACTGTTGCATCTCCGGTTACCATCACAGCCACATTAACTACAGCATCAATTGACGGTTACAACTTAACATTTTCAAAATTTACCGGCGCATCTTTGCAACCCGGTGCAATATTAACCGGCGGCAGTGTGGTTGCCGGTACAAAAATAGTAGGCGGCTCTGGAACTTCGTGGACTGTTGATATTAATCAAACAGCAACTTGTACTACTGCTACCCTTCCTTACGGATCGATTAATGGAAATACATTAACATTTACTGCTAAAACAGGCGCAGATATTGAAATTGGAATGGCAGTATCTGGGTTAACAACTGTGCCAGGCACATTTATAACAGGCGGTTCAGGCACTACTTGGACTGTTAATATTAATCAATCAACTATTTGTAGCCAAGTTACATTGCAAGCGTTCTTAATTGATGCACAAATTATCAACACCACACTAACTTTTACAAGTAGTACTGGAGCAGATTTAATAGCAGGAATGGTGTTAACTGGCACTAATGTGATATCAGGAACTTATGTTATTAGTGGCGCAGAGTCTGAGTGGATAGTAAGCACTTCACACGGCTCTAGCGTTGTTCCAACAACAATAACAGCAACACCAGTGTATCTTACTGTTAGCGGAACAATTACTGGATCGGTGTTACTAGGCCAACAACTAGGCGGATCAGGAGTAGCTAGCGGCACAACTATAGTTGCCTCAGGTACAGGCATTGGCAAAGCTGGAACTTACTTGGTTACACCAATACAAACTATTGGAGCTAATCCGTTTACCAGTCGTTACATTTATACAAGACCTACAATCATTCCAGGTATTACATTATCCGGAGCAACTATATCTGGTACAACATTAACATTTTCTAATAATACTGGTGGCGCCATACATGCTGGAATGTTAGTAACAGGAAGCAATGTGTTGCCAGGAACTGCTATTGTGTCTGGATCTTCAACTAGCTGGGTAGTGAGTATAAGTCAAACTGTTTCTGCTACTACTTTATTAGTTACTGGTACAGGAACTGGCGGCACTGGCACATACATTATAGATCAAGTATTGCCTGTTGGTATAAATGTAACAAGAGGGATTAGTCTAGTTCTTAATACTGGTTTAGCAAATACATTGTCCGGCGCTGGAGAAGTTACAAGCCTAACAATTTCTAATTACGGTACAGGATATGCTATAAACGATCTAGTACAATTTAACATATCTGGTGCTTCTAATTTAATTAGAACGCAAATTGCAGAAATTACTAGCAACGCTACAATTACTGTCGCTTCGATAAGCGATGGCAGTATTACTAAAGATGCTTCACAATTTGCTTCTAGTATAAAACTTAACACTACCGGAGAATACTTGGCAATTGGATCCCCACTATATTCTGGAATGACTGGGTTTGACGGCCAAGTATTAGTTTACAGTAATAACACAAGTACTCAGAATACTTACAGCCTTTTCCAAGAAATTACAAATCCACATTCTGCTTCTGGAGATTTATTTGGCAAAGCAGTTGACTTTTCAACTGACGACAAAACTTTACTAGTTTACAGTCCCGGAGCCGACTCATTTATATTAACTACATTCGATGCAGATAATTTACAAACTAGTTTTGATGCTAATTCTTTACAATTTAAAGAATTGACTTTAAATTCAGGCAAAATTGATGTATATACTCGTTATCTAACTAATTGGATTCTTGGAGAATCATTGTACAATGCAAATACAACTACAGACGGCTTTGGACAAAGTTTTGCAATTGCCAACGATACTATACTAGTAGGCGCTCCCCATGAATTTGATGTGTTAAATGATGAGCAAAATAGTATTCCTATCAAACAACTTAACTCTGGTAAAGTGTATTCGTATGAGCGCAATGCTAATAGTTTAAACTGGAATCCTATACACGAGCAAGCAGATTTAATTGACTTAACTAAAATTAAACAAGTATTCTTGTATAACAAATCTACTAGCAAACTTATAAAATATCTAGATGTAATAGATCCTAATTTTGGAAAAATTGCAGGATCTGCCGAACAAGAAATTAGCTATAAAACATTTTATGATCCTGCAATTTACACTGTAGGAAATAGTGCAGTTAATACTGATGCTGGTTCCGCATGGACAACATCAAATGTGAGTAAATTGTGGTGGGATTTGCGAACTGCAAAATTTGTAGATAGTCATGCAACAGATATTGTTTACCGAAATAGTACACTAAACATGCTAGCTACTGGCGCTAGCATTGACATTTACGAATGGGTTGAAACTAAATTGACTCCAACAGAGTGGAAATCACAAGCAGACACTTCAACCGGATTAACTAAAGGCATCAGCGGCCAACCGTTGTACACAGATGCATATAGCATTAAACAGCATTATAATACTTTTACAAAAGTATACGAAAACACTTATTATTTCTGGGTCAAAAATAAAGTACTAGTGCCTGAAGTAGAAAACAGATCAACATCTGCGTATTCAGTATCTAGATTAATTGGAAATCCTAGAGGAGAGAATTATTCTTATGCAAGTATAACCGGAAAAAATTCTTTTAATCTAGTAAACTGTCAAAATTTGTTAGCAGGCGACGATGTTGTATTGGGTATTGAATATTGGGTAGTGGATAATACAACGCAAAATACACATGCACAGTGGAAATTAATTGATAATAATCCTAGTACTAATTTACCATCCGCTATTGAAAATAAATGGTTTGATAGTTTGTGCGGAAAGGACCAAGCCGATAGACCAGTTCCAGATTTAGGATTACCTGCTAAATTACGATTTGGTATTGAAAGTCGTCCTCGACAAAGTATGTTTGTTAATAATTATGAAGCTTTAAAACAATTTGTAGAGCGTACTAATAGAATATTAATTAACAATCAAATTGTTGAACAAAAAAATATATCATTACTTGATAGTTACGATGTTGCTCCGTATGCATTTACTGGAGAATATGATACCATTGTTGATACAGACGCCGAGCTAAGAGTTATTGCAGTTTCTACAGCTAAGCCGGCATTTGTTTCTCCTATAATTACTAATGGTTCAATTACTGGAATTACAATTATCTCTGCAGGTTCAGGCTACATTAATACTCCTGCAATATCTGTATTTGGAAAAGGATCTGGAGCAAAACTAAAAGCAATTATTGATATTGCAGGACGAATTGTTGGCGTAACTATTTTAGACAGCGGCAAAGGATATACTTCAACAACAACATTAACAGTAAGACCGTTCTCCGCGCTAGTTAAATCAGACTCTGTAGCCCATGGCAAATGGAGCATCTACGCATATACGATTAATAATATTACTAATATTAAATCGTGGACAAGAATACGTACTCAATCTTACGATGTACGTACTTATTGGAACTATGTAGATTGGTATGCTACAGGCTTTAATCAATTTACTGTAGTTGATAATGCAATAGATACATTTGCAGAAATAGGAACAATTACCCCAGTAGTTGGGCAAACTTTAAAGATTCGAGTTGCTGGATCTAAAGGTTGGCAATTGCTATTCTGCTATTCATCTACAGTAACGTTAGACTGGACTCAACAATATAATGTTGTCGGTATTGAAAACGGAACTATACAGTTAAGTCAAACACTTTATAATTTTAGCAATAATAATATTGGCTTTGATAGTTCAACATTTGACGGAATTGGATACGATAATACCGCCAGTAAAGAATTACGAATTATTCTTAATTGTTTAAAATCTGAAATTTTAACAGACACCTTAAAACAAGATTATCTAGATTTATTTTTTGCTAGTATTAGGTATGCACATTCTGAACAGACATACATTGATTGGGCATTTAAAACTAGTTTTGTAAAAGCTCAACATAATGTTGGCAGTCTAAAACAAACAGTTACATACACAAATGATAATCTTTCTAACTTTGAAGATTATATTAAAGAAGTTGTCCCTTACAGAACAACAGTACGAGAATATGTAAGTAACTATATATCTACTGATAGCAGTTCGTCTGTAATTACAGATTTTGATTTGCCAGCAATTTTTAATAATTCTGGCAACACTGTTATTAAAACAGAAGTACAACAAGGTAAAGTAGTTTCAAATAATGAACTAATACAATCTTATCCATGGAAACATTGGTTAGAAAATTTAGGATTTCAGTTAACTTCTATAGTTATTACATCATCAGGTTTGGGATATGTGTCAGAACCTAAAGTAAAAATTATTAGCGATAGTGGCACCGGAGCAGTGGCCCGTGCCTATGTTGCTAATGGTAAAGTAACTAGAGTTGATTTATTAAATTCTGGAAGCGGTTACCTTACTGCACCTACTATCGTTATTGACGGCGGCTCAAGTGCCACAGGAACAACAGCTAAAGCAATTGCTATTATTGGCAAATCTTTAGTTAGGTCTAGTCTTATTAAGATGAAATTTGATAGAATTAATAGCAAATATTATATAATTCAATTAAATGAAGAACAGACATTTCCAGGCGGCCCAAATAATTATCAACTAAGATGGGCTCCAGATATTAAAATTAATGCTAGTACTGTAAAAGTAAACGGCATTACAGTCTTGCGCGACACTTATGTATTATCAGTAGTTAAATCAACTAGCAAAGGTTATACAACATATTCAGGCTTGCTTAAATTTGCATCGGGCCTAGCCCCCGCAGTTGGCACAGTAGTTACTATTAACTACTTAAAAGATATTGATTTATTAAACGCAACGGATCGTATCCAATATTTTTATGATCCAGTAAGCGGACAATTAGGCAAAGATTTAAATCAGTTAATGACTGGAGTTGACTATGGCGGCGTCATAGTAACTGGCACAGATTATAATACTGCAAGCGGCTGGCAAAGTGTTGGCTTCATGCAAGATTTGTGGGATTCATACGAAAATACATACAACGATTATATTGTAAGCATTAACGCTACTTCTGCCGCACTGCGCACTTTTGAATTACCGTACATGCCAGCAGTATTTGAAAATATTAATATATATTATCAATCTACAGTTAAGAATGTGTATACATCAAACGGTTCTAGCTTAATATACACATTTGATTTAAATTATAATTATATTAATTCAATTAACGTGACTATTGATAAAGCTGTAGCGGGCATTTCTAAAACTGTTACAGATACTTCAACAGAAACAACTAGTGTTATTCAAACACTTAATGGTTTCAATACATTAACAGTTGCGAGTGTTGCTAATCTTTCAGTAGGTAAATCAATTAAATTTTTATCTGGAACAGCAAACACTGGACTTATTGCAAATCAAACATATTATGTAAAAACAATTATTCCTGTTTCAAATTCATTTACAGTGTCGGATAGTCTTGGCGGCCCAGTAGTTACAGTTAATAATATGCCTACTGCCGCAAATCCAGTGTTGAATATGGTAATGCAATATGGCACATCTACAAACTACTTAACATCTACTACTTCTGGCCTGTATGCTGGAATGGCATTCCAATTTAGCGGTAATGCGTTGTTAGGCGGAGTGATTACCAATAAAACATATTACGTTAGTCAAATAGTTGATGCTACTCATTTTACTATAAGCGCAACTTCTGGCGGCCCTGTATTAGCATTGACATCTGCAATAGGCACAATGACATTGCGACAAGTAGCGGCTTCACCTGAATCTACGCTGTTATTAACCAACATACTAGGATTAAAAGTTGGCGATGTAGCAACAACAACAGTTGATGGTGCAATTGCAGACGGTACTCGTATTGTTAAAATTAATTCTAACTCTGTATTATTATCTAATATATTGTACGGAGACATACTAGCCAATACACCTATTACTTTTGTTAGAACATTAACTGCGCCTGTTAATTTTAGATATATTACTAATAATTCATTGCAGTTGGCAGAAGCACCGGTTGCAGGAAGTATACTTACAATTTCTGGTGCAGAGGCTCCTGTTAGAATTGATGATCCAAATTTTAATAAGCAATGGATTATTACGGCTACTGAAGCAACAACAAATATTATAACAACTGTAACTCCTATTACATTTGAAATTGGTGATTCGATTTCATTTACTGGAACAACTATTGGCAACATTAATCCTAATACTCCCTATTATGTACAGGATATAATAGACAATAGACATTTTAAAATAACTGCAACTACAGGAGTGCCTGGCCCAAATCCAAACGGAGTAGAGTTTAAATTAAAATCAGCAACAGGTTCTTTTGTGGCAAAAAGCACAGGCAACGCTACCGCAGTTATGTCTACTTATATTGCAGACGGTTTACAACCTATTATTACAATTCCAAATACGTATCCTTTAACAGTTGGTGATTTAATAATTTTCCGTAAGAGCACAAGCGACGGATCGGTAGCAGTTAATTCAAACGATTTAGATACTGTGCTAGATGGCGGCACTTTAGTTTATAATACCGCTACTGGAATAGCGCCAGATGATATTATTGTAGACGGCGACGGATTTGTAACCGTAACAACAGGTAGTGGTCCTGAAGAACTAGTACAAGGACAAGTGGTAGATTCAGTAGCAATTAAAGTGTTTGACAGACCAAGCGATGGATCTGCAACATTAAAAGTATTGAGTTATATTGCAGATGGTACAAATAAGAAATTTGATTTAGAACAATTTCCAAATAGTTCAAGTGCTGTGTATGTTAAAGTAAATTCTAATATTTTAACAACCGGAACAGATTATACTTTAGATTATTCAAATAAAAAAATAGTATTAAAACTAGCGCCGCCTGCCGGCAGTACAGTTACCTTACATAGTTTTGGATTTAATGGTACAAACATCTTAGACGTTGATTATTTTATAACAGACGGAAAGACTAAAGAATTTATTACAAAAGCACCTTATTTAGATACACCATTTACATATATAGTGTACCTAGATGGAGTTGCAATACAACCAACTTTGTTCAAAACAGACTTGTCATATGATAGTCCAAACAGAATTGGTTTTAGATTTAGTATTGCCCCAACTAAATTACAAGTATTGAATTATTTGATTATCTCCGGAACCCAACAAACATTCTCAATTTTTAAGAATGAAAAAATAGCAACTAACGGTAGTTCAACTTATACATTAACAAACACTATTGGATCTAGTTTACCTTTAGAAAGTAGTATCCTTGTTCGTGCTAATCAGAATTTGTTAAACGGGCCTAACAATAATTACTTTACAATTTCAAGTAATCAGTATAATTATTCACTTGATATATTGTCAACTCAGCCATACAGTATTAACACAGACGATCTTACTGTGTATGCTGATGGAAATTTATTAAACATTTCTACAGATTACACTGTTGACACATCTGGTGTTACTATATCAATTAATAAGAAAGTTTACAGTACTTACAAAGGTAAAAAGTTAATAATCAATGTTAAATCAGCACAGGACTATTATATTGTAGGTAACACAATATCATTTAATCAAGCATACACTAATGCAGATTATGTGGAAGTTGTATCAGCTTACAAACATGATATTTTGCAAATACAAAGATCTCGAGTTAAAGCAACTAATAACTTGCAATTTTCTTCAGCATCGGCAAATTATTATAGATACGTTTCTGTACTTGGCGGTAAAATTGAATTGTCCTCAACTATATCAACCGAAGCGCAGTTGTGGGTTACAAAAAATAAAACATTATTGATTAACGGAGTTGATTATAAAATTAATCCAGACTTAGCAAGTATTAGTTTAGATGCTCCAGTAATCGTGGGCGATGAATTTGAATGCATTATATTTGCGGGCAGTCCAGTTAAACAAGGACTAAGCTATATGCAGTTTAAAGATATTTTGAATAGAACTGTTTATAAGAGATTAAACTTATACAAACAAAATACTCTAGCACAAGATTTATATTATTACGACAGTGTCATATATGTTAAAGATGCAGGTAATTTTGACAAACCAAATCCGGCACTTAACAAGCCTGGCATTGTTGAAATTAACGGTGAGCGTATTGAATACTTTACAATTAAAAACAATACTACACTTGGACAGTTACGCCGCGGAACATTGGGTACTGGTATTCCTACAGTACATGGTGCCGGCTCACGTGTACAAGATATTGGGCCGGGAGAAACTATTCCGTATAACGATACATTTAAAACAGAAAATACAATTGTAGACGAAGTTAATGTTAATAAAATTATTCCTTTAAGTTTTACCCCAACTAAGAATGATGCATGGACCGCAAGCCCATCAGAATTTGGGTTATTTGATAATGCAATAATTCAAAAGTATATTAGTAAAACTGGCGCCGGCCCTTACTTGATTGAATTTGCAGTTCCGCAACAACAGTATGCTCCAGCAGTTGGTAAATCGATATTGATAACAAATAATAGCAATACTAAGTATAACGGTTATTATAAAGTATCTAGTTCAGATATTTCTAATACTGTAACAGTATATCCAACAATAATTAGTTCAATCTCTACTATTGGTACTTCAATTAGTGTAACTTTTACAATCCCATTGCAAGATGTTGCACCGTTAACTCAACGTTATTATATTATCAACGGAGCTATGCCAGTAGAATATAATAATGCATGGATTTGTAGTGCAAGTTCTACTACAAGTATAACTCTAACTATTACAAATAATTACGGAGTCTTTAAAACTCTACCAACATCTATAGTTTCAGCCCATACAATTACCATGGCATATCCTACAGATCCTGGAATATATGGAACAAAGCAGATAACTACTATATCTGCTCCAAGATACGGCCAAGCAAATGAAATGGAAGTGTTTGTCGGTGGGTATGACGATTCAACAATTTGGACTGCAAATACAATATTTGTTGCAGAACAAATTATAACAGTTAATAGCTATGTATATAAAATTAAAACTACTCATAGAAGTGGGGCAACATTTAATAGTCCTGTAACTACGTTGGATGAAACTAATGCGATAATTGCATCTAATGTACTAGCAACTAGTGTACGAACATTATTTGTTGGTAATATAAGATTAAAGAAAAAACCTTACAGTGTGCATACTATAGAAAATGCTCCTAATAGCCCAGAAGGTGATATAACATTTGGTGCAGACTTTGCAGTAGACGGAATTAATTCTGAATTAATATTAAGAAATAAACTTAGTCCTGGTACAGTAGTAACAGTTACTAGAAAACTTGGACAATCGTGGACTGAAACTGGAGTTTCATTACAAGATAGTCAAACTAAAATTGCTAAGTTTATTACAGCAGTACCGGGAGTGTGGTTGTCAAGTAATAAGACTACAAGTACACAAACTACGACAGCTACAACAACAACATTTGACAATGTTTCTGGAACATTCGACGATGATAACAATACATTCGATCAAGGAATCTAAAAAATGGCACAACAAATTATTAACATCGGGTCAACGGTTAATGACGGCACCGGCGATACACTACGTACTGGCGCCCAAAAAATAAATGCAAACTTTGCAGAATTATATTTGACAACGCTTCCGTCACAAACAGGCAACAGCGGAAAGTTCTTAACAACAGATGGCACTGGCACACAGTGGCAGTTAATTACAGACACGATAACTGCGGCCGCTAGTCAACTAACAGGAACAACCTTAGCAGACAGCGTAATCAACAGTAAATTAACTAGTGTTGGTACTTTAACAACTTTAACTGTTACTAATCCAATAGTTGGAAGTATTACTGGAAATGCCGCTACTGTAACAAGCGGTCTTTATTCTACCACAGTGTATCAAGATCCTGCATGGATAGGAAGTCTAGCTGGATCAAAAATTAACGGAGATATTTTAGGTAATTCTGGCACAGTTACTAACGGTGTTTACACAAATCAAATTTATCCTAATCCAATATGGATATCATCGTTGTCCGCTGACAAAGTATTACCAACACCGGTAGGACAAAGCGGAAAGTTTTTAACAACTAACGGCGCGGCAGGCGGGTTTTCTTGGGGAACAATTACAAATTTACCAGGCGGAGCCCCAAACAAAATTTTATATCAGTCTGCAATTGGTGTTACTAGTTTTGTTACAGCACCGACAAGCTCTGGCACATTTTTAAAATGGAACGGAACTGGCTTTGAATGGACTGCGGCAGGCTCAGGCATAGGAACTGTTACACGAGTAGTTGCCGAAGGTTCAGTTCAAGGTCTTACATTGACAGGTGGTGTTGCTCAAGATGCATCAACTGGAACAATTACCTTGGGCGGTTCAATAACATTGAACAGTTCAAACATTACAACTGCATTAGGATTTAATCCAGTTCAGCTTGGATCATTCAGTGTTGTTACAAATAGTCCAAGTGGAACTGGTACACTAGCGTTTAATACATCCAACGGTGTGTTTACATTTACTCCACCTGCGCCTCCAGTAGGTACAGTTAGTAGTGTAAGTTTTACAGCGGCCAATGGATTCACTGGCTCTGTAGCAACAGCAACAAGTACTCCAGCAATATCAGTTGGTACTAGCATTACAGGATTGCTAAAAGGTAACGGTACAAGTATATCGGCGGCTGTGGCAGGTACTGATTATTTCTTACCATTTAGTAGCCAATCTGCTAATACAGTATATGCGGCACCTAACGCGGCGTCCGGAACTCCAAATTTCCGTGCCTTAGTAGCTGGCGATATTCCACTATTAAATCAAAATACTACAGGTTCGGCGGCTAGACTAGCAGTTGCAAGAAATATCAACGGAAATCCGTTTGATGGATCTGCAGATATTTCAGTAACTGTACCAGCATCATCGGGCATTACAGGACTTGCTGGAGGTATAGCTAGTTTCTTAACATCTGCTACAAGCGCAAGTTTATCAACAGCATTAACTGACGAAACTGGAAGTGGAGTTGTTGTGTTTAATAATACTCCAGCTATTACTAGCCCGGACATTACTACTAGTATTACCACACCAACTACTGGAACATTTAATCTAATTAATGCTAATGCTACATCAGTTAACTTTGCTGGCGCGGCAACTGCTATTGCAATTGGAGCAAGTTCAAGTACATTAACATTTAATGGCACTACATTAACTGCGGCCAATCTTGCAACTATCACAATGAATGGCGCCAATCCAACCATACAAAGTACAGCTACTGGTACATTAACATTGTTTAACTCTGGAGTTACAACTATAAATTTAGGAGGCGCGGCCACCACTGTATCAGAATATGGCCCAGTTACAGCTTATAGTTTAGGTAATACTGCAACTGCCGCTCAGAATGTAAACATGTTTACAGCCAGCACGGGCGCAAGTACGTATAATTTTGCCACAGGTGCCACAGGTGCAGTAACAAAAGCAATTAATATTGGTACGAATGGTGGTGCAAGTTCCACAACTAATATTGCTATTGGTAGCACATTGGGTACAAGTACAGTGACAATTAATGGCACCGCAACTATTACCTCAAATGTATCAGCTGGCGGAAATATTACGGTTACCGGCACTTCTTCTGTAATTGGTTATGCTACTGGTTCAGGCGGCACAGTAACACAGGGTACTAACAGAAGTACAGGTGTTTCAATTGATAAAGCTTCTGGTGCCATTACATTATTCAGCACTACAACTAGTGCAGGACAAGTTACTTCTTTTACTGTAACAAACAACAGAGTAGCGGCCACAGATACTGTAATTTTAGCCCAAAAAACAGGAACAGGCGTGTATTTCTTAGGAGTTACAAATATCACAACTAACTCTTTTGTAATCAGCGTGTTTACACCAGCCGCTGTGGGTTCTGCTGAAGCACCAATAATTAACTTTACAGTGATTAAAGGCGTAACTGCTTAATAAAAATAGCATATTATGGTATAAGATAAATATTGAATAAAGAGAGATTACTATGCAAGGTAAAGATTTAACCGGAATTCACATAGAAGGGCACATTAAGATCTTCAACCCAGAGTCGGGAGAAGTATTCATTAATAAGCGCAACGCTATTCACTATGAAAATATGAGTATTGCGCTAGCTCAAACTATGGCTAATAGTTCAAAAGGCGGCACAGTTTATCAAATGGCATTTGGCAATGGCGGAACAGCCATAGATCCAACAGGAATTATTACTTACCTAACCCCAAACAGTTCAGGAAGTAACGCTAGTTTATACAATCAAACTTTTGCAAAAGTAGTTGACGGGCAAAGTAGTAATAATACTGACCCTACTAGAAATTATCTTGAAACTCGTCACGTAACTGGAACAAATTATACAGATTTATTTGTAACTTGTTTATTAGATTACGGCGAGCCTTCGGCACAGCAAGCATTTGACAATGCAACCAACACAAATGATTCATTTGTATTTGATGAACTTGGACTAGTAAGTTATAACCCTAGTGGTACGGGCTTGTTATTGACACATGTTATTTTTAACCCTGTACAAAAGTCATTGAATCGTTTGATCCAAATAGATTATACAGTACGTATCCAGAGCTTAACTGGTTTGGCAGGAGCATAATATATGTCATATCAAGTTACATTTACAGAATCAAATAATCCGTTAAAGCCACCAATTACTGTTGAAGATTCAACAGTAAATACTCAAACTAGTATTACTTTTATTGGTAAAAATTATTCAGGTTATGGTCCGTTACTTGCAAAAAACTTTTTGCATTTATTAGAAAACTTTTCCGGACCGTCAAAACCGTCTAACCCAGTACAAGGACAACTATGGTTTGATAATAATTCAGATGTAAGTCAACTTAAAGTTAACATTGACGGCACTGCCAATGGCTGGGTAAGTGCTGGCGGTATCAAAAAATCTCCAAGTGCTCCAGTAATCAGTTCCAGTATCCAGGGCGACTTATGGGTTGATACAGTTAATCAACAGTTAAGTTTATTCACTGGTAGTAACTGGTTACTAGTTGGCCCAACATTCAGTCAAGGTTCGCAAACTGGCCCAAAATTAGAACAGATAGTTGATATTTTAAATATCACACATACTGTTCAAAGTATATATGTAGAAAATAATCGTGTAATGATTATTAGTAATACTACGTTTACACCAAAATCAAAACAAAGCGGTTACGATAAAATTAATAAAGGTTTAAATCTTTATTCTCTGTCCACCGGCAACGAACTATTTAAATTTAGTGGCATTGCAACCCAAGCAGATAGTTTATCAGACCCGTTTAGTGGCGTATCAATCCCAACTGCATCATTTTTACGTTCAGATCAACCAAGTACATCTAACTATAGTTTAAACATCAGAAATAGTGGAGGTATTACAGTTGGTAGCGATACTGGAGCAATTACACTATTCACAGAAAACGCAACCAATGCGGCAACGTTTTATGCAAAAAGTGGAAATAGTATTGATTTTAGATTAAATGTAAATGGCGCGGCTAAAACAGTTTTACATTTAGATCCTAACGCTTTTGTAGGTATTAATAAAACTAATCCAACAGTAGCATTAGATGTAAATGGTAATATTGCCGCAAATAAAATTTCATTGACTAATACCGATTCGGATAGTGTTACACTTGCTGGCGGAATAATTGTTAATGGCGATTCACAACTAACAAAATTACAAGTAAACAATAGATTACTTGTTGGCGGCGACATTCAACCGTTGTCTAACAATACTTACACAATTGGCTCAGATCCTACAATAACCGGCGGCGCACAATTTTCAAGTATATATGCGGCTAATTTTTACGGAAATTTTAACGGTACATTTAGTGCAGGAACATTAATTAACGGTAGTATTAACGGTAGTGCAACTAAATTAACAAGCCCAACTGTTTTTAATATCACAGGCGATGTTGTAAATTCATTAACAGATAATACAGCCTTTGACGGTACAAATCAAACAATAACATTTAATACAGTATTATCTAGCTTGGCAATTACTAGACAACCAGAAATAACAATTGCACCTGATCTAGCATCCGTGTTACTTTATAGTCCAGCAACATCGGGCACTCCTGGTTTAAGGAAAATTTCAGTTGAGAATTTAACAAAGAGTTTTCCTACAGTGCCAATTGGCGCAATTTTTCCTTTTGCCGGCATGACAAATAAAATTCCAAACGGATATTTATTATGTGATGGCGCCGAAGTTAGACAGTCAATATACAGTACATTATTTGCAACACTTGGGTATAGTTATAAAGCATCAACCCAATTAGAAGGCGCAGGAACATTCTGTTTACCGGATTTACGAGGTAGAATGCCAATTGGTCGTGATAACATGAATAACGGTATTCAAGTTGCTAATCCGGCCGGAACTCCTATTTCCACTATTAGTGCTACAGCAGGCCGAGTAACAAATGCATTTGCCCAGAACGTAGGTGGATCTGCAGGATCAGAAACTGTTATATTAGAAACTACTAATCTTCCTGAGCACACCCATACATTAAAAGGTAATGCTGGTGGTTCATATTTTGCTGTAAGAAATATTGCTGGCCCACCAGACGATACAGATGCTATTTCAGGACCAGGCGGTCAAGCGGCCGCTCAAGCACAATACTTGCAAACAAGTGGCGGTGTTGATTCTTTAACACACGGCGAGAAAGTTAATGTTATGAATCCTTACCTAGCAATTAATTATATTATATTCACTGGAGTTTACGCATAATGAGTTATACTATATTAAAAAGCAACGGCGATACACTAACTCAGATTGTCGACGGCCTAGTTGATAATAGTACAGATCTTACCCTAATTGGCAAAAATGCGGCTAGCTATGGTACATATCTTAATGAGAATTTTGTATACCTTTTAGAAAATTTTGCAAATTCAACCTCGCCAACAAACCCAATTGTTGGCCAGTTATGGTACGATACTAGTACAGGAAGATTGCAAGTATATGATGGTAACTTGTTTAGGGTATCTGGCGGCGCCATAGTTTCAGCTGATATTCCTGCACAATTAGCTACTGGTGATTTATGGATTGATAGTAAAAATCAACAAATTTATTTTAACGACGGCATTGCAAATGTATTAGCCGGCCCTGTATACACTCAAACTCAAGGCTTATCAGGTTTCCAAACAGGTACTTTAGCTGATATCTTCAGCATAGATCATACAGTATTGTATTTGTATTTGAAAAAAACAATTATTGGAATTTTTAGTCTTGAAGCATTTACCCCGTTAGTTGCACCTCCAGGATTTACAACAATTGGAATTGGTTTTACTGCTAGTACTATCACTGGATTAACGTTTAATGTACAATCTAAATCTGCATCTAGTTTAATTGCGGCAGACGGCACAAGCAAAACTGCTGAAAACTTTCTTAATACTGGCGATCAAGTATTAAAGAAAATGACCACAACTAATCAATTAATTATTGCAAATGCAATTCCTTTACTTTTGGGTCCAGCACAAAACAGTGAAGTTTTAGTTGATGCAACAAAATTCAATTTGTCTGCAAAAACAAAAAGTCAAAATTTTGGAATTTATGTAAATCCAGACGGAACACCTACCGGAGCAATTTTTGTAAACAGTACTGCTCAACAAGTAGGAATATTCACAACAACGCCATCTGCAACATTGGATGTCAATGGAAATGCAAAAATTCGAGGAAATTTAACCTTAACTGGAACCTCCATAATTATTAATACTTCAGTAGTTCCAGCCAGCGCATCTGCTGAAGGACTTCCAGGGCAAATTGTGTGGGGGCCAAGCTATGTTTATGTTTGTATAGCTTTGAACACTTGGAAACGTGCGGCACTTACAACATGGTAACAGTAGTAGATAACGATAAATATTAGGAACGAGGAATAACTGATGTCATACACCATTAATCGATATAACGGCACTCAAGTAGGAGTAGTAGCCGACGGAACCATAGATAGTACCCTATCGCTAAAGCTAATTGGCAAAAATTATGCCGGCTACGGTGAGGTACAAAATGAAAATTTAGTTCACTTATTAGAGAATTTTAGCGGTTCAACAAGCCCAAATAATCCAATTTCTGGACAGATTTGGTTCGATAGTGCAAATAGCAAGATGAAATTTTACGATGGCAGTAAATTTCGCGTTGCCAGCGGTGCTGAAGCTAGCGCCACTGCACCAGTAGGATTAACACCTGGCGATTTTTGGTACGATACATCTAACAAGCAAATTTATGTATGGAATGGTACAACCTTTACACTGGTTGGGCCTCAAAGTGTTGCCGGCGCAGGCACAACACAAATGCAAAGTATTAGTGTTATTGACGATGTTGGAGCAAATCATTCGGTTATCCAAGCAGTGACCAACGGACAAGTAATGTATATTATTAGTGCCGATCAATTTACACTTAACAGCGGTTTAAACCCAATCACTGGATTTACAAAAATTGGTAAAGGAATTACACTAGTTAACAGTACTACTGGCAGTGTACTTGGAATAACCAGCACAGGCGACCAAAAATACTGGGGAACAGCAAGTAACGCAGATTATTTAGGTGGTTATGCGGCATCGGAGTATCTAAGAGCTAGCACAACTAGTTTTGCAGACCCAATACATTTTAGTAATCAAGGTTATACAGTTGGTAATAATAGAGATTTGGTAGTTAATATTACCGGAAGTACTCCAGTTATTGCTAACGTGTTAAGCAATACAATTACATTCCAAACAACAGTATCAGGAACTACGAAAACTCCAATGTCATTAGTTGGAACTGACATAGTTCCAGGAGATACTAACATATCAAATATTGGTTCTCCAACAAAAATTTATAATACAATTTATGCAGGATCATTTAATGGTATTGCAAGTCAATCTAATCAAATTTTAGAAACAGTTAGCGGTTTATATCGTTCAGGTAACACCGGCGCGGCCGCAAGTACAGTAGCAGTTCGTGATGCTAGTGCAGACTTATATGCTAACGTATTCCAAGGTATTGCTAGTTCAGCAGACTACGCTGACTTGGCAGAAAAATACCTAGCAGATGCAGAGTATCTTGTTGGAACAGTAGTATCAGTTGGCGGCGAAAAAGAAGTAACTGCTTGTACAGTGGGCGATAGAGCAATTGGTATTGTTAGTGCAAATCCAGCTTATATGATGAATAGCGGCTTAGAAGGCGGAACTTATATTGCATTGAAAGGTCGTGTGCCATGTAAAGTAATTGGCCAAGTTAAGAAAGGTCAACGCTTGGTTGCTGGTTTGAACGGAGCGGCACAAGCCGCATACGGCGCTAATTCTGATGTGTTTGCAATTGCTTTAGAAACTAGTGAAGATGCAGGCGAAAAAACTATCGAAGCATTGGTACTATAAGGAATTATCATGCCAGGATTAGGAACAAAAATATTAGCATCGGATTTTAACACTATTCAAGCACTAGCACAAACAGTGTTAGGAGTTGGTTCGGGACAATACGGTTATGGACAAGTAGTAACAAGTACTCAGGTTCGCCGTGGCGACCCGTTTAGACTAACAGATTGGATCAATCTAAGAAGCGATTTGTTAAAAATTGGTGCTCATCAGACTGGCGATGCTAATGAAGGAGCCGAGTTAATTATTCCTGGCAATTTAGATCCACGAAATATTAATTCCTTTAATACTAAAACAGGTACTGGCCCGTACTTGATAACTTTTGGATTTACTGCAACACCTGGTAATATTTTACCATCGGTTGGTGCTCCTTACAAAATACAAGGATGCGCAAACGCAAATTATAATGGCGTTTATGAATCAACCTCAAGTACTGCAAGTACAATTACATTAAAATATAACAATGACCCTGGCCAGTATAGCAGTGCTAAACCTGTTAAAATTAGCAGTGTGTTAACAGATGCAATCCGATCACAGTATTTAGGTTATGCTCAAGTTAAATATGCCAAAGCACATAATCAAACAGTCAGTATAACTGGAACTACTAATTCTAGTACTACAATGAGTAGTGCAAATGCGGCTATAATAATGTTAGGAGGAACTGTATCTGGGCCAGGTATAAATGCTAATACTACGGTTACAGCAGTTAGTCCAGGCGTAAGTATAACATTAAGCAATTCTGCTTATACAACAGTTTCTGGCGGAACATTTGTAGTAGCATTAATTACCGGTGTTAAAACAGTAGCCGCAAATCAATTAAGTCCGAACGAACCAATTACTAGTGTAGTAAGAACAACTCAGTGGAACGGAAATATTCAAACAGTAGCCACAATTAATTTTCCAACTGTTGACTCGGCCCGCGCATTTTTTAATAGCGGAAGCCAATTTGAAATTACTCCAACGTTAACCGGATCTTTTGGGTCAATAGGCGAGCAATTAACCAAAGATCAAACATGGCAAACAATGTTTACCCAAGTTGGAACAATTTGCTTTAGAGCTAACGACTGTATACAAACTCCAAACGATTATAATACAAATCAAAGCCAACACTATCCAATTGGATTTTTTGGTTTAACTACCAGTGATAGATTGGTATTTGTAAAAAATGCGCCTGGCGGTTCATACGCTAGTAACGCTTTAAATGTATTTGCTCGATTAGATGCAACAGGAACAGTGTTAATAATTACTATTAGATTCCAAGATAATGCATCATTTACAAATACTACGGTATATAATCCAGGATATGGCCCGTATGGTATAGACGAAAACGTCGACGGTATATTATCAGTCAATTTGACAGCAACTAGGGCTAGCGGAACCAATGTATCCGTAATTATTCCTCCTGCCAATTTAACACCAATTGCCTAAAAATTCTATCACTGGTTAGTAAAGTGATAATTATATAAAAGATAGGAATAAACGTGGCAAGCACAACGACAACAGCTAGTTCAGTAACATCCGGCGGAGTATTAACAGTTGCTTCGGTGTCTGGAATTACCACCAGACAAACTGTACAATTAACAGGTACGACCTTTGGCGGACTTTTTGTAGCCCCAACTACCTATTATGTAATAGCTGTTGGTTCAAGCACTATTACTTTAAGTCTAACTCCCTACGGTACAGCAATAGCTATTGCTGGCGGCAGTGGATCGTTAACAGTTAAAACTGGCCCAGCAGTTGGGCCAGGAGTAGATAATATTGTAAGTGCAGATGTCACCGGAGACTACAATACTATACAAGCTAAATTAGCCAAAGTATTAGGCCCTCCTACCGATAGTACACCTCGTTACGGATATAATCAATCAGTTACTAGCAGTCAAGTAGCTGTTGGTAATAGAGTATATCTTAGCCATTGGACAACCTTGCGCTCAGATATGATTAGGGCACGTGGCCACCAATCTGGATCTGCATCAGAATCAAATAATATAAGTTTGCCAACTAGTCTAAGTTTAGTTTCAGAAGCTACACGTTCAGAATATCTTACCTATGCAAACTTAATTGACACGTATCGAGATACGCTTGGCGACAATCAGTATGGCATAGAAACCATAATGACAGCCCAACGGATAGATGATTGGAATGGAAATATTGTCAGTACATTAAATGTAAATTTTGGAGATAATGCTACTATGCGGGCATTTTTTAATGCTGGCGGAGTTTTCAAATTTAATGTTAATATGACTGGAACTTTTAATACATTTAGTACAGTAAAAGACGGTACATGGGTAGAAATGTTTAGTCAAATGGGTACAATTACGTTTGACCGTGCTGGCACAAGATTAGATCAAGGAAGTACAGGAACAACTACTAATATTGGATTTTTTAATTTAACTAATTCCTATCAAACTATTTTTACTAAATCTGCTCCTTCAGGAAATTACGCCAATAATAACTTTACAATTGTTGCGCTGGCAAATAGTGGTGTATTAACAATATCATTACAATACAATGATGGGTCCACAGGCGCAGGCGGATCTTATATTCAAGGCGGACAAACTGCTGGCCCTGGAAGCCAAGCTCAAACAATTCAAGGAGGCTTTACTCCTGGCGGTGTGGGTGACGAATACATTGACGGAATTATAACTCAAACTGCGGTAATTTGGCGTCCTAGCGGCAGTTATGTTAGTATAACGGCTCCAACAGTTACTTTAACAGGTGATTTTGTAAATGCCGGATCAGCAGTGTATGGTTTAAGTGCTAACAAATATGCTGTAGATGAAGGCGCCGCGGTAACAGTTAAATTGCAAACACGAAATGTTGCCAACGGCACAGCCGTAACATACTACGTTGGCGGTTCAAAAAATTATACAGTGAATGGCATTACCAACTCGCGTATTAGTTCAGGCGCTACAGATGGATTTTTTACAGTTAATAATAACGAAGCAACAGTTAGTTTTGTAATAGATAACAATTTATATACTGATGGTTTAACGTCTATTACAGTGAATCTTTATAACGGACTAGCAAGTACTACAATTTTTATCAATGATACTTCTACTACTCCAATTAATAATCGATTTTATGATTTAATTGGTAATAACTCGTGGGTTGCACCGGCCGGGGTTAGAACTGCAAGTATATTAATAGTTGGCGGTGGTGGCGGTGGTGGCAATTTTGGCGGTGGTGGCGGTGGTGGTGGCCAAGCTAGAATTCTTACTACTAACATTGCACCTACAAATACATATCCGCTTTCAATAGGCGGTGGTGGTCCAAACAGTCAAAACGGCACAGCAAGTTATTTTAACGGCAATGCGGCACAAGGTGGAAGCCCGGGTGGTGCAGGAAGTTCAACAGGTCATGGCGGAACTCACTCAGGAGGCACTGGCGGAGCATCGGGCACTGGTCGAACTGGTGGAAGTGGTGCCGGTAGTACGGGCACAACTATGACACTGGGTGGTGGTGGTGGCGGTGGCTCAGTAGGTAACGGTTCCAACGGTTCAACAACCACTGGCGGCCGCGGTGGCGGCGGATTGGCATTTACATATTATGGGATTAATACCATCTATGTAGCAGGTGGCGGAGGTGGTGGTGGTACAGTAGGTTCAGACCCAACTGCATATCTATCTCCTGGATATTTTGGTGCTGGTGTGGGTGGCGGAATGGACACACAAGGAAAAACTGCTCCTGGTTATGCAGGTGGCGGTGGCGGTGGCGGTGTAAGTTTAAGCCCAAATGCCCAAGTAGCCAATACTGCCGCGCAATCATCTGCATACTTAATCGGGCAAAATGGCGGCGCAGGCGGTCAAGGTTTTGTCTGGATATTCTGGCCATAAAATAAAATTCTAAAGTATTGACAAGATAACTACTAGAGTGTACACTAAACACTCTCAGAGGTTATTATGGACGAAAGAATTGAAAAAGCATTTGAAGTGGCAAATTACATGGCCACTCTTTCAAATCAAAGACGTGTTATTCTTGAAGAATACAATCAAAAACTAGTATACTATATTAGCGGAGCCACATTTCAAGTAGACTACAATCTAATTAACTTTGCTAAAAATTTAATAGATCTTGGACATACTGAAGATGTTGCATTTGTTGATGCAAATAATCAGCCTGTGGTTATCAAAGATGTTCAAGATTTTCTTGACAATTTGTTATCTGTATATTTTGAAGCAGTTAATGAATACCAAACAAAATTTGCAGATATCAAGAAAAAACGCAATGTAAAAGATCTAGTTGAACTATGACAACAGGCGCTTTAATTTTTGCACAAAATACTGTTGGTGTTGATTATGTAAAATTAGCATTGTTTGCGGCTAAACAGATAAAAAAACATTTAAACATTCCTGTGAGTCTGGCTACTGATAGTAGTGCATGGTTAAAATTTTATCCTGAACATACTGACATCTTTGATCAAATAATTCCTATAGTTGGCAATACTACCCAACAAAAAAAATTCTATGACGGTACGTTAGCATATAAACTAACAGAATGGAAAAATTTAACTCGCAACCAAGCATATGATATTACTCCGTATGACCGTACACTAGTAATTGACAGCGACTATATTATTAATAGTAACACGTTAGAAAAAGCATTAAAAAACGATTATAGTTTTCAAATATTTCGTAAAAGTTTTGATTTAGCCAGTTGGCGCGATGTTAGTCCGTTCAATCGCATTAATCAATACAGTGTACCTTTTTATTGGGGTACAGTTTTTATTTTTGAAAAGACAGCAAGTACTAGAAGTTTATTTGATTTAATTGAGTACATTAAACTTAATTGGGAATATTTTAGAATCATTTACAAAATTGACAGTAATACATTTCGCAACGATTTTGCTTTTAGCATTGCTATACATATTATGAATGGCATGACAGAAGGCGATTTTGCACATGAATTACCAGGGCTAATGACCTATATATTAGATAGAGATATTATGGTTGATATGAAAGAAAACAAGATGAAATTTCTTGTGGAAAAAGCACATTACCCAGGCGAGTATACTTTAGTAAGCACTAATGCAACAGACGTACACGTTATGAATAAACAAAGTTTAACACGATATATCGACGGAGGTTACGGTGTCTAAAGGTTATATAGTACTAGCACAAAATACCGCAGATGTTGATTATGTTAAACAAGCATACGCACTAGCATTAAGTATTCAAGCTACACAATCAGAAACTGCAATTAGCATTATTACTAATGATAATGTACCAGAAGAATACCAAGATGTATTTGACCAAATTATTCCAATTCCATGGACTGATGATAATGCGCCTAGTCGGTATGTAGCAGAACATAGATGGAAAATTTATCACGTAACTCCTTATGATGAAACTATTGTGTTAGATACAGACATGATATTTTTGCAAGACATTAACAGTTGGTGGTGGTATTGTCAGGATCACGATTTACTATTTTGTACAAATGCACTTAATTATAAAGGCGATACAATTCAAAATAGTGTGTATAGAAAAACATTTATAGAAAACGATTTGCCTAGTCCGTATTTTGCATTACACTATTTTAAGAAATCAGAACGTGCAGAATACTTTTATAAAACATTAGAATTTGTAATTAATAATTGGGCGTGGTGTTATGGAAAACTGGCCAGCGAACATTATCAAAATTGGTTAAGCATGGACTTATCAGCCGCAATTGCGCTGGAGTTATGCGGATATAGTAATTCGGCAGATGTGTGTAGTCCTTTAAAATTTGTACATATGAAATCAGGTGTACAAGGTTGGCACCCAGTACCTGCAAATTGGCGCCAAACTATTCCTTATTCTTTTACTAAAGAAGGAACTTTAACAGTTGGCAATATACGACAAAATTATCTATTTCACTATGTAGAAAAAGATTTTATTGATTTAGATATAATAAACAAATTAAAAAGATTAGCAAATGGATGAAGACGAATTCTTAACACCTGAACAGTTGGACGAAATTTTAAACACAAAATATGTGTTTGACTACTATGTGTATTTTGAAAAAGATACAGGACATATTATAGCATTATCAAATGAAAAACTAGTTTACGAAAACTTTATACAGATAGATTTTAAAGAAATAGAACAATTCTTTAATAACAAAGAAAATTTTATTAATTTTAAAATTACTTTTGATCAAGATGGATCTGTGAAATTTGTAAACAGAAATCAAAGTGAATTAAATTTTAAAAGTAACATAGTTGAAACAATACGGTTGAATGAAAACGACAATATTCTTACAGTAGAATGGTCTCCAAAAGGTTGGAAATTTATTATGAATGATAGATTTTTACAGCACCCTCGAGCAAAAAGTTTAAATGCAAAATTATTTTTTTATATAACAACAGATAATAATATAAATTTTTTAATACGACAAATTGAAGTTCAGTTAAAAACATTAATTGGTAACGGCCACATAATTGTTCCATTTACTAGTGAAAAAGAAAAAACTATTGAAAATATATCTATGTTCACACTACCATTTTTTGAAAGTTACGGGATGAGAATTAAACATGATTAAAGTAATAGACCAAGACATTATTTTCCTCAGCTATGATGAACCAAACGCTGAAAAAAACTACGCTGACTTGCTGACAAAAGCACCTTGGGCAAAACGTGTACACGGAGTTAAAGGCAGTGACGCGGCACATAAAGCCTGCGCGGCTCTAAGCGAAACAGAATACTTTATTACTGTAGATGCTGATAACATTGTAGATCCAAAATTCCTTGAAGTTGAGGTAGATATAGACGCATTAGGATTAACACCTGATCATGTGTTTAGCTGGTGCGGTCGAGTTCATGTTAACGGATTAGAATACGGCAACGGTGGACTAAAAATGTGGACACGTAAATTTGTTAACAATATGCGTACACATGAAAACAGCGATCCTACAGATGTTAAAGGCTTAGTTGAATTTTGTTTTGATGACAAATATTATCAATTCAATGACAACTATAGCGAGAGTTTTACTAATGCTACTCCTTTTCAAGCATGGCGAGCAGGCTTCCGTGAAGGTGTAAAGATGAGCTTAGACCAAGGAGCAAAAGTAAAAGATTTGCGTGGTATTTGGTGGCAAAATTATCAACGTTTATTAATTTGGTGTAATGTAGGTGCTGATGTAAAACACGGAGAATGGAGTATGTACGGTGCTAGAGAAGGTGCGTACAAAACTAATTGCACAGATTGGGATTATGCTAATGTACGTGATTTTGATTGGCTTACAACTGAATGGGAAACCAAATACAGTAAAATTACTGATGAAATGTTGCCTTACGAAATAATGGGGTTGGGTGAAACACTTAAACATGAATGTAAATTGGAAGTGGGTGAAATGGATGCTACTGCCAGTGCGTTCTTCAAACGTGTGTATGTTAATACTCCTAGAATTATAAAGAACCGTCAATAATGTACGATATTGTCTTTATCAGCTATAACGAGCTTAACGCAGAAGAAAACTACAATAGACTGTCATCTAGGTTTTCACCACCCATTTTGAAGAGAATAACCGGGGTTGCAGGCATACACAACGCACATATTGCGGCCTCAAAAAAGGCTATGACTAAAATGTTTTGGGTAGTGGACGGAGACGCACAAGTGCTAGATACCTTTAATTTTGACTATCAAGTACCTAACAATGAATTGGATTATGTACACGTTTGGCGCAGTCAAAACCTAGTTAACGGGCTTGTATATGGCAATGGCGGAGTTAAACTATTACCACGAAAACTAACAATGAATATGGATACTAGTCGCATAGATATGACAACTAGCATTAGCACGTTGTTTAAGCCTATGCCTGAAATAGCCAACATTACAGCATTTAACACAGATCCATTTAGTACCTGGCGCAGTGCCTTTAGGGAATGTACTAAGCTAGCCAGCAGTAGTATTGAACGACAAAACGATGTTGAGACACAACAAAGACTAGATACTTGGTGTACGCTTAACGATGGTGTACCTTATGGGTTTTATGCCTATTCAGGCGCACTCGCCGGCCGAGAGTACGGAGAAAAAAATGCCTCCAATAAGGAGGCACTATCTAAGATAAATGACTTTACTTGGCTAGAAGCTCTGTGGCTAGCGGAAAAATCTCAGCTATCACTTTAGCGCAAGCAATGGCAACTTCTTGGTGCTCTTTCTGTGTGCCATTAGCACTACGCAATTCAATGAAATGAATCCAACTACGTAGTGTACCATTCATATATAAACGACTTTCTATCATACCTTCAGGTAATACTGCACGAGCTTGTTCTTTAGCAATCCCGGCATTAATAGCCCAAGTGTATGCTTCAATAGCGGCTAGTTTAACACGAGTCTGTGCGTTTGCCCAGTCCATTGCTAATTTACGTGATGTAGGATTATCTAGTACAACTTCTATTGAGTTTTGTCTATTTTTGGGATCTTGTAACCGTGCTTCTCTAAGTACAAATGACAAGTCTTTAGTAGGATCAGCATATCGTTGACTGAACTCTTGGAAACTGAAACTTCTGTGTCGCAAGATTTGCCGGGCAATATCTCTTGTTGTGGTAATTTCAATACAGGCACTGACCATTTCAAGTGGGCTCCAGTGTTGGTGTTTGACCAAGTACTTGATGAGTTTTTCTGATGTGTCTGTGTTGAGTTGATTGGAGGGATTGCTAACACGGGCGCAATACGCAATGAGTTCCTGTGCGTCTTGTAAGCCCATGCCTGCAAATTCTTCTGTGGGTTGACTGTAACTAAGTAATCGAACATTCATGTATTATAACTTCTTCTTTTTAAAAAATTGTTGTGTGCCTTTTTCAATATCTTTTTTAACACGGATTGTATCCAGTTTAAAATCGACATTATCTATGTTGTCTTCGTAGTTCTTTACCAACTCACTCAGTTGAGTTTCAAAGACAGTCCAACCTTCCTTACGGGCTTCGGCAGATATTTTTACTTCCCAAGTCTTGCCATCTTTGAAATTAATTAATACCGAATTAAGATATTTTATGGGTAATACATTTAATTGTATTTCAGAAAATATTTCAGGCCAATGATCAATTACATCCTTGGGAAGGTTTTTCCCAGGTCTTGTCACTTAGCTTTCTTAGTCGGCGCTAATTCTTCAGCTTTACGGCGCATTTCGGCGGCTTGTTTAGCCAATCGATCTGCCTCGCTACGAAAACGTTTTGCTTGTGCTTCTGGGCTTTGATCAACAGTTTCTTCCATAGCGGCTGAACTAGAAGTTGTTTTACCAACATCAGCAGTTTCTTTAGCCATGTCGCTAACTGAACCAACTTCTTGTACTTCGACCTTTTGCGATGGCTTAGGATCAGCCGCAACTCCAGATTTAAGTGCTAACGCATCGACAGCAACACCTTGTTGTTCAGCAATGATTTGATTTAATTCACTTAGCTGGATACTAGTAGTTGAGTTTGGAAGCATTTCAATATTGTCAGTAGACACTTTGATCAAACGTCCTTGTGTATGCAAAGCGGCCAACATAACACTTCCGTCCGGGAAATTACTACGAGCCATTACTTCACCAAATTCATTAGAACTTTGTCCACCTGAACTTTCAACTAAATTAATAATTGCATCGTGATAGCTATCCGGTAAATTTTCGGTTGGCGCAATTAAGCAGTTGTAAGCATCGCCAGGTAGTGTACGAAACACTACAATACATTTTTTGCCGTTTGTTTTGATACGGCCCACATGTTTCATTTCCATGATTTTATCCTTGTGTTGTTCCAGCACCAGCCGCTTTTTGGGCTTCCGCCTGTTTAGCTACTTGATCCAGAAAAACTGTTAGTTTGTTATAAGTTTGGCCAACCATCATCATTTCTGCTGGCTTAAAAGCACCACGTGTACTAGCCACATCGATAATAGCTTTCATAGCACTCAAATCCTGAATGTTTAAATCAGTACTTGGTGTTTGAGCTTCGGTAGCTTCAGTTACGGGTTCTTGTGTTTGTTCTACTTTATCAGTCATAATATCTCCTTATTGAAAAAGCACAATATAATTTATCTATATAGAATTCAAGTATAGGCAATCTTGAAAAAACTAAGTTCTTTCTCAACTTCAAATCCAATTCGTGTAATATAGACAATTGTATTAGTATGATCTAATGTTAGATCCTGTCCTATGTAATACCTCCCATTAAGATTCTGTCGAATCCATGAGTCTACTTCTTTAGTTAAATTTGGTGCAAATTTATCTAATACAGTATATTTAAAATGAGGGCAGGCAAATTCTACCCTCCGTAGACCAAAATAGTTTAGAGGGTTTGGTTTGCCTGCTTTTAACGACATTAATCTTTAAACTCGTAGTATGCGTGTTCGCCCCAAGGAGGAACAATTTTGTCATTACCGTGAATAATGAATACTGTATCGCAGTAGTTTTCATCGCCCCATGAGCCGTATGGATAACCGTCTGTGAACATGATAAACTTTTTAGGTTGAATATCATTTTCTTTCATGTATTCCCAATTAGCCATAAACTCAGTACCGCCACCGCCCATTGGTTCGTATTCGTCAAACTCGTCCACGTTATAACTATTGTAATCTGCTTCGTTATAAACACGAGTATCAAAGCACCATACTTTGATTGTAAAGTCCTGATACTCTTGCATGATACCTTTAATTTCTGTTAAGAAATCTTTGGCTTGTTCGTCACCAATTGAACCAGACATATCAATGCCTACGCAAATATCAATTGTTTCTTTAAAGTTAGTACCTGGAAGGATAGCACCCATGTGCCAACCTTTACGGTTAGGACGCATAAAACTAAAGTCATCTTTAATGACACTTTGAATTTGCTGACGAATAATCTCACGCCAATTCATTTTAGGCTCTGTAAGTTCTTTAATCATGCGTTGAACGTTAGCAGGAGTATTGCCCGCACCCGCGGCTTGCGCGGCCTGCATAGTTGCTTCGCGCATTTCATCACGAATCTTTTTCAATTCTTCTTTGCTGTAGCTAGGGCGATTGCCGTTAGAATCGCTTTCACCCCAATCAATATGATCGTCTAGCAACTGACCTAATGCGTCCAGTTCTTGTTCGTCCATTTCGTCAAAGATTTTATCGTAAACTTCTTCTGCACCCATGCCGTAATATTTGGCATCGTGGAAGATTTTGATGCCTTCAATATTGTGTTCGCCAATACGGTCACGTACCAATTGTCCGTTTACACAATAATCAGCCGCGATGTTAAAAATCTTTGGATTACGTCCTTCACGGCGACCCATATGATCAAATACATTGTGTAGGATTTCGTGTGCAATAACAAATTCAATTTGTTTAATTGAAAGAGGCTCAAAGAATTTACGATTAAAGTAAATTGCTCGACCGTCTGTAGCCGCAGTATTACACCATTCTTCAGCTTCTTTAATTTGCAAACGGGTTGCTAAATTACCAAAGAATGGATGGCGAAGTAGTAGACCCACACGGGCTACAATAATTTTATCGATAATTGGATCTGTATGTGACATGAATGCTCCTTTACTGTATGTATATATTATAACACCTCCCAAAGGAGGTGTCAAATACTATTAAACCGTATTATTTACGATCTTCTTTGTCAGTAGCCTGTGCAATATACTTGCCGTATTTTGCGTGGAATGCATCAAAACATTTGATTTCGTCCGGATCCAATGGCAATTTGTAAGTGCTCAATGCCAATTTAGTTCCCATAATAACCAATTCTGTTTCAAAATTGTCCATCATAAACTGGAAGAAATAGTTAGTTTGATCATTCCAATTCTTGGCATTCTTTTCGCAAGCATCTTTCAATTCGTAGCACAAAGATACAGTCAAAGAATACATGGCACTAATTTCCTTAGTTTTCAGTTCTTTAACTTTGCCACTCAAAATGTCTGTAGGGTTAGGCATTTTGCTTGCATGTTTACGGTGTGCCATAAACTTAAGAGCAAGACCTTCACCAACCGAACCGCTAACCAAATCAGTCAACGTATCTGCATCGCAGTCGTCGTCATGCAACAGTTCGCTAACAAACGACCAGCTACGTGGAGTAGCAAAAGAGCGTGAACTAGACTTTGGATCAAAGTCATACAAGTCTTTCTTACTGAAAGTCAAAAAGCCTACAACTTCTTGATGAATCTTATTGTCAACAGCCCAGTCAAAATAGTCGTCCCAGTCAACTGTCATTTCTAAGTGAACAAAACGGTTAGCCAACGGAGCAGGCATACGGAATGTAACACCTTTGTCAGTTTCACGGTTACCAGCCGCTACCATTACAACATTGTCTGGCAAACTGTAAGTACCAACACGGCGATTCAAAATCAGCTGATAAGCCGCGGCCTGTACACTAGGTGCCGCACTGTTCATTTCGTCCATGAACAGGATAATTGTTTTATGTTTCTTAGCAAGTTCTGCATCTGGCAATTCGCTAGGAGGTGCCCAAACCATTTTGCTAGTGTTAGAATCAAAGTAAGGAATACCTTTAATGTCAGTAGGTTCCCAAAGACTCAAACGAACGTCGATTACATGAGCATCGAGTTCAGTACCAAGTTGTTTAATAATATCGGATTTACCAATTCCGGGAGGACCCCACAGGAAGATTGGACGTTTGTTTTTGAACGCTTTACGCAGGGATTTTTTTGCGCCTTTTGGTCCAACTGTGCGGCTGTTAACTTCTGCCATTTTGCATTTCCTTTAAGTTACGGGTTTAAATTGCTAGGTAATCTTTTACGCTATGTAAGTATTATAGCACCGCAATGGAACTTAGTCAAGCAGAATCTTCAGTACTTTGCCTATTTTTCATGGCCTTAATCAGCCCAAATTTACGAATGTCATCTGAAAACATATAAAGCTCAAAACTTTTCTTTTCAGAAAATACAGTAATACTTTGATTGGTAAGGTAGTATGGGCAGTCAATGTATCTGTCCATAAAAATGATTGTTTGGGGACTTAAATCGATTGGTTCGGTAAACGGAATTTCATAACTTGCCAAATCCAATTCAGCAGTTAAAAATTCGTAGCCATCTTCGGTAAGCCTGAGCCCGCCGCTAAGTTTAGTTCTGTTGTTTATAAACCACTTTCTTTGAAATATCTTGACATTAGTATCATCGCTACTTTTGTCCCAATATTTTAAAAAGATTTTAGTGTATGTTTCTTTTGATATCATTTAACTACAGTACCGGTGGTAAGTTTGTAAACGTCAAACTCCTTGGTGCCAAAAGTTAAATTTAATTTTTTTGCTAGATTGATTGCATGACCAGGGTTGCTAAAACTTGTCTTTTTATACTTAGGGCCTGGATAACTTGTAACACTACTAAAAGACTTGAGATTGAACGGCTCGCCTTTGTAGAATACTGCCCAAATGGCTTCAGACTCCAAAACCTGTTCGGCTTTGTAAGTCTTTTTGTTTATGTATTCTAGTAATACTTTTGGTTTTGGTCGACTCATAATATACGTCTCGATATGTACGTATATATTTATCTATTTTTGCTCTCCAAAGCCACCACCGTCGAGTTGTATATTAACTACTTCATTAGCACTAGATTGTTTTAATGCATGAAACAAGCTCTCATAATCCTGTGTTAATTTAGCCAACACTTCCGTAAGAGTTATATTAAGCAATCTAGCCTGTTGAATAGTCATTTTAAGTTCTTTTTGTTGACTAAGTTCTGCGGCCTTCAACAGTTGTGCAAACTGCATTAAAGATGCAGTATTAACTGGATTTTGCATTTGCTAGTACCGCCTTCATTTCAAATTCACTAGTAAACGGTCCTTTATTAGGATAACGTTCAATAGTAATTAGTTTAGGACAAAAACTTCGAACCCAACCTTTTTCAAATTTAATTGTATAGTATCCTGCACAATATAAGCTCTTACTTGCATTGCTTTTAGTAAACAATGGTAACTTACGTTTTACATCGTACATACTGTTATAAGGTTTGCACATTGCCGGGAAACCATGTACTTCATATGTTTCAGGCTCTGCAGAAGTTACTTTAACTTTGGTATTCTTTAAAAAGAATTCTTTACCAAATTGTTTTTGTAAATCTTCTTTTTTGTTAAACATTACTTCACCGTTAGTGCTCGATAACACAAACCGATTATTTTCTTTTTTGTGTAGTGTAGCAATTTTAGTGCCGTCTCGTTCTACTATCCAAAATTTGCCATCTACGATGGGCTTTGCGTGTATCTCTGTCATAGTTATTACCTCACAATTATCTGTCTTATTAGGACATGTTTTTTATAAGCACATTCTTCAATGTACATTATTCTTCCTTTGATGCTATTTCGTTAGCAAGCTGTTCGTAAATCTCATTATCCATAAAAGGATAAAATGCAAATCCTTCTTTTAATTCAGGAGTAATTGCATGATCTAACCATATGTCAAATGCAATGCTTACTCGAGGTGTTTTCCCTCGATACACATCAGTATAGTGTGGCAAGCACGATGGAAATATTGTTACTCCGCCTTTTATATTATCAAACCCATTAAAATCTCTTGCTTCAAATGGTGGAGAATACATTGTCTTAGTATGATAGTTATCTAAATGCATATTACCACTTAGGTACGCACTAGACTCGGAACCATGCGAATGTTTAGTAATAGCTTTATTATCTTTAATAACATTAAACCAACAAACTACACTAGAAGCTCTTATTGCGCTAAGATCCTGAATAACAAATTCTAAATATGATTTACGTAAGAATTTTAATAGATCTTTTAGTTCTGGTAACTCTGTATGAAAATCAAATAAATTATATTGCCCGGATCGACTAGTAACACTTTCGTAACCTAATCCAGTTCCGTGATCGTTATTTGAAGGATAATCATTTAAAATTTGTTCTTCCTTAATCAACAACCACTCGCGAATTTTATCTACTTTTTCTGTGTCGTTCCAATGATCATGGCCTACTGGGAAATTCCAAGTTGGCGCATACTCGCTTAACGGAAATCCACTTTTTAATCTTTGAATTTTCATATACTTTCCTTAAATTGTTTTAGCTCTTGTAATCTATTAGGATCACCAAACGTTCCATCAAACCATGTGTTAAAAGACAGTACACATCGGACATTAGGGTTAAGTCCTTGCCCGTCAACTGAATGATATGTTTGCGATGGAAATAAAATCAAACGTCCAGTTTTGACTGATAACTCGTTCCAATCAGCAGTCCATGGCTGATCGGTACAACTAGGGTCAGTTTCCCAGTCAATAAACGGTGTTGAATGCCCGCCAGATTTAGAATGAAAACGTATTCCTTGAGATCCTTCAGGCGCCATAACATAGTAAGCACCGCTAATTATACTGTTTGGGTGTGCATGAATAAACAGTTGTTGCACTACATTTTTATGCATTAGACACCAACTTTGTGTTATTTTTAATTTACTAGATGTAGCCATGACATTTTTAGTATAATTATCAATGCGGCTTTGAATCCAGTTTCTTAATGTAGGTGCGTGGGTTTCTAAAATATAATTATTTTTAGTAGTATTAAACTGCCCTGTATTATAGGATGCATTGTAAGCAGTAGCCAACAATTGATCATGATCCTCAACAGGAATATCAATATTATCTACAACCTCAACAGCGGTTGGAAATAGTAAATGTAATTTACTATTACTCATTACTCGGGCTTTGGAAATTCTTCACTAAACGGCCAACTTGTACTAGGGTTAGGCTTGGCTCTTAGTTTAACATTTTCTTCAATTATTGTGCCATCTTCTTCACACAAGCTAACTTGATACGGAGCATCAATGAGTAAGTAATCATCTTCAACTTGCCAATCGTGTTCACCATCAAACAACCAGCCAGCACCGCCTTCATGATAAGCAGTTTCAAATGCTTCTTTTTGCTCGTCGGTAAAGTCATCGCTATATTCAAAATAGCAAGCAACTCCATCTTCAAGTTCCGATCCCCACCCAAAGTCTGTCTTTGCGTATGCTTGTGTTGCGCCTTCGTAGGGAAGATTTATATCCATGTCTGCTTCAACAAACCCTTGTCCCCAGCGATAGTGGTCTTCGATATTGACCCAACTAGTAGAACCGTCAGCATTGTCTCGAAACAGTTCTATACACCAGCAGATGCTTTTCTTATGTAAAGGTTTGATTAAGTATACAGACATTATTCTTCCTTATTGATCTAAAGGTAAGTTATTCCATTCTTTAACTAGAGCAAGTACTTCTTCTTCTGTGTTGCACAGAGTCTTTGTATTTGACCAATCTTCTTTTTTATTGCGACCACCAATTTCTACCATCCAACCGTTGTCGTAACGATTGATAGTGATTTGTTCATTTACTTTTGCTAATTTAGATAGTTGTGACATTTAGTTCTCCTTGATATCTAGCTTGGAACGGTTCAGCATACGATTGTATGTTGTCTGCAATCTTTTTCATGTCCCATGCATTGCAGAATTTTAACATACGAATACCAACCTGATCTACAGTCTTTGGTACTGCGTTTGTTTCAATTGTTTCTTGAATACATTGTTTAATGTCAGCAGGTTGTGCTGTTAAGTCGCACAAGTGTACATTACGCAAATAATCTTCTAGAACTCTGTGTTCTTGTCCATTGTGGTCGACCCAACGTTGCAACATGAGATTGTTCCAAGAATACCCTTTAGAGTTGCGATCTTGAAACGCCTCCATGAGACCAACTTTATTCTTTGACCCTTTTGTTCGTACACCTGGATAAGCTGAAAATACATTGTCTGATGTGTCGCCTCGCATACATTTTTCGAATAGCATCCATTCAGGGTCTTGTGCAGGCTTAGGCTCGCCTGTCTTTTTGTCTTTAACGGGTTTACCTTTAGCATCAAACGTTCCTTCGTGTGTAATATGTAAATCACCCACACCGTTATATTGACTAACAGTGGGACTTACTAGTTGTGCAAAATCGCCGTCTGTTGAAATAATAACGTGTTTTGCATCTGGATGTGCTTGTGTCCAACCAGCAATTAAATCGTCTGCTTCTAATCGAGGATGCTGTAAGATTGTAGCATTAGTCTTTTCTGTTACAAACTTTTTAAACTCGTCAAATGCTTCCCAGAACAGTTTATCTTCTTCTTGTTCTCGTTCAGTAAGTGCGGCACGGGCTTCGGATCGATTGGCTTTGTACGGCTTGTAAAAATCTTTGCGCCAGCTTCTACCTTCGAGACAGAATACTACGTGAGTACCGCCAAAATCGTTCCATGCTTTTTTGATACTGTTAAGTGTAATGTGAAAAGCCATACCCAACTTAATGTCAGCACTACCTTGTACTACATGTCTAGCACGAAAGAATGTGTTAGCAGTATCTACAATAATATACGTGTTCAACGCCATAAACTATCCATTCTCTTTTTAAATAAATCATACATTTGTTGAAGTTTGATACCAGGCAAATATTTCTTTACAGCAAGCGCCTTACGTTGCTCTGCAAGGATTTGTTCTTTCCTTTTATCATCTACAACCTCAACAAGTTTAAAATTGTTCGTTTTACTTCTAAATCGAACAGCATACAACGGATCGCCTCGTTCTATATTAAGTTGTTCAATATTTGGATCCATAAAACAACAAAAATTAGTAGGCCTAATCCATTTACTAATGTTATACTCTCCTGTGATATTAGTCAAGCCATTATGAAATAATGGAGGATCAATAACTTCCATTGTTACATCATCACCATTATTAATAAACACATATTGTAGTAAAATAGTAAACATTGGACGGTTGAACAGTAAAGCACGTTCGGGTAATCCAATTTGTAAGAACGCTCTAAGGTCTTGCCCATTTGCAGTATTAGTTATGGTAAACTTTCCATCAGCGTGGCGTTGGATTGAAAATGATAACGGACTAGTAATGTAATATACATTTTTTAAATAGTCTACTACTGCGGGACAATTAAACGAATCTAACTTTGATTGATTGCTTAAAAATGTCAACGCACTAACAGGCTTTTGAATTAGTGGATCTAATTCAAAAGGAGAAAGGTCGCCTTGACCGTTTTCAAGAAGACCTAAAAATTCTATAGTGTTATAACTCATCCAATCTCTGATCTATTTGCATCTAATTTTTGTACATTGATAAATCCTTGGCTACGATTCATATCAAGACCTTCGTCACTAAGCATGTTACGTGCTAGCGTTTTAAACCAAATATCGACGACTAATTCGTCTGTGTCGCCTTCTAATCCGTATCCGGATTGACGTAATTGTTCTACAAAATGTTCGTTCCAGTCAAGTTCAAAAAATCCGTTTGCTGGATTATCTTTGTTAACGTGTGTTTCTAATACTGCAACCCAAGGTTCTTTGCGACGATTAGCACGTTCTTTTGGACTTAATTTAGCAGTTGCTTCTGCCTCTTGTGCTATAACTGTTTCGGCAACAGCCTTGTCTCGTGCGATTTGAAGTTCTGCTTTTTCTTCTTCTAACTTAGTAATACCAAATAATTTTTTAATCAATTTATTCATTAAGTTCCCCACTCATTTTTAAATAATGGCACTTGTAAACGGTCGCTATAACGTAAGCCGTTTTTCATAGCCAGTAATGCTACATTTTTATTATTCATTGCGTATACACTTTCAACGCCACCAACCGGCATTAAGTAGACGTGTCCAGTAAATCCTGCTTTACGATAAGCCGCAATAGCACATTCAGCATCAGCAAAATCTTGTTCAGTAGCAATAACAAATTTCAAGTAAGCTGTACCAACTTCTTCATATTCGCAAACTACTTCTGGTAGGATTGCTTCTTCCCACACTTCACCACTACACGGAAGTTTAGCACTTACACTAAATGTTACTTCGTGCCCAACTGTGCTGTTCCACTTGGCTAACCAGCCTTTAAATTCTGGAGTAAGTTTTTGAGTACCGTTTGTTTCGAACGTGATCTCTTTTAGGTCACGCATCTTAGGATTGTTTAACAAGTCTGGATAAGCACGTTGCCAACCTAGCAAAGGTTCGCCGCCTGTAATAACTAGATGTTCTTCTTTCCAATGATCCTGCGGAAGGATTTCCATAATGCGATCTGCTATTGCTTCGCTTGTAAGCATTGGGCTAAGGTCTTTAAACTCAGGCATCCAACTAGCATAGCTGTCACAACCTGTACTGACCAATGGAAGCTCCTCATACTTTTGAAAAGACTCAATCATCGTATGTGTTGCCGCAATGTCAGTAGCTTCGTGACTTACTTCGCCACGGGGCATACCAAAGCCAGCGCATTTAAAGTTACAACCAAATGTACGCAGAAACACAGACGGGACGCCCATGTAGCGTCCTTCACCTTGGATACTGTAAAACAGTTCCGCTATTTTAATTTTGCTCATACACAATCCTGTTCATTTGCCATTTTCTTTATTGTAGCACGTTCTTCTTTGTTTTGTCTAGCATTACGAAAAGCTTCAACGTCATCAATGGCACTTTTCAAAGTTTCAGCATAATTAAGAGCTTGTTGTTTGGTCAAACATACTGTTGATTCGGTATCGATATAACCTTTGGTCAATAGCGTCCAAATGTGATACCAACGTGTTTTTGACCAGTAATTTGTTTTGCCTGTGGTATAAATGGTTACAGTAATATCGCCATCATCTGCTTCTACCCACATGTTATGATTGTGATTTTCGTCACCGCAATTGCAAGAAATTCGGTAGACTCGGCTATCACCCCAATCGTTGGTTTTCATTATGCCTTCTGCTGGTACTTGTACGTTCATCGTAACACCTCTAGTGTTGAAATTTTAGCAATCTTTTCGCCAAAGTCTTCATCTCTTCCGATGATATAAATTTGACGATCAGTTCTGTCAGAATTTGGATCGTAACGATGGAATTCTACAATCTTACCACCAACTGCATTATATACTTTGAATTGAAGTGTGGGTTCGCTGTCAATGTTAGCACGACCACTGATCGTACTGATAGGGTTACCACGGCTCATTTTGGGACTAGGATAGCAGTCTTGCTCGACCTCTGCTCTAGTATTGTTCCAATCTTCTTTGACCCAATTGACCACCATTCGTTTAAACCAGTTCATAACTTCATAACCTTTTCTATTGCTAATTTTGCTTCTTTGAAATCACCATCTTCTAACATGCGTTCAACTAATTGTTCATACGCTTCGTGTTGACTACGCAAATACGGACGTTGCTGGTATGTTGAGTACGGTTGTGTCCATTTAAAAGTATACAAGTGTTTTGGTTCCATTAATATTCCCCTTCAAACCATTCGTCTACCATATGTTCTGCTTCTGTTTGTGTAAGAGCAGGAACAAAAATTCTAGCAAGATGCCCTTGCGTGTGCTGTATATTATATCGAACAACACCTGCAGGAATATCTTCCCACTCACGTTCAACTACAAATTCTTTTAAATTTTTAGCACGATGTATCAAGTGATCTGTTAAGTCTTTTGCAGTAGTCATATTATTCTCCTTGGAATTTATAAATGGGTAATGAATATTGTGCATCGTGCATAATAGGACGTAACCGCATTTCTAAACGTTTTTTTCCTTTAAGCACCGTAGTATGTAGTAAAGTTGGATCTGCAAGTTGTTCTACAGTCCACGATCCTGTACTTTGTTTGCCGGTCTCTGTTAGAAATGTTCCGTAACCTGATACATAAGCAGGAATATCTCCAACACGTTTAAATCCACATATACTACAATTATATTGTTTGTCTTTTACAATAGCCAACAAATAATAATCTTTAACTGAACAAACTTTTTTAAACCAGCCTTCTATGTAGACATTCCACAAAGTTTCCGAATCTTCAGTACTAAACAGTGTATCTAAATGACTATGATATGTTTGGAACATACTAGCTTCGCCGGACTTTGCTGTTGGACCGTTACCTGTTGTTTTGCCAACGCTTTTAACATCTAATCCAACGTTTGCACCAATACGCACATCCACAATAGAATTGCCAGCGCCTGCCCACTCGGAACCTTCAATACTATCTGCTACAGCATACTCCCAAGTTTCTTTGCCCATGCTAAGTGGTCTGCCTCGAGCAATATGTTTACGCATTGGCGCCATAAACTCGTCAACTTCTTTTTGAAAGTTTGGAATAAAATTAGGCCCAACTAATTGCTGGATCTCTGCAATAGTCATAGGTTCTAATGCGTACATATTAACGTGGACTAAACTCTTGTTGCATTTTAATATTATCCATAAATTCTTTTTTAGTACCATGGTCGTCTTTAAACGCACCTTTGAGTACAGTAGTTTGTGTTAGACTAGAGTGTGCCATAATACCTCTATTTTCACAGCATCCGTGTGTTGCTTGGATATAAACACCTAAGTCTGTTGCGCCTGTTGCTTTTTGGATTTCCCTAGCAATGTCATTGCAAAGTTCCTCCTGGAGAGTACCTCGACGGGCACACCACTGAGCGATCCTTGTATACTTGCTAAGTCCGATGAGTTTCTGAGCCGCAATAATACCAATATAAGCAACGCCAACAACGGGTTGGTGATGATGGCTACACATACTGCGAAGCTCGCTACGAACAACCAGCATACCTTCGTAGCGGTCCTCCGAATCATTTGGAAACGCTGTTGCGTTTGGTGCTGGGACATAACGACCTTCCATAATTTCATTAAAGTACATTTTAGCTAGACGTCGAGCTGTACCTTTACTGTTTGGATCATTCTCTCTATCAATTAGTAGAGTGTCCAATACTTTTTCAAATGCCTCTGTGGCTTCTGCAATTAGTATTTCTTTGTCGTTTTCGTGCAGATAATCGCTGACATTATCACCAGCCCAGAATCTTTTACCATCACGCTTCATCTTAAAGCGAATAGCATCTGCTAGGTTAGTTTCTTCATAGCCTTTGTCGTCTATATTATTGTATGTTACGGATTCAGTCATTTATTACTCCTAAGTGTATAGTATATAGGTTTATTTAGGTCGTGTCAAAGTTTTTCTGCTCGAAGTTTACGGCATTTTTCTTTGACTTCAATAGGATAATCTGGACTTATCTCAGAAATTGAGCAATCGTATCGGATCACATCACCTTTCTTAGGCATAAACATAACAGCAATCGCAAACACAATAATAATTGCACTTACCCATACTAGCAATTCTATTAAACCACGTGCGTCATCAAGCCTTGGCATAATGTCTGGACCTCATCTTTAGTCATGAAAAAATTATAAGTTTGATCAGACTGTACTTTGCCTTTATCGTTCAAACTTTCTTGAATAAAATCTAAACTATACAATCCTTTTGGCGCAAGTACTTCATGTGTGCGTACACGCACACGGAAACCAGCACTTTCTTTGACAATAAATTCTTTAACATCTAAACTTTCGTGGTACATATAGTTCTCCTTAAAATACCATGTCTGCCGCAATTACAAATCGTTCTTTCATAGACTGCGGCGGGCAAGGTCTATGCCAAGTTTTCCCTGGATATATTAACCAGTTAAATTGTTTTACAGGACCGGTCCAACGATCCGGTTGTTCTGGGCCGTATAACGCAAACTCTGTACCGCATGTACTCATGTCAGTTACATCATCTGGAATATGTAAGTAGTATATACCCGACAATGTTCTTTCACTACCGTATTGGTGATGATGCCAAAGCGCATCTCGAGCTTCTTTAATACTGTCAGTAGTCATATATGACCAAGATTGTATTTGATCAATTTTTACTTCGTTTTTTAGATACATAAAACAACTCATTATGTAACTAAATTTAAATTTAATCCAATGTTCACCGGGCTGTGCAAATAAATTAACATTAGTTTGATACAATGGACTATTAGTAAAATATTTTCCATCGGCAACTAATTGCCGAATATCAGTCATACAATTATCGTGATCTTGTTGAGTGATAATAGTACTAAAATCAAAACTTTCTATAGTTTCCCAACTAAACGGAATTTCAAATTCTATCATAATCTTTCACTCAATAAAATACGACACAAGTCTGCATCTTTTTTATTTTTAAAATCAAAAAACATAGCATCGTGTTTTGGATGGGTTGCATATCTTTCACCGGGTAACCCAAACACTTCTAACACCATGGCACAGGTTTCATTCCACCAGAATTCATTCTGGTTATCCCATAGTATGGTAACAGTGTTTTCAGTAATCACTCAGCTCGTCCGCTAGTACAACTATCATTCCACAAACCCTGTGCTTGCTTTTTGTATTCTTCAAGATCCCAAACACGCTTGGCTTCCGCTAGCTGTTCTTCGTTAAGGCCATGCCAGCCAATACACTTACCAGTTGGGCTACGGCCACAACCGCATGTGCCAAATTCTTCTGTATTTTCTTTAACTCTTATTTGCATATCTTTATCCTTTTTACCAAATGCTAATTCCCAGTTGCTTGTAAATGTTGATTGATCAACACTAAATGGCCTTGGACTAGATCCTTTTCCACCGTCACCCATTTTTTACCTCATTCAACTTTGCAATTAACATTTTAAGTTCATCTTCGATATATTCTTGATAAAACATCATGACTTCAAGTTTTTTATCAGCATTACCTTGTTGCTTGAACATTTCAATGTCTTGTTTTATTTGTTCAATCTTTTTTTCAAGATGGTCGCGTTCTTCTTCAGGAGTCATTTGATTATCCTTTTGATTTTCGCCAAATACCACTACCAAACGGTGCCGACAGTAAGAACGCGGCCGTCCAAGTTTCCCACGTATATTGAATTGCTAATACTGGAAACAATGTGTTCAAGGACCAAATCATTAAGATTGGCCCAACTGCCACTGCTACTATTAGAATAGCAACACCTAAAATAAATTTTAAAAAAATCTTCATAACCAAAATTCCTCCCAAGGATAAACTAACCAACAATCTTTTTCTGCTTTATTAACTTCCCATACGGAATAGTCTACGTCTTCTTTGCTACTGAGATTGTTAGTAAGTGTAGCAAAGCGTACATTTTGTCCCCATACATGCGACCAACGAGCATCGTTAGGCAAGCAACTTGATTGCCAGTCTTGTTTAATCCAAGCAATTGTTGAACCTTGGTCGTTGATATCATCAACAATAAGAATATTTCTGCAACATGGATCACCTACTTCAGCCGCATTAAATCCAAACGCATCCTCAGCCATCCAGCAATTACTTTCGCTTTCTCCACCATCTCGTAATTGGACTTTTAAAGTTTCAAGAGGTTTACCCGTGTACTGGCTTAATAAATTAGCTGGAACAAGTCCGCCACGGGTAATACCCACAATATAATCTGGCTCCCACTTGCTAGCACGAATTTGTCTAGCCAATTCTAAACAAGCACCTTCTACTTGTTGCCATGTGTAATAAATTTTATTCATCTTCGCCTTTGATTGCTTCAAATGTTCTGTACTTACCCAATGCCGCAATGTATTCATCATACAGTTTCTTTAGCTTTGGGTGCTTCTTTTCTATTCTAACATCTCTTTCAGGAATACTCAAGACTTTTTCAATTGTCTTTAACCGTTCTTCCAAGTCAACACCGTTAATAACCATCCGACCTTTAACTTCTAATTCGGGAGGAGATTGTTTAACAATCATAACATTTTCGTTTGTATTAGCCCAATTAAATGTATTACTAGTACCATTAGTGGTATAAATCTGCCCAGAACTACCGCTAGTAGCAGTAGTATAAATGTGGCTACCGCCGTTTAGTGTAATATTGCCAGCACTCCCAAACGTGCTAGCATTGCCAGCACCGCCACTGCCTATAGTAACTGTGCCGCCCACTGTTGAGCCAGGTAGAATACTGCTAATAGTATTAATTGTTGGATTTATTGTATAAGTATTTGTCATTGTGTATCCATTTGTCTTTGACAAGGAATCCCCATTCTCTTGTTTGTGGACCCGGCATAAACAAAGTCCAAGGTGTTACACCCGCTTTTAATTCGATACGATGATAGCTGGTAGCACTACAAAATCTAAAGTGTCCAGGCCCACGCCATTTACGCACTTCACAGTTGCCACTAATTACCCATTCGTAATAACCACCTGCCAGTATTAATGTAAAATACGGCCATGGATGATCATGCACATCGCCAGGATCGCCTTTGTGAAACTTGTGTAAGAACACGTTGAATGGAAAATGCTTACGTTCTTTTAAAAAAAGGTAATATCGTGTTAACAGCGGCTCGTTGCACTGACGATCCATAATGATGCGTTTTCGATCCAAGCGTTCTAACAGTTCAAGTATCATTTTAATCTTTCTAACAATGCGTGTGCTGAGAAAAAGTTTTCAGTTAAAAGGTGTGTCTGTTTACGAATTTGTGGAATACGTGTGGTGTAGTTATCCATATGTTGGATAATCTCTTTGCACAAGTCTGGACGATACACGTTGTATGACTCCCAGCTTTCAGTCCATTTACTTTGGTACTTGAATGTATCTAAATACATTTCTGTATAGCTGAGCCTATCCGGTACCAATGGGATAGCGTCAACTACCGCACCTTCGTAACAACTGATACCCAGTGTTTCTTGTAGGTTGGCACTGAACACCATTTTAGCTTCGCCTAACAAATTATGATATTCGTTTTTTGTCAGTTGTTGATCTTGGCAAACAACAAATTCATATTGTGGCAAATGTGTGGCTAAGTCACGAAAGATTTCAACTTGTTTCTCTGGAGCAATCCTGTGTGGGAATAAAATAAGATCACGTTTAGGCATGTTTTTGTACATATCTAAAGTATGATCCATATATTCCATTGGCCAACCACTGCGAACAATTTTTCCATTTTCGTAACGTTCTTCCCAGTCTTCGTAGTACCATGGATTTTCTGTTGGCGCACCGTTATGTAAAAGTTCGTCAAAGAATAATTTTACATGGAACTCTGTAGCAAAGTAGTTATGATCAAATGCATGAAAAAAACTTTGTTCTGCTCGTCTTACCCACTTGGCATTGCCAATTAGTCGACCTAAAAAATCTTGAGGATCATAACTGCCAGCATGCCATAAACCGTGTGTTGTTACAGGAATCTGTAACAGCTCACTCATATACTTTAAATTTATAATGCCCGGATGCCAAGCGTCAGTAAAAATAAAGTGGTCGCCGGGATGAACGGATCCGCTACAAAATAAACGGCCCATTTGCTCAACTTGAGCAGACTTGTATATATTGGTGCCACCAAAATTAAGAAAAGCACCAGGAGTAGTGGCTGTAGGAATATCCTCAGGGCCAGAGATAATTTGAACATTGTGACCTGCCTTTTTAAGTAACGCAGGTACATGAGTCTTCCACTGACCCGTGTACCGTGTCTCAACTGATTCTAAGTCAACTAAGAAGATTGTCATTTAGTTGTTAAAACGTGGCTTATTAAACGTATTTTGTGGACGAGGGTTTTTGCCCAAGTACGGTTTACGTTCGCCGGTCCATGCCTTCTTTGGACGACGGCTGTTTTCAAAAGAGCGCCACACATGGCTTTCTCTATTATACAAGTCTGCTTCATTATACGGAAGCAACTCGATTCTACAAAAATCTAACAAACCTTCAAGATCACTAAAGATCTTAACAATGTCAGGGCGGGTTTCGAAATAATTAATTTCTTTGTAGTTTTTAGCCATAAAGCCTTCTTATTAGTATTTGATAAACGAACCATTTTCTCCGTCTTCGGAGATTTCAATCCAGATCTCGCGACCTGGATACTTATTGGAAATAACGTCAAACAGATCGTCTGACATCATCTCACAACTCTTGTAGTCAAGGC
>Ga0209191_1000104_pt1 | contig 65849 bp, 66 predicted proteins | sample S_130626_EF_Meta_FD_187320 | JGI IMG/M metagenome (GOLD analysis project Ga0209191, IMG submission 187320) | Freshwater microbial communities from Lake Simoncouche, Canada to study carbon cycling - S_130626_EF_MetaG (SPAdes) (version 2) | ecosystem: Environmental > Aquatic > Freshwater > Lake ...
TTGGCTTCAGCAACAACACGAGCCTCCTCAGCTAAGCGGGCCTCCTCAGCTAGTCTTGCATCTTCAGCCGCCTTGGCTTCAGCAGCAACACGAGCCTCCTCAGCTAAACGAGCCTCCTCAGCTAAACGAGCCTCCTCAGCAAGCCTTGCATCTTCAGCAGCCTTGGCATCAATAGCAGCTTGATCAACAGGTGGTTCAACAGGCGGTTCAACAGGCGGTTCAACAGGTGGTTCAACAGGCGGTTCAACAGGCGGTTCAACAGCTGGTTCAACAGGAGGTTCAACAGGAGGTTCAACAGGAGGCTCAGCAGGAGGCTCAGCAGGAGGCTCAACTGGCGGTTCAACGGGTGGTTCAATGGGTGCAGAAGATTCTACTGATATTACCGGTTCTATAGGTACATCAACAGGCTCAATAGGTGCTTCCGCTGGCGTTGAGTCAGACATTCTAACCTATACCCTAAAATTCATTTCCTTAGAAATGAATTTCAGCGTTATTACTGTGCTTCTCAAATTTCTTAAATTTGAGATGCTACGGTACAGTTAAATTCAAGATCTATTGATCAAGAATTTATTTGTATAAAAAAAATTTATAAAACTAATTTACGCGCCGTACCCGCACCTCCATTACCACCTCCGTTTGCAGTCGGTGTAATTGAGCTCGAATCACTCCGTGAAAACACAGTAACAGAGCCACCTCCAGAGCCACCACCAATATTAGTAGTATTCGTTCCTCCAGCAACACCGTTTGCCGAGATCGTTCCAGATCCAGACAGCGTACCCTCGCAAATGATAATGAGTGTACCTCCTGTACCCGTTCCTCCATCAAATGACGCATTAGCCGGTACAGCCAATCCACCAGGGTTACCTGCGCCTCCAGGAGCAACCGTAGTCGCTGAAAATCCAGCAGATCCAGCACCACCATTCGCAGTCGCATTTGATGTTGAGCCAGTACCAATAAGAGCACCTGATCCGGAACCTCCTGAAAAGGCCGTTCCAGTCGAACCTGTTCCAACTGTGCCCACTGAACCTGCAGCAAACGTACCGCCACCTCCGCCTCCAGACCCACCTCCAGAACCAGAAGTTCCTGATGTTTGTCCTGTCGTTGTTCTACTAGTCGCACCCGCACCACCTGTACCAGGGACAGCCGGATTAGATACAGTGCCACCACCAGAAATGGAATAGGTTCCAGATGCAATCGCAATAGTATTTGACGCAACGGTCGGTGTCATTGCACCCAACGCTGTCATTGAAATCGCTCCATTTACAGTCAAGTTGCCCGTCACGTAGATAACTGTAAAGAGCTTGCGAACCGCAGGTGCAAATGTCTGACCCGAATTAATTGTTAAATCGCCGCCGACAATGATTAGAGCGGATGAGTTATCCGCATCTCTAGTAAACCAATCATTTGCACTAAAACTTGATACAACGTTAGTTGTTGTATACATATAATCAAAAGATCCAAAGGAAAAGCCATTGATTGTTAAAGTTCCGCCAAAACCAGGACTTGTAATAGGTGGCCCTTCTGTAATAAATGCCCGCATGTAACTGAGTATATCAGCGCCGGAAGTAGGCAGATCAAAATCAGGAAACACCTTTCCATCGCCATCTGGATCAAGTTGGAATGTAATATTTCTAATAAATAAGTCCTGCTCAGCAGTTGTAACTAAAATAGATCCTAGATCGATATAATAGGTACTTGATTCAGAATTAGTTCCTCCACTACCACCTTCTGTCTTTACCCATCTCTGTAGACCGTATTGAACGGCCGTCTTTTGCATCAAATAATTTGCGTATTGTGTGCGATTTCTATTTTTTTCAATTAATTCACTTGAAGACAATGCTTTGCCGATGGGGTTCTGTGATATAATCAACGACATTCTATCTAGAGAATGGAAGTAATCGTAAAGGCTTCGAAATCCTCATTCCACTCCGCAAGAGTTAACCAAGATTTCTCCGTTGCAGACTTGGCAGCTAATAATTTACTGAGTGCTAGTGTCTGAACTGACGCGCGACCTAGATCTTTATTTGATCCGTCATTCGCCCTGAGTTCGTAGACGTCGGGCTTTCCAATGACTGGTAAACAGATCAGACACTGCTGACCCTCCTTCAAGTTTTTACTAGCAACTAGGCCAGGCTCTGGTCTACTAGCCTGCTGAATAACCTTTAAAAGACGTAACGTCGGTAGCTCAGGCATTAGACATAAATTACCGCCATTTACTTCTTGAAGGGCGATTTTTACTTCACTCAGTGAATATACCGGTACAACACGAATTTCCCACTCAAGTTGAAAATGCTTATCTGCAAACCAGATATGAGTTGCGAACTTATGAACTAGAGCTATTCTCTCACTGTACGGTTTACTTGAGCGAATCTGCTCACCATTTGCAACAATACAGTCCTCTAAGAGTAAAAGCCCCTCACTCTGGTAAATGGAAACACCAAAGACCCAGGATGCTGTAATGGCCTCACGGTCCAAGCGCATCGGCAGTACCTGAGACCGATTCGGCTGGCTCTCATTGATCACTAAAGGCCGCTGCTCGGGACCGATGATCAGGTATCCCTGGTGACCCCTGTAGGGCCGGGCAAAGGTTACATACCGATTAGATCGAAGACGACTATCATCACGATCTGAGCGGTAGGGGACTGCTGGCGCTCTAAGAACGTCAGGAAACACTTCAGGGATTCTCTGCACCCAGTTGCGTTCATTTGGATTCGGATTTAAAAAACGGATGCCTTCTTGCTGAAGTTTGGAGGTTTTGAGTGATTTCTGATGGGACATTCTATACTAGACTATGTGATGAAGGTTTAGACCATCTTGACCACAATAGCATTATTTAGATCAGCGGGAGGAAGAATAAGTGTATTCTTTTCATCACAATAGACAAGCGCCTTGTTGAATGACCCATATACATTTGTATCAAAGGATACATAGCCAGGCGGAAAGTAATTTGTTCCATTATCATTTCGTACAATCTCGGCTGAATTGAGAATCGCAAGGGTATACGATGTGATACCTGGACTCAGAATAATGCGTGTTTCTGTATGATAATTTGCGAGGAGTGGATACTTGAATGTATGCCACTCTTCATCAGCGACTTCAAATGAATCAATAATCTCCATCTCAGTCTGTTCACGATTACTGTGCCGAACATATACATATGCTCCCTCAGAACCTGTATAACACTTGATACCGACAACAAGGGGCCTCATTTCGCGCCATCCTAAGTGTCCAAATTTGCTGATCATCGTGTCTAGACCCGTCGCGAGACGAAACTCGAGATCATCCGCGTACTTTACTTTTGTTTTCACTAAAAGATATCTTGATAAGTTATCTTTTAGAGGAAGATTTTGTTTGAGAATATCAAACTCATTACGAAGAGCTGACATTATGTACACTTCATAGAAACATTTATTAATTCAATTTTTCCTAAAAATACAAAAATAAGTTTATGTTTTGTGCAAATGAAGGACGTTCCTTTTCAATTGTTAAAGGTAATTCAGTAAATTTGTAAATACCTGTCCAGTTATTCCAAATCATAAACCCTGCCTCAGAATCCTTTAGAATGGTATCTTTATACAAATCTTGATAAAATGAATTAAATTCTGAGTAGGCATAATTGCTTATGACGAAGGTAGGGTACTCGCTCTTCTTCCATTCAGATGGACTATTGAAATACGAACACGCTATATTCCATTTATCTAAACAGCGCTTTTGTAAACATCCTACAATTTTAAGATCGCATATTTCATAGGTTTGAATACATTCAGGAGCTAATATAGATAACCAAAAACATAGACCTCCATATCCACCGCCAATCTCTACAACTTGTAACTTTGTGCTAGGAAATTTTTCCTTCATATATCTTCTTATTAATAACGCGTGGTAAACATAACGGATTGTATTTGCATTCGTAAACCCATTCATTATATCTGAATAAAATAACTTCGGAGATCCAATTGAATGAAATACATTAAAAATGCTTGTATACATTCCATCCTGTACATTTTTAACAAATTCAGGAAATTCATTTAATAAAAAGTGAATATAAGTTTCACCCCAGTTATTGTCTACACCAACAATACTCACTGTAGTAGAATTACTTAGAAAATCAAACTCATCAGTTTGTCTTTCTAGCATACTTTCAATAGTATGTTCAAAAGGTGAATAATTATTATTAGCACACTTATACTCAGTCATATAATATTCAGTTTAGTACTATTATTTAAACCACTAAACCCTTTAATTTAGTAATGTAAATTTCTTTCCATCAAACCAAGAAACCACAGATTTATTTACGGCACATTGATATGTTGTACACGATTTATTTAATTGTTCTGAAACTAATGTAGCACATCTTAGATAATCTGTATTCATCGTATCATCAAATATAATTGGAATATCACTTTTAAAAAGAGAAATATTATCTATAATACCAACTCGATCTCCTCCAGCATCTACAAGTAATAAATCATAGGTCATATCTTTAAGAACATATGTTAAAGTATCAATATCTAACCAGACAGTTTCACCAAAATATGTACTTGTCATAGGTTTTAAAGGAATGTAATGATAAAAACTCTTATACTTATTCATCCAGTCAATACTACTTTCAAGTGAAATCATAGTGTAAAATTGCGATAAGAGTCTTGTTGAATGACCACTTCCAATCTCTAAAATAACTTTACCAAAAGGTAAAATTTCAATTATCTTATCAAAACATTCCTTTGTTATAGACCAATCATCTAACGGCCAATCCTCACTTATTTTTAGATATTCAATATAATCTTTATGACTAGTATTCATATAGTATACTCTTTTGATGTATATTACTCAAAAAGCTGAATACGCACCAGGCTCTGAACTATCATTTGCAAAAATGCCATTCATAAACTCGCCACCATTTGACGCAACTTCAGGAGCAAATGCTTGCATTGAATGAGCAGCCTGGCTTGAACTTGCTGAAGCAATGCCTGCCGCCTCAGCAATCTCACGTGTAGAATTGGACGGAGCGGGCTGGAACATACGCTCGGGGTGACGGAGGCGCTCCGGGATTGCGGCACTTTCTTGGTTTGGTGCATAGACATCGTGAGCCACCTCAGGACTCATCAATCGTATTTCATCTGAAGGGGCGGCTTGAGAAGGTACACTAGGTCCACCTGAAACTATTGTACGTGCAGGGTACTGGCGAGGCGGCTGGTCAATGATCGGTGCAGCAGCTGACGTGTCTAGATTAGTAAATCCATCTCTTGGCAAGAAAAACAAGATAATACTGAGAACTAGCAACAAGACAAAGAGCAGCCCAACACGGAATGACATCTGAGGCACCAGCAGGAAAAAAATACGCTTAATTTAACTTTCGGTTCTGATTCAGTTTCTGTTTTCTGCCTGTCGGAGATATCTTTTTAACCGCTGCAGATTCCTGAATAATTGTCCAACCAGGAATTTCGTAGTTTGTAAAAATTCCATTCAACAGAGGAATTTTTTCAGTCCACGCATATCTAGCGGGTGTATCCCAGAGTTCTAAAGGCTCTAGCACTTCTTTTACTTGACCATTCTCTAAGACTTCTAAATCAACAATTCGCCAATGAAATTCAGTACCATCAGGCCATCGTTCCACTTTCTTATCACCTGAATCCCAGATATCTAGATATACACCTTTAGAAATCTGTATATTTTCTAAAGGAGTCCACGTACGTGTGACCACCATCTACTAAATTTGAGTCACTGCGATTTAAGCATTAGACACCATAGACAAGTAGAATGCCATCGACATTTCCCATTCTTGAATTAAAACAAGATGGTGATGTTGCGTTTACTCGGGTGAAGGCCGTAGGTGCTAAGCCGGTTCTTAAGGATATGCAAATGTATCTGAAGAAAAAGACACCTCCTACTCTTCTTACATCCTATGCTTATGCGCAGAAGCGCCTGAGTTTCTTTGGATATACAAAAGGAAAGGATGATGAAATCTCACAGCATCAGTTACCACCGCCCTTTGAGTCAGGTGATGTTGAGATTTATGGAAGTATTCTTCTTGTAGCACATGCTCTAAAGCAGCCATGGGACAGTGCAATTGAAACATTTACACCTTCCGATTATGAGGCCTTCTTTGAAAAGGCGTGTTCTGGTGAATTGGAGCCTGAAGAGGAAGATGTAAATGATGCTGATACAGTGGATGAAGAGGTTGAGCCTGAGGTTGATATTGTAGAAGAGGAAGAAGAAGAAGAAGAGGAAGAAGAGGTTGATGCGGATGAGACTGTCGTACAGCCTATTGAGGAGGAAACTCTTGAAGATATTCTACCGGTTGTGGCCCGTGCATCACGAAAGGCTGTAAAGGTGGATCAGCAGCAAATTCAGTTTCAATATGTCTCATCATTAAAGACTGAAACTGAGACCGATCGTGAACGTGTAAGTTCAGTAAAAAGCCGTGCTATGATATTTGATATTCTACTAAAGCTTTGCTCAGATATCTGTAATGAGGAGGAGTGTCTCGAACTTGAAATGGGTATTTACAATGGATCACTTGAGGAAGCTAAGAAGCGACTTGTTCCCCAGACGTGGGATCACGAATCATTTCGTTGGATTTATACTATGATTTCCAAGCGTGTTATTAGCAATTTCCAGCCAAATTCGTATGTTCGTAATTCGCATTTGATTGAGCGTTGGAAGGAGGGTGAATTTACACTTCAGGAGATTGGGCACTGGTCATCGTATGAACTTCATCCTAACTTTTGGAAGGGTTTGAAGGATCAGCAGTTCCGGCGTGAACAGAGAATTCTGGAAGGAAATACATCAATGGCTACGGATCGCTTCCGTTGCTCGCGCTGCCAGAAGAAGATGACAACGTATTATGAAATGCAGACGCGATCGGCGGATGAGCCGATGACGATCTTTATCAATTGTATGAACTGTGGAAAGCAATGGAAGCAATAAGCTCACCGAGCTTATTGCCACCAGGTTCCCTGGAAACAGTAAACCCGAAGGGTTTACCATTACATATCGCCTTCAGCAATCGAAGCAATGGAAGTCAGCCGCGTCAAATATATCTAAAGAACTTCATGTATCATCTACTAGAAAATGTCTGAAGCGATCCCCGATCTCAAGACGTACGATGGATTTGAAAACTCTCACTACGTATTCAAGGATTCTTACACTTTTTTTGGTAAGAATATTCTAAAGGCAGTCGGTATCTTTGTAGGACTGCCTAATTGGAAGAATGATCTTCCTATTCTCGAGAGTTACTCAATGCCATTTGTTGTTTGTAATCCTAATAATGAAGGAACTGAATTCTGCGATGCACTAAAGACCAAGGGTGTCAAGCTTCTCCAATGGCTTGCCTATATGAAGGAAGAAAAGGTGTCTAATTTTTATATTAATCCTAAATGGGTTTTACCGATTTGCCAAATGCCCGATACAAAGACAGGAACTGTTTTGAATAGCAAGGGCGAGTCCGTACCAATGATCTCTTGGTCAGATGTAATTGCTCAGGCAAATACGTTAAAGGGGCCTATGAAGTCAGATGATCCATATTTTGCTGTCTGCCGCATTGATATTGAGAATGAAATAGACGTAGTGGCCAGCCTCTTAGTATCTACTCACCGTCCTTCAATTCTATATATTCGCTGGTCTGTATCACCTGATGAAAGCCAGATGCACTGTGAGGCAGCTGGACACGTACAAACGTGCGGATACCGTCTTCTCTCAGTGAATTTTGGATTCTATATGTATCAGTACACCGGCCAAGATATGTATTCTTGCTGTTCTTGGACAGAACCGTCAATGGCGCATCCATTTATTCAATTAATGACAGAGCAGGCTGCAGCGCTACTAAACCCTCGGCCGCCTCAAACAGATGAGTCACCTCAGACAGAACAGTCGCCTGAAGTCCCTGCAGTTGAAGAAAACGTTTCTATTACTAAGTAGAGGGTCCACCCTGAATGAACCAAAGCCGAAGGTTATTATGTAGTTTACCGATTACTCGATCAAGTCTTCTTGAACGCACAATCGCAAAAAAGGCAAATCCTTACGTCAAAAGATATAATCATACATTTTCATACCTTCCTAAATCTATCTCTGTTAATCAGAGGGACTCTTCCCATGAAGAAATCAAAACAATATACCCGACAGGCTTTGGCCAAACATATAGATACACTTCCTACGAGCCCGTCCGTACCTCCAGTATCTGCCACCAGGCGACCAGGCGACGGGTTCTACAAATACGTGAATCACCAGTGGTTAGAGAAAACCTCATTAGCACCTTGGCGTAGTGAATACAGTGTAAGTGATGAGGTTGAAGATACTACAGATAAAAATCTACTTGAAATTATTAATTCAATCTCAAATACGGAGCTATCTACAGAAACTCCAACCAGACCAAGCGATACGATTCAAATAATTAAATATCTCTGGAATCATCGGACTGTAGAAAATGAAGAAGCCTATTTACACATACATTTACGCGAGATTTTGGCTGCGATTACACGCAAACAACAAGCGCGGTATTTAGGGCAAATGTGTCGGTATCACCTACCTTCGCTCTTTATGATTCTTAATGAAGAAGAAATAAAACCACCTTACTATATCAGACCTTCAATTGCTCTAGGAAGACTAACATTGCCTCTTGAATATTATCTAGATTCATCGCTTCATACATCAACTGTGTGGGAAGCCTATACGCAATTTATTCGTATCTGTGCAACTGAACTTGGCTCCCCTGTTCTATTAAATGTAGTTAATGCTGAACTAGAAATTGCAAAGCTTTTGAATACATCGTATACTACATTTTTAAAAAGAGTAAAAGGAAGCCAGTTATCAAGTGTTGAGCCGCAGTTTGAATGGACATCTTTTATGGAAGGATGGTCAGTAGATCCCACGTGGACTACACGCTTTTGGCTTATTAATTCATTAGAGCGTACAAAAAGAGCTTTACATTGGTATGCTACAGCAAACCCTGAATATATTACAGCATTACTTTCATTTAGCGTAATTACAGCTATGGCGCCCTATTTACAAAAAAAGATTCTAGATGCGTATATTAATCTTTTTTATACAGCATTGAAAGGTGTTAAACATATTCCTTCAGAATCACAACAGCTTCTTGCAGTTATTAAAAGTAATGTACCTGATTGTCTTTGTGCTCTTTATTCTAAAGATCAAGCACTCAAACACTCATTATCTGATGTAAAAAATCTTGTGAGTGAGATTCGTGAGTCGGCAATTCATATTGTTACGCATACAAGTCTTTTTAAAGCAAAGACAGCATCTGCTGTCAAGGAAAAAATTAGACGTATGCGCTTTGAATTAGGATCTGGAAAATTAAATAAGTTTCCAAAAGTAGACTTTCCAAAAGATAGTTTTGTCCACGCTATTTTTAAGATTCAAGAAGCGCGATCTGAAGATTTATATATCGATATTGGAAAACCATCTTACAGTGATCAAAGAGAAATGTATGCGTGTTATGAGGCAAATGCCTCTTATTTTAGTGAATCCAATCATATTGTAATTCCTTGGGGGATTTTACAATGGCCATTTTATTCTAAAGATGCTCCTCTTGGGTGGAATTATGGCGGTATAGGTGCTACAATAGGCCACGAGATGACACACGCATTTGATCTTGAAGGAAGCCATTATAATCCAAAAGCAGTGTATAAGGAATGGTGGACTCGTAAGAATCGTACTAATTTTAAGAAAAAAACACGGAAAGTTTCTAAGGTATTCTCAAAAATATCGCATTATGGTCTACACTTGAATGGTGAACGAACACTAAGTGAAAACTGGGCAGATCTTGGTGGCTTAACTATTTCGTTGAATGCTCTAAAACAACATCTACTACAGATTAAAGCAACAGAAGAAGAAACAATAGAAGCACTGCGAATCTTTTTTATTGCGTACGCTGTCTCCTGGAGAACTGTTACACGAAAGCAGCAGATGATTTATTCTATTCAGATGAGTGTTCACGCTCCATCTGAAGATCGTGTGGATGCGATTGTAAGTCAATTTCAGGATTTTATAGATGTATTTGATATTCAGAAATCAGATCCATTATATAGATCTCAAGGTGAACGTCTGGAGTTTTTCTAGATCGCTAAAGCGATCTATTTAAACTTGTTTAAAGTTTTTCTAGATCGCTAAAGCGATCTATTTAAACTTGTTTAAAGTTTTCTAGTAAAGTAGAGAAGAGATGAGCGATACCCCATTACAAGCAGTAGCTGATTCACGAACAAGTGAAGTTCGCAAATCAGATAGACTATACCCCTCACAAATGACATTACCCTTTGCATTTTGCCAACCGCAGTTTGGTTATGCAAATAAAAAAATCAATCAAAGATTACCTGGTCAATCTTATTTAGATGTGGGTGAATTTCCTACAGGGTTTCCTACTAATATTCAAGAGTATTTATGGATATCACAAGGCAATCCTGGTACTGATAACTGGAATTGCTTAGGTCGTTTAACATCTGGAATCTTTTTTTATTATACTGCAATCTGTAATGATACGCCTCGTACATTTATAGATGGTGGATCAATGACTCTATATGTTAGCACTGATTATTCAAAAATTATTCATTATGCAATGAATTTTGAAGAGTATACCCAGTATATTAATGAAACAGTTCCATATACTATAAATCAGACAGTAGAATCTAATCGTATACCAGTTATTCCAGGTTTGAATTCTGCTCAACCGGTTTCTACAATTTCAAATTCATTAGAGCAGGAGTAGGTCAGATAGTCTCCACTTTTCAAATGTACCATCTGGCATAGGACGCTTTATCAGAATAGGTAGACGACGAGCCTCAAGTTCCAGACGAGCAATATCACGAAGTTCTGTGATATGAGCCGGCACTGCGATATACGGCCGAGCACCCTGACTTAACTGATTTGTACGAAATCCGAGAATCTTTGTTCTCTCAAACTGTGTCAGATAAGGAACACTTCTGTGTTTTGCATCAAGCTGACCATCAGGATTGGCAAAGGTCGGCGGTATATTTGTTAGAAGAATATCCATTGCAACACTCTCAATGGTATCAATTCTTGCTTCAGGGTGAAACTTTAGAAGCTCATTCCCTAGATCTTTATTTTGCTGCTTGTTTGTTTGCTCAAGAGCACCATCGTCTACATCCAAATCATCTGTAAACTCCTCATTTTCAGCACCATTGCCTTCATCATTATCAGCCATACTAGAACTCTAGTAGTATGGAGTATTCATTTTTTAGACCTACTTGCTAAATCAAGCTGGGCCTAAATTTCTCACAAGTTCGAAATTACGACCCAACAAGTTGGGCCTAAATTTCTCGCAGGCTCGAAATTACGACCCTATTTGCTTTAGCAACTAGGGCCTAAACTTCTCCGAAGTTGCGGCCCAGCTAAAGCTGGGCCTAAACTTGAATATGATTTCAAAAGGTATACAGGTATGGCCGCTACCTCAGATTTACGTAATCCTTCATCTGTGAAAGAATATAAGTCTTTTGACGATATGAGTTTATCGCAAGATCTTTTGCGCGGTATTTATGGATATGGCTTTGAGAAGCCCTCCGAAATTCAGCAAAAGGGAATTATGCCGATTGCCACTGGCCTCGATCTAATTGCCCAGGCTCAGTCGGGAACCGGTAAGACCGGTACGTTTACAATTGGAAGTCTTGCTCGTGTAGATCCTGCAATTAAGCAGGTTCAGGTTCTCTGTCTAGTTCCTACTCGTGAACTCGCTCAGCAGATCCAGATTGTTGCGTCCCAAATTGGAAGCTCAATGGGTATTCAGGCATATGCTGCAATGGGCAAGACTCCTCTTCGTGAGGATATGCGTGCATTACAGAAGGGATGCCAGTTCCTCGTTGGTACCCCTGGCCGTATCTATGATTTAATGAACCGCAAGTACTTTCAAACCGACTACATGAAGGTCATCATCGTAGACGAAGCGGATCAAATGCTTGAAAATCGTTTTAGAGAGCAGCTCCAGTGTATTCTGAGTCTCGGATTCCCCTCTACTGCTCGCTGTGCTCTATTCAGTGCCACAATGTCAGATGAAGTTGTTGAGTTTGCGGAGAAGTTGCTTGATAAGCCTGTACGTATTCTCATTCCTCCTGAGCAGGTAAAGCTTGAAGGTATTCGTCAGTTTCGTGTAGACTTGGAGCGCGAGGACTGGAAGTTTGAGGTTTTGCTCGATCTGTACAAGCACTTGAATATCACACAGGCGCTAATTTACTGTAACAAGCGCCAGAAGGCTGAGTGGCTTGCTGAGAAGATGACGAACGCTGGTTTTCCGATCACGTGTATTCACGGAGATATGGAAGTCCGCGATCGTATGGATCGGATGACTTCGTTTCGTAAGGGTGATACGCGTGTGATGATCAGTACTGATCTGTTAGCTCGTGGTATTGATGTACAGCAGGTAAGTCTAGTTATTAACTACGAGATTCCTCAGCAGATTGAGAATTACATTCACCGCATTGGCCGCTCAGGTCGGTATGGCCGTAAGGGAACGGCAATTAATCTGATCTCGGGTGAAGATGCACGCTCACTCAAGGAGATTCAGGATATGTACAAGGTAGAAATTGATATGCTACCGCAGGATTTGAGTAAGATTAGTTTGGTATAGACCGCTGGGCATTTGAAATGCCCGTTGGTCTAAAATTGAAACTGATACAAATTATACTATTTTTATAGAAGATGTCCCGCTTAGTTCGTATCGGAAAAAATATGGTTGAACTTTCAGGCTTACACGGTATTTGGCTGGGACCAGATCATTTATCTAGGTCACGCATAACACTATACTATGCCAAGCTTCCTGTAATAGAGATTAACTATGGATATGATGAGTTTGCACAAGCTGAAAAGGACAAACAAATTCTGGAGGAGGCTAAGAAAGAATTTGACAAGACATTTCTAAGCAAACAATAATCAACTAATAAAAACCAAAAATCAACATTTATGAATGCAGATTTTTTGTTTTTTTATTAGGTTTACCACATCACAAATGAATTCGGATTCAAAGAAGGTCTAGCCTTCTCAGTCTTATACTGAAAAGAAAAAGGGTAGTATCCTGTCCAGTTATTCCAGACCATAAAACCACCACTTGAACGACTCAAGAAAAACTTATTATAGATATCCTGGTAATACTTATTTAATGATGAAAATGCGTAAGAGCTAATAACAAAAAGAGGCGCCTCATCAATTGAAAAACGATCAGGAATCGTACAGAATTTACAAGGAATATTAAGATGTGCTAAGATTTTCTCCTGAAACTTGCTAACCAAAGGCAAGTCGACAATGGTATAACTCTGTACAACTTCGGGCGCAATAGTCTGAATCCAGAAGCATTCACCACCGAATCCTGCACCAATCTCTAGAATATTTATCTTCTGTTCAGGAAACTTAGTTTTGATCTGCTTGATTGCAAGAAGGGCGTGATATATATAGCGAACAGCATTTGCAGAAAGTACTGACTTTAACGCTTTAGAATAAAAAAGCGGAGCCTTTCCTAGACTACAAAACTTCAAAATCGCATCACTGTACTGGCGATTTACCATTTTTTCCGCGAATTCGGGAAATTCATTTACAATACAGTCAACATAGAGTTTAGCATCTTCAATATTAATTCCTAACATAGAAAGTACGTCACCATCTTTTAGAAAAGTGTAGTCCTCTACTTTTGGAATCTCTAGCTGCTTTATTAACGCCATTTCATAGGCTGAATATATATTTTCAGCAGGGACGTAAGGCATATACTCACTGATTAAAGAAATTCTTTAGATGTATTTTATATGGAGTCCCTGAAAACTCAATTTTCTACAGATAGCATCGTAAATACTGTTGTACAGAGATTTATACAGCGCTCGGAGTTCGGACAAAAAAAATATGGAGTTACTTTGGATCGCACCGATCTGAAGACTCCCGATTGGATTCAGCATATGCAGGAGGAATTGATGGATGCCATTTTATATCTGGAGAAACTCAAGACAACACTGGGTATTAGCGAGGTGTGGTCGACGGAGCAGAAGGTGAGCGCATCATCTGAGGAACAGTAGGGCCTGCCGGTCCAGGCCCAGATGTAGCTGGTCCAGTAGAACCTAAAGAGAATGCAGGACCAGTCGGGCCTGCTGAAGGCGCTGCTGGAGCAAGAAGAGGGCTGCGAACTGTGCTTGAAGTCCTACCTGTTTCCCGCACATCAAAGCGACACGTCGGGCAACGAACCGAGCGATTTAGAAGCCAATTATCAATACACGAGCGGTGAAACTCGTGGCGGCACACTGTTAGCTGCCGAACAAGCTCACCCGTATGCATCTCATCTTGGCAGATTGCACAGAACTCTTCTGAATCGTGTTCAAGTGTGCGTTCTGTACTTGCTCTCTGAATAACTTCATTTGATGCGTGGACTACAACATCCTCCTGTCTAGGCCGCATCTGAGTAGTAAGGCCAGGTCCAGGACCAATAAAGCGCTGAATGAGCGGCAGAAGCGCAGTAAGCTCAGCAAGGCTCGTTAAAGGCTCAACATCAAGATCAACACGAACTGATTGATTGGGCATCGTAGGTTGTACAACCATAGGTGTAGGAACAAAGTATGTTGAATGTGCCTGCGGTTGCATCTGCACTGCAGATTCCTGATAGAAACGCCGACCTCTTGCTGCTAGATTGAAATTTTCATCAATCTGCCGATGTACGTACGCAAAGACTTGCGGCAAGGTACGAAATCGATCCGATCTGTAAAGAAGATCAGGAAAGTAGTTATGAATGTCATCTAGAAGAACTGATCCATAAATAGTCTGATACGACTGAGATCCTGACATCACTGTAGCAGTTGCTGAAAAAAATGAATGATTCATTTTTTGTAGTAACCGTATCACAAATGGCCGAATCATCTTTTGATAAGAAAAAGGGGCAGATCGGCTTGGCAAATTTGGGAAATACCTGTTATCTCAATGCGGTTCTCCAGTGTTTGCGCCACGTATCCGATCTTACGCTCTTCTTTCGTAATCATTCAGATCAGTGGATTCACGATGGAGACGCAAAAGACGCAACACTCTGTAAGGCTTATAAGGAACTCGTACAGGGTCTCTGGTCTGGAACGCCTGAAGGCTCAAAGCCAATATTCCTTCGGCCTGCTGGTTTTGTCTATCACTTCCGCAACTCACTACGAGGAACTGCTGTAGAACATATGATTGCTCCTCTGCCTCACGATAGTCACGAGGCACTTGTCTTTCTCCTCGATCAGCTCCACGAAGGAATGAAGCGCGAACTCAAGGTTCAGATTCTTGCGCCAGCCTCATCACCTGTTCACGGTGCACTGACTGCCTGGAAGGATCAAGTCGCGCCTCAGTATTCGCCGATTATTGACTACTTCTTTGGTCTGATGGAAGTGCGAGTCACTTGCTCAGGTTGTTCAAATATTAGCAAGCGCTATGAGCTCTTCAATATGCTAAAGGTCGGCTTTCCTGACTTCAAGAGTGCTACCCTTCAGGAATGCATTGAAGATGACTTCAAGGTTGAGACCATTGATGAATACTGCTGTGATCACTGCACACCGATACGAAAGCCAGCAACAATCAGTCGTAAGATCTGGCGTCTTCCCCACAATCTCATTGTCGTCGTACGGCGCTTTAATATGAATGGTACCAAGTGCCACGCACACCTCAAGGCCGAGCTTAACCAGAAGTTTACAGAGTGGTTCAGTCCTGAAAGCCCTGAGTCAAGCAAGACTGCTACTTACGGAATTGAGTCAATTGTAGACCACCACGGCTCAGCAAATGGAGGACACTATACGGCGCAGGTAAAGAGTCCTCTGACTGGCCTCTGGAATAACTACGACGATGAGAATGTCTATCAGATTATGGACGGATCTAAGCCTATTCTGGGGCAGAATTCGTACGTCTTGTTTTACAGGCGAAAGTCATCCTAAGTAGAATGAACTGCTACGGTCTGAATCGCTTTGGACCAATTGAAAAGAAAGAGAGACCTCAGAACTTACAAGAAAAGAAAGAGATGGATGATAAATTAGCTGTTCTTTTGGCAGCTCGGCAGAAACAGGATTCTATTTGGACATCTCCTGTAAATACTCAAGTTGCTACAATCCAACAGCAAAATAAATTACCAGAAAAAAAATAGAAAAAACATTTTTTAGTAATAGATAATGGCTAATTCAATGAAATCATTAATTAAAACTGGCTTCGGCCTCGGATTTGGCGTTATAGGAGCACAGCTACTATTTATTTTTGTTGGCGCATTACTTTTTATACCTGGTTATATCTTGTACACAAGGGAAATGAACAAGGGAAATAAAGGATCTTCTGAGCAAATAATGGGCATTATTCTTATGGGATTTGGTTGCCTTTTAATGCTTGGATTGGGCTTTGGTATTTTATTAGATAGTGTAAGCGATATGCTTTAGTATGATACTCAAAAAATAAACAACAAAAAATGAATGATATTTACTTTTTGTTGTGAGTACAAAGGATGTCTGCTGGTAAGGGAGAGGATCCAGCTAGAACCTCTCTAGTTCCTCGTAGTCTTGTGATGACACAAGTTTCGTGTTTCTACTGTAATGCTGATGACTCCAGAATTGAAAATATCTATTGGCTATTTGGCCTCAAAGCCTGTCCAACTCATACCCAGGCTGCCATTCGTGACTGTAACGCCTATTTACACGAAGAAAAGATGGTTAAGATTGAAGATGCCATTAGACATCCTGTACTTGGCCGATTTCTCATCTCTCTTCTTAAGTTACCAAATGGCTTTCCAGTCATTCGCACAAGCGGTGAAGTTCAACCAGGGTGGACCTTAGATCGAGGATTTAGTCCTCATAATGAAAAGTTTATCATTCATTACGATGGCGAATGGTCCATTCCTGCTATCTTGGTTAGCCCTGATAATAATAATATTACAAAAAATCTTATGAGATGCACTCCAATAGCAAATTTCAAGTTGCCTCATATCTATGAGCAGATCAAAAAAGATCTACCTATTGATTTCTTAAAGCTTCTGGATGACGCCATGTTTTGCCTAGTTGAAGGTATCTATGTAAATGAATTTGAAGAAGTTCAGAATATTCGTAGTCATCAAGGACAGGAAATCCATCCTAATATCCCTCAAACTGAAAATATCCTCTATGAAGGGCGTATTGTTCAGGTGATTCGTGCACCTGCTGCTTCTGCAGCAGCTCCAACTACGCCTTTAGTTAGTGTATCACAAGCTGAGGCACAAGATGATCCTATTGAGCCTTCTTGTGAAACGAGATGATGTATTTCGGATAGGCTGCTGCAGCGTGCGGAGTTACAAAGATTGATGGATTCTGTATATTGTCTACGGCACAATCATATTTTTCTGTATCAACCATCAATCGATTAGACCCCTGGCACATCCGGCCAGTAAGAACTGTGCAAAGAAACATATAAGCAACTCCATCTCGCCCTTCCTTCATATAGCTAAAGCTGTACGATGCCTTCTCAGCAAAGTAAGTTCCCTTGCCATATGCGGAAGTCTTGTTATACTCTGGATTGAATCCTCCGGCGGCAATTGAATTGATCGCCTCTTCTGCGGTTCCGTGAAAGAGAAGTTTCTCATTTCCAATTTTCAATTTAAGTTCATCGTAAGATTTCTGGAGAATCGGATTCTGAACTTCTTCGATCCAGCAAATACATGATTTCGGAAAACTCTCCCGAACTCTTTTTGAGATTTGATCGTAAACCGGATTGGACATTTCAATATAAACCGTTTTGGTTTTGGAATCCGAATCAGATCCAGACATCCGGGAGTACAAAAGTAAAAAAGTGATGAGTCATCAATTTTTTACTGGTGTTTGGTTATTTGATAAATAGATTTACTTTGCTCAGGCATACATTCCCTCAGGAGGTCCACCCGTCTTCTTTCGCTGAGTCAGAAACTTGTCTACGTGATCCTTCTTCAGAATAAACGGAAGGCTGAAGTCCTTGATGTAGAAAGGCAGATCCGGATTGTTGAACAGCCGGAGCATATTCAACTTCTGAGCAATCTGTTCCATACACCGCTTCAACTCACGGACACCCTTCTCCTCCTTTGCATACGTTTCCAGAACGTGCTGTAGCACATCCTTGGAGATTCCAACCCGCTCTGCCAGATTCACTTCCTTGAGAGCCGTAGGCAAGAGGAACTTCTCAGCAATTTCCATCTTCTCCTTGGATCCGTATCCTTCAAGATGCACAACAAGGAAGCGATCCAGAAGAACCCGATCAATCTTGTTGATGTCATTCGCGCTAAAGACAAACATCGCCTGGCTGAGATCGAGAGGAATACCGGAGAGATACTTGTCTTCAAAGTCAGCATTCTGTGTCGGATCCGTCAGATGCACCAAGAGATTCTGGATCTCCTCACCCTTCGGGGTGTCACTGATTTTGTCCAACTCATCGAACATCAGAACCATCGACATTGACTTGGCCTGAACAAGAGAGTTGACAATCTTTCCACAGTGAGAACCCTCGTAGACCATCTGGTGGCCGCTGAAAGTGCTAGCATCGCTGTCGCCGCCAAGAGAGATGAACTGAAATGGCCAATCAAGTGCCTTGGCAATTCCCTGCTTAATAAGACTCGTCTTGCCAATACCCGGAGGGCCAACCAGAAGAAGGTTCATTCCACGACTCTGGGGATTTGTAATCTTACTGGCGATGAACTGAAGAATCTGAAGCTTAGACTCCTCCTGGCCGTAGATTGCATCGTCTAGGCACTTCTTGGCCTTGGACATAAATGCCTGGCAGATCTCAGGGCCTTCTTCAACCTTTACCGGAAGTTCCTTACGAATGCCGAGAGGAAGTGCTGTAGCCTTCTCAAGCCAATTGCGCATCTTGTAATACTCACCGCTCCCGGGATCAATATTCTGAAGATTATTGTACTTGGCCATCAGCTGTGCCTGGATTTCAGGAGTGGTCTTCATATTCAGAATCTTAAACATCACAGGCTGATCCTTCGCCTTCGGACGATTCTCAAGCGCCGTAATCATTCGCTTCTGGTCCTCATCCTTCAGACTCTTGAACTGGTCAATGTGGTCGTCGATCGTTTCTGTCTCAATCGGAGTTGTCATTAGCTTGAAGAAGTTCTGAACGATAGCTGACTCCTTCTTGATCTTGTAGCGCTTAGGGATCATTCGCTCGTCCTCCTCAGCTTCACCAAATCCGAAGTTGAGAAGAATACTGTTGTGATTCTTACCATCCTCTTCATCATCCTCATCGTCATCTTCCACCTCTTCTTCATCTTCATCATAGTCCTCATCTTCATCATCTTCCTCTTCGGGTGTGCCGGATGAAGGACTCTCCTCAACCTCCTCTTCCTCAGACTTCCGACTCTTGCGACTTGATGACTTCTTTACTTGCTTTACAGGAGCCCGGGCCTTACGCTTAGGCTTAACCTCTTCCTCTTCCTCCTCTTCCTCTGTCTCCTCTTCCTCGCTTTCAACCGGGGCCTTCAACTTCTTTAGTAGCTTCTTGGAAGTAGGCCGGAAGCCCCGCTTGGCATTCCGTAGCCTATTTTTGATTTCTTCTTCGCTGCTTTCTTCTTCCTCCGACGTGGTGTAGGCAATGAGACCCCGGACATTCCCCTTGCTGTCTACATCGTCATCATCATTGTGAGCACCACCACCCCGCTTCTTCTGCTGCTTCGGATTGGAGTCTCGCTTCTTGGGGGCATCCTTCTTCTCATCCTTGGCGGAACGGTTCATCCTGTTTTCCTTCTTTAGATTACGATCCATCAAAACGCGCTAGTACCATTTGAAATGGCGCGGGCGTGTTCAATTTTTAGGGGGAAATAGGTCATTATATGAGCGCACTTTAGTTGCGGCGATTTCTGTTTGAGCGATTGCGGTTTGAGCGGTTGCGGTTTGAACGATTCTTGCGGTTCTTGCGAGTCTTGCCGCTAACGAGCTGGCCAACGCCCTGATTAACGCGGCCCGTAACCTTACGTCCTACGGTGCGGACACCGTTAACCGTGCGGCCAAAGACATTGCCAACTGTGCTAGTTAGTTCCCTGGTGACATTGCCAACGGCGCCGAAGCCCTGATTTACCGGGCCATAAAGACGTCCAAGAAATCCAGAACGATTCTTACGAGTTGATCTGCGGTTCGCCATTTCTATCTTTACGCAGTATTTTTAGATTTACCGGTAAGTAAATCTAAAAGATCCATACAGGCAAAACGGGATTTGGAAGAGAGACCGGGAACTGATTCGCGCGGTTCATCAATCCAAAGACTTAGATCTTTCTGTAAAACGGAACAAATGAGCTGGTGAATTTCATACGAAATCTTGGCACAACAGAGGCGCCGTAGACAATCAAAATACTCCTCAACGGTTTCCTTATACTTTTCATCGTGAATGCACTCCTGGATACAGCGTTTCAATGTCTCGAGTGTCATTCCGATCGATTTTGAATCTAATACCTGTAGTGCCGTAAGCTCTGCTAAAAACTGGCTGTAACCAAGACGACACTTACGATCCACTTTGGTCTCCTTTGTTTCAGTTGCATCCCAGATATCTAGATAGGTTGTGTGTAGTGCGTGTACTTCTTCAAGAATTACAGGATATTCCTTTTGAATATCTGCAAGGAGTTTTGCGAATAATGAGCAATACTTGTCTTCTGCCGCAGCCTTACGAAAGACGAGCCAAGTGAATTCGCGCACAAATTCACGCTGGTCGCTACCAAGAATCTGAAAGAGAAATCCCTTAACATCATCATATGTCTTTACACTAAAGACATTTAGCTTGTTTAGAATTACGGTATTGAGAATTTGATCATCACCTACTTTTGAACCATTATGGAATCGACTAATGTAGCGAGCTGGAATCTGAGAGGGTGTCTGTACTTGTGGTACATTTGAAGAAGGCTTAGTATTTACTTGAGTATTTGTAAATGAAGGTGTGTTTACAGGAGTCTTAGGCGTAGGGGCTTGTACAGGTACACCTGATGTAAAGCGAAATGGTGGTCCTGATTGCTGTTGATCTTGCTGCTGTTGCTGCTGTTGCTGCTGTTGCTGCTGTTGCGGTTGATGTTGCTGATGCGGCGTATGCCTCCAGCGATTAGAGGATGACTGTACTTGGTGTGGTGCTTGAGAATGCGTGTAACCGTTTGACTGTTTATGTCTCCACGATACCGATTCGGTGCGACCTGTCTCTTGTCCACTCCTTACTCTGATGGACTGAACACGTTTGCGCAATTCATCAGAGACTGACTGGAGGGCTGGCCTCAAAGCCAAAATGGATTCGACCTGAATACTAAGATTCGTGGCCATATACTTAAGAGTATTCATTTTTGGTTTAGGTTCTGATTTAGGTTCTGAAAGAACCTACCATAGAAACTTGCGGTTTTTTTGTTGACCCTCATTCCTTCAATCAAACCAGGATGGAGATAGATCACTTACTTCAAGAATGCCGGATAGAAGCGGTTTTAGATTCACTTACAATTCAATCTCAATCGGGTCGCGATACGTTCAAGGCGCAGTGTAAAAAAAGAGCTACAAATCCTAAGGTATTAGCTGCACGATCTGACGCTTGGACTAAATTGTTGGCAAATACGTCATCAAATTGGAAAGACCACGTATCTCACCTTTTGGCAAATGAGAAGATTCTTCGATCTATGGATCCGGCGACAGCATCCGCATCACAGCAGGAAGACTGGTCTCAGATTCTCTTTACAGGCGAATTTGCTTCACTGAATTTTCTTCCATTCTTTCTGATGTACGTGGCGGTCAGCAAAATCTTTCTAGCTCCACTGATTGCGTGGACAATGCCGTTTATGACGATGATTCTGCCTTTTTTTGCCTTAAGATTTGTCTACGGGATACCTATCTCTTGGGAGGCTTACTGGGCAACAATGAAGCCGATGATCTTTGGATCCTCTGATAAACCGTTTTCTATGTCAAGTTTGCTCCAGTGGGGATCAATGATTGTATCCTATGCTCACGGAATGTACTTGCCCTATACAAATGCTAAGCACTGTTATGCGATTGATCAGAAAATGATTGAGTGCTCCAAAGCTTTAACAGATTCAATCAAGCGACTTGAGGCCATCTCAAAGGATTGGTCTGCGTTAGGATTAAGAAAATCGTGGAGATTTCCCGATGTGTCTTTTTATGGAGATGAACGTCAAGTCATTGCTTGGTTAACAGAAGATAAAACATTATTGCCGAGCCTTTACAGGGCTATTGGTTTGGTAGAAGTTGCCACAGCAGTGACATCAACCCCTCATATTGTACCTGTTAAATGGTCACAGAGTGCCACGCCGTATTGTAAAATGGTTGATGGTATTGATCCTTTATTAAAGCCAGAAGACCGTGTTCCGTTTACATTGACGATGGGCCCTGTATCACATCACGTGATCTGTACGGGTCCAAACAGAGGTGGAAAGTCAACATTTTTGCGATCGGTCTTAACGAACCTAGTTTTAGCACAAGGATTTGGCTTTGCCTTTGCAACTAGCTGTACATTGACACCGGCAGAATGGATTTTGAGTAGTTTACGGCTTGAAGATCGTCCCGGTGCTCAAAGTCTATTTGAACGTGAAGTCAATGTAGCTGGAGAAATTCTGAAGCGACAGCGCCAAGGGACTTCGCGTGGTTGGGTAATTATTGATGAACTTTTTCACACAACGAATCCGCCTGATGCTGCTACGGCAAGCCAAATCTTTTTACAGCAGATTTGGGCATCGAATCGAGTCTCAAGTCTTGTGAGTACTCACTTATTTTCACACGCTGAGAATGCTCCTTCGCACGTCCAACGCTTGTGTGTAGATTCTGAGAAAAAGTTGGATTCCAATACAATCTTATATAAGTATACGGTGATTGAAGGTCTAAATACAATGAGTAGTGTTGAAGAGATTTTACTGGAGTCAAAAGTGCTTATGCCGCATCATCTTCAGATGCGGTTTCTTGGACTTTGAAAACATCGACAATGGACATAGAATAATATGAACGATGCCTTGATGATCGGTATTGTTTTAACACTGGTATTTGGTGCTGTTATCTTTTATTTGTATAATCGTCTATCAATGACTGAGCGCAAGCTTGGTCTATTTGAGGGTATACTGACAGATCTAAAGGTACTGATGGATTCTGCACCGTTCTCGATGGCTCCTCAAGCTCACGAGCATAACGATATGAGTCAGTTTGAACCGTCGCCTGAATACTTGAATGCTATTTCCGGACCTATTCCGCTACAGAAGGAGGATGTAGAAGAAGTCACGCCTGAGGATGAGTACCAGCAGACTCTTGAGCAGGCGTTAGAGCAGGCGGCGGCTAGCGAGACAAAGGAGTCAAAAGAGAACAGTTATAGAACACTTCAGATTGATGATTTGAATGGTCAGGTGCCGCCGATTCAAGTCACGAAACTCTCTCCGGACTTGGAATTAATGACTGTAAAGGAACTTCAGACATTTGCGAAAACGAAGAATGTCTCAGTTCCGAATGGAATCAAGCGCAAGGATCTGATTGAGCATATCAAGAAGTCTCTTACGGGATTGTCATCTACAGTGGTAGCGCCGCTTGCGCAGCTAGCGCAATCGCAGACACAGCTAGAAGGTCCGCCAATTCCGGAAGGCGCGCCTCTTGAATAATTGGCACACATTAGATGGACAGCCAGCGATTCAATGAACGCACAGCACCAGATCTAAGTCCTAAGACAAGCCAGAGATATACTCAGAAAATCGTGGAAACGAAGCAGGTTCCTGGAAAGATGACGGCACCGATTCAAGATAGTCGTTTCCCTGGGTATTCTGCGATTATGGATGACGGCCGTCTAGTGACAGATTACAGGACACATTGCGCACAGAATTTCAATCCCAAGTACGGGAATGCTGTACGCCAATGGATGCAGAAGAATGCGGAGGGTATTCGGCAAGTCACTCGGAAGCGGCAGATGGATTCACTTGGCGGCTCATTCTGGAGCACGACCTACGTACCGCCTGGAGCTGTCACACAGCAGTGTACGGAATATGAGTGTACAATGATGCCTACATATGATCGAAATGGCATTGGTCTTGTTCGTAAGGAGCGTGTGCCACCGTTGTTTGGAACCTATGAGCCGACGAGCTGGCCGCCTTCCGAAACAAACACGGCCTTGACAACGGTCTTTGAGGGCGGGCGGAATACACCGAGAGGAAGAGAGTTTAATGTCCTTGGAGACAGATCCGTTCACGGAAATGACGGAAAACGTGGCGTACCTGGATAACATGGCGTACCTGGATAACGTGGCGTACCTGGATAACACGGCGTACCTTGTTAAATGTCTTTCAATAAATCAAACACAAATAAGAAATTAAAATTTCTTGTTTGTTTTTTATTTACGATGATTTATTCAGTCGGTCTATTCCACTGAGTTGTCTTGGTTGCCGCATTGTAGTAAAACGGCTTTCCACTCTTACCCATATGCTCTTTCCAGCCGGCAGGCAGTTCCGTTTCAGGGACTGCCGTTACAGGTGCAGGTGAAGGGATTGAAAATGGTGCTACAGGAGCTACTGCGCTAGATACAGCAGGCACTGCAGCTGTTGCGGCTGCCTCCTCAGCAACTTCTTCTACTTTTGTTTCTGTAGTTTCAACTACAGGTCCATCTTGAGCTGGAATTGGAGCTGAAACAGGAGCTGGAGATGAACCAGTAAAGTCAACATAGATATTCTTCTCTTTTTCACCGTCTACATTGATGATTGTGTCTTCAGGGATAACTGAAGGGATTGTATTTACCATAACGAATGGTTTTACTCCACTAGGTTTGGGTCCAGGAATTGCGCCAGAAGCAAATTTCTTAGATAAGGCACCGACAACCTTAGCCTTCTGAATGGATACAATCTCAGCTGTACGATCTGCCTTCTGCTTTTCGTGCGTCTCATTATTTACATTTGAAACGGTTGAAGCTGCAGACAACTTGGCCGAGGCTGCCGCAATAGTTGCTAGACTTGCAGCAGATGAAGCAGTCTTAAGACTCTCATCAGCAATTTTCTTGATCTTGCTATCTAGATCTGATAGAACTAACTGCTTCAATATACCCTTCTTGTAGGCAATATTAACGGCAGCTTCCTGAGCAATTTTCTGTAGACGAGATCCAGTATCTACAAACACTTTCGTGTGCTCGAGTTCACCGGCAATATCAGGCTTTTTGACATCGGTTGCTGACTTGAACTCAACAATAAACGCTTTAATTACATTTTCAGGGATTGATGGAGATTGTTCAATAAGACGATCCAGTTCGACACGGAACATTTTCATAAAGGCAAACGCATCCATACGCTCTTTCGGATGAAGTGAGAGTTCAATACCGATGAGACGATTGAATTTACCCCAGGAAATTGCGGCAGTGCGGTGGGCTTCAGATCCACTAGCATACCCAAGTCTGTTCGCAATTGTAGTCAGGATACCGGAGATAATGGAGAGGCCTCCAAGTCCAAGTTGTGCATAGTTTTTGATTGTCGGATCATTTACAACAGAACCAAGAGCAAAGTTTGCCGCACCCGTCACCGTTGACAAAATAATAATCGGAAACATCAGACTTTGATCACTCTGATAAAAAATACGACCAGTGCGCTCGTGCATCCAGCGATAGCACGCAGCCTTATCTGCCCATTCAGCAAAGAGATGCTCTAATTCTTTCGTCCACCCATTATTGAAGCGCTTAATCTGCGGCTCAGGAGTCTTGTCACCAGGCGTGCCAGCGGCTTTAACACCTGTACCTGAGTCTGTAGTCTCTGCCATCTAACTAACCTAAACAAACTGTCTCAAGAGAAAAGAAGATGTTATCCCTCGACATAGGGATTAAGCATTTAGCGTATTGTGTTGCTGATGCGAGTGGATCTATAGTTACAATTAAACACTGGTCTATTGTAAATCTTACAAATCTAAATGATAGTCCAAAGGCGGCCTGTGTTACGTGTGGCAAGGGAGCAAAAGCAAAGGCACCTATTGGATTTGTCTGTGGTCGGCATATACCAAAAGATAAACCGCAGATCTTTGATGAGGAAACGGGAAAGCCGATTAAGAAGATGCCGACAATTGCGCAGATGACCGCGTTTTGTATTGCACGCGGTTTAGAATCAAAAGGAAAGAGGCCTGAATTGCTAACTCGTATTGAGGCTAATGCGACCTTACCTCTTGCTAGACAGCAGAAAGCCGCGTCATTTGCTGAAAATACGTGCGGCTTACACGATTCTATCCGGGAATGGATTCAACGTGATTGGGCTCACGTATCGGAGGTTAAGCATATCTATATTGAACATCAACCTGTCTATAAGAATCCTGTTATGAAAACTGTACAGATACTCATTTTTGCGACATTGAGAGATATGTTTTTAGCCGAAAAGAAAAGCCCGGCATTTCATTTTGTTCACGCTGGCAAGAAAGTCAAGGGTACAGCGACGGGCGATGAGGGTTATAAGGATAGAAAGCTAGGATCTGAAGAGCGAGTACGCAAGTATTTAGAACCGTTTGCTGCGACATCGACGAATGGCAAATGGTATCGCTGGTGGCAGACACAGACAAAGAAGGACGATGCGTCGGATACACTGTGTATGATTCTGGATTGTGTTTGATTTTGCGTATAAAAACATACTTAAAAAAGACTGCTTGAACGGAGAAAGATGAGTGGCAGTGTTACAATTCAAGACTTACAGAACGCAGCGACTGAACTTGGCCCTCCGATTCAGATTTCATCTGAGATTGGAAATATCATTGAGGTCAATGATTTAAATGATGATTTAGGGTTAAACTTGCTGGCAAATCAGAACAAGTCGACTAGTTTCCAATCACAGCAATCGCAGCAATCCTTTGGATCAGCGCAGCCATCCTTCGGATCAGCGCCCATTCGTCTATCAGCGCCTGATGATTCAAGCAAGCCCCTCCAATTTGATAGTTTAGAGCCGATTGAACTTAATTCATTTAATACCACGCAAGCCCCGGCATCAAATAGCTTTGGCTTACCTGAAGTGACGATCAACAGAGAATCTAGTCCTTATGAGAATAACCAAAGTTCATCTGCTGGCCCGAGTATCTCCTTGACGTCCGCACCGCCTCGTGATCTTGAAAGAGAGCGTGCCGAGAAGGCAGAGTACCTGAACAAGTTACAGCGTCTTGAGTCTAAGGGATTTCCTGTATCTAAGCGCTTCACAATGGATAACTCACTTGACGAAGTCAAGCAGGAGTTTACTCGTTTGATTGATGCTAGAAATCTAGAGTCAAGTCTCCGTTTTCAGCGTCAGATGCTTATGGGCGCTATCACAGGAATGGAGTGGCTCAATAACAAGTTTGATCCGTTTGATGTCAAGTTAGAGGGATGGTCAGAGTCGGTTCACACAAATGTTGAGGACTTTGATGAGATTTTTGAAGAGTTGTATGACAAATACAAGGAGCGTGGCAAGATGCCGCCTGAGATGCGTCTTATGTTTGCGGTTGCGGGTTCAGGATTTATGTGCCACGTGAGCAATTCATTTTTCCGTAGCAAGATGCCGTCGATGGATGATGTACTCCGTCAGAATCCGATGTTGGCGAAGCAGATGGCGCAGGCGGCTGCGGCACAGGCGGGACCGGGTTTCGGTAACTTTATGGGTATGGCAATGGGTATGCAAGCGCCGCCTGGTCAGCAGGGTGTGCCGATGACATCACCTATGTCAGCACCTATGGATCCTCCTGGGCCGACAGGTGCCTTTTTCGGAGCCTCAGGAAGAGGTGCACCGAATCCGAGCCCTGCAGCACAGGCCGCTTCAGCGCCTCTTCGGCGTGAGATGAAGGGGCCGTCTGGTGTAGATGATATCCTCAAGACGTTTGAAGAGGTTCGTCGCACGGAACTCGAGTCAATGGGTCGTGCGCCGCCGCCGAATAATTCAGCTCAGCCGGCGATGGTGGCGGCGGAGCTCCAGAGTATAGCTTCAGAAGATATGGCGAGCCAGGCTGAATCAACGCGTACAGGCGGTGGTTCAGGAAGGAGACGTGGGCGCAAGGCGGCACCTGTAGGAAATATACTCTCAATGGATGCCTAGACAGTAGAAGACATCTTTAACCAAAGATTTCTAAGAGTCTTTTGATAATTATTGTGTACTTCAACGTGTTTGCTCGGTACAGGTGATTCAAGTTCTAACGGTGTTCCCGCCTGTTGCTGAAGTCTGGCGTGTTTTTCACTGAGTCGTTTGAAGATTTCCTGCTCATCAGGTGTAAGTGATTCATTAGGTTGTTTACTATCATTTCTAGGTTCGTTACCATATCCTTTAAACAAAAACATCGAACTATTTTCATTTAGCAAATAACTTACAAGTAAGATGATGACTAATGATAGCATACCTGCAATAATAAGATTGCGTGTTGCAACAAAAAAGATAACAAAAATCATTAATCGGCGAAACCACGGCTGATTGAGGAATTTCTCCTGCCCTTTTGAAATTTCACCAGGCAGAAAACGACCACCAATATTCAAAAGAAAGATCGCTGCAGCAATGGTATAAGGTGACGAAGCAACTTGTACGACTGCTGATTCAAAAGGCCCCGAAGGGATTGTAGCTGCTGGAGGAGGACCACCAAAGCTCATCTATCGTAAAGATTCATTTTTATGTAATCTGAATCATATTTACAATATACATAACCACAGCAAGAGCTGATAGGATACCAACGCGTGGACACCATTCTGCTCCTAACCAAACCACAAGTAGCAGAAGAAAACGCCAAAGCGGTGACGCCCATAGTGCTACCATTGTAGCTGGATAGGGTGTCCGGAGAGACAGCCCTTCAAACACATTCCATCCAACTAATGCAAGAACAAGTATAAGTCTAAGAACTCCATCCACTACCCCCACGGGAATTAGGGTATCTAACTCCATCTACTTTGAAGATGAAGAATCGGAGGGTCCAGACGATGACATTGCGCCCCCCGAATTTGTGCGATTATCAGAATCTGAAACGGCATCTGTTATAACCTTATCTGCTGAAATAGCGATAGGTCGTTCACCAAGGACTTTTTCTACAAACCAACGGTGTGTCGTGCCAATGATTTTTGTTGAATTGATCGTATCCGTTACTGGTTGATTCACATCAAAGCCTTCTTCATCATCTTCCGTTTGAAGCCGAGCAAAGACAATAAGAGTGACTACCGCTGCAAGGAGACCGGTTGACCAATCAAGAAGAAATACAAGTATCAAAGGCACTACAAAAAAGAAGGTGGATCCAACGACATTTGATAAGAAAAGCAGGTCTTTCCGGGGACAGATTCCAGCAAATGCGCCTATAACCAGAAGTCCAATCACTGTTAATAATGTTGCAGGTTTCACAAGTACAAAATGTGCATTATCCATCCAAGCAAGAAAATTTGGATCTTGAATCGGGCCTGGTAAAGCCATTCTGGCTTCAAGCGAGAAACAAATGCGCAAAAAGACATCGGCTCCCGTTAGAAGAGGGATGGACTTTGCTTCCCTGCAAGATGCATTTCCAACATTTGGCCAAGAGCCAATAAAAAAGAAAAAGAAGTCGCGGCCTCCTAGGATGCCGTATGCTGACGGCTCACCTTCGACGGAAGGACTCCCTTTGAATGATGGATTAACAGAAGGATTACATGATGCACCGACTGACCCTGATCGTCCGGCTGTACAGAGAATGAATGAGGTTCCTTCAATGAATCGGTCGCTCGATAATGCTGATGAACTCGGTAATCTTGTAAATCAAGATACGCTTTTTATGTTAAAGAGCACCGGGGCCACAGCAATGAATTCGCTACCTACACCGAGATCAATGATGCGAAATAGCCAAGCTAAAGCTCCTAGTTTTTTTGGTGCTGAACCCTTTCAGAATCCGTCTGAAGATACGAATGCTCTCTTTTCTAATCGGACAGATGCGCCGAATGGATATATGTTAGATGCCGATTTTACAAAGAGCTTTGACCAGACTGGATTCGGAAAGGCGACGAATTCACCACTTCCGACTCCGGAACTCCGGCAACGATGGAAACCCTTGTCAAGCGGTGTTGATACGGCATTTGTGAATACACGGAAAAGTAGTCAGTTTGCTGGGCTTGATACAAGTGATATTGAAGCAATGAAATCCAAGCTAGACAGTCTTATGGCTCGCTTAGATGATATAGAAAATAGACACGCCAACACAAATCCGCAAATGGAGATGTTGGCGTTTATAATGACAGGGCTATTCTTGATGTTTGGTCTTGATGTTGCTGTGCGGAAATCTGCTGGGATGCGACTCTTAAATGTGAGATAAATCTGTGAATGGATTGTAGAAAATGAAGGAGTTCCAAATGTTTCTTTCTGTGATGGTCTTTTATATCCTTTTGTCCTATCTTATAATGCCGTTGGCCTTTTATTACTTGGGCGACAAAACTCTGATGAGTGCCGGTAATGGATTTATTGTAGGCAGCTTGGTATCAGTTGCTTTGTGGTTAACATTCCGTTCATCGATTATTTAGATCGATCTATAAAATTCCCACTGTAAATCTTTACAGATCTTCTCCCAGATCTTATCTTGGGCGTACAGTTTATCACGGTTCTTTAATAAAGGAAAGCAATGAAGAAAGCGATCAAGTTCCAGTAGTTCACAGAGTTTGTACAGAACGTAGGAATATGACAAGAAATTGGATCTGTCTGCGGGACAGTGCTTTTGAAAAGACGGCTGAATCTCTTTGAAGAGATACCGCAGTTTTTCCTCCGTTTCACGGTCCATTACAGGTGCAGTGTGGCCATTCAGACGGCTCAGAATATGAGGAACGTGTTCATAATAGGAGTTAAATTTGAGCTTCTTCAGAATTTCACGGATCTTAGTTCTATTTAATGACGATGCTTGTAGGCGCTCCTTCTTAATTTGATTTAAAATAGCCTCAAAGACTTCTTCAGGAATCTCAGTGCTTTCCTTGGCTTGAAATTGCGCAAGCCACTCATTGAAGTGATTAATACGCTTATAGGCATAATATGAAACTTCGCGAGGTGGGTCTTTGTAACTGGGCTTATCGGAGTCCATAAGAATGAGCTTATGGAATCCGCATTCGGGGCAGGAAATCGTTGCATCATTGACAGATACTTTCATATCTTCGCCGCAGCCGTCACATTGAAAGGACGTGTCATTCAAGGCGTGACTGGGTCGATTGTAATGGGGGTCCATACGCTGTAGATACTGATCGAGAAGCTGGTCTCGACCGAGAGTTTCTTCTTTGTGACCGTGGCTTTTGCTACTTTGGGAATACGAGGGGTGTGCAATAGGAGCTGGCAAAAGATGAGTTCCACTGGAATCTTGGCGAGACGCGTTTTCGAGTGCTTCAAAGACACTTCCGGGTCTAGCTCTGTCAGCGACTGAGATCACATTATCGGCACCTCTGTTAATTCTGTCTTGAATGTCATAATACTGAAAAAGTAGGTCACCTGTTTGTAAGAAATAATCAAACATCGCATCTTTTTTATCGACGTGATTAATTTTTTGCTGAATCTCCTTGATATCTTGCTCAAATCGGTAGCGTTGCATTTCTTCAGTCTCTTGATTAAGTTTATCCTGAATTACATGCTGCTGATCTTTCCAGACTGTAATCTGCTCACCTACGTCCTTTATCTTTGATAAATAATGTTGATGAACAGTATCTAGAGTCGTGCGCGCCTCTGGATTTGACCGCTTGGACGGTCGTATCTTGAAGAATGGATCACTCATAGGTAGACTGCTACAGGCTTCCTAATATCATTCTTTAGCCCTGGTATGCTAAGCCAAGATATGCGGGTTCATATGTAAAAAACACATCCCGGGTGAATCGGAAAAAAGGTGAATCGGACAAAAAGGATAAATTTGGAAAAAGTTGAAATATCTCTAAATCTTTAGCCGGCGAAAATTATTTTCTCTGGTAGGGTTATAATCAAATGACAGGTGGTGGTTTAATGCAGCTCGTTGCCTATGGCGCCCAGGACGTTTACCTTACGGGTAACCCGCAGATCACCTTCTTCAAGGTGGTTTACCGCAGACACACCAACTTCGCGATGGAGGCGATTGAGAATCCTTTCAACGGCTCCCCGGGCTTCGGTCGCCGTGTGACGTGCACGATCCAGCGCAACGGCGACTTGATCTACCGTATGTACCTCCAGGCCACGCTTCCGTCAGTCACACTCCAGACCAGCGACGGCTCTGGCGCCCAGTTCCGCTGGCTCAACTGGGTTGGTCACCAGCTTATCAAGAGCGTCGAGCTCGAGATCGGTGGCCAGCGCATCGACAAGCACTATGGCGACTGGCTCCAGATCTGGAACGAGCTCACGCAGGAGCCTGGCAAGCAGGCCGGCTATGCCAAGATGGTTGGCAACACGCCCCAGCTCACGAACTTGCTCACCCAGGGTGGCGAGGACTGCGACAACAGCTGCGCCGGCGGCGAGCCCAACACAAGCGTGGAGGGCCTCAAGTGCGCGCCTGAGTACACTCTGTACATCCCGCTCCAGTTCTGGTTCAACCGCAACCCTGGTCTTGCGCTCCCGCTGATCGCGCTCCAGTACCACGAGGTCCGCATCAACCTCGACTTCCAGGACATCCGCAACCTCTGCTGGGACATCTCCCCGCAGGTCAGCAATGCCCACACGGTCCGTGACCGTGTCGCGGCTGCCGGCCTCGTCGCTGCGTCCCTCTACGTCGACTACATCTACCTCGACACGGATGAGCGTCGCAAGTTCGCCCAGGTCTCCCACGAGTACCTCATCGAGACCCTCCAGTTCACGGGCGGTGAGTCCATCACCTCCTCCAGCAACAAGCTCAAGCTCAACTTCAACCACCCGTGCAAGGAGCTCATCTGGGTCGTCCAGCGCGACTCCTTCGTCTCCTGCGATGACAACGTCGTCAACCAGTGGAAGGGCCAGCAGCCGTTCAACTACTCCGACTGGTGGGACCGGGCTGTCCTTGAGTCTGGCTACTCAGTCACCCGCGTTGAGGGCCTCGCCGGCAACAACCCTGTTGTCTACGCGCTCCTCCAGCTCAACGGCCACGACCGGTTCCAGGGCCGCGAGGGACGCTACTTCAACGAGGTCCAGCCTTACCAGCACCACACCAACGTGCCGGCTGTTGGCATCAACGTGTACTCCTTCGCTCTCCAGCCCGAGCAGCACCAACCTTCAGGCACTTGCAACTTGTCCCGCATTGATAACACGACCCTCCTCCTCACGGTCTCCAACAACGCTGTTGGCACTGCGACAAGCTCCACGGTCCGTGTCTACGCGACAAACTACAACGTGCTCCGCATTATGTCAGGAATGGGCGGGCTTGCTTACTCAAATTAAGTATGAAACCACCCAGTGGTTTGTACAAAAAATTCATAAAAACATAATCAAGATTCTTAAGAATCTTAAGTGTGTTTATTTGAGCCTAAACTCCCGCAAGTTACCCAATATAGATGTGGGCAGATCTACCTATTGAATTCATAGACGCCGCATATCTAGTAGGCAGTGTACTCTTTACACTCATTTTCTTGGAAATCTATCCATACTGACCTAAACCTTCTATCAATTCCCAATTAGATGTCTTCGTGGAACCCGAATGCCATTCAAAAGAAACGACCGCCTCCACCTACTACACTTATTATTACGCACAACAGCGGCTTCTTTTCTTGCTGCAGTGTTCGTCTGGATAATATTATCAAGTATTTCAACCAAAATCGCAGGTTACCACTGATTGTAGATAGTTCTGCACAATTTGACTGGTACAAGCCACCAAGGAGTCATAAGGCATCGATTGTAGAGACTTATTTTACTACAGATCTCAGCGGAATACTTTTCAGAGGACCGATTAACTATGGGCATTGGTTTCAGCTAATAGACTATAAAAAGATAGAATTCAAAGCGATTCAGCCATTCGTAACAAAGTATTTTAGTCCTTCAAACGAAATTCAAGATATCGTAATCACTCTAGAATCTAAGTATTCCCTCGACTATAGTAATCTGTGTGTTTTATTTTACAGAGGCAATGATAAAATAACAGAAACTGAACTGTCATCGTATGATGAGTATTTAACAAAGGCTAAGGAGATTCAAGAACAGAATCCATCTATACAATTCCTTTTACAGAGTGATGAAACCGAATTTCTAGATTTATTTTCAGAAAAGTTTCCAAATTCGTTTTACTTTAAAGATGAAATTCGTCATATCAAGAAGGCAAATACATCAGTAGATAAAGTATTTCCACAAGATAATTACCAGTTTTCCAAGTATTTTCTGGCCATCACACTCATAATGGCAAAGTGTAAATATGTAGTCTGTGGATCTGGAAATTGCTCAATCTGGATCGCATTGTACAGAGGGAATACCGAAGGAATGTATCAACATCTACACGATAAATGGATCTAATTTATTGATAAACCAGATAAAAGAGCATCTTTTCTAAAGGTCTTAACACGATTTATTGAAGCTTCAACTAAATTTAATCCTACTCCTGATAATTTATCAATAACAGTATCAGGCATTGTTATTATATGACATCCGAGATCAATCGCTCGCTGTATACTATAGACCTCACGGCAACCAGCCCAAAGGATCTTTACATTAGATAACCCTTTAAATGTTGCAACAGCATGTGATATAATTGGAGCACTATCAATACCTGTATCACTAATTGGTCCAGCAAATACTGATATGATCAGTGAATTGGTATACTCCTTAAAAAGCTCATAGGCTTTTGTAATCTGTTCAATTGTATAAATACAAGTACTATTAATATTCATCTTTTTGCTCATAGCGTGCTTGTAAACTTCATTATTATATACTCCTTCTGAATTTATAATAGGAATCTTTACAAAAATAGAAGGGTCAATAGCATAGATACTATCAATCTGACTACATGCTGCCTCTACTGAATCCTCCCAAATCTGAAAGGAAAGTGACCTTCCAGAAACAGATCTAGAACAATTAGTATAAAACTGTCTATATTCTCGTTCAGGACCTTTTGAGAATACAGTACAATTTGTTGTAAAGCCATTTACATAGGGTGATAAAGCATACTTCTCAATAGACATTCCATCATAAAATATTTCAATCTGTGATAGATCCATACTATAGAGTATTACACTGCTTTTTAGATCACTAGCGCGACAAATAATAGACTGAAAGTAGAGCTGTATAGAGTGCTAAATCTTTATTCTTCTTATACAAATAGGGTATTGCTCTTATAAGGTGCGTACTCATATAAAAAAATCCCTTATCAAAAATAGACTCTACTGGTTTATCTAAGTGTTTTGAAAATTCTAATAGAATAGGTAATACAGTTGTAAAGTTAATCTCAAGATTAAATGAATTAAGTTTATATGTATCTTTATCCAGACATTCAAAAAGATGTTCTTGTGAAGTCCATCTTTCATATTTTGCAATAATAGATTGAAAAACCTTTCCTAAATCTAAATAATATGAATCCATATAAGAGGATCCTCCATTGTCAATAAATTTAATATCGGCAGTTGAAGTCTGGATAAGGATATTTTCAAGTGTTAGATCACCATGTATACATTGTATAGTAGATGGAGTATACTCTTCAAGATTAATTGATTCAAGCATATTTCTTAATCCCTTTACAGATTTGGAATTAATTGTAAATGAGATTGAATTAACAATTGTATTAAATAATTCATCAAATTCTTGTATTTCATCAAGTTTTGTTATGATCTTAGTTTTAATATAATTTGAGATCCAGATTGAACCATTAATTTGTTTTGAAAAACAGTAGACTTCTTTAAATAAATTAGAAAAGAGTTTTGTAACAATATCAATTTGTTCAGTTGGCTCTAATACCGATACTTGAACATAGTCTTGAAGGTATTCCATATCAAAATAAAACTCTTCATTATTTTCGTATACTGATAGAATCTTAGGACAGCACCCTTTCCAATAAAAGTTAAATCTGCGTAAATCTTCAACTTGACGTCTTAGATTTTCATAATGAATCCACGTATTTTTTGTTTTCTTAATATATTTTCTAACAAATACAGTGTTATTTTGTTCAATTAAATATACAGATGCTCCTGAAGATCCATGTAGTTGTTTTAGAATAGTAGGAATGAAAGGAACTTCAATAGATCCAATTCCACTATCACGATCTGGTTGATATGCTGAAGCAGTACACATAAGTGGAAAATAGGGTTTCTTATCATTGATAAGGATTCTTTGACCTGATGATATATTTGTTACTAGATGATCATATGGAATTTGTAAATGAGAAAGTAATTCAATCATTTGTTCTTTATTTTTTCTAGCTGTTGTAATAACAATAATAGCATTTTCTTCTTTAATTTTTTTAAGTTTAGAAAGTGAATTCGGTATTATTTTAACTATATCTGGATCGTATGAAAGTGGATCTGTTGTATAAACAAGTGTTCCGTCAAAATCAATAAAATATGTATTTTGTTTTGCTTGTTGTAGTTTATATAAAATAAGTTGATCAGGAGTTCCAAAAAAATATGCAGTCTGTATCTCTACACATTTAATTAGCTTTTGTTGTTTAAGAAGAATCTGAAAAAAAGTTGATAAATGCTTATATTCCGATCTAAAATAAGTAACAAGATCTGAAATTTCATTTACGTAATGACATCCAATCATTCCAAAAACAGACCCTTCGTTACTAGGAGATTCTTTTTCACAGAATTCTACTATTGAATTTGTTTCATTAAGAACAACTTTTCCCCATTCGTGCCACATTGATTTTTTTATTGACCAAATTGGAATAAGAGCAGTATATCTAGACTCAAGTATATAAGGTATAAATGGAGATATATCAATGCTGAGATCACAGTCACAAATAAAAGATGGCCCTTTTATAGTATAGAGTTGAATTGCGCGTACGACTGTTTGAAATGGTCCTTCTGTTTTTTCATTTAAAATACAGAACTCAAATGTATCATTTATAAATAGTCTAGTGAAGGTTGATATAACATTATATTTATTCTCTTGATCTTGCCTAAAAATCAAGAAAAATTTGAGATTAAATTGAGAACGAAGTATATCAAATCGATATTTTACAAGTTCTATAAAGTAGGATTCGCCTATAGTATGTAGAGGTTTGAATACACCGCCAAAGCGAATACCGTCGCCTGCCATTGGAAAAACAATATTTAGTATGGGCCTGCTCATACTGTCTTTTTTATATAAAAAAATGTAATTTAGACCGGCTCACAATCATCAGAACTTTGATGATAAATGGATCTAAATGTTTAGTGATATTGAATAGAATGGATATTAAAGACCAAGATGGAAATCCTGTTGACATTGTAAATTTGGAGAAGCCTGAACAAGATTTAGCAAAAGAATATATTGAAGAAAATGATGTAGTCTTTGAACTCGGTGCGAGATATGGTTCAGTTTCATGTATAATTAATTCACTATTAAAATGTAAAACAAATCAAGTGGTTGTAGACCCTGATGAAAGAATTTGGGAAGCACTCGAACGAAATAAAAAGGTTAATAAGTGCGAGTTTCATATCGTAAAAGGGTTTGTTTCTTCAAAAAAACTAGGGTTAACTAATTTAAATGATTATTATGGAGGTTACGCTGCGACATATATTGATCAGGATGATTCAAAAATACCATCGTACACAATGGAAGAAATTAAAACAAAATATAATTTACAATTTAACGTTCTGGTTGCAGATTGCGAAGGTTTTTTAGAACGGTTTTTTGATGAAAATCCTACATTTTATGATAAATTACGTCTTGTTATGTTTGAAGCAGATTATGTAGATAAATGTAATTATACTAAAATAAGAGATACGTTAAGGATAAAGGGCTTTTTAGAACTAGTTAATGGACATCAAAATGTATGGATAAATCCCAGCATTTGAAATGCTACGGTACTGAAGTTTACTCAAACTGAAGTTGGAGTGTATCGCCTGCAGCTAATGCTTCATCCATCATCGCTGATAATGCGGCCTGCCGTCTTTCCAAAGCAGATCCTTTCAAATTCATAGAACGCCGCTTCCACCACCATTCAAAGCGTAGCGCGTCTCGTTCACACTCGAAGCCACTCACATAGCAGACCCGATACCAGCCTCCAGGAAACTTAGATGTTGCTCTAGCACCTCCCTTAATCTCACCATTGTGCTGTCGTAAACGCCGATGAATATCAATCGTTGCTCCTACATATGTGTGTACAGGGGCTTCTACTGTAGCCAGAAGATAGACTGACCACATCTAAAGATACTGTATACAGTATCTCTAAATGCGTTTCCAAGACTTTATTTGGCGACCTGAGGATGTTGTGACTCATTTACGTCTTCAAGAATTCACTGATGAGAAGTGTATTTTCTTAAAATCAGATTGTCTACATGAAAATAAGCAGATTGAGTGGCAGGGTACTAAGCATCCGCCTTTATGGCCACCCAAGCAGAGAATTTGGATCTCAGGTCGCTCAGATTTGGAAGTAAATGATACTCTGGTTGCTCTCCATACTGACAACTTTGATCGGTGGTATGCGACAAATAATGAGTCTTCAGATCCTCGTATCATTTCAATTCCGCTAGGAATGCAGACAAACTGTAGAGTAGATTGTATTGATATTATGGCAGAAGTTGTACAAGAGCCAAAGGTCGATATGAATCAAGTCTATATGAATTTTAATATAGATACGTGGATTAATGAACGATTTGTTACATACCACTATCTGAAAGACCATCCCTGGGTAACCTATGAATCTCATAATCAAGAGTATATACAGTATTGTAGACAGATTCGTAATAGTCGTTTTGTTGTGTGCCCACGAGGCAATGGATATGATACTCATCGTCTATGGGAGACACTCTATCTAGGGTCAATACCGATTGTGCGAAATCATGCGACCTATAATCAGTTTAACGAGCTACCGATTGTTCAGATTCACAGCTGGTCAGATTTATCTGAAGATTATCTAGAAATGGAATATGAGCGCATTATGAGTACTGAATGGAACTTTGAGAAGTTATCGATGGACTATTGGTCTAGTCAAATTAGAAAAGGACAAATTAACGATAGAGAGAACTAGGATAAGGTTCAGTGTAATGTCGGTCAGGTTGTAGACCGCTATTAAAAATACAGAAAGGGTTTCCTTCAGCAAGAAGAATCCACTCTTCAGGTGCTCCATATGAATCTAGAGGAATTATAGATGGTAGACTGCGAATATGAGCATTTGTAGCCCACCAGAAATTGCCCGAATAGTAAGGACATCCTTCAAGATTACAGCCATACGTGGTATACGATTTTAATACTATAACTGCTTCTTGCCATCGTTCAAGTGTCCAGTAAATTAATAATGCAATCCAATCAAGAACAAAGGGTTCTCTCTCAGTTCCAAAATGCCGCAAGCCTTTTGTATGACAGTACCAGTAAATTGTTGTTTCATCATCTATATAGGATTGTTCTCGTAAAGAAAGAAGTGTAGGTCGTTCCCAAAGATTAGCTGAGCTGATATTAATAATCTTAATTTTTGGATCAGTTAGAAGGTCCAAATCAAGAGAAACTCCAGGATCAAGTGCAACTCCACATCGAATGACATCAGTTGCTTCATATAGCCCTGATTCTTTGAGTGATGACCAGATTAGCTGAAATGATCGTTTCCATCCTTCTTGTTGACAAATGTGAATGTAGCCTATAATCATTTAGTAAAATAAAAGATACTGTAGTTTAGATAGTATGGAGACCGCAAACATTGGTAACTATAAGGCAAGTGAAGATTGGTATTACATTTTGCCGGCAACATTGCTAGTGGATGTAATCGTAATTTTTTTTATACGATATGCCTCTTCAATTGTTGGCAAGCCAATTAACGATTGGTATGATAACTTTGGCCTTGCGGCAGTTCTTTCTGATGTAACCGTTATTTTAATTGTGATTGCAATTAGCCGGTACTTGTACACGTATTTCTTTCAGGAGCAAGAGGGCTGGAATATATATTATTTTATAGCTCTTACTGTCCTTATCCAACTGCTTCACGATGTCTTTTTTGCTGTAGCAATCGTAAAACCGATTCCAAAAGGACATAATGAAATGATTGATGTATTCAAGACATACATTTCCGGTGGACCTACAATTCTTGCTGCGGATGCAGCAATGGTTACGGCTTCAATTGGTATCGCATCTTTACTGAAAAACCAGGACTTTCACTATACTGTATCTACATCTCTACTAACAGTCTATACACTGACTTATATTCTATTTACAAGACCTACCTAATCTAGCAACGCTACATCAAGTTCTAGAATCTGACGTTTGATCCAGTCTGGAATAGGGAGCCAAGCTACAATCTCAGGCTTTAGAGATACTGTCTGTTCACAGTGATAGACTGCAACAAAGCACCATTCAGATCCAAAACTGGGAACCAGCGTAGTATAGAATACATACTGGTAGCCAGGAAATGCTTGAAGTAGATGATCTAGCATCATTTTTAATGTCTTAAGATGACTACAATTGTGAGGATCATAGCCACCCGCATTCATAACAAAGCCGCCTTTATTGGTATGAATACGCTGCATAACCCCCATTAAAAGTGCCGACCAGTTCATTTCTTCAAAATCTGGATCTGTTAAATCAATGATAACTGCGTCATAGTCACCCTCTTCCTTAATGAATGCCCACGCATCATCGTAAATAATACTAAGACAAGGACATTGAAAAGATCCCTGTGCCCACGCTTGGCCTTTATTACACATTAATTCTACAAGTTGAGAATCATAGTCAACCATTGTTATAAAACGAATATTATTATCACCGTACCGAAGAATCTCACGAGTGGTAGCACCCTCCGCACCTCCTAATAGTAAAATTCTCTTCTTATTCTTGAGAGATCCTAGCAAAGGATGAACAAGAGCCATATGGTAGTTTAGTTCATCTTTTGTTGAACTCTGTAGAACTCCATCAAGAAATAGCATTTGACAGTCATTACATTGAATAAGATCTACTGTCTGCTTATCTGTCTTAAGATGATAGGATAGCGTAGGAAAATAGGTGTAGATCCGTGTTAGACCCTGGCCAGGATCTTCCTCGATGAACTTGGCCTCCATTTGACCTTTATACTAGTGTCTGTAGTTTCGCCTTTAGGGTTTCATAATTGGTTTCGTGGAGTGACTCCAGAATTTTACGATTCTCTACAGATTCAAAAATCTGTTTATGTACTTCATCATATCGAGCTAAAATATCCTTGGCGGTTGACAGTATTTTGTCATAGGTGGTCCAGATGACACACTTTGAATACGGAACTAGCTCAGACAATGGACTTATTTCTGAGATTACAAGGGTACCATTAAGAAGTGCAGGAAGTACTCGTAATTCTTCAAATGTGTGGTGATGATCTGTTTGATGGATATTAATAAGAATCTTAGTGTTACGATATAAGTCTTGAACTCTTTGTTTTATAAAACAGTTGTTTATATTTGTACATTGAACACGGCTCATCATTAAGGAATACAGCAATTTTTTACGGCGTGGCTCACGATCATTAATAAATGTTGTAATTATTTCATTTGTTCGGATACCTTTTATAAAATAAGGAGTATACAAACAAGGTGAAATATAAGTAAGTTTCTTTGATAATTCAATTAGACTTGAGTCAAAGGATGACTTGATATTTTCTATATTTGGGTTGCTGTAGTCTATAACTAAATCTGCGGTATTCAACTGATTCAGACCAACAATACGAATAAGATAGTATTCATCTACTTTTTGCAGAACTGGAATTGAGCCGTCCAATGCTCCTTCAGTATCACGTCCACCCTTTCGCACTAAAGTGTGCTCGTAATTATACAGAATTCGTATACACTTTGACTCTGCCGATGCTGTTGAAAATACAAGAGTCGTTTTAATTCCAGATTCTTTTACACATCTTTCTAAAAGCGAAACGCAATAATCATAGTAATCCTTTGTATACAACTGCTGATCTTCAGTAATAATCATTAGAGTATTTCATATTCAAAGGCTTATGTGGTCTAAATAGCCTAGATGGTCTAAACAAGTCGCGCCAATTTCTATGGCCTAAAATTGATTGATTTCCCGGCTTAGAAAAGAACACACATACCCTCAGAGATGTCAACGGCTCAACGTAGTAAACCTGAAGTAGAGCCTATTTTGGGCATCCAGTTTAGTATCTTCAGCCCTGACGAGATTGAGCGTCGTTCAGTGGTAGAGATCACCTCGAATGCGACCTATGAAGGAAATGAGCCGAAGATTGGCGGACTCTTTGATCCGAGAATGGGTGTTCTGGACAATGGTAAGCAGTGCCGCTCGTGTGGTCAGTCCAATACGAATTGCCCTGGGCACTTTGGCCACTATCGTCTTGCGCGGCCTGTCTATTATATTCAGTTTCTGCCAATGCTACAAAATGTACTTAGTTGTGTGTGTATTCGCTGTAGTAAGTTGCTTGTAGATAAGGAGCACCGAACATCAATCAAGGGAAAGAAGGGCGAGGCAAAGTGGAAGGAGCTGCTTGAAGCCTGTAACAATATCAGTCGTTGCGGCCAGGAGACGGAGGATGGCTGCGGTGCTCGTCAGCCTGACCGGTACAAGCGTGGTGGTATCGCGCGCATTGTCGCGGAGTGGGATGAAATTAATACAGCATCTGTATCTGCTCCTGGAATGAAGCAGCCGCTCGAAGTTGAGTATGTTCAGCGACTCTTCCGTCGTATCACAGATGAGGATGTATCCTTTATGGGATTTAATCCTCGCTGGTGCCGGCCTGATTGGATGGTCTGCTCTGTACTAGCAATTCCACCGCCGCAGGTACGTCCTTCAGTCGTGCAGGAGAATAATCAGCGCTCAGAGGATGACTTGACGCACAAGTTGTTTGAGATCATCAAGACCAACAAGATGCTTCTAATGAGGATGGAGGCAGATGGTAACAAGACAAACAAGGGGTACATCGATGAGCTAACCGATGTTCTTCAGTATCACATTGCCACGCTTGTAGATAATCAGATTCCTGGTGTAGCTCCGTCTGCGCAGCGTGGTGGTCGTCCTCTGAAGAGTATCCAGCAGCGTCTGGGCTCAAAGGAGGGTCGTATTCGCTACAATCTCCAGGGCAAGCGTGTAGAATTCTCTGCTCGCTCAGTCATCACACCGGATCCGAATTTGTCGATTGCTGAACTGGGTGTACCAACGAAGATTGCGATGAACTTGACCGTTCCTGAGCGCGTCACGGACTTCAATCGTGATAAGCTTTATAAATTAGTCCAGAATGGCACTACGGTTTATCCTGGGGCAAAGACCATTCAGCGTCTGGATGGCCGAATGATCAGTTTGGCTCACGTGAACACCAAGGAACTTGTACTCTATAATGGTGATACGATCAATCGTCATTTGATGGATGGTGACATTGTTCTGTTCAACCGTCAGCCGACCCTTCACAGAATGTCAATGATGGGTCACAAGGTACGCGTACTCCCGTACAATACCTTTCGTCTGAATGTGTCCGTTACGAGTCCGTATAACGCAGATTTTGATGGAGATGAGATGAATGCGCACATTCCGCAGTCACCCGAGGCCATTGAGGAACTCCACAACATTGCGGCAGTACCGTTTCAGATGATCAGCCCGAGACACCAGAAGCCGGTCATCAAGGTAGTTCAGGATGCTCTCCTGGGCTGCTACCGCATTACGCGACAGGGTGAATACTTCAATCGCCGTGAATTTATGAATCTGATGATGTACAACAAGCGGTTCAATGGTACCCTACCGCCGCCTGAAATCATTAATGGCACTCCGATGTGGAATGGCCGACAGGTTCTCAGTATGCTGTTGCCATCTATCAACACGGATCTCAAGAATAAACAGTACGATGATGATCAGAGCCAGGACAATATGGTCAAGATTCGCGATGGCGTGATCACTCAGGGTATTGTAGATGACGATGTACTGAATCGCACAGGTGTGGGTATCGTTCACACAACCTACAATGACTTTGGTGCGATGGCTGCAGTCACACTACTCGATTCAGTACAGAGCACTATTGAGGCGTATCTCGTAATGAGCGGCTTTAGCGTAGGTCTATCTGATCTTGTTGCTGATGAGAAGACTCTGAGCCGAATGAATGAGATTATTCAGCAGCGTAAGAAGGAGATCGATGAGATTGTTCTTCAGGTACATATGGACTTGTTTGACAATAACACAGGCAAGTCCAATCAGGATGAATTCGAGAGCCAGGTCTTTACAAAGCTCAACAAGGCCATTGAGGAGCTAGGTAAACTGGGACAGCAGGCTCTGGCTGCGGAGAATCGTATGATCAGTATGTTGAAGGCGGGCTCCAAGGGCAGCACCATTAACGTATCACAGATGGTGGCGTGCGTAGGGCAGCAGAACATTGAGGGTCGGCGAATCCCGTATGGCTTTACAGACAGAACACTGCCGCACTACAAGAAGTTTGATGACGGTGCGGAGGCCCGTGGCTTCGTTGAGAATAGTTTCGTGAAGGGTCTGACTCCGCAGGAGTTCTTCTTTCACGCAATGTCAGGTCGTGAGGGTCTGATTGATACGGCTGTGAAGACAGCGGAGACAGGTTATATCCAGCGCCAGATGGTAAAGGCGATGGAGGATCTGGTGACGCAGCACGACGGCACGGTACGTGATGCCCGTATGAACATTGTACAGTTTCACTATGGTGAGGATGGACTGAGCTGCACAAAGGTAGAGTCACAGGGTCTTGCCATTCACGGGCTTTCAGAGGATGAGATTCGTAACACAGTAGGTCTTCAGGGACTTGAATGGGCGACAATCTTGTCAGTAGCTCGCACTGAAAATGCCGAGGCAATTAATACTCTTGTTGACACTGTCATTGAGGATCGGCGAATGCTGGTAGAGGGTGTCTTCCGTAATGGCCGTGCTCTAGGACTGTATGGTCCGATGAACTTGGATCGTATGATTCTGAACTTGAAGGTTAAGTTTGCGTTACAGCCGAATGCGCTGACTGACCTAACTCCCGAGTATGTACTGGATCGTATTCGTGATCTTGGTGCGCGCACCTTGCCGTTTAATCGCCTCTGGAATGCGATGTTGCGGTACCATCTCGGCCCGCACAACTCGGTTGTCAAGAACCGTATGACTCAGATCGCCTTCAATACACTCTGCGAGCAGATTCTACTGAAGAACTGGTCATCGTGGGCGCAGCCTGGAGAGCAGGTGGGAATCATTGCAGCACAGTCAATTGGTGAGCCGGCTACGCAGATGACACTGAATACCTTTCACTTGGCAGGTGTGGCATCCAAGGCGGGTATGACCCGAGGAGTGCCGCGACTGAAGGAGCTCTTCAAGGTGACCAAGTCACCCAAGGCAACTTCACTGACGATCTATCTGAAGCCTGAGTTCCGTGAGAGCAAGGAGAAGGCTCGTGAAGTTGCGCAGGACTTGGAACTTACAATGCTACGTGATATTGTCAACTCAGTAGGTCTGTATTATGACCCTAAGGATGCTGGAATGCCTGATGGCACAGTGCTTCCTGAGGACAAGGCACTCCTTGAATTCTACAGATTCTTTGTACAGCGCAAGAACGATGAAGGTGTCACAACTGAGCAAGGAGCATCCAATGCTGCTGGAAGTGCTAGTTCAGAGGCTTATAGTTACTGGATGCTTCGTCTAGAGTTCAACCGTGAGACAATGTTCAACCGCAACATTACGATGGACGATGTAGCGTTTATTCTCAATGAAAAGTTCCAAGCGAGTATCAATGTAGTCTACAGTGACTTCAATTCAGAGAAGCTCATTATGCGTATTTACCTTGATGAAGATTCAATTGTAGATAAGGATGACTATACTAACTTTAAGAAGCTACAGACTGTTATCCTAAACTCTGTAGCAGTACGGGGTGTTCACGGGATCAAGGCGGTTTCTTTCCGCAAGTCAGAGGACCGTGTAGAACTCAAGGAGGGTAAGTACCAGAAGATCACTGAGTATGCTCTGGATACAGACGGTAGCAACTTCATTGAAGTAATGAATCATCCTGCAGTAGATCCGACTCGTTTGTATACGACAAACGTCCACGATATTATTGATATCCTGGGCATTGAGGCAGCACGGGCTATTCTTCTAACGGAGATTGACTCGCTGTTTGCGTCAGCGGGAGTTAACTACCGTCACTTGGGTCTACTTGCGGACAGTATGACACGCGCGGGCCGGTTTATGACGGTTGACCGTTACGGTATCAATAAGAATAACATTGGTCCTTTGGCGAAAGCATCTTTTGAGGAGACGGAGAAGATTCTGCTGCGCGCTGCTCTATTCGGTGAAATGGATCCTGTGACGGGTGTATCCTCGAAGATTATGACGGGCCAGCCTATCAAGGGAGGAACGACATTTAGTCACCTGCTTCTGGATGAAGTTGCTCTGCTGCGCCTACAGAAGGGTTTGCCACCGGTTGCTGATGTGGAAGAGGAGCAGGAGGAACTGGATGACGATGAGATTGCGGAAGAGTTGGCATCCTCAATGGATGACAAGTGTAATGTTGTTCGCTTGCGGATGAACACCGTTCTACCGCACGGTGATATGGATCTGGAAGAACCTGATGTAGAACTGAATATTCTAGAATAATACTGACTAGTGCTACTAAAGGCGACACACTATAACTAAATATGTCGTGGCCAGCCGTCAAGCCACCTTGGAAACAGGTACACTGGCTACAATGGGGAGATCCAAAAGTAGTTCAGTGGCCAGTCCCACCTTCAATTAAATGGTCTTTACTGTTACCAATTGAAGATGTATCGGGTGCGCTTGTGCCTTTAAAAAAAGAAATTGAGAAACTTGATAGTATAGGCGAATGGGAATTTTTAAAGAGAGGATCAAATCCTTATGAGCTTGTTTTTTCCCAGTCGCAGGATCAACGAATTCCAGCGTCAGTCTGTAGTCTTCGTCCTCTCAGCCGGTCATTTTTTAAGATGACGGAAATCCTTACGGTACTTGACTTTTTTAAGAGGCATACTGTACTTACAAAAAAAGTAACACCTATTGTAACGGCACACGTCTGTGAAGGTCCAGGTGGATTTATTGAATCTCTTTTATTTTTATCAAGTAAATATAATTATAGTGTTGAACACGCGTGGGCAATGACGCTCAAGCCTACCAAGGCAAATATTCCTGGATGGCGCAGAGCGTATACATTTTTGAGAAAATCACCAATGGTCCATATCGAGTATGGATCCGATGAGACAGGTGATATTCTTGTTGCCGAAAATCAAGCCTCCTTTCTATCAAAAGCAGGCGGGAAATGTAATCTTTTTACTGCAGATGGAGGATTTGATTTTAGTGAGCACTATTCAACGCAGGAAGATGAAGTCTTTCCTTTACTCGTATCATCAGCGCTAATCGGTCTGCAAACAATGGCAAAAGGTGGTGATTTTGTTTTAAAATTATTTGATATGGATTTACCATCGACACAACAATTAATTGCTGTACTGGCATACTGTTTTGATTCCTGGACTCTATACAAACCTGCACTAAGCAGACCATGTAATGCCGAAAAGTATTTCTTAGGAAAGGGATGTAGATTTGTGCCTGTATGGGCAATTAAACTTCTTTCAGATTTACGTGACGGCTATGTTCTTAATGAGTCACGTGTAATCTCCATCTTTCCTAAGATTAATGAGAAGATACAAGAGCAACTTTTAAAAATTCATTCTGATTTTCTTGAAAATCAAATAATGGCACTTGAGAATGCGTTAAAACAGAAAGATGAATGGAATGCGAATCCAGAAGCATTATGGAAATCCATTAATGAACACTCGGTATCCTGGTGTAAGGCATTTGCAATGCCGCTCAAACGATAAGCTATCTAGGCGCAAGTTGAGGCGTCACAAACTTGTCAACTAGAATCTTTCCAACATTTACAGATGCCTCGTGCTGTGAGATCTTACCTGCTCCCATATGATCTAGCATATTAATCATCATCTGTAAGGCACGCTCATCAAAACCTTCCGGTCTCGTAATCATATTGAAGACGAGTTCGTATTGTTCAGCAAATTCAGCATAGGTCTGCTTGATTTCTTCAACCGGTAGTCCACGGTGGACTAGAGAGCGAATCTGATTGATATTCAGACGAAGGTAGGCTGACCGCTCAGTTGCATTAAACCGTGTTGGTTCAAGTGCTGCCTCAGCAGTCATTGTAGAGACAGATCTCATTTCTACAGAAGGTTGGCTCATCTGAGCCAGACTCAGAAAAACGAATCTGAAAAAGACCGCATCTAATAAAGACAAATGCCATTGCCTCCTGAAGCTCCATTTAATCCAAAAGTAAGCGCGGTTCCTACACTGGACGCCTCTTCCGGAAACCCAAATGCCTATAAAGATCCTAAAAGTGTGGCATCAATGGGTCTTAAACTTCAAGCTATGACAGATCAGTCAGCAGCAGATACACTGTACGATCCCCCGCCTCCGCCCCGCGACGGAAAAGAAGGATTCCAAGTACAGAAATTATATAAGAGTAGTCCGTGGATTACTCAGACTGAAGCGTGTAGAAAAACTGAAGGATTCCAAGGGTCACTTACAGAGTCTACTACTCAACAGTGGACTCTACTGGCCTTAGCAGCAGGGGCTGCGGGTCTTCTGATCTGTAGTTTTATACGGCGAAAATAGATGGAAGGTGGTTACATAAAAGAAGAATTAGACACGTGGGGTGAGGAATGTCTACAGACACTTGATACGTGGGCTAAGCAAGAAAAAGAGACATTTTATAAAAAAAATATTAAGAGTCCTAAAAATAATGAAGATGTTCTTACAAACTATGAGAATGAACTTCGTTCTCACGCAACACAGTTGATTAAAGCAATTACTAGTGAAGATATAAATAAACTCAAAGAACTTAATTGGCCAGAGCCACTAATGAAGTGTATACTAGATATATCTCTCCGAACAATTATTGTAGATAGAATACACGATTGGTTTATACAGTATCCACACACAAAGAGTGCTTTGCACTTAGAAGAATTGGAAAATGAAAATGCCTAGCATTAATTCATTTAGAATAAAAATGAAAATGCCAAGCATTAATTCATTTAGAATAAAATGAAAATGCCAATCAATAAGTAGAATGGTTGGATCTCTACCATATGATGATCGTAAAGGATGTCCTCCAAATTACCGCCAGAGAAAGTCATACACATCAAAAAGTGGACATCGCGTCCATTCTCGGTGTGTGCGATCAACGAGTGTATACAAGGAGAGTGGTGCAAGCTACACTCGTCGTCAGCAACGTAAGCAGTCAGCACGCTTACACGCAATTGGAAAGACTGCTATTCGTAAGTCACTAAAGTGCCCTCCTGGTAAGATTCAACGTCGTGGATATGTGCGGAAATTTGCGACAACTGTAAGGCGTAAAGGGTATACTGTACGAAAGGCCAGTGGTAAAGTGTATCGCATTTATCCTGAAAAGGAAGATGTCTATGTGAAGCCATCCTGTGTGAAAGACCCTGGTCTACCAGGTAAGGGCCCCGGCAAGGGCCAAGGCTTTAGTCTATTGCGCAGAGGTGAGTTGAAGAAATACGGATATGTCTATGATGAATCTGAAGAGAAACGCCATGCCGCTCTGAAGCTGGCCGAGAAGGAATTCGGTGCCCTCGGTGTATATCGTAAATTAGACGCAGTTGCTAAACTTTCCAAGCGTACTGTGCCTGAAGCCTCTAAAGTCTTTACAAAAGACCGTGAATGGATTAGAGCGCACTATTCACTCAAGGCGTTTTAGAAAGGAAAAACCAAGTCCTTATTGTCAAACCATCAAAGCAGAAGAGCAATGGATGCTTCTGCTTCGATGTCTCCAAACCCAGCAGAAGAACCTAGTCGCCCATATGCTATGTTTATTATGCTTCTTACATTCGCAATTGGTATCTATATTGCCATAGAGAACGGAGCAAGTGCACTTACTGTAGGTACGAACTGGGCAGAGAATCGTTGCCAGCCGCAGTACATGTTGCTTGCTGGACTCTTTGGTCACGATGTTAATGAGAATTTTCAATTCTGCTTGAATCAGATTATTCAAGATAAGACAAAGGGTGCGACTGGACCCTTTGCGAGTGGAATGATGGGATTTACGGGCATTCTATCTAATTTGATGGACTCTGCAAACTCATTCCGAGTCACACTTGCCACGTTGGTTGGTGGAATTCTGAAGATCATTTCTGAGTTTCAAGCAAGATTTACAGCACTAGCAAGCCGTATCAAAATTACAGCAGTACGAATGAAAGTAATGATGAACCGAGTCTACGGAATGATGTTTTCAATTATCTATATGGGATTATCGGCAGTAACAGGTGTACTCAATTTCGGAGATTCATTTGTGTTTAAATTTATTGATACATTTTGCTTTCCTCCGGAGACGGCTATAGCATTAGAAAATGGAGTAGTGAAACCAATATCTGAGATTAAACTTGGTGATTTTCTTGAAGGTGGTCATCGTGTCACTTCGGTCTACCAGTTTGCCGCAGATGGACAAGAAATGGTTAGAGTAGGCTCAGTTGAAGTCAGTTCAAACCACTTTGTCCAGTTTAACGGACGATGGATTGCGGCAAAAGATCATCCTGATGCATACAGGATAGCAGATTGGTCTGGAGGAAATACAAGGCCGCTAATTTGTCTATCAACAGAGGATCATATCATTGATTTACAAGGATTTCGCTTTGCTGATTACGATGAGACTGAAGAAGGAAATAGCAAGACACAAGTCTGGGTAAATGAATCTCTCAATGGCGATCGACGGGATGCAACCTCTCGGCCTGGCACACCGTATCCTGAGGCATCGTATGATATTGGTGTCAGTTCAACAACTAGAATTAAGACACTCAATGGTCTTCAAGAAATTGGCAAAGTTGAGCTAGGTACATATATTACAAAAACAGATCGTGTCATTGGAATTCAGAGATCAACCATTACAGATGTTTCAAAGCTTCCTTCAGGGCAAATCATAGGTTCAGGTACACTTGTATGGCTTCCTCAGACAAATAAATGGATACGCGCAGGACATCTTTATGGTATGGACTTATCCTATCTTTCATATCAAACAGAGACTATTTCTCTTTTTGTTAGCCCCGGAGCAAATTACGAGTTAGAGGATGGAACAATTGTAAGAGATGCGATGGAAGTCTATAGCCCTGAGACAAAGAAAGCGTATGCTGAAAAAATGCTTGCGATGAAACTTACGTAAGAAATAAGGAGTCTGACGAAATAGATGGAGACAGCTCCTATTGCTTCCGCGATACAATTACCTTCAAAATCGTGGACTGAATCAGCATTTCTTTTTTTAACAATCTCAATCGTTTTTTGCTTTGGATTTGCGATGTTAATTGGTCAGTCATCTGCAGCTGATATAATTGCTCATTGGGCAGATCGGCGTTGTGATTTGGATGTAATGATGTCTGCTTTTTACTATAAACCAGCAGACGATATACGGTCAGCGAGCCAATTTACAACAGATAATTTTACATTTTGTGTTGGATCCAAAACTGAGACGTATTTACATTCTCTTTTCGGGTCACTGTTTGAAGTCTTGCGTAAGCAAATGGGTGCAGCCGATATTATGACAGAAGTGATGACTTCATTAAAAACCTCATTATCATCAATTTATACACCTTTCTCAAAAATGATGGGTGATTTTTTCAATAAATTTCAGCAAATAGGCGCACTTGGATCTCGTGTATTCCAACACCTCTATATGTCAATGAAAAAGGCAGCGGGTGTTGCTACTGCCTCTATCTTTATTGGCCTTTCACTACAAACTGCATTATTGAATACAGTAGATTTTCTTATTAATGTAATTATGATTGTTCTTTACATTATGATTGCACTTGCTGTTATATTCTTTTTCCCAATTTTACCTGTAATGGCAATGGTGTATTTAGCAGTCAATGGAATTGAAATGGCTTTACCTGGGCGTACAGGGAGTATGGGAGCTGTCTTTTGTTTTGATGAATCTACACGTATTCTACTTCAAAATGGAACTACGTTACCTATAAATGAAATTAAGGTGGGTGATGTGCTACTGAATGGACAAATAGTGGAGGCGCGTATTAAATTAATGGGACCCTTGTCTCCATTATATGTTATTGACGGTGTTGAAGTCAGCGGTGATCATCGAATCTGGTCTGCTGAAAAGAGATTATGGACCTTAGTAAAAGATCATCCTAGTGCGTACAAATCATTTAATCACCCAGATCTTCTGTGGACATTGATTACATCCAATCGTGAAATTCCTGTACAGGGATTACATTCAGTTCAGCGATTTGCTGACTGGGAAGAACTTCCTGATACTGATGAAAATGCTGCTCTCTGGGACAAAATTGTTACAGATTTATTTGGACAGGTGTCAAATACACAGGTGCCAAATAATCCACCGGTGCTTTCAGGCGGGTTACACGTAAAGAAGTTTCAAGCAGGATGGATCCCTCTTTGTACAGTTCAACAAGGTGATTGGATTATGGGAGAGAATCGATGGACTAAAGTCTTAGGAGTCTGTCACCGGCAAGCACATGGAGGAATTGGTGAAAAAGAATCTCGGATTACAGATGGTGTTTGGATAAAAGAAGATACATTTTATCCATCCTGGGTACATAGTACAAAGAAATCAGATACAATTTCTTGGTTAGGATATCATTTAATAACAGAAGAAGGTGCCTTTCGTATACGTGGTCTAGATAGTTCAAGTATAACAGATACGATCGTGCGCGATTTTACAGAAGTTGGATGGTGGAGATTACCTGAAACCTATACCCGGGTTGAAAAGAGTATGAGTCGTCTCTAATAAAAAAGATATATATCAAGAAGAAGAGCAAATGAAGCAGATGATGTTTCTTGGAGGTATGATTCTATTAGTTGTGGCTGCCATGTTAGTCTCTCGCAGCGCACTCTTTCGTGGCGTAACAGGTGAGGGGTTTACAAGCTATTTCTTGGAGAATGCGGGTGGTGCTAAAGATACGTATAGTAAGATTGGGCCGTTTGATGGTGTGCGTCTAACCTGTCCGGATGGAGTCAGCAGCTGGAAGTGCAACACGCCGAATGAGCCTCTGAATGGCCCTGCGTTCCAACCCGGTCCCGATAGCCTTTTTATGTTCAAGAACAACCAGTGCAAGCCTGAGTGCTGTCCGTCCTCTTATTCTTGCGATGGTGGTTGCGTTTGCACGAGCCCTGATCAGCGTGATGTAATTGCGCACAGAGGTGGCAATCGCACGACACCTGAAGACAGCTTATAAATGAGCTGTCTTCAAAGCGCTGTCTTCAAAAAGACAATAAACAATCAAATTACTTAGCCTTGCTACTTAATTTGATAGGTTGCGGTAGAGAATGAGTATTTCACCCATAACGATTCTTGGGTTCGGAGTATCTGGGCAATTACTCGTCTGCCAACTTTTAGAGATCGTAAAAGGTAGTCAAATTACGATTATTGACTCAAACTTTTGCGGTGGTGATTTGATGTGTAATTATTCTGGAATTAAAAGCAATACAACAATTGGCCAAAAAGCAGATCGTTTAACACAAGAAGAGTCAATTGATGACTGGAAGGAAATTGGACTTTGGTTATCAAAGCGCGGAAAATCGGAGGATTGTCTGCCTCTAAGCGAGATTGCCACTGATATTCAACGAAAGGGACACGAACGAGCAAAAGAGTGCAGCTGTATCTATGATACAGTAACTAATATGAAATGGAATGCTGAGACTAAAATTTGGTCCGTACATTTTTCAAGCGACAGGCAACCTCTTCAGACACGTATACTCTTTGTTTGTACTGGAATGGAGCCCCGGCAGGAAGACTACGGTGTTCCCACTATTCCTCTTTCAGTTGCTCTAGATCCAGCGCAACTAAAACGTATTGTTCTACCCGGTCAGAAAGTTGTTGTGTTTGGTCTTTCTCATACAGGAACACTTGTTCTTAAACATTTAGCATCTATTGATGACGTACAGATTACTGGAATCTATAGAGGTGATGTTCCATTCAAATATGATCGAAATGGATACTACGGTGGAATTAAACAGGAATCAGCTGAGATTGCAGATAGTATTTTAAATGGCAAATTCAGTAATCAAATTACGCTTCTTTCTATACGCGACTCCACTAAAATGAGTCAAAAAATACATAATGCGAATTGGGTTATTCAGTGTATCGGCTTTCAACCCAAGCGTCTATTGATTAATTCTGCAAATGCGATGTGGAATGCTCAAACTGGAGAGTGTCAAGGATTTCCACAAATCCTTTCTTTTGGTGCTTGCAATCCGGCAGTAACTAATTATATGGCTGGGCGCTTTCAAGATATAAGTATTGAAGCATTTCTTGATCAGATTACAGCGCGTTTACCCTTACTAAAACAACAGTTGAAAGATGCATCCATTATGATTAATGAACCAGTACCGCTAGAAATCGTTCAAAAAAATGAAGAAGTACCGCTAGATATCGTGCAAAAAAATGAATCTGAGCAGGTCAACCTTACATCTTAGGCCGACAGGCATTTCAAATGCCCGTTGGCAGCCTACTGCTAAGCATTTTGAGCCTACAAATTGCGGTAGCGTAGCAAAGTCCCGCAAATTGCCCAGCTGTCTAAATTTGAGATATCACGATAGTAGAGATGAACAGTACAGTTCAGAAGTTTAATAGTTTAGTTCCTATGGCATCTGATGTAATTTCCTCAAATACAAAGGCGCTTAATAAAGCGGCTACGAATGCCTATAATTCAGTTAATCAGGCAGTAAATTCTGGACTTGGATCACTGGGTCTAGGAGCTGCTACAAATAAAGCGGCTAATGCGACTGGGTCACTGTTAAATCTGGGTTCTAACTCTGTAGCGAATACAGGATCTAATTCATCTGGTTCATTTGGGTCACCCCTTACGTGGTTTATTGGATTTTTCTTATTATTTCTTGTATTGTTCGCCTTTTATTATGAGCCGTTTATGACATCCTTACAGAATTGGACGACATCCATTCAGCAATACTTTAATCCGAATGCGCCTCCTGCTCCTACATCGGATCAAAAAGAGACTGCTAAAAATTCACCAACATCTCCGCCGATGCCTCCTCAGGATGCAAATTCCAGTTCATCTTCAGGAGTTGATGCAATAGTGGAAAATGTTGTTTCTCCGGCAAAAGAAGTCTTTTCAGTAAGTCAAAATACCTTTTCATACTATGACGCTGCTCCTCTTTGTAAGGCACTAGGTGCTGAACTGGCTACCTATGATCAGGTAAAGGCTGCGTGGCAAAAGGGTGCCGATTGGTGTAATTATGGCTGGGTAAAGGGACAGATGGCAGTTTATCCGACACAGCAGGATACATATGATACATTACAACTCGGCCCTGGTGACCAGAAGGGCGCGTGCGGAAAGCCTGGATTAAATGGTGGCTATTTTGATAATCCTGAATTAAAATATGGTGTGACGTGCATTGGACCTAAGCCGAGTCAGACTTCTCACGATGCTACATCTGTAACGTCAGGGTCCACACGGCCTCTCACGTCACAGGGTCTTGCGTTTGAAAGTAAGGTTCAGCAATTTAAGGAACAGGCAGGCACACTTGGTATTCTGCCGTTTAACAGTGGAAAGTGGACTGGGTCCTAAATTGAACGACGCAGTACGCTAGTACAAGTCGTTCTTACGGCGCTTTGAATACATATCAGGAAGATTGCCATTCTGGCCATCTTCCTCCTCTGAATCTCCATCCGCCTCTAGATTCTTCAGTGTCCATAATCCAGGTCGACCTGATTCAACATCAATCCAAACATAACAGAATTCAATAAGAAAGTACTGAAGGCGACTTCCAATAATTGGAATTGTATTAGACCATCTGTCAATAAATTCATTAAAGTCATCAGTCGTAACAAAGTAATCAAAGGTATCGCGATCCTCAGAATAATTACGATGAGTTGGCTCTGGAATTAGAAGTGAAATAGTTCGTCGTTTTGTTAGTGCATATTCAGCTTCATAGCAGAATCGTAGAAACTTAGCAGCAACAATATCATCATCACGCAGCCACTTATATCCAATAGACTTCATCCAAGGTGACAATCCTTCAAAGAAGAAGTAAAGGACAGCCTCCTTCTTTGTACCCTTTTCACATCCCTGGCCGACATATGTCTCGACCCGCATCCAATGATCAAACGACATACGAGTCATATGAGACATACTGTCTATAAACTACTACCTGGCTATACTTGAGCAGGGGCAGCCGCAGCTTTCAATTTTTTAAGCTTCACAGCCGTACTGACTGTACGCTTTTCACGGATATAGTTGACTAGGTCAGTTGTTTTGTTAGGCAGTTCAGGGTGCGATCTAAAATATTGATCAATCGATTCGTGTAGATTTTTCATCGTCAGGCCAGCTGTTGTTTTTTCTTCTTGTAGCTGTAATTGACCACCGGAGATTTGTATGACCGACTTTTCCAAACTATTATTTTTAAGAAGCACTTGAACTTGATCTTCAAATCCGTCACGTTGTTTTCGCGCATTTATAAGTTGTTTTTGTAATGCAGCACACATATTGTCATAGTGAACCCACCCTCTGACATTATGTGCTAGATCGCTAGTATTCATTACAGTAGACCTGGAATAATTGTGTCTATTGGTGCCGCGATAGCCCCTGACGCGATAGCCCCTGACGCAATAACACTTGACGCAATACTTGCTATAGGTTGACGCATTTGAAATACGAGTAGGCTCACAGTCGTCAATGACATTAACAGAATTAATGAAAAGAGAATACAAGTAAGGATAATATAAGGGAACATACGATCTAGAATGTGTCGTAGTAGAGGATCAATACAATGGATTTGAATTCGTTCACGGTTCTTTTCTTCCTGAAAGAATTGTACAACACGATCTAATATTGAATAAACCATTGTCCCGGGCATTTCCTTTTTTGGCATTTCCTTTTTTGACCCCATCTACGGTGGCGGTCTAAACTGGAATAATCATAAAGACCGCAGAATGCCAACAGTCTTTACGGCACCCGAATGGATGTCGAATGAATCTCAATATAAACTTACAGTGACTGAAGACTATGCTAAATCATTGGCGGCGAACACCAGTGTAAATCTTAAGAAAGACGCGTGGGGATCCTATACATTTAGTAATCAAGATGAACTACTTGAAGTTACAAGCGCGCTTCTTCATAGCTTGCTGAAGGAGGGATCTGAGAACAATTGGTTTTCAAAGTTGCCTTCACACGAGCAACTACTCAAGAGAGTAAAGCACACATTTCTAAGTCTACCTGAACCTAATCAGACACTTGCTTATGTATCGTGTGTCTACATGAACCCTAAGGTTCTTACACTTCAGTGGACGCCTGTATCTCCGCCTCCGCCCGCGCAAGCGCAGTCTCAACAAGGTATATACTTTGAAGATTCTGAATCTGAAGATGCTGATATTACTGAAAGTAATCTTCCGCCTGTAGCACTACGGGATGATCGTGTTGCAACTCAGGAAGAATATTTACTCACACGTCTCCGGGCTGCAAAGGCTCGTGTTGAGGCTGAGCAAATCAGAATGCAGTATTTTGAGGCTACAGGTTCAATGCCTCCGGAATCAGACGAAGATGAAGATGAGGATGAAGATGGAAATGGAAGTGAATAAATCAAATAATTCTGGTTCTTAGAAACTTATCTTTTTTATCCATCACTGACAGAATCTCCAATGGCAGGTATCAATCTCCGTGATATCCTATTAGGCTTGTTTGCTGTTGGCCTGATTGTTCTGGCTGTTTATCTAATTGATCCCACGCTTGGTGGTCTAATGCCCCGCAAATATGGATTTATGTCCACACTTTCACCGGCTTCTCTTGGAAACCAGCCTGCAAACTTCCCCGGTGGATCAGGTGAAGTCAATCAAAAAGCTGTAGTTTCAAACCCCCACGTAGCCAGAGAGGGATTTACTGGATTATCAGGATATGAGGGTCCGTCTGAGTTTGGAAATGCCGAGGCGCCTGAGGGCTGCTACCCGCGTGACCAGCTGACCCCTGGTGAACTCTTACCGAAGGACCAGAACAGTGTATGGGCGCAGCAGAACCCGATGGGCACTGGCTCTCTCAAGGGCAAGAACTTCTTGTCAGCGGGTGCTCTGATTGGTATCAACACCGTTGGCCAGTCAATGCGCAATGCGAATTACCAGCTCCGCTCAGAGCCCCCGAATCCGCAGGTGGCTGTGTCAGTGTTCAACCAGAGCACGATCGAGCCTGACACGAACCGTCGCTCTCTTGAGATCTCATAGACGAGCCTACGAGATCAAAAAGATCTCATAGACGAGACTACGAGATCAAAAAGATCTCATAGACGAGACTACGAGATCAAAAAGATCTCATAGATGAGACTACGAGATCAAAAAGATCTCATAGACGAGACTACGAGATCACATAAAACCCCTATAAGATAAATAATATAAAATCCATATGAAGTCGTGTAAGATCTCGTATGGATTTAGATGGATAGTGTCATATCAGGAATCTGGACAACTTTTCACAATGCTACATCTGCATACCCGATCGTAAAAGTTAAAAGCAAGGTGGATGGCTTGTACTATAATGTACGTGATATGCCTGACAAGCAGAAGGCTGCTGATCTTTTAGCATCGGTTCGTAGGAAGCTTCAACAACTTATTGATACACTCCGGCAACGGTATCCTGGAAAGGTACAGGTCATACAATTGAATGAAAAGTTTGAGGCAGATCCTCAACGCTTCTATGAAGCAACTCCTGATGCTGAACACGTCAGCTACAGTGTCAATAAGGGTGATAGTATTCACCTTTGCTTACGACAGAAAGATGAAGAAAAAGAACCACTCGTGGATGAAAATGTAATGATGTTTGTTGCATTACACGAAATGGCTCACGTCATCACACCGGCGATAGCAAAGAGTCACGGGCCAGAATTTTGGAATAATTTTGGATGGCTCCTTCGTGAAGCAGAAGCAATGAAAATCTATGTATACCAAGATTTTAAGGCACATCCTGTGACATACTGTGGTGAACGTATCACAGATCAACCTCAGTATGATGCTAAAAAGGATACGGTACAGGCTAAAAATGGAGGCCTACTGAAAATCGGAACAATGTAATTCCTATACGGGAATTAAGATGTCTCTAAGGACGCAGTTTTCATCTTTCTTATCAAATGAAGAAATCAAACCGTTATTAACTCAAACGGTAACTCTTCATCTTATAAGAATTTCTGCAACAGGTGTGCTAGCACCTGAAAAACTTACGATTGGCCCGTTTCCTTCATTTTTTACTCTTCACGAGTTGAAGCTAGCTTTTTGGAATAGCAAAGGTCAAGATCCCCGATTCTCACCTCCACTTATCTTTTTGGCAAAGGGGGAAGAAGTCGGTGCTGCAGGCCTTCCAACTCAATTCAAACCGATTGATCTTGTGTGGATGACAGCAGGAGGATCTGAACGCAAGGATGTGCTTTCACTTGTAAACCCGCTCAGTCTAATGACAGGTAGCCCAGATTCTCGGTTTGTTGATTCATCAGGTGGTGAAAAAGCTCTTACAATGGACAATCGTATTCGGATGACATTGAACGATGTATTTCGTCTAGAAGAAGGAAAGGCTATTTCTGAATTATATGTATTTTTGTATGTTGATCTAGTGGATAAAATTATTGCTCCGAGACCTCTAAGCCAGCGTGATGTACTGGGTCGCATTAAGCCCTATTTTCCATTTTTGATTTCAGGTACTCTACCAGGCGCAGATGGTCTCAGTAATTCAGATTTAGTTAATCAGGCAAAACAATCTGCTAGAAATCTTGAAAAGATAGCCTATTTGGATGAACTTTTTACAAGTTTGGGAGGTGATCTCAAGATTCCTACCTTGAATGGAATTAAATTAATGCGATTGTGGTGGTCAAAGGCGCCTCCTCAATGGGATGGTGTGGCACCTCTCTTTTTTGGAACTCGCGCTATACACGAGCGCCCCTATTTACGTTTTTTTCCTTCTTCTGGTACACCTTTATCTAAACTTCGTATTCTAGGCGAGCAGCCGATTCCAGATCTACCGAATATTAGCATACTAAAATCGTGGAAACAAGATAAAAATCCGAATCCTGGACAAGAGTTTACTTCAATCAAACTTCTCATACAAGAGTCGCTGGCAGCTGAAGAAATGCCTATTTATGCTACGCACCGTATCTTTCACGATGGTACGGCTGATTTAATTATAATGCCACCGAGACAAAAGCGAGTTCTTGAACCTGAATCTGATTTACAAGATGCTCCTGAGATGCTTGAGAGAGCAATGGTTTCCTTACCGTATTTAGAAATTCAACCAGCTCTTGGACAGGCAGATGTTGTGTTTCGGTTGCGATTAATGCGTGAAGATACACGCATAACAAAAGAAATGCTTCTTCAACGCCTACCTTGTTTTTCACCAGTCTTTCAAGAAATTCCTCCTCTTCTAGATGAACAGCCTCTGATTTCATTGCGATTCAAAGGAGTTAGTAATTATTATACAGAAGATCGTGTCTTTACATTTTTAACGCAACTTCAGGCACGCGAAGCTGTTGCAGGGACAACTGAAATTGAGAAGTGGGGACCTTTGGTTGCTCAAGAATTTCAAATTCCAATTGAAGATGCGCGAAAGAATATTGTTGCGTGGATTACTCAAAGGAATGAATATACGCTGGCAGTTCCTGAGACAAAAGATTATATTTTAAATAAAAATCCTGGTATCGATATTACAATCTTTTCACAGCATCCAATCTATACATTTCACGTATCCCGCATTCAAAGTTTTGAACATTTCGGATTACTCAAACAGTTATTAGGCTTGTTATTAACTGCTTCTGCTGATCGGTTTTCAAAGCAACGATGCGAAATGACACCGCAGGTTGCTGTAGCAGCAGCTGCGGCTGAACGATCTATACAGGCAATTCAGCCTCCTGTTGCGTTACCTGCTGAAGAGGAAGAAGAGGAAGTCGCATTCCCTGATGAGGACGATGTTCCTGAGTTTTTGCGTGGTGCTACAGGTGCTGCTCCTACTGATGAAGAGGAAGAGATGGCCTTTCCAAATGCAAATAACGTACCCGACTTTCTACGTGGTGCCACTGGCGTAGCAGCACCTGCTGTAGCTGCACCTGTTGCACCTGCAGCAGCACCTGCTGCACCAGTAGTCGCAGTAAGAGAAGGTGACGACAAGGCCGCATTTGGTAAGCCTGCTGATGTAAAAGCAATTGTACTTGCTAAATATTACATTGATCGCTTGAAAATAGCAGATCCGTCACTGTTTAATTACGCAAAGGAACAAAAAGAGAAAGGGTATGTTACACACTGTGCTGCGAATGTATCCAGACAACCGATTGTTCTTGATACTGAAGAATATACTGAAATGCGAACAATCTATGATGATGATGCGGACATAGAATTTGTAGTGTATCCTGACGATAAAGATTCAAGTAAATTTACTAAGAAACAACCTAAGAAACAAAACGATAACGCAGGACTACTTGATGGCGCGCAATATCCTAGCGCAGATCGGCCTGAAATCATTACAGTTGTTCGGTATGGATCAAAAGCAAAAAAACTTCATTACTATTTGTGCCCGCGTCTATTCTGTATTCGTGATCGTCTACTTGTGCGCTACAAGGATTTTAAAAGTACTGTAGATCGTAAGGGAAAACCAAAGCCTGCTTACACGTGCCCATTCTGTAAGGGAACATTGATTGAAGATGAGGATACCAAGTCTAAGGTTAGAGATCCTAATAAGACTGTGCTGCAGCGTAAACAGCAACCAAGTTCAGATTCTGAACGTCAAATTTACATAGGATTTCTGAAGCGAAAGACACCTGATGGACTTTCACTTCCTTGCTGTTTTATTGATCCTGATGATCGGTTTAATCCAAATGATCCAGAATTTACTCGTCTTGGACTTAAGGCTGGAGCTAAGCCGCAAGCGCCTGTGATAGCTGCGCCTCCTGTAGTACCAGCAGGACAACAAGTAGCACAACAAGCACCACAACTCGCGCAAGCAGATCTTCTTCTACAGGCATTAGTACCAGCAGCACCTGCTCATCCTCAAGTAGCACAGATAAAAGGATATAAGCCTAATTATTATCGTGTTATTTACGGAGTAAGTACAAAGTCAATTGTTGACGCCAATAAGATTCCGCTTGATATTATTATACCTACATCGGCAGCAGATGACCCTAAAAGTGGCCCTCAAGTAGGTCTTCTCCCGCAAGTTCTTGATGTGTATTTTGAACAAGATTCAAACTCACCGACCTTTCAAGATCGTCTTGAGATTGTACGCAAACTCAAGGCAACTGCTAAAGGATTTTTGCGTGTTGCTGTAGAAAATCACACAGGTCAGCGAAATCTTTCATTGATGTCAGCACTTTCACCTTATTTAGGATATCTAAATTCAGCGCAAGAGGTCATTGATTTTATCGAACCGCGTATTACACCTAAGAATTTCTTACAGTTAAATGCTGGTAATTTAGTCAATGAATTCTATAATAAATGCGAAAAGAAAACACAGAATAATATGCGAACGTGGGTTGCTACACGTGTAGGTATTGATGAGTTAAAATCAAGCAATATTCCTGCGATTGAGCGTTTAATGAATTCATATGAATGTTTTCAGGAGTATTTGATAGACGATGACCAGCGCAAAGATATGCGTATTTTTTACCAAGCACTCAGTGAACCAGGTGTTTTAATGAAACGTGGTATTCTTTTTATTATTCTTGAAATCACAGTTGAAGATATATTAGTAAAGAAAGGTGATAAGACTGAATTTACTCGTGAAGTCAAGTTTGATAAAGCGCGTTGCCCACCGTATCCGTTGAGCGAAGGTCAGCAAAATGCGGATATCTCATTTCTTATACATTATACAGAACTTATACGGGATCGCTCAGCACCCGATAGGAAATCATATAGAAATTTAGGATGGGAACCACTTTTTTATGTAGAACCCTCTACCGATAGTATTGTAGAAAATCAACGTCACAAGCCTACACTCTTATTTCAACGCGCTGAAGAAAAGAAATGGCCTGCGATCGTTCAGAAGCGTGTTGCTGAATTCTTCAGCGAATGTGGATCTATCAATAGGGGGCCCTTTACAAGCCAATTTGGCATTGATCCGAACGCATTAATCGGCGCAAATGAGCTTATTAAAGCTGTGAGATTAAATCCGAGTGGAATTGTGAGAGATTCATACAATCATTTAGTTGGTATTACTTATAGAGCGCGTGCTGGTAAAACCGAACTGGCTGTTCTACCGATTGCAGATGATGGTTCCATTCACTTTGAACGTCGCCTATACTTGGATTGGGATGATTTTGATCCTGCAGCCGCCGATGATATTATCAAATTTTACAAGGATAATATATTACCAATGTTTTCGCAGTATAGAGGATATGAGCCAAAGTATATTGTTAAATCTCGCGACGATGATAAGATTATCGGTATACGTTTAGCAAATGGGTTCGTTATTCCTGCGAAAGAACCAAGAACTCCTGCTTTAGTTGCAGATTATCGTGTTGTTATTATAGATGATCTTGAGTGGGATATTAATCGAACAATTGCCTATGATACAATTGCGAGAGAACGTGCCTTTAAAATGGCTGGTATTGAAGATGAAGATAAAGGTAAAAAGAGTGTACAATTAAAAATAACAGATGTTCAAGATGAATTAAATGATATCTATCAGCATTTACGACTTACATTTAGCAATTGGCTCGCATTAGGAGCAGGCCGAGATATACTTGAAAAACTAAAAGAAGTATTAAAATCTACTAGTTTACCGTTATTTGAAAAGAGAAAGCGTCTTGATATTTTATTAGAAGGAAAGGTGATGAATTGGCTAGTACCTGTAAAAGATGAAGATGTTGAAGGTGAAATTGGATTTCTCCGTGTGGATTGTACTGATTTAGATCATACAGAATGTAATAATAATGGAAGGTGTCAGTGGACAGAAGATCCTGATAAGCCGTGTAAGATTCGTACGCCTGAAACAATGCAATCACAAGGCCAAGTACAAGTACAAGCAAATCTTTCTTATTCAGTCCCAAGGATGCTATATCTTCGTCTTGTTGATGAGTTAATTCGATATGCCGCAAAACGAAATGAAATTTTTACGAGAGATATTCCAAGACTTACAATTCGTAGAGAAAAACAACAAATTGGAGACCAGCTTATCATTCCTGAAAATACCCCTGATTACAATACGTGGTGGGAATTCTTGAGAACAGAATGGATGACCCCTGAAAAAGAGATGCCAAAATTCTTTGATGAGCAATTTGAACCTGCTCCACGTATGCCTGAAGCGTTAGATCCACGCAAACTCCCTGATCTTCTTAGACGTATCTTAGATCCAACGGGTACTGATCCTAAAGCACAGAATTTAGTATGGAACCCGACAACTACACCTGAGCAACCGTATCTATTCTTGAGTCAGGCGATGGGTCGTAACGAAATCCAAGAACTTGAATTGGGTGCAAAACAAATTAAAGAGATTGCGTTGAATGCAAAGGCACAGGTTCTTTATATTCCAAGTGAAGAGGCAGCTGGACGTCTGCTTGCGAGAGCACCTGGCTCAACGGAAGCTATTATATTAATGCCTGTAGATGGAGTTCCTGGATGGATTTCTGTAAAGGGTACATTTACGGTAAAAATACCATTGAATGCTGTTCCAGATGCGTTAAGGAAGTTAGGTCTAAAGTAAAAAATAAGTCAATTAATTAATGGATTCACTCTATATAGTGATCCCTACAGTAAAATCATATAAAGTAGCTCTAGATCTCCTACTACTCTCTCTTCCTGAACAATGGAAAACCAAGCTAATTATAGTGTATCAGAAAGAAAAGGAAGAATCTTTTACAGTATTTGCTGATAACCATATTGAAGTCTATCTTGATAGAAATATTTATGAATATGGATCGTGGATTGGAGTCAACTTATTGCTGGAAAATAAAATAATTCCAGATGATTCGTGGTTTCTGTTTCTACACGATACGTGTAAGTGTGGACCTAAGACTTATGAAAAATGTCAAGATTTGCTTAATTCATTTACAGACTCAGAATTTGATATTATTTGGTTAACTCTCAAAGGAGAATCCAATATAGGATTATTTCGGCGTATGGCGATTACGGAAGGTGCAAAGATGTATGGAAATGAATATACAATGACAAAAATGGATGCAATTGATTACGAACAACGTCACTATTCTAAATTGTCACCTAAGAAAATAAATGTTCCGCAGCTATTTCTTGATACTGATAAGATACTTACTGGAATTAAACCTATTTATGGAGTACATAAACGCACTGTATTTTATATTGAAACGATTGATTTAGAAAAATATTATGTAATGATATATTCTGAAGAGCAGCATCCGCAAGCTCCATAGGAGCTACAGTCTAGTCTTCTAGAAGACACGTTTCACCTGGAAGAACTATAGGGTTACCCTTACCTTCCTTAACTGCTTCAAGACGACAGCCGAGCATAGACTGTACTTCGTCATCTAGGATATTAAGCTGATACCGCACATAGTTCTTATTATTCGGGTGAAGGATAATCAGATAAAGTCCCGAAATCTTGAGGCCATAATGCGTCTCAAGAAACCACTTATAAACATTCAGCTGCATTGTATAATGCCAGTAGTTGACATTCTCAAGATGGTCTAGAGGAGCATATCCAGCTTCTCCCTTGTATGCCTTCATTTTAATTTCCTTACTGCGCTTCCAGTCATAGATAACATAGGTTCCATCTTCCTTATTCTTAAAGACGGCATCAATACTGCCTGAAAGTTTGTGCTCCTCATCAAAGACTTCCCACTCCATACGATAGGGCTCAAGCTTTTCATAATAGTCTCTCCAGAAATTCTGGAAATATTGCCATTCACTCGTCTTGAGTACATCAGTATCAATGAGTTCGGTTGCCCCATTAAGCCACTGCTCAATCGCCAAGTGCATATTTGTTCCCTTGCCAGATGATTCTGCACCACTGGTTGACCATTCAGTTGAAATCTCTTCAGCAGTCTTACCGAAATATTTACTCTT
>Ga0209191_1000105_pt1 | contig 65458 bp, 87 predicted proteins | sample S_130626_EF_Meta_FD_187320 | JGI IMG/M metagenome (GOLD analysis project Ga0209191, IMG submission 187320) | Freshwater microbial communities from Lake Simoncouche, Canada to study carbon cycling - S_130626_EF_MetaG (SPAdes) (version 2) | ecosystem: Environmental > Aquatic > Freshwater > Lake ...
TCTGACCCTTGCAGTTTTCGCAAGTATATAGTGGATTTTAATTTTTTGTAAAGAAAATTTTGACGATTGTAAAGAACTTGGTGGGGTGGAAATCTACCGTGCCCACCCCCCGCACGACTCACGTGAAGAGTGAGGTTAGTTTACTTGCTTTCGCTTATAAACTTATTCATCTCCGCAGCTCGATCAAGAATATCTTGAAAGGAAGGAAACTTAGGGGGTTCACCAGCTTTACCAAGTAAATCCCAAACTTGCATTGTGGCGTGAAACTGCCCCTCTAGCATGCTTTTAGCGGACTCAAGTAGCTGATAACGTAGTTCAAATGGATTCATAATAAAACTCCTGTGTGTTGTGTGTATGAGCAAAAGCGCTCAGAAGTAGTATACACATTTTTTAGATTTGGGACTCCTATAGGGGGGTGTTTCTGTGGCTCAAACACATACCGTTCAGGCTAAAAAAGTAAGGGGGGTAGGGTATGTCCCTATTTATATGTCAAGTTAACAATGTTTGAAGGCCGTGTGTTCGAGAAAAAAAGCTATATAACATAAGGCTTGCAGGGCGATTTTGCGTTCACCACTTACGACGTACTTAAGTTATGAATTTGAGAATTTTGTAGAGTTATTTGTGCGTTGTTTGGGGTATGGGGCAAGGGAGGGGACCCAAATGAAATTCGGGGTGGTGGGGGTCGATATATACGCGCCCAAACTTTACATAAGGGGATACCATGCGTATAACTTAAATCATGGTAAGCAATCAAGCAAACCATATGACTAACTACAAGGAGAATGTCATGCAAGTAACATGTACCCCACGCAATGAACTTGAAACCCAAGGCACATTGACCATATCAATGGTAGTAACAGTCCCACAACTTAGCAATCGTAGTAGGACTAAGAACGTAACACTAGCACGTTATCACTACGTTAATAAGAACGATGCAAAGGAATTGAAAGCTAAGTTCTTACACGCTAATGATGAACTGATTCCTGATTTCATTACCGCTAAATGGGAATTCGTAGAGTATCTCTAACCAACACGGGGGACGAAAGTCCCCCACTAATTAAGGAGCAATCAAAATGAATAACAAATCAATAATTGACCAACTAAATGAATTACGGGACAAAGAAACACCCGAGCAACGCAAGGCATTCTTTGAGGCAGAGCAACGCTACATGGCAGAGCAAGAGAGGTTAGCTGATCTTGCTCATGAGTTATACATCGCACAACGCTATATGAAATAAGGAGCTAATCATGCTTACATTCAAATCTATTCTGTTTTTATGCTTTACATTCACTGTTGCATTCTGTTTCTTTATCACTAACACATGGGTACACGGTGGATTGTTGTATATCGGAGGCACTGTAGTTTCTACTATTGCCATCACAATGTTGTTTTTCTTTAAGGAGTGTGAAGATGCGAGCTAATATCCTACCTACTTGGACTGCTATCAATAAGCATATAGCTAGTACTAAAGACCATTGCAATATTGCTACGCCAATCGAATGTACTGACGGTTTCACCATGTCAGTACAGGCAAGTAAGCACCATTACTCAACGCCTCGTGCTGATAACACTACAGCATATATACAGTATGAGGTAGGTTATCCAAGCCAGCGTGAAGAGCTACTCATGCCTTTTCATGAGTGCGAAGACAGCACAGTATTCTGTTGGGTTCCTGCTGAGGTAATCATTCAAGTGATACTTAAGCACGGTGGAATGTGTAGCGATTCCTTGTAGCACCTAGCCGACCCCGAAGGGTCGGCTTTCTTTTTGCCTTTTGAAACCAGTTATTTGTCCTCGAGCACACAGCGAGCGTGTAGCCAAGGGCGTTGCGTAGCTATTCATGCGGGCGTGAAACTTTACTTAAGGGGCTTGTGAGCGTATAACTAAATCATGGTTAGGCAATTCGGTTTAACCATGCAGTACTTTATTTTTATAAGGAGAAGTCATCATGGCTAAATCTAGCCCTGCATTACCCGTAGTAGATTCATTCGAGATCACCAGCCTCAAGGATGGTGCGTATAAACAAGCGGTCGCAACTGACCGCATGCGTAGCGTTGCTCGTTATGTAATGGCTCAGAGCAAGTCGTTTCCTGAGTCAGTACCTGACGAAATTAAAGAGCAACTGTATGAAGGTTATCGTCTCCGCTTTAATGAGATCAACATGCCTGAGAAATACGCAGTTGTTAACGATCACTACTTACTCATTGATGGATCGAATCCTGATCTTGAAAACGAGCGTGAAAAGGTGATTATCGGTGTTGATTACTGCTACGCATACAGTCAGCAACAGTACGGGAAACTCAAGAATGAGAATCCTAATCTACACGCTCTGATTAAAGGGTGGAGAGATCGTACTAGTTCTTATTGCTCTAATCGTTTAGCTGACCTAAAGCGTCAGGCTCGTGTCATCATGAATGAAGGTAAAACGAGAGAGCGTACTGCAACAATTGATTTTGCTCAGCGTGTCACCGAGACATTCAAGGGCGATCAAGGGTTAGTAGTTAAGTGTAAGAATGCTATTGCTCGTGGTGACAATACTGCGAATGAGGCAAAACTCAAAACCGCTATTGACGCATTCATGGTGAAGTGGAATGCCTAAGTAGTATTCGGGGATAGTGAATCCCCCCAATAAGCCACCCTTCGGGGTGGCTTTTTTTTCGCCTAAATTTTACAAGCCCCCCAATTTGAAACCAGTTATTTGTCCTCGCGCGCACACCGAGGGCGTGGCTAATTAGAGTTCCATACCATAGTGGAACTTTACATAAGGGGTTCTGTCCTGTAGAACTGTAAGTAATGAAGCAATAGTGCTTCAGAAAATGAAAGGACATATTATGTCTAAGAAAGTTGAAATAACATCCTTAAAGGATGCGTCTTACCAAGGTTGTATCAGTGCAGAACGTGGTGTATCAATCGGTAGGTTCATACATGAGAAGTGCCCGACGTTCTTAGAGTCCATTCCCGATGAGATAAGGGCAGAACTCGAAGAGGGGCAGATGTTACGTTTTAATGAACTCAACCCTGCCCAACACTATACCGATAATTGGACACCTTGCGAAGAGGGAACAAAGGGTTCTAAACGTGTAGACATTAATGTAGTGATGGCTTATTCATCCCAAGCATTTGGTAACTTCCGCAATGATGAACCTATCAAGCATGGTATTCATAAGGGATGGCGGGACGATTGGTCGGACTATAAGTCCAATCGCATGAAGGACTTGAAGAGATACGTTAAACAGTATCTAGATAGTTTGGCGGGTAAAAAGCGGGAACGTGCCGTTACTAAGGACTTTGCCTTGTGGCTTAAGGAAGATGTCTTAGCAAGTATCAAAGCAAGGGCTAAGACGGCTAAGGGTAGAGGGGATACTACAGTAGACGATGCTGTAGTGAATGCGATAGCTAAAGCTATCAAGTAGGACTAGGGGATGGGGCTAAATTGCCCTGTCCCCTTTTTTTGCGTTTGCTAAACAGAAACCAGTTATGTGTCCTCGCGCGCGTGTACGAGGGAATTCCCCATGCCAACACAAGGTCACTATTTAGCTTTCCACGGTCTAGTGGAATTGGACTGTGCATCATTTAGAATTCTAAGAACTGACAGGGTTAGATTAAATTCCAAAAACCTATTCAGAACTTTTTTACCTGTTTGGAATTTTTTTGCCTTGTAACACTTTGATTTACAAGGACATTCTAAAAAAATTCCAAAATTCCAACTTTTTTTAGGAGGGGGTCGGGTAAATTGAGAAAAAAGAGGGAGAGCAAGGGTTGCTCAGCCAGTGCAACTTTTAACTGCAAGGTAACGTCTCCCCCTAATCCTGTTTGGAATTTTGGAATTTTTCTATTATTTATTATTTATTATTACTACTACTACTATATAACATAAGGCTTTCAGCCCGATTTTTACCCCGTTAAAAAAATTCCAAAACGCTTTTTAAACTTGGAATTTTTCTAGAATTTTTTAGCCCATTTTGGAATTTTTACCCCCAGCCTCGTATAAAAAAGTCATACAAGACCATTGACCGAAATGTAAAGTTAAAGTATAATAGTCTTGTCGATGGGGAAGAAACCAACGCAGAACACCGCAGACCTCACCGACACTATTTAGCTTTCCACGATGTAGTGGAATTTGTTTTAACTCTAATCAAGGAGAAGTACATGGGCAAACTAAAGCAAGCCTTAATCGTTTTCGAAGAGCAACGTGCTGGCAAAGGAAGCAAGGAATTAGATCCACGCTATCGTGGAATGGTAGATAGCGACGAAGAGTGGGCAATCTACGAAGCAGAGTTCAACGACTGGCTCGACAAGTACGAAGCATCGTTCGGTGATGAGAAAGGGTATCTACCATGAGTATCAATCTTGATGCGTGGTTAGACCACGAATGGGCGAAAGCCTGTGAAGCAGACGATGCGGAGGAGGGCATGATTCAGTATTGGGGTGAGCGTTGTCCCGACTACGACAGACAATGCCCGACTTGCCAAGCATGGAAAGAGTTTGAAGCGTCAGGCGAAATCGTTAAGACCTATAAGGAGTTCGACCATGATTGATGAGACTTTTAACCCACAGTGCAAGCTATGTGGCGACATCTACGATGAGCAACGGTTTCGACTGGGCTACGCAGTTTGTTGTCCATGCGGTGATGAAATCGCAAAGAAGGTGAACACCAAGCGGACAGTCGTACCCATGAACAAATCGAACTACATGATGGTAACGGATATGACTATTCTTAAACAACTTAACCCAAAGAGGACAACATGATAGTCGGCAAGCGGAAGGAAAAGGAATTGGGGATTAGGTGGAATCGCACCAATCGTTCAAAGGAATATAGGGGTAAGCGAGTCAAACCCTTGACTGCTAGTTTGTATGCTAAGAACGATAGGCAATATAGACGCTATCGTGGTGGGTTGAATGAGTCTATCGTTCATGTAGTTTGCCTAAGACTTAATCGACCAGTAGATGTCCCAATGTGTCCAATGAGGAGATGGAAATGAAAGGCGAAGATAAGATATTCCTACTGGAAGTTATCAATGCGGTGCGTTCGGGGGGTAACGAGATGGCTAGGTTTCTACTAGATAGTGGAAACATAGATAGGATTATCCGTATCAAACGAGAGGTGGGTGCGGATGAACTAGACCGAGAGTTAATCAAATTGAAGGAGGTGGTGTATGAAAGTCATTAAGTTATATCGCAAGCCCGACAAGCCCGAGTTCTACAAGCTGGTGCGAAGCGATGCCCATTCTCTATTAGTTCATTACCCGATAGACGTATGCAATCGCAAGCGACAGTCGAGGTGGTTTTACTTTGATGAAGTGTACGTGGACTGGGTTAGAACATTCATAGGGGAAGAGCATGGGGTATAGATCAACAGTTGCATATTCAATAAGGTTTATTCCACGACTAAGTGAAATACAAACTACCGATGATGAGATAGAGAAAGCAAAGGCGACGTTCTTTACATTCCTAGCTGAAGCCAAGGCAAACGAAGACACGGCTGGTGCGTTCCTTGACGAAGACCTAAAGGTAGACGAGGAGAAGTTAGCTATCTATTTCTTTGCTGACAACGTGAAATGGTACGAATCTTATGAGGATGTTAAGTGCCACGAAGCGTTACTGGATTTGTCAAAAGAGTGGGCTGACGATGGTGACTGTTCTAACCCATACATAGGCGGTGCGTTTGCACGTATCGGTGAAGAGATGGAAGATAACGTAGAAGAAGTGTGGGGTCAGGGCGACTATGACTGGATAAGTGTGCATCGTTCTATGTCATGCGATTGGATGGATTAAAAAAGTCATACAAGACCATTGACTGAAATCATAAGTCAAGTTATAATATACATACTGAAGGGAAGGAGTTTTTATGAAAGACTTTTGGGGTAAGTTGTTAATCGTTGTATCGGTAGGCTATTTAGCTTACCACGTGATAGTGGATTTACTTTTAGCGTAGTTCAATTAAACCAAGGAGAAGTGTATGAACATGGAATTAACCAAACCCGATCACCTGATTAGCTTAGCTAGTTCGGCAGTCCTAGTAAGCGTAGACATCAGCGTATGGTCGGCAACCAAGCAAGACCGAGGTATCAGTGATGAGGTTACTACCTCAAAGAACGCAGACAAACACGCGGGTCGTTACGTTAAGAATCTCTTAGCTAACCATCCCAAGCATAAGGCAGTCGTTAACTATCGGCAGACCATATACAACTGGCTTCAACGTAGGACTTACAAGTGGAATCAATCGCAGAATTTATTGCCAAGCGTAGACGTTCCCAAGTTTAAGCAAGAGTATCAAGAACACCAACTAGCTTTCCATGGTTTAGTGGATTCATTAACAACGGACTACGATTCAATCGTGTCGGACATGGCTTTCAAGCAAGGCACTATGTTCAACCGAGATGACTACCCGACTAAGGAGCAAGTTCATGCCAAGTTCAGTTTGAACCTGTATGTGTCCGAAGTTCCGATGAACGACTTTCGCTGTGGGATAGCAGAGGACATCGCTGATGACTTGTTTGCTACATACAAAAAGCAAGCGCAAGGGATTATCGAATCGATTGGGCAAGAACAGTCAGAACGGTTGCTCGAGGTAATGGAGTCCATATCTCATTGTTGTGGTCATGATGAGTCAGAGGTCAATGGCGAGGTGCGAACCAAACGTCGTAAGATTTACGATACAACGATTCAGAAAGCCCTAGAAATGTGCGAAAGTTTTAAGCGATTTAATCTTAAGAATGATTCAGGATTAGAGTCAGCACGTGCATCGCTAGAGAAAGTATTACGTGGTGTGAAGGCAGAGGACATTCGTGATTCCGATGCAGTTCGCCATCATGTTAAGGAAGGGATAGACGATATCCTTTCTAAGTTCGGTAGTTTCAATTCAATCTAATCAAGGAGAAATACAAATGAGCAAACTCAACTTCAATGCAACTGTAACCATCAACGAGTTACGTAAGACCATTCCCCTAATAGGTTCATCAATCACACCAATCATACTGTCCGAACCTGGATGTGGTAAGACTTCTCTCTTATCTATGATTCGTGAGGATTTGGGCGAGGGCTACGACTACATCTATGTAGACTGTCCTGTGAAAGATATGTCAGACATCGGTATGACTATCCCCAACCATGCGAGCAAGTCACTAGAGTATTACGTGTCATCTCTCTTCAAGCTTGACTCTCCTAAACCAAAGGTCATCTTGCTTGACGAGTTCATGAAGTCACCCAAGCTATTGCAAGTTATCTTTACCCGTCTGATGTTGGAGAGAATGGTAGGTGACGTTCCACTACCAAGTGGATCGATAGTTTTCGGTACGTCAAACAATTCAAGCGATGGGGTAGGCGATACGATGTTGGCTCATGCTGGTAATCGTGTGTGCATTATGGAAATGAGTAAGCCGATTCCGAATGAATGGTTAGAGTGGGCATCGGCTAATGGTATCTCACGTGTTGTTCGTGCGTTCGTTGCGTTGTTCCCTCGTACCCTTGCATCGTATCGTGATGGCAATCAAGACGACAACCCATACGTGTTCAACCCTAAAAAGACTCAACTCTCATTCTGTTCACCAAGGTCTCTCGCTAAGTGTGATGTCATTGTGAAGAATCGTGATGCGTTAGGTGAGAATGCAACGATGGTCGCTCTTGCTGGCACGATTGGCTTGGCTGGTGCTGGTGATATGTCAGCGTTCCTATCGCTAGAGAAGACTTTAGTAGATGTTAGGGACATCGTCAAAGATCCAGATGGCATTAAAGTTCCTGATGAAATATCAGCACAGTTGATGATTATGTTTCAAGCAGTAGATGTTCTCGAGACACAGGATGAGTTAACGAAGTTCATGAAGTTCGTTAATAAAGTTCCTAGTTCAGAGATTCAAGCGGTGTTCTTTACCATGATGATGCGTAACACCAAGGCAATCAAGTTGGCACGTAACAATATGCAGATTGCAGAGTGGGCTAAGAACAACCACGAATTGTTCTAATTAGTTAACCATCATGGAGTGGAAAGCTATGTTAGCACTTGGATTATTTATGTGGGGTTTCACCATGTTTGCCATAGGCATCGTGGTGGGTTTTTTAATATGTTTAACGAGGACTAAGAAATGAATAACAAACAAGAAATTAGATTGAAGAAGGCTCATATCGCCTTGATGAAGCATCCCGAGACTGCTCTCTATTCGGGCGTAATGCTGATGGGTAAGTCAGAGGTGAGTGATGAATCCTTTACGGCATACACCGATGGTGTCAACAAGAGATACTCTAAACCATTCCTAGAGACTATCGACTGCGAACCCAAGTTGCGTGGTCTTGTCCTCCATGAGAATCTTCATGTGGCATTGAAACAAATCCCACGTGGCAAGGATATGTTCAAAGAAGATTCTAAGGTTGCAAATATGGCGGCGGATTTTGTAGTCAACGATATCATCTTCAACATCAAAGGAACTATTAGCGGAGGCAACGAGGCTATCGTTCAGCTACCCGAAGGTGCGTTGTATGACCCATTCTTTCACAACTGGAATATGCGTGAAGTCTACAACCATATCCGCAAGGAGAATCCTGAGCGAAGTAAAGGTAAGGGTAGCTCAAGTGGCTCACCTAGTGATGACGGCGAACAAGGTGATGGTGACGAAGATGAATCACAGAATAGTTCTCCATCACAGGGTGGAAAGCAAGATAGCAATAACAAGATCAAAGCTAATGGCAAAGAGTATGACATGGGCGGTGATGGTTTCGATGAGCATGACTGGGAATCATTTAAGGACATGACCCCCGAGGAAATCAAGGAATTGTCAGAAGGTATTGACAAGGCTTTGCGTGAAGGCGGTATGCTCGCTGGTCGGATGGGTGCGAAGATGCCACGTGCAATCGGCGAACTACTCGAACCCAAGATAGATTGGCGAGATGTTTTGCGTGACTTTGTTTCATCAGCTATGAAAGGCAAAGATGAGTTTACATGGCGACGCATGAACAAGCGTCAGATGGCTAATGATATGTATATGCCAAGCATGGAGAACGAAACCATCGGCGAGGTCATCGTGGCGATTGATACGTCAGGCTCGATTGGTAGTGTAGAACTAACCGAGTTCGCTACGGAACTGGCATCGATTTGCGACCTTGTGCAACCCGAGGCTGTGCGTGTTTTGTGGTGGGACACGATGGTGCATGGCGAACAAGTCTTCAAGCCCGACTCATTCAACAACATCGGAGCATTACTTAAACCATTGGGCGGTGGTGGTACTCACGTGAGTAGCGTGTCTCAATACATCGTTGAGAAGAAACTTAACGCAGAGTGTGTCATCGTGTTTACCGATGGTTACGTGGAGCATGACATCGAGTGGAATATCGTTCCACCTACCCTGTGGATGATTACTCAGAACAAGGGCTTGAATGTTCCATGCGGTAAGAAAGTCATGTTCGATAGGGAGTAATCATGGGCGATGGAGGACTCTCACGAATTAAGCATGACCTAGTGAAAGACTTGATGGAGCAATATGGAAAAGGTGCGTATTCCTATGCTCTAGAAAGACTTATTTCGTATCAAAACAAAGGCGACGACATGGGTGAGAACCTATGGCGAACTGTAATTGCAGATTTAGATGAACACTTTAAAGGAGAAGGACAATGAAAGCATTAACGTGGGACAGACTGACTGACATTAAAAATACTGTTAAGCCATACAGGGGGACAACCAATCGGTTTCCTGTTGGTGACAGGCGACACAACCACAAAGACTTTATTGCCGAGGAACGTAATGGCGAGCAAGTGTATGTAATCCGTTATGGTTATGGGTGGGAGTGCAAAGATGACCACACTAAGGAGGAGTGGCTTGTTAACCAAAACACCAATCAACCTAACATCCACGAGCGGACTACTAACGGAGTCACCACCTATGAAAGTTATAGAACAATCCCTAGAGAGTTAGGCATCGTGCGTTCGGACAATACGTTCGAGTTCACACACTATAACTACGGACAGGGCGATAACATAATGCTTAGCAACTGGAGCAGAGGATACTTTTGTAGGAGTTCACGACATGGTGGAATGATATATAGAGCGAACGATATCTTCCATCCTATCTTCAAGGGCATGAGAGTTAACTGCGAGACGATGATGCCTCACAAGGATAGCGAGTACCAAGTTACTGGCAAGCGTGTAAGCCGTAAGGATGCTAAGGAGTTTCTTAACCGATACACAGACTTCTACCAAGTTAACGAAGTCATGCTTAAGACGATGGAGTGGAAGGGTTACATGGAGACTGCGGTTGATGTAATGAAGTCATTAGACTTGACGACAGAAAACTGGTCTCTTATGCAAGACGAGAGGGACAAACTTATCAAGTTCGCTGATGAGAATCTAAATACTTGTCCACTAGATGCTGGAATCGCATTTGCCTTAGCGTATGACGTAATGAATACTTATTCAAGAGTTCGTGCGTTCGTAGACCCCAATGCGAGTAGCCACTATGTAAGAGAGGTAGAGTTGGATATTTTGTTCGCCAATATGAAACGCAAGCTGAACAAGGAGTTGTATAAGCGTAATCCATCGGTAATGAAACTCACAGAGTATGTACCAAACCAACCTTATCCGCCTAGCGAGTGGGGTATAGATATTACAGTCAATGGCAAAGAAGTAGAACAACTATAAGGAGAAGTAAATGAAAGACGGATTGTTTACTCAAAACCCTGAGTATCACGAAGGAACATTTATCGAAGAAGACGATGATTTAATTCATTTTCTTATAGAACTTAGTGAAAGGCTGGCAGACGAATCAGACTACGACGAGTATTTAGCCCCAAAACTTTTAAGCGCAATCAAATTTTTAATAGGAGAAGACCATGAATAAACTAATCTACGAAGGATTTGAAACAGAAAACTTGGCAGCGGAGTTAGAGAACTCATCATGTAAGAGACTCATACAAGAACTAAACTTTAAGTATGGTCTCAAGGTAGTAGATAAAGTTGATCCCCATTCTCTAAGTCGTAGCAGTCCTATTAGTTTTTTACTTGCTGACCCCAATGGTTTTATGGTGGCGAAGGTGTGGACAGACAAGGAATGTGATGATGTTGTCTATAACTATCGCTCGCCTTTCTATAAGAAAGAACGTGGCTCTGACTCAGCTGACCGAGAGACTTTGCATAGTAAGAAACTCTCAACATTGATGGCAACTTTAAAACGCAATAATGTCGTTCCACCCCCTGATGGAATGATAAATAAGTATCCAGCAGATTCTTTTAATCAAGCCATAGGTTATATGGATTCTTATCATGGTCGAGATTACAAACAAAGTAATTTCTCAGCAGAGGAAATTCATACGATGCTCAAGGTAGTTTTACTAGGGGAAAGTCCTAGTGAATTAAATCTAAATAATTGTAAAGAAACACTTGACAAATGGGATAGTATGGATAGAATTAAGGCTAGAAAGCGTGAAGATATTGAACGCTTTTTTAATAGTGAATTTTACGCAATCGGTGCGGATAAGTTAAATCATTTAGTTATAGGTTCAGTTAAGCGTATGCCAAGACAAGCAACAGAACACTACTCTTTTGAAGTAGTCAAGCCGTTCAAACGCATGATGGAATTGCCTGACGAGTTTAAGGCAGTCATGCTGATGAACAAGGTTCATGCGGAAGGTAAGAATATTACTAGGTTCTACGCAAATACCATTCCATCCGACAATGGATACAACCCTGACCTCGATCTGATAAATGTTAATGGTCGTCACGTCGATGAGTTTAATTGCCAATGGACTCTAGTGCCATGCTCGGGAATTTAAGCCCAGTAGTTCATCAATATGATTTTGGTCTCTATCGTGTTCCTTTGCGTAAGGAAGGAAACTCCTACACCATCTTTGTTGCTGATGGATTTAATCGGGTATTCGATGAGGATACTTTACCTGATGAAGTCAAAACTAAGATGGCGATGATACTGGCAAGTGCAAAACAAATCGTAACTGATGAGAAGGTAACGCAGTTGCAGTTAATGGCAACTACGGTGGACAACGAGTTTAGAGATGTGGGATGGCGAGCAAGTGACAGTTGGTTTTGTATCATATTGTCTCTTGCGTCTCTAATGAAACTAAGAGGAGAAGACTGATGGCTACGACACCCGAGGGCAAAGTAAAGGACAAGATTAAGAAAGTTCTTAAGGAGAGAGGTATCTACTTTGTAATGCCAGCGACAGGAGGATACGGGTCAAGCGGTGCGCCCGATATTCTCGTATGTCATAAAGGAATGTTCTATGGCATCGAGTGCAAGGCTGGTGATAACAAACCGACTGCGTTGCAGAAGGATAATTTAAATCGCATTGAAGATAATGGTGGCTATGCTTTTGTCATCAATGAAACTAATGTCGATGACTATATGAAAGTGCATTTCAATGATTAAGAAACAACCAACCCCAGTATTCCAATTAAAGCCTTACAAGCCTGTACCTCACCCCATGCAACATCGCATAAGTGAGTTCAGAACGATACCAAGTCAAGTAACAGGGAGAAAAGATGAGAGCAAAAACTGAATTTGAAAACTGGATTGAAAGCGAGAAGTTTGTCAGTGCAGAAGGCGGACTCGAGGAGGCTTATACAACTGGCTTCAATCGGGCGATTGAGTTAATGGAAGAATTTTTAAAGGACAAACAAAGTGAATGAAAATGATTTAAGAGATTGCTTTGCTATGTTTGCATTGATGGGCTACATTGTAAAAAGAGATATAGACCCTCATATGTTTGAGACTTGCTACAACGTAGCTGATGCCATGATAAAGGCTCGCAATGCAAAAGATGAAACAGGAATTGTCGCAGTAAAACGTAGTTCAACTAAAAAGGAGAAGTAAATGAAGAAGTTAACCAAAACCACCAAAGTGTTACGCTATATCCGTAGTCATCCAAAGGCTCTTGCAAGTGAAGTAGCTAAAGCCGTTGGAGTTAGTGTCAATACTGTGTATCAAACTACATACAATGCTAAGAAGAAAGCTAAGTCATTACCAATGACGGCTCTTGCACCTAGCACCAATGCACCTAATGCTCAGATGTCTTTGAATCTATTTAGCGATCCACCCAAGCGTGGAAGACCATTTAAGCTGAAAACAAAACTTGGTACTTACACTAAAAAGAATCAAACTAGCCTTACAGAGATTCGTGATGGGCAAGTTCGTCTAGTAAAAGCTTTAACTGACAACGTCAATCACCCTCCACACTACAAGGCGGGCGGGATCGAGACTATCGATTTCATCGAGGCAAAGTCTCTTAACTATAACCTTGGTAATGTAGTCAAGTACATCACACGTGCTGACCACAAAGGGAATAAGTTAGAAGATTTACAGAAGGCGCAATGGTATCTCGCTAGAGAACTTAAGAATCTAAGCAAGTAACTCTTGGGGAGTTAGGCTTCGGCTTCGCTCCCTATTTTTGTATCTATTAAATTTGTTATTTAAGGAATTAAGTGAACCTAATCACCCTAGATTTTGAGACGTACTACGCTCAAGATTACTCGTTAACTAAGCTAACAACTGAGGAATACATCAGGGATAGACGCTTTGAGGTTATCGGTGTTGCGGTTAAGGTCGGCGATGGTATCGCTGAATGGTTTTCTGGCTCACACCTTGACATCCAAAAATACCTTTCCACGTACCCGTGGAACGATTCTGCTCTCCTTTGTCATAACACGATGTTTGATGGGGCTATCCTTGCATGGCGATTTGGCATCAAACCAAAGCTATATCTCGATACTTTGTGCATGGGTAGGGCTACCAACGGTGTTGATGTGGGAGGCTCTTTAGCCTACCTATCTGAGCGTTACAAGTTAGGCAAGAAGGGTACAGAAGTCATTGACGCTAAAGGTAAGAACATAACTGGTTTCTTAAATAGCGAGCTTGCCCAGTACGGCGAATATTGTAAGAATGATGTGGAGTTAACTTTTAAGCTCTTCCAAGTATTGTCGAGTGCGTTTCCAGCAGACGAATTACAACTAATTGATTTGACTTTGCGGATGTTTATTAATCCCATACTGGAGGTTGACGATGCTTTATTGATTGAGCGTCTTGAAGAACTTAAAGATGAGAAGTTCAAGCTACTTGGAACGCTTAAAGAGAAGTTAGGATGCGAGCTTGAAGAAGACGTACGCAAGAAGTTAGCCAGTAATAAACAGTTTGCTCAAGTGTTAGAAGACTTTGGTATTGAAGTGCCAATGAAGGAAAGCAAGACTACTGGCAAGCTAACCTATGCGCTGGCAAAGAACGATACAGGATTCATAGCGTTAACAGAACACGAAGACCCATTCATCCAGCAACTCGCTGCGGTGCGTTTGGGAACTAAATCAACTATTGAAGAGTCAAGAATAGAGAGGTTCATAGATGTCGGTTCAAGGAACAAAGGTCGATTACCTATTCCGCTTAAATACTACGGGGCGCATACGGGTCGTTGGGCAGGGTCGGATAAGGTCAATTTCCAAAACCTACCGAGTCGTGACAAGAAGAAAAAAGCCCTTAAGAACGCAGTCGTTGCACCCGAAGGTTACGCGGTTATCAACTGCGATTCGTCTCAAATTGAGGCACGTGTACTCGCTTGGCTTTCGGGTCAGGAAGACTTGGTTAAAGAGTTTGCCGATGGGGACGATGTTTACTCCATCTTTGCGTCGAAGATATACGACTACGAAGTCACAAAGAAAAATCCCGTTGAAAGGTTCGTGGGTAAGACCTGCATTCTTGGACTGGGATACGGCACTGGCGCATTAAAGTTACAGCACACACTAAAGACTAGTCCGCCAGGCGCTGATCTCACTAAGGAGAAGTGTGACGAGATAGTTAAATTGTACAGAGACACTAACGACATGATCGTTAAGTTATGGAGAGAAGGCGATAAGGCTTTAAAGTCCATGGCTGACTGGCAACCTGAGTTTGAGCCGTTTGACTATGGTATGCACGGGTGCGTAAAGGTAACTCAAGAAGGCTTTAAATTGCCAAACGGGTTATACATCCGCTACCCCGACCTCAAACTCAACACTGATGAAACTAAAAGCGGATACGAGTACAAGTCACGCAAAGGCCCCGTGTCTCTATGGGGTGGTTCTATTGTGGAAAACGTAGTTCAAGCTCTTGCACGGATCATCGTGGGCGAGCAGATGTTAAAACTTACCGAGCGTTATCGACCCGTGTTAACTGTTCACGACGCTGCGGTGTGTGTAGTACCCGAAGAAGACGTAGACGAGGCTTGTGCTTGGATCGTCGAGGTCATGTCAACACCACCAGACTGGGCTAAAGGACTGCCTGTGGCTTGTGAAGCTCAAGTCGGTAAAAATTATGGGGAGATGGAAGAATGGCGATGATAGATGCTGGAGGGAGAACTATTGACCCCCATTTATTAGAATCAAAAAAGTTATTTCCAGTAGCTTTGATTGGAGCAGAGGATACACACGCTAGTGTTAAAGCTGGGTTTCAAAATATTTTAGTAAAAAATAGAATATTGACTGCTTTTACTGACTATATTAAGTTGGCTAAAGAAGGTAAAGCCTATTCTAATATTGAATATGCGGGGGAACATATCAGCGAGTGCATTACAGATTACCCTAAAGTAATCCTTGAGAATCATTTTGATAAAGACTATCAATTAATGTTATCTGATATTGAAAATTTAGGTGAGATAAGACTACCTTTTCCCATGCTAACAATAATTACAGGGGAAAAAACTCACAACAACGATGAGACTATACACAATGAAGAATACGGAATAATCCGAAGAGGTACTCGAGTTCTGCAAGACGGAACAATCAATTTGTTCAACGCATATTTTATGGTGCAAAGAGGCGATAAGGTATTGATACACGCTATCTTTAATAAACCTAATGCACGACAAAAATCCTACTATATTTGTTCGCTTTATCTTGGTGTAGAAAACGGAAAAATGCAACTATACGGTGTAGAAAATTATGACGAGGCAGAGTTTAATGACCCCGACACCATAGGTACAATAGCCGCGCATGCAGTTATAGCTATTCATATGCTAACCCTATCAGGTGGAGACATTTATATGGATGCTCCTACACCTGACCAAGCGGCGGTTAATAGAAAGCGTGTTAGCAAGGGTAAGAAGCCGTTGGTTGAGTTCCGACTAATTACAGTAGACACCAAGAAGAAAGATACCGAAGTTGTTATGCACCATGGTACTCATGCTTCACCCCGCCAGCATTGGAGACGTGGACATTGGAGGACTGCACCCAAGTCAGGTAAACAAGTTTGGATTGATCCAATCTTAGTAGGCGACGAAAAGAACGGCAAGATTATTAAGGACTATGCGGTAGGACATTACGAGGAGAGAAGAGCATGAAAGCGTTTATTTTCTGCGTAGGCCTGCTGTGTTCGAGCGTTAATGCTCAAGAGATGGCGGTCAATGCTATGCCATTAGATAACCCGACAGGCTCAACTTGCAAGCTAGTCATGGCTGAGTACCGTGCTGGGTCAGTCGTTATGTATACGGGTAAATGTGGTTGGAACGGTCTGTACGGCATTGCTGGGTATGTACAGGCATGGAATCACAGTAACCATATAAAGATTGTTAGAGGTATGTTTAGCAATGGTAAGGCAGTTTCATGGACAAAAGTTACTTACATCAACAAGGTTAATAGAACTATTGAAACTTATGAAGAAGATGAGTGGATAACCAACAATAGGAAGACTCATAACTTTGATGACAGGGAGACTGATGCCCGTCAAGCTGGGTTGTATTTAAATTTTAATAAAGCGGAGTCGTTGTTTAAGTTTGCAAATTACATTGACATACATGAATAAGGAGAAGTACATGAAAAAACTAATAGTAGTATCAGCTATGTTTTTAGGAGCTTGTGCAAGCAAGCCTGAGTCGGTGGTGTTTACACCTCCGTTTAACGCTCAGAATATTCCTATCACTAATACAACTAACATCCCAGCCGTAGCTTATGTATATGAGACAGAGGTTACAGCAATGGGTAGGACTCAAGTGGTAGAGGCTACCCGTATGTGCGAAGACTCAGGGTTAAGAGCGTCGCCAACTTTTGCTCGCCGTAGAATTACAGGTCAGACTTCTGAAGTAGTAGTAGATATACAATGCTTACCAAAATACAAATAAAGGAAATTAAATGTTAGAACTAAATGCAGAGCAAACACCAAAGCCAGCTAAGTTATTTATAGCTACTCCGATGTATGGCGGTATGTGCGTAGGTGGATACACCATGGGTATTTTGAATACTGTACAAACTTTTATGAAGAACAAAATTCAAATGTACTACTCATACATGATGAACGAGTCTCTGATTACCCGTGCTCGTAATGGTATGGCTTATGACTTTTTGGCATCAGACGCTACTCACCTAATGTTTATTGATGCTGACATTAGTTTTGACCCCGAAGATATTGTGCGCATGATTAACGCAGACAAGGACATCATCTGCGGTCTATATCCAAAGAAAGAAATTAATTGGCAGTTAATATCCGATGCGGTTAAAAAAGGTGTTGACTATAAGGACTTGCCTAACTACACAGGCTCTTTTGTGGTTAACCTAGTAGGTGGTGCGCTAGAGTCCACAGGGAATATTAACGAGCCAATGGAGATTGACAATGGCGGTACAGGCTATATGTTAATTAAGCGCAACGTCTTTGATGTTTTAAAACCTTTAGTGCCAACCTATACCAACGACATGATTCTGATTGTTGATAAGAACCCGCAGAAGAAAATTATTAGCGAGTTTTTTGACACCAGCATTGATGAAGATACAAACCGACTGCTATCTGAGGATTACCATTTTTGCAAGATCGCTCGTAAAGCTGGCTTTAAAGTATATGCCGCACCTTGGGCAAAGCTAACTCATAGCGGTACTTATAACTTTAGCGGTACTTTACCAAGGAGTTAAGATGATTCCAAATTGCCAACTAATCACCTCAATGGATGCGCAATTCCTTGTATTTAAAGGGAACGACCTAGTATCTAATGCTTTGCGTAATGGTGGATATGAGCTTGACCTTCATGCTATGTCGGATAGGATACTAAGCCAACATACAGGGTACGGCAAAGTTTTAGACATTGGGGCTAACTTGGGTAGCTACTGCATCCCATTAGCAAAGAAGCACCCGCATATTAAGTTTGAAGCGTTTGAACCCCAGCGTATCGTTAATTACCAGCTATGTGCAAACATAATTATTAACGGTTTAGAAAATGTTAATAGCTACGAAGTTGGCTTGTCCGACAAAGAAGAAGTGATTGAACTTGTAATGCCTGACTATACAGTCGAAGGTAATATCGGTGCATTTAGTATTGACAAAGAAGTTCGTGATAACGAGTATGAGTGTAGTTCTAAAGGAGCAACCGATGAACTTCAGTTAACAACCCTCGATGGTTTAGGCTATGAGAACATTAAGCTACTTAAGATTGACGTAGAGGGTCATGAGTTAGAAGTATTAAAAGGCGGTATCGAAACAATCAAGCGTAATAACTATCCACCAATCATCTTTGAAGCATGGACATGGAAGCCTTGGTATCAGGAGAAGCGAACTGCTTTGTTTGATTATTTAAAAGGTCATGGGTATAACATCATAGAAATAGGCGAAAATAACATTGCCCGACACCCTGACCATGAGGAAACAAAATGACAACTTTTACGACTGAAGACCGTGTCAATGCTACTGTTGACCTAGAGCCTTTAGAACCCATACCGTTTGCTGGTATGGTGGATATAAATAAACCCAACATGAGCAGGCAAAACATTGCCGATGAACTTGGTGTAAGTCGTCAAACCGTTGCATACATTGAAGAAAAAGCATTAAATAAAATTCGTGCCGAACTATTTAAACGTGGCGTTAATAAGGAGGACTTATTGTGAGCCTTGAAGAACTTAAAAAAGAACTAAGCAAGTTCTATCAATGGATAGATTCATTAGCCAAAGAAGAAGTTACTCCAGAAGAGGAAGAAGAGTGGCGCCGTTTGGAAAAACAGAGTAATATGTCAAAATGAACTTTACTTGGTCATTCTCCGCTCTTAAAGAATACGTTAACTGCCCTAAGCAATATCAGGAGTTAAAGGTATTAAAACGCTACGAAAAAAAAGCCACGGAGCAAATGCTCTATGGAACTGTTGTACACAAAGCTTGTGAAGACTACGTAGCTGAGGGTAAACCCTTAGAGAAAAACTACCAACGCTTTAAGCCTGTGCTTGACTCTTTAGTAGCAATCCCTGGAACTAAGTATCCTGAGTATGAAATGGCACTCACACCTGACAAGCAACCGTGCGCGTTCCGTGATGACGGCAGATGGGTACGGGGTATTGTGGACTTGCTTATTGTGGACGGCGACTACGCATTTATTGTTGACTACAAGACTGGCTCTAACCGTTACCCTGACCCAAAACAGTTAAAGCTAATGGCACTAATGACCTTTGCTCACTTCCCCGAAGTCAACAAGATTAAAGCTGGGCTATTGTTTGTAATGCATGAGAGTTTCATGGATGAAGAATACACACGAGATCAGATACCAAAACTATGGAGTTATTTTGAATCTGACCTTGAAAGGTTGAACTATTCGTACGAAAATGATACATGGCAAGCTAACCCTACCCCCCTATGCGGGTGGTGTCCTGTTAAGTCTTGCGAATTTCATAAGGAAAGATAATGCCCTACGTAACTAAACCAAGACCGTATGCAAAAGAATATCAACAAGAGAAAGAACGTGGAGAACATCCCCGTCGTATGGAGCGTCAAAGAGCGAGGCGGGCGTTGGATAAAAAATTACCTGACGGAAACGGAAACGGTAAAGCCGATGCAAGAGAAGGCAAAGACGTTGCCCACAGAAAAGCTTTAGATAAAGGCGGTTCAAATAAAAACGGTACTTACATTACTACTGTTGCTAAGAACCGTAGCTTTAAACGTGACTCGCAAGGTAATCTAGTATCAGAAACAAGTAAGAAAGAACGTAAAAAGAAATAGGTAGTGGGGTGTTCCGCTGTAAGGCATGAGTGGGCGGTAGGGTTATTTGTTCCCCTTACAACCATGTCAGCAGGGCGGTGTTTGTGAAGGCTAGCTGATAACACTAGCGCTTCTCCTTGGCATTTGGCTCTGCCGACTAGCCCCCGTAAGGGGCGCCGTTAAAATTTAGTTAAAGGACAGTCGTGGAAATAGTAGAAAACCAAGTAGTTAAATTCAGTATTGCTTCAGATAAAGTTAATTTAATAACAAACTATCTAGAAAAAAGCGAAGTCTTAGAAGACGACGGCAAGACTGCAGACATGGTGGTCTACTGGGGTATCAAAGAGATGCAGCATTTAGTAAGAATCTATGGTGAAAAAGTTCCTTCACCGATACAAAAGGATTACAAGTGGCCTGGGATGTACACTCCCTTCAAACACCAAGAAACTACGGCTGCGTTTCTATCACTACAAGACAGGGCTTTCTGCTTCAATGAAGCAGGTACGGGCAAGACTTCCTCAGTAATTTGGGCTGCCGACTATTTGATGACTCAAGGCTTGATAAAGCGCGTTTTAATCATTTGCCCGTTATCTATTATGTACTCCGCTTGGCAAGCTGACATCTTTAAAACCGCTATGCACCGCAGCGTTGCCGTAGCCTACGGCGATGCCAATAAACGCAAGAAAGTTATCAACGGAGTCTATGAGTTTGTCATCATAAATTACGACGGGGTAGGAATTGTTGCTGAAGATATAAGTAAATTAGGGTTTGACCTAATTGTAATAGATGAAGCTAACGCTTATAAAACAGCTACGACCAAAAGATTTAAAACAATGGCAAAAATACTGAAACCTTCTACAAAACTTTGGATGCTTACTGGCACACCAGCTTCTCAGTCCCCGCTTGATGCGTTTGGACTGGCTAAACTTGTAAACCCAAATGGTGTACCTAAATACTTCACTGCGTGGCGGGATAAGGTAATGCACCAAATAACACGGTTTAAGTACGTACCAAAACCTACCTCACGGCAAGATGTTTACAACGCTTTGCAACCAGCTATTCGGTTTGAGAAAGCTCAGTGTTTGGATTTACCGCCTGTAATGTACCAGACCCGTGAAATACCACTTACCCCACAAGTTAACCGTTATTACAAAGCTATCAAAGATCAGATGCTTATTGAAGCGGCAGGGGAAAAGATTAGTGCAGTCAATGCGGCGGCAAAGTTAACAAAGTTGCTACAAATTTCGGGTGGGGCAGTCTATACAGATACCCGTGAAGTAGTGGAGTTTGATGTGTCTCCACGACTAAATGCCCTGATGGAGGTGTTAGATGAGACGGAACATAAAGTCATTGTGTTTGTTCCCTATCGTCACACCATTGAGTTAGTTTCTAAACATTTACAAGGAGAAGGTGTCACTAATGAAATTATTAGCGGAGACGTAGGAGCAAAAGAGCGAGGCGATTTAATTAATCGTTTCCAAACCTCAGAATTTCCACGAGTCCTTATTATTCAACCTCAAGCTGCATCGCATGGTGTGACTCTTACTGCCGCCAATACAGTAGTATTTTGGTCTCCAGTCATGAGTGTGGAAACATACTTGCAATGCATAGCTCGTATTGACCGTTATGGTCAGCAAAACAAAATGACCGTTGTGCATCTACAAGGTTCAGAAGTAGAACGCAAGATGTATGAGATGTTACAAGGGAAAGTTACTAGCCACGAGAAGCTGGTTGATCTGTACAAAGAAGAGTTAGGAATAAAAGATGAGTGAAAATAATTTAGATGAATTAGTAAAAACTTACTTGACAATTAGAAATGAACGTGAAAGAATTGCTGGTGAGTGGAAGGTGCAAGATAAAGCTTTTGAAAACGACTTGGCAGTTCTTGGTCAACAGATGCTAGCAATCTGCAACGAAACAAATGCAACAAGTATTAAGACTGCTCAAGGTAGAGTGGTTAAGAAATTAAATGAACGCTATACCGTATCTGATGGAGATAGCTTTCGTAAGTTTGTTATGGAGAATGAAATGCCCGAATTATTTGAGACAAGGATTCACCAAACAAACTTTAAGGAATTCATGGCTGAGAATGCAGGTGACGGTCTGCCACCTGGAGTGAATGTAATGAGGGAGTTTACAGCCGTTGTATATAAACCAACCTCAGAATAGTTAAATTTAGTTAAATAAGGAGTTTTAAATGAGTACAGATTTAGTGAACTTAAGCGCTATCGGCGCATTGGCAACAGTAGGTGGTTTAGATGAAGACACACTGGCGGTAGCTGGTGGTGGTGGTCGTCAAGGTACTAAGCGTCTATCTATTAAAGGTAGCGTGTTCCGTAAGTATGCGGGCGGTAAAGAGATCGGTGCTATTGAAGACCGTTTTATGAACGTAATCATCGTTAAGATGGCGCACAAAGCTTCTCGTACATACTACGACAAAGGCTACAGAGAAGGCGAAAAGGTTAGCCCAGCTTGCTGGTCATCTGACTCAGAGACTCCTGATCCTGAAGTAAAAAATGCACCGTCTTCTAGTTGCAACTCTTGCCCTAACAGCGTAAAGGGTTCTGGTGATAATGGTATGGGCGCAAAGTGTAAGCTGTCATGGCGCACTGCGGTAGTTCTGCCTAATGATCCAGGTGGTGATGTAATGCAGTTTGTTCTTCCAGCTACGTCAGCTTTCGGTAAAGAAGATAATGGTCGTTGGCCTTTCCGTCCGTACATCCAGCACCTAGCGTCACACAATGTGTCAGCGGGCCGCGTGGTTACTAAGATAGCCTTCGATACAAAATCTCCTACACCAAAGGTTTTGTTTGCTCCAGTCGGTGCTGTACCTGATGCTGACCTAGAAATCATTGCCCGCCAAGCCAAAAGCCCAGCGGCAGAAGCAGCTATCAAGTTAAGCGTGTTCCAAGTTGATAGCACAGGTGATACAGAGGTTGCAGTAGCGTCAGTGTCAGCCGAAGTAGAAGTAGAAGAGCCTAAGAAGCGGGAATCAAAAGCCGCTGCTGGTGAAAAAGCGTCCGATGTATCGGATATTGTTAAAAAATGGTCTAAGAAGTAAGGATAAGGAATGTCACGGACATACAGTCAAGAACTAATCAACACGGTTAGTACGTTAAACCCCAACTACCCAGGGGTTGCGTTAGCAAAAGCATGCATACAAGCGAATCTACCCTCCAAGTATGTAGCTGTAGCACTAAACGTAACTAGGATGACGCTCTATAGCTGGTTCCGTGGCAAGCCTATTCGCTTTAAGAATCAACAACTTGTCGAAGTGTTTACAGACTTAGTGGAAAGTGATACGGCTAAAGGGTTACTACCAGCTAAAACTACTAGCCATGCTAAGGCATACTTAGAGGACATGATCGGACAAAAGATTTAAACAACGGGGGAAAACGAGTATTGCGTCGGCTCGGCGACGTTAAATAGCCTGTACCTTTCATATAAAACACACGTTAGTACCCCACCCAATAACCTAGCCGAGGATTTCTCGGCTTTTTAGACTCTGCGCATATGTTAAAACAATTTTATGAGAAAGCATTGCCATCGCAGGGTGTTTATTGTGTAAGCGGTATAGAGCAAGCAACGAAGAAAACAACTAACCGCTTTGCTGAAACACTTGATGATGTATTTAAATTAGTAGACAAACTTAAAGGACAGAAGTTAAACGTATTTGTAGCACTAGGTAGCTTTGACGGGTTCAGTAGAAAAGCTGACAACTGCCTGTTCTTCCGTTCATTGTTTGTTGACCTTGACGTTGGAGAGGGTAAAGCATATGCCGACAAGGGCGAGGCGCATACAGCCTTATGGAAATTCATTGGTGAAACAGGTTTGCCAGATCCTGTTTGTATTGATTCTGGTGGTGGCTTGCATGCCTATTGGATTATGGATAGGGATATACCTATTAGTGAGTATCTGCCTTACGCGCATCAATTCAAAGCTTTCGTACTGGATAAAATCTCGGCAGACCCGTCGGTAATGGCAGATGCGGCGCGCATTATGCGTTGCCCAGAAACATTTAATCAAAAGTTTGACCCACCAGAACCTACGTCAGTTATTGGCGATGAGATTTATGTCTATGACTGGGACGAGTTTAAAAAGTTTTTTGACGGACAAGTAGAGTCCAAGCCTAACGACGTGCTAGCAAACGTTAAGAAGGGGCTAGACGAAGACACAATGGCTATGAAGAAGCTTGATAACTTTGAGTGGGACTTCAACAAGATAGCTGTGCGTTCTTTAGAGGGGAGCGGTTGTGCGCAGGTCAAATACTGGCTAGAGAATGAAACTACGCTAGGCTACGACGACTGGTTCTCCAGCATGAACATCGCTTACTTCTGTAAAGATGGCGACCAGATGATCCATGAGGTTTCTAAAGGACACCCAGACTATACCGTCAAAGCTGTAGAAGAAAAGAAACTTGAGTTCGTTAAGCGTGGTAAGCCACAGACTTGCGACTATTTAGCCAGCCAACACCCAGACAGATGCAAAGGATGCAAACATCGTGGAAAAATCCATACCCCAATCGTTTTGGGAAAAACTCTTAGAGAAATTACCGACGAACCAATTGTCGAACCAACCACAGGAGAACCAAGCGCTGACCAAATCAACGCCCTCCTCGGAACCCAAACCTATGAAGCGGAACCAATTCGGGAGACATCGGATACCCAAAAAATTCCAAAATTCCCAGAATTTTTAACACCATATAGCCGTGGAGAATTAGGTGGAGTTTATTACAACCCGCCACCAAAAGTGGATAAAAAAGGTAACAGAGAGTATTTAGACCCAGTAGAAATCTTGGCGCACGTATTATATCCCGTACGTCGTTTGTTTAGCCCGTTAGATGGCGAGTGCATGACAATGCATTTGGTTTTACCTAATGATGGGTTAAAAGAGTTTTTGCTTCCAATGAAGTCAGTGTATGCGCTAGAAGAATTAAAGAAGACACTAGCGTTTCACCAAGTAATTTACACCCCTAAATGGATTAACAACATACAAGAATATCTTGTGAAATGGAGCCAGTACATGATTAATGTAGGAAAAGCGCAAATGATGCGTATGCAGTTAGGTTGGACAGCAGTAAACAATACAGAAGAATGGAAGACAAGAAGCTTTGTTATTGGCGAACGTGAGATTACGATTGATAAAGAAATAGTAGAGTCTCCCGTATCCCCGTATATCAGGGGGGTAGTAAAACACTTTAAAGCAGTAGGCACGTATGAGCGCTGGCAAGAGTCTGCAAATGAGCTTAACCGTCCAGGGTTTGAACTCCATGCCATGACATGTTTAGCTGGGTTTGGTACTACCTTGATGGCTTACATGTCTACCCCAGGCGTTGTTATATCCCTTCTTGGTAGGTCAGGTTGTGCTAAGACTGGAGCTATGTACGCTGGCATTAGCGCCTTTGGAGACCCAGATGCACTCAGCGTGTTTGAGAGTACAGACAACGGTTTGACTGGTCGCATGCTTGGCTTGAAGAACTTGATGTTTGGTGTTGACGAGATTGGTAACAAAGACCCCAAGCCTCTATCTCAGTTAGTACATAACGTCTCTAACGGTAAAGCCAAGATTCGCATGCAAGCATCGGTCAACGCTGAGCGTGTTACAGAGATGTCAGCTTCTTTGATAACCATATTAACTACCAACGAATCTGTTTACAACAAGTTTGAACTTCATAAGGGAAGCCCTGACGGAGAAGTAGCACGTTTGATTGAGTTCTTAATTGAGCAACCAAACGACCTAAAAGGGACTGACGGCGCTAAGCTAGGTGTTCATATCTTTGATGCGTTCAAACATAACTACGGTCATGCAGGTCCTAAGTTTATTATTGCAGCGCTAGAGGCTGGTGACATTCAGATTAAGAAGCGGATTGACTACTGGATTAATAGATACTTAACTGATACAGGCGGTGACTCTGCTTATCGTTTTCACCAAAACTTTGTAGCAGCGGTGTTTACAGCTGGTGAGTTGGCTGTTGATGCTGGCATCGTTAACTATGACTTAGAGCGTATCTATGCCAAGGTAATTGCTGAGCTTAACAATATCAAGCTTAATGTTATCAAGGTTAACCATACAGACTACGCCGCAATTCTTGCTGACTTTATGTACGAGAACATGGGTAACACGCTACGCATTAAAGACGGAAGGGTTACTGACGAGCCTCGTGGTAAGTTGGTAGCAAGGGTAGCTATGGATGAGCCAACCCGTGTATCTAAAGATGCGTTAAAAGAATACCTGCATAAGAAGAAGATTGCTCCACGAGAGTTTGAAAAGTATATGTTGGAGTCTGGCGACATGCTAGATAAGGCGGCTAAGAAACACTTGGAGACTGGATGGAAACCAACCACCACAACTAAGGCGGCTAACGTGTATCTGTTTAAAAACTCAATGGAGTTTATGGATGTTGAATCCCACTCAGATCATTGAACCAGAATGGTTGCTTCCGTTTGAGGGTATGGATGTGGGGAATAGTTTTTTTATTCCTACACTCCGCCCAGCAGAACTTATTTACTCAATAGACTGCGGCGCTAAGCGGGCTGGTGTGCGGGTAAAGAGTTACGTGACTTCAAAAGAAGGGTTTCTAGGGGTACGTTGCTGGCGTACCGCCTAGGGTTTAATGTCGTACGCTTCAAACGTATCAACAATATTACGCTTAATAATATTTTGCTGGAAGTTTAAGTCTTTTAATAATTCTGTTTTTTCTTTCGGTGACAGATCCATCATTCTAACTCTTTTAGCTTCTGCTCTCATAACGTTTATGGCTGGTAAACTTTTATCGTAAGTAGCCACTATAACTTCAGCTAAAGGATTTTTATCCAAGTAATCTGCGTAACCTTCTGGGTTTGCTTTTTTGTACGTGTTTAATACTTCGCTTATCTTTTTAACTTTTTCTTCTACTTGTACAAATTCTTTGTTATCTATATTAGACTTGGCTCCTATAAACGAACCTAAAAATGGTAGGTCTGTCTTAGGATTAAATTCTTTTTCTCCACTTACTAAATAAGCGCCAGAAACCATAGCGTCAATTATTTTTCCTATGCCGTCAGCGTAACTGTTAGTAAGAAAATAAATACTATTAGGAGACCAATCATAGTCACCATTTGTAGCGTTAAACAACGCTTTGGATATTATTTTATATGTCTCAGGAATGTGATCACCACCCATGTAAGCATCACCCATACGACGGTTAGAGTCTCCGTAAATCTGTTGTCCTAAACCATTCTTATTAACAACAAACTCAAGTACGGGTCTTGCAAAGCTTGGCATTGCAGAATCTAAAGCCCACAGTGCAGGGTTATCTCTAACATCCATACGAGATACTGGGATTGGAATAAACGAATCTAAAGCAATGTTAGTTCCAATAGCAAACATAGCGTCGCCAAATGATTGGCGACCAAACCCTACAGCCGCTAATTGAGCGCCAGCCGCTGCAAACGCGCCCCAACCAAATCCCCAAGGCATCTGGAATGGCTTGTCAAAACCAGGAACATGGAACCTAGCAAATCTGGTCCATTTATTCATATCATCAACTAAAGTTTTGTTGCGTCCCATTTCGTCGTCGTCTGCCATCATATAAGACATCACGTAGAAAAGCGCACCTGCTGACATCAACGTAGTAAACATATACCGAGAATTAGTACTCTTTTGTGCATAGTTCTTTTTAAAATCAGCTAACGCTTCAGGGTTTTCTGAAATACTTTTTGGTAAGTTTTTAATAGCTCTTTCAAGACTGTAAGGAAACGCTGGTATTAATGACTCAATAGCACGTAAAGCTCCAGTTGCAGACGGGCGGAAGAACATAAATACTGCACCTAACCCCTTACCATATTCGCCTACTTGCTCGAAGTTAGCTAAGTTTTTAGCAAATTCAGCTGCTTTAATAGACGCAGATTTTTCGTCCAGCTTGCCAACTTTTATGTAATTTTGTTTAGCAATACCATAGGCAATAGAACGGCTAGCAATCTCAAACATGTTAGTCCAACCGTCTATTAATTTATTTAACTGCCCTGCGTTACGCATTATCATGCCACGACCAAGTTCTTTTTCAAGCTGTTTAAAGTTAGACTTAATAGTCATACCTTCTAGGTATTCAGTCATACCACCTTGAAGAATATACTCAGCCATGTTTCTAATGTCGGGGTCTTTTGTAGTTTTGGCTAAGTGTTTTAATAACCCTAGATTTTTAGAGTCATACAGTTTTGCCACTTTATAAGCTTTACCAAGAACACCACGTGCACTAACTTTTTCTGCTACTTCTGAAATAAATCTAGCTGACTCTTTTAATCCCATGTCAGCACCGATAGCCCAAGCGTTGGTCAATGCGTCACGAACAAAGTTTAATGGAGCAAAGTTGTAGTTGTAGCGGGTGTGCATTTGACCTAATCCGCTAGTAATTTTATTAGCTATGTCAGTAACAACCCATGTATCTTTATACGTGCTACGGATAGAATTAAGTAGCCGTGGGTCCATAATTTGAATAACGTCCATGCTACCGTCAGGGTTCATACTAAAAATAGTATGTTCTGTAGGCAATGCTTTTATAGCATCTGGAGTGCGTTCTTCAAAAGTTAAAGTTTTAATTACTTCAGCTTCTATATGGCCTTGACCATTAGGGTTATATTTATTAGCTTTAGAGGCATTCTTAATAGCTAAACCTAAGTCTTTTCTGCCAGCACGACCAGCTGCCTTAACTGCGTCAGACATTGATTGCAATATTGGATTAAATGAAACGCTACTACGTCCATCCATTGACTGTGGTACGTCTTGCATTTCTTTACCACCGCCCATATCGTCAAAGTTAAAACCTTCGTCCACTTTACTTTTTTTATCAACACCTTTTAAAGGTACATAGTTTTCAAACCCGTAGAAGTTTACAAAATTTGAAACTTTATCTGACCAATAATTACCTTCTTTATTAAGTTCAATTGTAGCGTTATGTATTTCTTTAATAGAATCAATAATGTCGTCTAATATTTCTTTGTGCGGGCTATTCTTGTAATCTTTAATTTTTGCTCTTGCAGCTTGTGCGCTTAAACCTGTAGCGTTGTATATTACTGCGTCTGGGTCAATACTATTAGCCAACGCTTCTGGTGTTACAGTTTTAATTTGTTCAGCGCTTAGGTCAGCAAGTGGGTCAACGTATTTATTGTTAATTACTCTTTTGCCTGTAGTTGAGTCTATTGCAATATTACCGTTTGCGTCGCGCATAAAAATCATAGAGTCTAACTCGTACCTAAGTTTTTTAACTTGGTCTTCACTCAATGTTTTTTGTTTGAGTAGATCTGTAATTTCTTTTCTGCGGTCAGCAGCTGTAATGGTGTTGTTTCTAAGGTTTTTATTTTTATTATCTAAAGGCACCTTTAGAATGAACTTAACCATATTACGTTCTTCAGTATGCAAAGCTTCTAACATCTGATGTAAATAGTTAAGCGACTCTTTTAAATCGAAACCAGTTGCCTTTCTAAAATCAAAAAGACCTTTGCTCAACACTTCATACGGACCTTGAATCATTGAATTAAAATAATTTTTAGCCAAGCCAGACGCTAAAGTTAACTGAGTGTAAAAATTATTAATTCTTGGACCAGTGTATTCTAGTACACCAGCTAAATCCATTTGATCTTGTCTGTATTTTGCTTCGTAACGTTTGTTTACCAACGCACGAACAACGTCTCTTAAACCTTTTGCAGTAAATAACATGTCTTTAAAATATTTTAAAGTTTTAGGTTGTTGGTCTGGTGGTAAATCATACTGTTTATTTTTAACGTCAATAGTTTCTTCTTGGCGTAATTCTTTTTCTGTGACTGGAGGCGCAGCTGTGGCGTAAGAAACTTCTGCGCCAGCAAACTCAGTTGGAATAGCAGCGATTCTAGACAAGTCTTCTAGAAGCTCTTTAAATACTATGTATTCATCTGGTCTATTAAACTGCCCTAAACCTAACGCCTCAGCTACGTTAGAGATAATTCTTTGAAATAGATTTTTGTTTTCTTCTCTAGTTTTATAAGTCTTTGTAGGTCCAACAGATACATACTGCCTTTCCTTATCCATATCCATTGTGCGCAAATCAGATTGAAATGCAGAATTACCCCAAAACTCAGCAATGAATTCTTTCATTGTTCCAATGTCGTATTTCTTACCTAACTTATCTTTTACATAACGGTAGTTATTGTCAAGGCGATTAAGTGCATTCTCTACAGCTTTGCGATCAGCTGCGTTTTTAATAGACGCTAAGTAATTTTTGCGATTGTCTATTATGTGGTCATTTAAATAGTGCCCTACCTCGTGCATTACTACTTCAGCAAGGGGGCGTTTACCTGTATATACATTTGCTTCGCCTTTTACAGTAATGACATTATTAGACGGATCAAACTTACCATCTTTGCCATCTTCTACTTCACCAAAACGAATCTGTAAATTCTTTGCTTTCTCACCTTGTTTAACTTTTTTATTAATGCCGCCAAACAATTTAATTAGCTGCGTAAATATTTTTGCGTTAGTTCTAGTAGCTCTATCATTTAAAGTTGAGTCAGAAATATTTTTAATAGCGTCTGATACATTGTTAGCTTTAATATTAGCTTCAAGCGCAGTTACTAACTTAGACTTAGCAGGGGCTTCTTTTTCTTTTTTTTCCGCTTTCTTAGGTAGCACTTTTTCAGCTGCTTTATTAAATTCTTTTAACTCTTTAGTTAATTGTGTTTCAGCAGCAGCTTCTTGTTCGATGCCCTGTTGAGCTTCTGTTTCTCGTTTAGCGTCAGCTTCTTTTTTAAGCGTTGCCAATTCTTGAGATAACTCATCAGCTGTAACAGATATTTTGTCTTCTTTTTCTAATTTAAGTTTGCGCTCGTCGGCATCAGTAGTCTGTTCTTTTCTACTTAACTTAGATACTATTTCTTGTTCAAGAGCTTTTCTAGCAATAATGTTAACTTTGGCTTGCTGCAACATATCCAACTTGCCAAGGAATGTGTTCCTAACGTCAGCGTGTTCTTCTCTAGACGTACGTTCTTCTTTAATAATTTGTTTTTTGTTAGCATGCTCAAGGTAAAGCTCAACTAACTCTTTTGGAGTCATAAACTCAAGCGGACTTCCAGCATCGTATAGTGGGATGCTCGAAACTAAACTAGTAATACGTTTGTTTGTGTATTTTTTACCTGTCTCTTTATCTACTTTGCCAGTTAACTCTTCGCGCATTTGTTCGCGCTTAGCGTTTTGTTCTTTGTTCTTTTTAGCAACAATAGATTTAAGTTTAGGTATTACGCCCATTTTTTGGGCAACAGTATCGTAAGTATCAAAAGCAATCTCGTGCCCTGCATACTGGATTGCGTTGTCAATATCTTTAGGTGCAGCTGCGCCGTAGTAACTAGGAGTCTCTAAATAGTTTTGTGTAGCTGGAGCAGCTTTAGCGGTTTTAGTTTTTTTAGGTTTTTCTTCAACAACTTCTACAGGTGTTTTTTCTACAACTGTTTCTGTAGGTGCTTCTTCTACAACCGTTTCTACAGGTGCTTCTTCTACAACTGTTTCTGTAGGGGCTTCTTCTACAACTTGTTCTTCAGCTAATCTAGCTTCTTCATCTAATCTAAATTGTTCAGCAGCTGCGGCGGCTTTAGCTTCTTGGTCGGCTAATGCTTGTTCGTCAATTACTTCTACACCAGCAAGTTCGTTAATTAAATCTTGAGACTGATTAGTTTCTGCGCCCCATTTTTCTACAAGCTCAGGAAAATCAGAAGTTTCAGCATCTTCTGGTAAATTAATACCGTTTTGAGACGCCCACCCAAAAAATGATTTAACTGGGTCTAGTGCAGACTGCTGTGTTCCCGCTCCGTCTTGAGGTGCTGATTCAAGACTTTGATCGCCGTCCACTCTAGGTCGTCCAAGTCCAACTCCTGTAGTTCCATCGGCGGATATATCTTCTCTGGGTTCTCCAGATATTCCAGCGCCATCTCCACTTGCTGGAGCGTTAGTCTGTTGAATAGCATCTTGGCCTCCTAATTTAGCTTTTAGTATAGCTATTGCGTTTACGTTTGAAGTGCCGACTGGAATAGTTATTCCTGCGGCTTTAGCTATTTGCCTATATTCAGATTGCGTAACTTTGTGTCCAGCATCAACCGCAGCCAAATAAGATGGTAAGTCTGTAAATGTAGTAGCTTGTTTAGCTACAGTTTGTTTTGCAGGGATAGGCGCACCAGCTTTTAAAGCCTCTAATTCTTTTCTTTCTTTTGCTTGTGTAATAGCAGCGGCTTTAGGATTACCATGTGTGCCAGCATCTAGTTTAGCTTGACGTGTAGCAATAGACTCTTCTAATTTAGTAACCCTAGTTGCTTTTTCTTCATCAGATAGTATGTCAAACGTTTCTTCTTTTTTAGCAGCAAGCTCATCAGCTGTAAATTGAGTTGCATTGCCTGTATCGTCAAGAACACTTTTTAGCCTGTAGTCAGTTTCTTCAACGATAGGCGCTTGTTGTTCTTTACCTGCTTCTTTTTCTAAAAGTTTTTCTTTGTCAGCAGCTTTTTGTAATTCTTTTACATCTAATTTTCCTTGCGCTGTTAAAGCTTCTTTGCCACCAGCTACAGAACCTAAACCTAGTCCAGCTAAACCTTCTAATGTTGCTTGCCCTACAACGCCACGCATAGTAGGTACATCTAAACCTTCACGTTGCGCTGCAATATTTTGTGCTAGTTGTTCTTGACCAGCTTGACCAAATTCTGTAGCAAATTCTGTACCGCCAGTAATTGCACCTTGTTTTACAGCACCACGTTGCGCTGCTTTTTTAAGTCCTTCTTCAGCGACGTTACTAAGTTCTTGTTTTACAGCGGCTTTTGTTAAGATGCCTTTAGCCAACTGTCTAGCAATAGCGGGTTCAGCGCCTGTTGTAGCGCCAATACTACCAATAGCGGCGCCAGCCAAAATCATATCTAAGTTCTTACCGTTATAAGCTTGAGCTAGTTGTGCCCTTGCTTCTGCTTGGTCAGCAGGCATGTTTGTTTTACCTAGTTCATCTTTAACTGCTTCGTATATAGAACCTTTAACAGTACCAGCGCCCATAGTCGAACCGACAGTAAGACCTGCAGCTATACCTGCAGCTGGCCCTAATACCGTAGCACCTAAACCAGCAATAATAGCTGGTGCTGCTGTACCAAGTGCGTTAGAAAGAAAGTCAACAGGGGCTGTAGCCATTGCTTGAACCGCAGCTTTAACTTGGTCAAGTGCCCCTTTGTCTTCAGCTTCTTTCATGATGCGAGCAATTTCTTTTGAGTCTTGTTTAGACTGAGCGCTCATTAAGTTAGCAAGGTAATCTTCTGCACCTTTTAAAGTCTTACCTGTATCACTACCAGCACCAAATGCGTCGGCAATCATTCTAACGCCTGATACTGCGCCCTTACCTATCTGTAAAGGCACGTCAGCAATTCCTCTAAGCGTAGAAAAACTTTCTGGAGCCGCAGCTGGAGCTGGAGCAACTTTTGCCGAAGGAGGGCCTTTCATTAGGGTGTCAAGAATAACGTCGTCAGATGCCCCTGCTTGCCTTGCACCTGCTACATCAAAGCCTAACTTTTGACCTAAAAAATTATTTATTTCAGCGTCACTAGCTCCAGCTCTTCTTGCACCCTCTATATCAAAAGGTAGGTTCGCCATTTATATTGGATTCCCTTGTTTCCAAAAACTGTTTAAATCAACGCCACTAGACTCACCAGACGAAGTAGTAGGCATTCCTTTATTTTGTTTAAAGAACTCAATGTTATTTCTAAGTTCTTTTTCACGACTTTCACGTTTATTGATTGTTGCCAAAGATTCTTCGTAACGTTTCTTTTTAGCTTCGTCAAACTTACCAGCTTCATAATCTGCTTTGCCAGCTTTAACAATTGCTTTAGCACTAGAGTATTCAGACCCAAATTTATTGTTATCTGCAAGGTGTTTATCAAGCGCGTTTTCAGCTTCTTGAACAGTTTTAAAACCACCTTTACTACCAGCAGCTTCAACTTTACCAGCTTGATTAATTTTAGCAACTTCAAGTGCTCTCTTATCAGTCAAACGAGCAGATAAGAAATTTAATTCATCACCGTAAGTTTTTCTTCCTTCTTTACCTAAATCACTCTTAAGCTTAGCAGCTTCGTCCCAAGCGCCAGCTTTTTCTAGACGGTCAGCTTTATCTAATCCAGCAATATCTTTGTTAATAGCTCTGCGAATCTCGGCTTCTTTTCTTGAATCACTAACAATACTAGGAACTTTTTCTTTAAGCGCAGTTAAACCAGCGGCAATAGTGCTACCAGGTCTTGAACCCCAATCAGCAAAAAACTCAGCAAAACGTAATGATTGTGTGCGGCGAGCTTCGTCTTTAGCGTTAGCGCGTTCTGCCATTAGTCCTGCACGTTCTTCTTTTCTAACATCTGGACCTAAGAACGCTAATTTTTCTTTAGCTATTTCTGATACAGACATCTTAGCGTATGGGTCTTCAGCAGGACGTTCTAAACCAAATTCTGCTGCTATTGAACCGCCTGGAGTTTTAGTGCCAGTAGTAGCAGGAACAACTGGGGTAACGGCGGTCGCAGGCGCAGCAGCTTTAATACCAGCAGGTTTACCTATTTTATATTCAGGACCAAGTTTAGCTGCGTCTTCTGGTGAACTAATAGACGTTGGAGCTTTTTTATCTGTAGTAAGTGTTTTACCCTCAATAGCCGCAAAGAATTTAGCTTTTTGGTCTTCTGATAAATCAGCAAATGTTTTAGCTTGTGGGCCTTTACGTTTAGCACCGCTTTCTATTAGATCTTGTTGTAATTTTTGTTTAGCAACATCTTCTTCAAAACTTAACCCAGTACCAGCAAGATTCTGACGAGTGATTCCTTGCGCTACTTTACTATCTGGGTTTAAAAATTGTTTTCTATCAGTAGCGCCTTCTACGTACTGAAGATTTTTAGGCATATTTTTATTGCCACCTTCTAGTAAAGCAGCGTCAATCTGAGCTTGGCGTACCAAAGCTGGATTAGCACGTTCTACTGGGGCTTCTACAACTGGAGCTGCGGCTGGAGCAGCTTGAACAATAGAGCGTTCAACGTATGGTTTAGGTTCTTGTTTAAAAGAATTCATCACTGCAGCGTCACGATAGGCTTTAGCAACTGCAGCTGGGTCTTCTTTAACTAAACTTTGATTGTTCTCATCAGTAGAATCTTTAAATGCAATAATGCCACCACCAGCTAAACCCATGCGTTTTTCTTTAGCGATTGCACTAGCCAAACGTTTAATAGTAGGGCTAGTAGAACTCTTAGCACGTTTTTCTAACTCTTCTAATGGCAAATCGTACAAGTCAGACTTAGTGCTTTCAACAACGTCACCTTCGTAATAAGACTTGATACCAGTACTCTTAAACTCACTGGGAAGGCCACCCTCCTTACCACCTTTAAGCGCGTTATATAAAGATGCACCAGCACCAGCAGCGCCAATGCCTTGCGTAAGAGCATTAGGAGCAGCTTGATATTGGTTAGTGGTAGACGCTTGCATTGGGAGACCACGAAGCATGTTAGACATAACACCCAACTGCATAAGTGGGTACTGTTGAGTATTAGCCCAGTCTTGCATAGCTTGGTTAATCTTCTGTTGTTCCATAGCTTGCTGTTGCTGACCCATACCATACTGAGACTGAATAATGCCTTGTCTAGCAGCAAGTTCTTGACCACCTAACTGACCTAACTGAGCGCCCATAGCACCATATTGACCAAGACCTTGCATTGCACCTTGTTGTCCTTGCAAACCTAACTGAGCACCAAATTGTTGCTGTTTTTGTGCATCTTGGAACGCTTGTTGAGAACCTTGTGCTGTAATACCTTGTAACTGATTACCTAAAGAACGTTGAGCTTCTGCTTCCATTAAAGCTTGACGATTACCACCAAACGCACCTTGACCTACAGACTGAGCTTTACGTACTCCTTGACCAATATTATAGTCACGCAACGCTTGGGACTTTTGATAGTCAACAACGTTTTGCATGTAAGGCGACATATAACCTTGCATAGCATTGGGGTCTTGAGCTTGTTGTGCAAAGTTTTGACCAGCGCCAGCCATTTGCCCTGCTAAACCTAAAGAACCCATACCAGCCATGCCAGTCATTTGGGTAGCTTGACCATACTGACTAGGAACGCCCAACTGCCCAGTAGCTTGTTGTGCTTGTTGTTGCAAGGGAGAGAACCCTGCTACGTAATCATTTACGTTAGTGCTATATGGTTGGTAAGGTTTAAACCCTGTAATCTCGTTACCATCCATATTAAACAATTGCTTCTGGGTAGCCCCAAGCATGTTCTCAACATACGGTTGAGCGTATTCTGGAATATTAGTGTTGTACGTAGTACCTGTACTTTGCGTAGTGTTTCCACCGCCACCTTTACCACCTTCAAGTGTCATTCCATGAGCACCAAAACCACGACCTAATCGTGGAGAAAAAGCCCGTTCAGGCAGAGTTGATTCTAAGTCGTATCTCATTTTTTGCGTTCCTTAATCCACCTACAATCAGCTTTATCCATTTCAAAGACTACAAGATCACCACCGCTATCATGCATTCCTGCAAATCTTATGGCTTCTTTAAACCCTAATTTTCGGTCATATTCCATAGCTCTAACATTATTACTATCTACAAGACCAAAAACCTTTTCTAACTTACAGTGATTAAATGGATAGTCAAAAGCACCAAACAAAAGACCTTTTGGGGTATACCCTCCTTTAAGATTAACCATATGCATTTGGCATGTCTTTCCTATAAAAGCTGTATACCCTATAACCCATTCAATTTTATTCTCTTCACCTACCCAAAACAATGCCTGTAAATCACCGCAGGGTTGAACCCCCACTTCCTTAAGCAATATGTTTGCCGCTACATTTTTAGCTTCTAAAGACTGAGCGCTTTGTAACATATTACTTAGGGATGTATTTTCCTGCCTTTACTGCTGGGGCTTGTTTCTTTTTCCCAGTTCTATCTACTCTTACTTTATCCATCATGCCATGTAACTTTTTAGCGCCAGCGTTAGTAGAGCCATTACCTAAGTGAGACACCACGTCAGCTGGGACTACAAACTCACCATCAGCTAATCGAGCAGGTTGTCTACCACTAATAGTAGCTGGGATATTATCGCTCATGCCATCACCAGGTCCACTAAGTAAACGAGGATTACCACCTGCAGCGTAGCCACCTAAATTAGCTTGCATGATTCCACCACCAGCGGCTTGCCTTGTTGGCATGTTTAAAGCCCCCGCTTGGATACCCGCAGGAAGAGCAGCAACATCATAATTAGCTCGTTTACCAGTCTTTTTTAGTCTAGTTAGCGCCGCAGTATAAGGATCTTGGAGTCTAGTATCTATATCGCTGTCTTCAAAAGTACCTACTACTCCTGTATAGGGGTCAGCTTTACCACTAGGCAAACTACCACTTTTTTTACCTTCAATCATCTCGTTGTACTTATCAAGCGTACCCGTCAAGTTACCACGATAGCGGCGAGGGGTATGAGTATCTTCTTCAACTTCCCCCTCATTAGCAAACCTAGCAATACCCCCTTGCGCCATAGTTACACCAGAATACTCATTATTCATAGTTACTTCTGCGCTTACTGGCATTTGAGTTGGAGTAGCAAAATTGGTACGTTCTTGCTGACTTTGTGGGTACATATTAGTATTACCGCCCAAAGCATTTGCACTCATTCGTTCTACAGGACCATTAATTTGCGTAATGCCACCCGCTGCATAACTAGGTTTATAGACGTTAGGCTGACTATACGGACCACCTTGGAAATTAGGCGAAAGACTATATTGATTCTTAAAAGTCTTTTTTTCTGGCATTTGTGCTGTTTTTTGATTAAAAGCGCCCATGGACTGTAGACCCATATAAGCACCAGCAGCTGTATAACCTTTATTTTCATTCATCCAACTTCCTACATCTTTAACACCTTGCAAGAACGGATTAGTCTCAGGAGTAGGTACATTAGACGGCGGAGGAATTTGTGTAGGTGCGTCAACAGGTCCAGTAGAATCGGCTGGTGAAAAGCCTTCAGCCTGTGTTGGCATATCAGACCAAGTCTGAGGACCAGAAGTTGGAGGCTGAACAGGTGGTTGAGTAGGTGGTTGAACAGGTGGTTGAGTAGGTGGTTGAGCAGGAGGCATAGGCTCAGCAGGGGGTGTTGGAGTAGACCCAGCAGGGGTAATTTGTTCTATGCCAGCAGGTGTCATTGGCTCAGCTGGAGGCGGGGTAACGCCAGGAGCGGCTTCTAAAATACCTGTAGCTTCGGGTACAAGTGTGCTAGTAGCTTCTGGTAAAACCGTAGCGGCAGTTTGAGTAAGAGCAGGGGCAGCTTCAGCAACTAATGCAGTGCTAGCGGTTTGGGCGGCGGCGGCTTCGGCAGCGGCGGTGGCAGCGGCAGCGGCAGCGGCTTCAGCGGCAGCAATTTCGGCGGCGGTTAATGTGGCGGTTCCAGCGGCTACCCAAGTCATAGTTTTTCTCCCTCAATCTTAACCAAATCATTGACAGATGCTATCAAGCCTAAATCCCCATAATGCGGAGCTATAACTTCATCTTCAACTTTGTCTAAATTCTCTTCGCCCACATGGGCAGTTAAATGTATAGTTGTCCAGATAGTGTCTTCATGGGCATAGACAGCCCTTTTTAACCCTATTTCTGATACAAACGTACAAGGTCCTTCTAAATCTTTCTTGCCAAATTCAGTAAACACCGTAACCTTACCCTTAGAGATAATGTTTAAGTGCTGATGTTTATGTATTTTACCTATAACTAGACTACCTTTGCGTAAAAGAATTTCTCTAGCGTAAGCACAACAGCCGTACTTCTCGTCTACTGGTGAAAAGTAATGCTTTAAAGGGCTATCATCTGGAATTATTTCTCCCGATGCAACCTTATCTTTAAGGCCCTGCTCAACCATTAAAACGTCATGTCTGAACTTTACCTTGTCAGGTGTGTTTTGTATAGCATTTGTCATACAGTTGTAACCGTTACGGTTCCTATTCTTCCTACAGCTTTTACCCCTGTAATTGAGACAAAAACAGGTATTTTTACCTGCCCAGTTGCATCTACCCAATTCGTGCCGTTCCACCAAAAAGGAATACCAAGGCCAGGGCTAGTATCAAAGTACATTTGCCCAATATGAAGACCTGTTCCAGGACGCTCTGCCGTAGTGCCTGATATTGGCTGGGCTGTAAATCCTGTAAAAGTATCTATCTGGTTAAAGTAAAGGCGTAGGGCATTATTAAGCTGATCTTGATAGCGCTGGTCATAATCTACGGGGGCAACTAATAGATTGGGCGCTTTAGAAGGACGTAAGCTAATAGCCATTAACGCCTACCGTCATTTCTAATATCAATACGAGGGCTACCCAACTGCCAGCTTACACCAAGCGTAGTGGACTCAATACGGAAAGCTAATTGGCGACCACGCAAACGGGTATAAACCTGCCCAGTAAACTCTTGAACGTTGTAAACGCCTACATTAGTAAAGTTATCTGCACTAATAACCCTTGGGTTATCAGCTTGTCCGTAAGGAGTGCCTGAGTTTTGACGAGGTCTAACCGTCATAGTTACTTCTGGGTTATTTGTATTTGAGCCGTTAAAGTTAATATCAGGCAAAATGCGCCAAACAAAACCAAAGTTATGCCCATCGCCAATGTCAAAATCAGACGATTGAACATATGCGTTAATAGGTACTGGGGTTACACCAGACACGTCATCAACTGCTGATTCCTGAAACAAAATGCGAGAATTGTAATCTGCTGCCATTGGGTATTGGCGAATACCAGAATCAAGCCAAGCAGTCCTTGCCATAGAGCCGTAATACCATACTCGATCAAGATAGTTATAGATGACATATTTATCAATTATATTTGAGTTACCAGAACAATAGAACCACCAAACTTCACTATACCCTTCATTACCGCCCGAAAAAATTTGAAAAGATTGGTCTTTATTAATATCGTTAAAAATATACTGCCACAGACTGCAAGGTAGTGTTTCTACTCGTCCAGAATACATATAGAACTTATCTACACCCATCCAATACGTTACGTTGTTAATCGTAATCATAGAGTTAGGGGACATAACAGATATGTTATCCATCAATATTTGAAAACCCCAAATGTAAGGAGGTCCTAAGTACTGCATAGAATAAATAGCCGAATCAGTCCAAACTAAAATTTCTTGGCGAGTAGCCTTAGCTTGCATAATAAAAGAACCATTGGACAAACGGAACTCACCTGCTTGGTTTGTTACTGCTGGAACCCATTCGTATGGATTTTCTTGGTCAGACCAACGCACAAGCATTGGATCAAAAGTGGTATTAGGGTCGCCAGGAAGATAAGAATTAGCTCCCATAGTAATAATAAAACGCTGAATAGCAGATGAAACTACTTGGTAAGTTTCAGTTGGAACATAATCCCCATCATATCCAGCAGCAGTTGCTTGCGTTGCTAAAGATTGCGCTCTAGTTTCTAAACCTCCAGCAATAGAACTTGGATAAGTTTGCCCAGTGGGTATCCAGTAAAAAATACTACCTCCACGAGGAGCTATAAAAAGTTGCTCTCCATAGTTATCGTTAGACCAAAGACGAAGTTGTGTGCCAATACCCGTACTAAATTCAGTGCCCCATCCACGAGTACCAGTTTGGGCATACTCAGTTACCGTACCACCGCCAGAAACTGAAGCATTAGCATTAACTTGAACAGTTACAGTATAGGCATTAGCGTTAACTGTAGTTACATAAAACAAAGTATTTAAAAGAGGTGCTGAAATACCTCCAGTAGCCGTTGCATTACCAAAAATAACCGCTTGTCCGTTAGATAAGTTATGTGCAGTATGGGTTACAGTAACTACGTTACTTGTATTTGAAGTTGTAAATGGATCAGTTAAAACAGTAACTACACCGTTATCGGGCCAAGGTCCAGTACCCCATCCAACACCAACTGAATATACATTTAAGCCAATAGGTTGTTGATAAGCGGCTATAACGGTATTTCCACCGCCAGTATTGCTTGCATTAGCGGTAACAGATACTACTACTGTATAAGCTATTGTATTAACAGAGGAATTTACTTCGTATTCTTGGTTAAGAATAGTGCCTGTTACGTTGGTTCCTGTTACTGTATTAGCGCCAGAAAAAGTTACATAGTCACCAACACTAGGGCTATATTGTCCATCTATTACTGTTACAACATTTGAACCACTTGTAACAACAAAGCAATTATCTAAAGCTGGGCTAGAGCTATAGACTACTGGGGTAATGTCGTAATAAACGCCCCCCTGCTCAACATAGTATTTTGTGTTTGTTCCAACTCCAAGGTAATTTGAACCGCTAAGCGCAATCCAATTCCATAAAGACCGTGCCGTGCCTAAAAATTGAGCAGTAGCCATGCGTGTCCAGCCACCAATTTTTTCAGGAAAGCCAGAACGGAAACGAATTTTGTCTCCGTCATACCAACCGCCTTCGTTGGCGTAATCAGTACCTTCTCGATTAAGACCAGGTCTAAATTGTAATTTTTGTAATGGCATACGGGTTTACCCTAGTACTGACAATGCTTTAGAAATCTTGGCTTTACGGTCATCTAAACCAATTAAGCCTCCATTAATACGTTTAGTCATTGTCTCAATATCTGAGGCATCTGCCAAGCTGTTTAAGCCTTTCTTGTTCCAAAACCATCCTGCTGATAGAGCAGCATATCGTGGATCCAGCAATAGAGTAGGGTCAGCAAGAAGATCAACACCAATACCCAGTCCGCAGTGTTCATAGTTCTCCTTGCCAGTTAGCTGGATAAGTCCTCTGCCTAAAAATTTAGCAGCCTCTTCCTCGCTGGTATTGCCTAAGCGCCCGTTGTAAACCTTACCAGCAATCTTAGCTGGTTGACGTGCATATTGGTCTGCAATCTCTTTAGTAGCAAAACGGCTGGGCCAAGTCTTCATTAGACCTTCAGCGCTATAGTTCAAGTTCTCTTGCAGGGTTTTAAAGTTCCCAGACTCGTGAGCGCATTGACCCATAAAGCAAGCCTGACGAACAGGCGTAGAAATATCGTATTTAACAAAGGCTTCTTCCAAAGGTGCAAGCCATTTATGGTCAATACCTAAAGCATCTAATTGGTCATACGTCATTCTTTTTTAGCTTTCATATCCATGATCTTCTCAAGGGTACGACCCCCGAAATAGAAAGACATAATGAGCATACCCCATTGCCCAAGCAGTTCTACATAATTGTTGTTTACCTCAATATCCCACGCAGACATCATGGCAAAGGTTGAATAGACAACCAATATAAATACAAGGGTGGCAGGTCGGATGTTCTTGGATAGCGTAGAGTCAGAAGCCATGTCAGCTTGCTGCCTTTTAGTAAGTTCTTGCTGCTCTGCAGTATCCGCTGCAATTCTAGCCAGCTCACCGTTCTGTTGCATCTCTAACAGCTTGAGTTTGGCTTGCTCTGCTTGTGCTGGGTCAGGAAAGACTTTATCTAGAATCTTACCGCCAATATTTAGTAATGCGTCTAATGGAAACATTATTTTCTTCCCTTTTCTCGTTCTTCAAGTAATTGCACTTTAACTTGTAATTGGTGAATATCTTTATAAATTTCTTCTTTAAGTTTATGCCTTGCTTCAGCAGAAAGTGGAGAATCAGTTGGTACATTTTCCTTAGTAATTAAAGCTGGCATCTGCCCTTCAATCTTGGTAAGCCGTGTAGAAAAGTCTGATACTTGACCTAATAACCAAGCCAAACACGCTACAACAATTGGTAATACAGCTTTTAAAATGTCTTGGATATTCATTATTTATAACCCCATGTTAAATACCATGCAATAACGGCAGCTGCTGCAACGCAATAAAACTGTACCCGTCTAACTGCTTTTAAATCATGCTTGTATTCTTCATTGTCTTTGCGCTCCATGTTCTCAATATCCAGCTTAATCTTTAATACTGCTTCCCACTCTTTAGCACCATGCTTTTTAACAAAATCAATCTTTAGTTTTGCTTCTTCATCGGAGATTTGCTTCTTATGTTGCCATGACTCTAAAGCCTTGATTAATGCTCTTTCCTTCTTAAACTCTGCTTCCCGCCTTGCCCTAATGCGTTCATTAGCTTGTTTCTGCGCTACATCTACTGCATCGTGCTGGGCATCTTCAATACTTTTAGACAGCCCTTTAGTAGCCTCTCTAGTTGCATCAAGGCTACCGCTAAGAGTTTTTACTCCTTCGGATATTCCGTAAGGGTCTGCCATACATCAGAGCGTAGCCCCACCAGAAGATAGATTAGCTACCACAATAGCTACGTGCTGTTCTGGCTCATCTAAATGATGTCCACAATCGCCACATACTTTCATAGCTAGTTCGGTCTCGTCCACATCGCGGCTGCAACTAGGACAGTAAATTTCAATGGTATGGCGTGGCTTAAATTCACCCGCTTCAATAGTGTCTTGAATAGTCTTAATCATTATCGCTCCTTAAAATTCAGTCCAGCCTGTAACAACATATTTTTCATTGCTTAATGGTGGGTTGCCTCTATGGGTATGGGTAAACGCAGCGGGCCAAATAAGTAACGTACCTTGTTTTGGTTTAACTCGCATACTTTGATACAAAAATTCAGTTTCGCCACCTTCTTCTACATCGTTTAAATAAACCATCCAAGTAAGCAAACGAGTACACATTTCTCTATTAGGAGACTCATAATGCCAAATATGATATCCTTCTCGCAAACCTGTTTTTTGCATTTTAAAAGAATAGTTACTATGTTTTCCTGAATTTTTTAATGATGCAAATTCTTTTTCGTATATTGGATAACATTTACCCCAAAACGTTTCATTAAAAAGAGCTATGTTTTGTATTGGTATTTGAATGTTTTCTAACGAACTAAATAATTGAGTGTCAGCTTTTTCCAATTTAGAATAGGGTTCTTCGTCTTGACGAGTGCGACCATAACCAGCTTGTACAGCAGTGTCATAATTTTTAATTAAATTTTCACAATATTCTTTAGAAAAAGCATTTTCAAAAATACCAACAAATTTATTTATTGTTACATTCATTTCCATTTTGGACCCGCCATCCAACACACTGCACTATAACGAACACCCCTTGTTACTGGAGTAACTTGATGAGCCATAAATGATGGAAACACAATAATAGTTCCTTGTTTTTTTGTTTTTATTGTTTCATTTAGCATTAATAAATCACCACCTTCATACTCCGATTCATCATTAAGTAACAATGAAGCGCTTATTTTTCTTTGCGATAGCATAGGGACAATAATTCCACCGCCGTTGCCAGTAGCTATTACATCACCACCTTTAATATAGCAATCAATGTGCTGTTCATAAAATTGATTTTTTTCATATTTTGCTATTTGCACAATTTCAGGTTCAGTAATATCAAAATTCCATAAAGCTTCTTGATTTGCTTGAATAATAAATCGAGAAATAATACATTCAATTAAACTGTTTTTTGAATCCCATTGAATTTCAGTATTTCTTATTTTTCGGTCTATGCGCTCTTGATTGTCAGTTCCAACTTTTGCAGAACTAAAAGGTTGATTTTCAAATTGTTTAATTATGGATTGACATATTTCAGGTGATACTGCAGCCTCATAAGTCATATAAGTATGTTTCATCTTTTTACTCCGTCAAAGCAATGATTGGCATACATACCTTCACTTCTTACATAATGTAAAAATACTTGCCCATATTCTTTTCCAGCAAAAACATCTTCGCGCCAATGCTCAGATATACATCCTAAATAAATTACAGCTTCCCCAACCTTTAAGTCTTTTAAAACAATAGAACCATCAGGTTTCGTAAAACATAGATTCCAAGGAATTTCATCATTACTAAGATTTACAGTTACGCTAATTTCGCAAGAGGGTCTGTCTGTATGCTTTGTTAACTCTGCTCCATTTTTATATATCCTAGCAAAAGTGTATGTTGGCAATAGCTTTTCGCCAACTAACTCATTCATGTGTGCAGTTTTTTCACACATTAACGCAACAAAAGGCACATAGTTAAGGACTGAATCAGCATTGCTAACTTGTTTATCTTCATAACAAATGTTTGGATATAACTGTATTTGTTTTTTAAAATTTTTAAATAAATTGTTAGCTTCTTGTTTTGTTATAAATTCAGGTACAAACAAATAATTGTTATTTAAAAGTTCTTGCTTCATTAAGCAGTTGTCCAAACTTCGGTTGGGTTTATGGGCCAGCTAATATTTCCAGCTATAGGAGTAATTGCGTACTGCCGCACAGCGTTACGATACGTAACAAAATCTTGAACGTTGCTTAAATAAGGATTGCTTTTTGTTGGATCCCCAACATCGGGAATAGTAGTCCAATCCGTGCTTTGTAATTTAATTATTGCAGTCTGTTTGTTTTGTTCTGCTGTAGGTGGAACAGGTTCAGGTTGGGGAACGGGGGTAAACTGTCCGTTACTATATGTATAGTTGCCAGCAGTTATATCATCAGGGCAGTCCACCCATTGATGAGCAGGATCAACAGGAAACGTTTGACCCAACGGCTCAACTTGAACGACTAAAGTGGATGGAGTATCGATTAATGCATTTTTCATAATTACTCCTTAATAATAAACAAGAACTTTTCCTGGATTACCAACATTACCAGGGTTAGCGCCACCTGGACCAGGGCTAGCGCCTGTAGTTTCACTTCCAGTTGTCCATAAGACAGGCTGATAAAGAGGTGAGCCACTTATTGTTAGTTGTGCTAAAGGTGAACTACCACCATTGCCTGGATTTCCTGGCTCGCCATTACCCAAACCACCATTACCACCATTACCACCATTTGCAGTTAACAAATTTCCAAAAGAACTTGCACCGCCAGCGCCGCCTGCATTTCCAAAGTTGGCATTATTGCCACGATTACCGCCGTTTCCAACAGTAACTGTGTAAGCTGTGCTTGCAGTAGTTGTGTAGTAACCAGCGCCGACAATTCCTGTACCGCCGCCGCCGCCATAAGACTGTGAGGGTGAACCGCCACCAGAGCCGCCACCTGCGCCACCTACAACAACATAGACTCTTGTGACATTTCCTGGGGTTGTAAAAGTACCAGAGGTGTTAAAAGTTTGTACTGATGAAATGCCACCGCCCGCCGAACCAGGGAAAGCAGTATTCTGAGTTGTTGCATCGTTAAAAACTATATTAGTTCCGTTTACTGTTACTGACATTTTTTGCTCCTATAAATTAAACACTATTACCGCTACTTAACTTGTCTTGAATGGTTTTAGTCATATTATGCTTTCATAATATATGCAAGAGCATAATATGGAGGCAGGTTAGCATTTGTGCCAGACGAACCAGCAGCAGCAACAGTAGTTGTAATATTTGCGTTGCCTGTAGCAGTTGTTCCGCTTGTTGTTTGAATGTAATCAGGAATACTACCAGCAGCATTATTTGGTGATAATGATGGAGCTGTATAGCCATGCGTATGCCCTGCATCAGTAGAGGTTGCTGTATGAGTATGTGTTACTACAATTGCATTTGCTGAACCACCTGTTGCGGCTACGGCATAAGTAGAGCCAGCGCCAACAACAAATCTATCTCTTAAGTCTGGAGTTCCGCTTGAACCATCACATAGCAGCCAACCACTAGGTATAGAAGCAATAGAGCCAGACCACAAAATAATAGCGCCAGATGGGATTCCATTAGCTAAAGCAAAAGCTGTAGTTGCTATTTGTGCTGTATTTGTTCCAGCGGCTGCATTTGGAGCTAAAGGAATTCCAGTAAGCGTAGGAGAAGCAGATAACACCATATTCCCTGTGCCAGTAACCGCATTAGCTAGCGAGACTCCACCGTAGTTCAAAGCGCTAGACAAAGTTGTAGCACCAGACAAAGTTGTAGTCCCAGCTACCGTAAAGTTACCAGCTGTTCCAGATAGTCCAGAATAAAAATTTGTACCGTTGCAATAAACAAGTGTTGTAGCACCATTAGGAATATTTACACCTGTACCAGAAACTCCAATAACCCGAATATCGTACCCACCTGTAGTATTGTTTACGATGGTGTACATTTTTTCCACAACTGGCGGTATTAAGTCACGAACAGCATTATTTGCACCAGTAACCACTATAACTGCATTTCTAGCTTCGTCTGATACACCGTTAAAACTAGTAAGGGTGTAATTGGCATCCGCCATATTGACTGTAACAACACCAGTAATAGCTTGTTCCAGCAAAGTACCTAAGTTAGTATTGGTAGTCTGACCCCAAATACCCGCTTGATCTCCGTCCCCAATTAGGGTAATTTTTAAACTAGTTGAATATGTACTTGCCATAATTTATCCTTAAGCTGCTATTCCATCTGGAACTAAAACAGTAGTCCAATTTGGTGTTTGTACTGGGTTTATAACACCCCAAACGTTAACTGTATTTAGTCTAACAACCGTTATAACCCCAGTCAAATTAACAATTGCACTAACATCAACTGTTACAGTGCCAACTTCTCCAATTGCATAAACACCTGTTAAGTTAACTACTGCAGTCGCTGTAGCGTCTACATTACCTAATCGACCTACTGCATAAACACCATTTAGATTAATGATTACAGAACCTTGAACTTCATAATCACCAATAACACCAATGCTTGTTACACCTGTAACATTAACCGTAGCTCCACCAGTAGTCTCGGTAGTATTACCAAGAACCCCAATAGCGGATACTCCAGTAACATTAATTAGTACACCAATACCCTCAATGATTGTTACATTGCCGATAACTCCTATAGCGTTTACACCTGTTACATCAATGTTTTGGTCTGTTTGGGTATCTATGTTACCAATTCTACCTACTGCATATACTCCAGTTACTACAACATTTCCATCAGCCTGAACCGTTAAAGTACCAACCTGACCTATGGCATTTACGCCTGTTACATTTATATTATTATCAGTGTTAACACCTACAGTACCAATAACACCTACTGCAGTTACCCCAGTAAGCTGAACTGAAATACCTTGGCTAGTATCACCAGTTCCAGCAAATGTATCGCCAGAGAAAGGAAACCCTGCAAAACTCATTATCTAGCCTTTAATTGAGCTATTTCCGCACGTAACTCTTCAACAGCTTTAGCAAGCTCAATAGCCGAAACTAATGCTGCACCGCCATAATTAACTGATAGGAACCCATCTGCGCCTTCAACTACGGCTTCTGGTAATACAGGCATAAAGGACTGCGCACCAACACCAGGCTCACGATTACCGCTATCTTTACGGCTAAATACACCGTGTTTAACTTTAGCCAGTTTTTCTATAAAGTCAGGAGCTACATCAGTCCAGTTTTCTTTTAAACGCTCATCTGAGTTAGATGTATGAACTGTAGCAGTTAAAGTACCTGTTGATGGGTTAAAGAATAGCTTGGTATTTGAAGTATTTGCTGCACTAATTGAGCCAGATGTAGCAGTAGTTAACGTTACATAATAACTAGCATTAGTAGTTGTATCGTTAGTAATTGTAATACCAGATGTTACCGCTGCCCAAGTAGAGTCACCTCGTAGATAGGTAGAACTATTAGCTGTTCCAGTTGCAAGACGAGCTGTAGCTACTGTTCCGCTAGAAATATTAGAAGCGTTTATAGAAGTAACTGCTGAACCATCACCACTAAATGTAGCTGTTATTGTTCCAGCAGCAAATTCACCAGAAGATCCACGCAAAACAATAGTAGAAGCACCGTTAGCAGAAGCAGCAGTCGTTCTTGCATTTGCAATAGTCCCCGAAGCAATGTTGGACGCATTAATAGCGGTTAAAGCTACGCCATTACCTGAGATAGAAACAGCCGTAATATCACCAGCACCGAAGCCACCAGAACCATCACGAAGAACAATTGTAGAAGCTCCATTAGCTGTAGCAGCTGTAGTACGAGCGTTAGCTACGGTTCCAGACGAAATATTAGACGCATTGATTGCACTAATTGCTGATCCATCTCCACTAAAGGCAGCGGAAATAGTATTGGCGCCAAAGTTACCAGTCGCATCACGGAGAACTATTGTGCTTGCACTATTAGATGTATTACCTGTAGTACGAGCATTAGCAATTGTTCCGCTAGAGATATTGGACGCATTGATAGCTGTTAGGGCTACGCCGTTACCAGAAACGTTAGTAAATGAACCTGTAGTTGCAGTTACAGTAGTAGCGTTTACGTTTGTAAAAGTTCCAGCATTAGCTGTGCTACCGCCAATAACTACATTATCAAGCGAACCACCAGTAATAGTTACGGCATTAGCGTTCTGAGTAGACATCGTCCCCAGACCAGAAATATCAGCAGCAGCTACTTGTACCCATGAAGGCGCAGCAGAGTTAGCTCCATCACCTACCTGTTGTAAGTACTTCTTAGTTGTTGTAATATTGCCAGTTAACTTAGCAAGACTATTAGTGGCGTTGGAATAAATAATATCGCCAAGCGTATAAGTAGACTGCCCTGTACCGCCATTAGTTGCACCTAAAGTACCAGATACAGCATTAGCAGAACCTAAAGCAACGTTACCCCATGAAGGAAGTCCTCCAGCGCTAACAACTAAAGAGTTGTACTGAGAACCAATAGCTAGAGCACTAATCGTATTGGCAGTATTAGCGTAAACAACATCACCAGCAACAAAGGTTGTTAAGTTTGTACCACCCTTATTTACAGGGACAGTGGTTAAAGAAATAGTCTGTCCAGACACATTAATTGGGGATGTGCCTATGTACGCAGGTACTCTACTAAATTCACCAAAAGTAATATTAGTAGTACCAAAAACAATTGTGCCTACCGTGTTAACCACAAAAGCGTAGTACGCTAAAGTATCACCAGCATTAACAAAATAGTAAGAACCTTGGCTAAATTCAGCTGAAGTATCGGAATCAGTAGCGCGAGTTAATATATACGCAGTCCCTGCGTCACCTTCTGTAGTAACTGTGTATACACCATTTTGCACAGCATTAGCTTGGCTTTGTACAAGGATACGGAATCCAGCATCAGCATTTTGCCCGTCAACACTTAAAAATCCTACGCCAGCAGCAGTAAGAGTTGCGCCTACACCATTTCCAGCACCGCCAGGTTGGTTATAAGTTGGAGTACCAGATAGTACAGCTACAGTTGCTAAATCAACAGCAGTATGAATATCAAGGCCAGCTGAAACAGCATTGTCAACATAAGCCTGAGTTACTAAAACAGTACTATTTGCAGCGTTGGCAATATTGCCACCTGCATAAGCAAAGTTGGTAACAGTAACGTTATTAGCACCAAGAGTTTTAGTTACAGTAACGCCATTAGCAAAGGTAGCATTTTGGTCTGTACCAGAAATAGTAAGGGCTGTATTGTTAGGATCTACACCACCAGCAAAAACAACTACGTTTGCGTCTGGAGACTCTGTACCAATCATTAAACGACTTACTGTTGTAGCATTTCCGTAACTGTATAAGTAAGCGTCATTAGCTTGAAATATTGGGTACCCAGCTTGGTTATAAGCGCTACTAGCTATGCCCATATCCACAAAGAAATAAGTACCATCACCTAGCTCGTTATAAGCTGCAATATCCGTAGAGGCGTTAGCATCGCTACTTTGGTTCTGGATATAAAGCTGAGAATAATTAGCTTCATTAGAAGTAAATTGAGCCAATGTAGAACTGAAAGCACCTGCCGTAGCGTTAGCGCCAACCACAGAAATAGGACCTTCGTTAAACTCAGTTAGTCCGTTTGTTTGTTGAAATACAGCTTGTTCAGAAGGATAGGTAATAAATACTTCAAGACCGTTAGTTCCAGCAGTAAAGTTTACAAGAGCGCCAGCATTTGAGGATGAGTAAACATTAGTTCTAACCAATGTATCTGGAGTAGTGAACGTACCATAGCCAACTTCCCACTCGGTATCATACCCAACAGCTAAGTTGTGAATACAGTAGTAAACAATAGATCCAGTAGGTACACACGATACAAATGTACGGTAGCCAGGAATAGCTCCGCCTAACGTAATATTCCCAGTACCAGAGCTAGAGCTAGTCTCTTTGACCCTATCTTGCAGAACTAAAGCCATACGGCCTCCCTAATTAACTAGCGGTCAAACGGATAATTGCACTGGTTGAATCTGCTGTTGGGAAGTTCACTGCAAACGTACCGTTGGTTGAAGTCTTATCACCACCAAAAGATAGTACAGCAACAGCTGCATTTGCTACGTTTGCGTTATAAATTAAAGCTCCAGCAGCAGTAATAGTTGCATTTGACCAAGAAGTATTAGTAAACGAAATAAATGCTACGTTTCCAGTATTTGTTGGTGTTACGCTAACTGATAAAGTATTACCACCAGCACTGTAGTTACCTGTTGAAGCTACTTCATTGCTTGTAGTATATGCAGTTGTATTCTCATTTAAAGTAGCTGATGCTGTGTACAACGCTAACTTAAATGTGTTTGCTGAAAAGTTTTGCTGACCATTCAAAAGTTGAACTTTAAACGATGTAGCCATTGCTTGAGTAATTGCCATTTTTTGCTCCTAAAAAATTAATTGGTTGGCCCAGGTACAGGCATCCTAAGTTGTCCATCACGGTAGGCACTGCGTCTATCTTTACCTTCACCCAACATAGCAAGTAAAGCTAAAGATTCTTGGTACTTCTGCTCATAGTACGTAACCATATCTTGTTCTCCCTTTTGGAAGATCACAGCCTCACGTAATGAACCATATAACAAAACAGTTTCAAAATTATCACCCAGCCAAGAAGTACCAGCTGCGTTTTGAATATTATTTACAAGTACAGAGAACCCACTTCCAGTACCACCTATTGTAGCGGTAGTAGCGCTTAAAGAGTTACCAACAAGATATAAATATCCAGGGTTAACTAAAGTTAATGCAGTTACAGAACCACCAGATACAGTAATAGTTGCGGTTCCATTAGCTCCATCACCACCTGTTAATGTTATATTTTCATATACACCATCGGTATATCCAGAACCACCTGTAATGGAACCAAAACCAGCAATACCACCTTGAACTATAGTTGTTGGGTAATAGTAATAGTTCAACTCAGTCTGATAAGCAGCGTTTGGGGTAGGTCCAATAATGTAGGTATATGGTAAAAACTGAGCATAGTATTTTGGAATACCTGTATCGGTAGTTGGGTTTGGGTAAGACTGACGAATAAAGTTAACGTCTTTATCTATTAGATACTCATAATTTCCACTTGCATCAATAACTGCAAGGGAAAATGAAGCTAGATAATCAGTAGGCAAGGCAAGGTATGTATCCCCGCTTGTAAAGCTACCAATAACGTTCTTACGAATAGCAGGTATCTGAACAGCGTTATAAACACGCTCTTCACAAAGTTGTACAAAGTTTGGGATGTTCTGAACAAATAACTGTTCAGTTGATTCCGTATAGCTTTGAATAGCTGCAGATAGCTGCTGGAAGTTCATAATTTATGCCATTGGTCCACGGCATTTAATGCCTTTGGTAGCAGCGCCACCTCCACGCATGGTAATTTCGCCATTTTTGTTCATTGGGGTGTAGTTACCTTTGCTAATACCAGCAACAGACATATTAACGTCATTAACACCGTTTTTACCTGGTTTAACAACAGAGTCTTTAGCTGTAGTCATAGCTTTGCCGTCCATAGTATGTGGCTTAGCATAGATACTGGCTGGACCAACTTCCTTGCCGCCTTTTTTCATAGAAAATTTAGCCATGATTAACGTCCTCTTCCAGCTTTTTGGTTAGCTACTTTAGCCAAGTTACGACCCATTAGCTTCATGTTCTTATTTAAAGTACTTGTGCTAGCTTTTGGACCGCTTAAAATTACGCTTGGACCGCTATTTGGATAAATCTTTGGGTCAGTTTTACCTTGTTTGGTAATACCATCCGCACCTTTTTTGTATCCCATTTTTAACTCCTAAGTTGTTGTTACTGTAACTGTACCTAAAACTACACCAGAAACCAAGTCATTTGGCGTCATAGGCCAGTTAGACCCACCACCAACAGGGTTCCAACCCCACTGAAATACTCTACTACCTAACTCAGGTACACCAAAACCGCTTGGTGTAACTCCACCATTTATTTCCGTCTGCAACCCGCTTTGCCCTGATACTAAGTAGCTTACATCAGGTCTTGGCTCTCGTACAGCTTGTGGGTCATTTACTGGATACAGACCTAATGATAACTGTGGTTGATCTGGATCCCAACAAGATCTACAAACTTTAACTTGGTAAGGTTTAGTCTTTAATATCTGTATCCGTAATTCCTTAAGCATATATCGCTGAGCGCATCTATCGCATTCAGCAATTGAATTCTTTCCAGAAGCATATTTACTTGGCATGGCATATCATCGGTAGTAGAACGAATTACGTGGTACAAACCGAACAGGGGCTTTTTCCCGATCTTCGGAAGAAGCAAAGTCCCATTGCTGCTCATAATCAGCTTTTAGCATGGCTATTCTATTCATATCCACTTCAGGCATTTTACTGCTTAAATAAAAGGCAAGACCAGCAGCCATACAAGGTATAAAGCGGAACGGTATATCTTCAGTTCTTACGCCTGTACCCGCATCTTGCATCCTGCGTAACCTGTAATACACAAAAGTGTATTGGTTTCCTGGAGGGTTTGGAGTAGGCCAAACGTTAATACAAGGCAGGTTATTTACATAGACATCTGCAAGCGCTGCATGGCTAGTAGCTGTAGTGCCGTTTTGACCACGCCAAGCGTTAAGTATTTGATTTCCAACAATATTTTGATAGCCGATAGTTTCAGCGCCAATGTTTACAAAACCCTGAGTAGGTAAACCAGTTACTGAAGTAAGAGTAATAGTAGTATCTTCATCAGATATTGGATACCCAACAGCAAGGGTTGTCTGCGGGATGGTAGCTATGTTTCCTGATTGACGGTTAACCCATACTTGGATAGGTCGTCCATTAGCATTTTTATTAGGAATAGTAATGTAAGTAGACTCGCTAATACGGCTGATGTTAATGTCAATCTGGTTATTAGCTTGCCCGTTGTTAGTCCTGACAACAGTATCTAGAAGGTCAATGGTGTCTACAGGAATGGGGTAAATAGCCTGATTGGTATTCATCACAATCTGACCCTGTTCAATAGTCCACAGGTTAATACCCCTGTTAGCCCACTCAATAGTCAATAAGTTTAAAGACCGCCTAGCAGTCCTAAAGTCATAACCAGAACGAAGCTCTAAACCACAACGCTCAAACGCCTCCTCAACGAGGTCATTCATGTCTAAGTTAAAGGTGGTTATGCCTGTAGTAGTCATTTCATCTTCTTCAAAGTTTGAGCTAATCTAGCTCTTTGCCCCAGTTTTCCTGGTTTTTTGGCTGCCGCTGCTAGCTTTTTGGCTGGGATTGGTTGACCCGCTTTTGCCCCCAATTGCGCTCTTAACGCCCCTGGTTTTTTAATTGCTTTTTGGATCCACTTTTCCGCCATGATTATTTAACCTTTCGGAATGGTTTTACTTTTGCTTTTACCTTTTGCGGCTGCGGCACGAACTGCTGCCCCTGTGCTTTTCCTGCTCGTTTTGCTCGTGTTGTTGCTGCGTACTCCTGTGGGCTTAACGCTTGTATTGCTTTTTTTGGCAGGTACCGCTCGCCTGTTTCGGACGACGGTTTTCCTGACTTGGTTGTCCACTTCTGGTCGCCCCAAGCCTTTAAAGAACGTTGCGATTTTGCTAAACCACTCATTTATACCCACCACCAGCCGCCTTATATTTTTTAGCTACTAGTTGCGCTTTACGAGCCGACCACTGACCTGCGCCAGTACCCTGTGTTGCAGCTGCTTTAACTTGAGAAACTATACGTTTACGCATTTCTGGTTTTGTGTAATTACCAGCCTCATTGACCGTGCCGCCTTCTTTATACTGTGTAAAGTCAGTATTATCACGGCGAGCTTTTTTGACGCCGTTAGGCATCTTTGACGGAGAAATTGCGCCCATACCTCTGCTTGGTCTCATGCTCTTGTCTTTCCACGAACGCAGCAGCCATCTGCACGGGCGGAAGCAGATTTAACCTTACCGCCAGACTTCATTCCTTTGGATGCTTTTTCTACATCCTTATAGTCTTTGTATTTAGAAGAAGTAGTTCCTGTTTTAGACATACCTTCCTCAAACATTTCAACTATTTTTGGTGCCATAAATCCCATAACTAAGCCCTCGTCTTTCCACGAATTGCAATACCGTCTGCACGGGCAGAAGCGGATTTAACCTTACCACCAGACTTCATAGCTCTTGGGTTTGTAATGCTTTTTAATTCTGCAGCGCCCGAATTACCACCAAACCCACCAGATGTTGGGCCTGTTCTTGGTCCTGTATCTGAATAAGCCTTGCCAGTATATTTAGGTTCAGCTCTAGTTGTTTCAGCCATCTTACTTATTTCAGCCTTAGCCCTATCAGATTTAGCTTTTTCTAAATCTTCATCAAACTTTCCAGGACCATGCTTTGGCTTGGCTGGATACTTCTCCTGCCCATCACCGTCAGTCTTTTTAGAAGGATCTACAGGCTCAATTGGCATTTAGCAAGCTCCGCCGCCCATCATCTTAATCATTTTGCCTTTGGTGTGACCTTTAGTTACACAGCCGTCAGCACGAGTTACGCCGCCTTTAGCCATACCATGCATCTTTTTCTCATGAGTAGCAACTTCTTGCTTAGCTACTTTTTTCATCATTGGCATATCTTGTTTAATATCATCGTGTTTCATAGTTAGCAAGCCTTTCCGCTTTTAGTTGTTTTCTTAGCTACGCCGCCTTTTTTCATAGGCATTGCAGCGCCTTTAGCTGGCTTTTTACCAGCAGCTTCTTTTTTCTTTGCAATCATTTCCATAAATGGGTTTGGCTTTTTCATAATTTACCTTTGAATAAGTTGGTCAATCTTGCTTTCAAGCTTGTTAAAGCGAGCATCGATGTGCTCCATAATGCGGTCAACTTCTGCTTTAGTAACGTTATCACGAGCTACCTCTTCTCTTGTTTTGTTTAACAAAATACCAATACGACCAAGTTCATTAAACTTTTCGTGCATGACATATCCGATTAGGGCTACAAATATAGTTAACCCACCAGTCCAAAGTTCCATCATATCTAGCATTTCCACCTCTTTAAAGAGGCAGCCTTACGAGTAGGGCGACCTTTTTCATCTTTCATTGGGCCTGGCATACCAGACATCCTAGCGCAAAAAGACTTTTTACGAGGACCACCTTCAGGCTGTGGAGCCTTTAGATTCGAGCCAGTAGCTGCATTATACTTAGCACGACCTTTGGCGGTAAGCCCAGCGCCCTTAGATACAGGCAACTTTTCACCACGACCAACCGCAAGGGAGGGACCTTTTTTCTTAGCCATGGAAAACTGTTACCGCTGCGTTGGTTGGTAAATTTACATACACACCATTATTAAACCTAATACCTTCACCAGGTATTAATGTAGAAATAATAGCTGTGTTTACAGTAATATTTATTTTTAAACGCTCAGTACCCGAAGCAGAATTAGCTGCAGTGTCATAAAAAATAATTTCACCAGCGGTTCCACCAGAAGCTACTTGATACCCTTTAATTCTAGTAGGACCAATAATAAGTTGAACGTCTCCATCTGCATGCGCTGCTTGTACGTCATATTGCATACCCATAATTAATCTCCAAAAAAAGTTAAGATGAGTTAGGGAAAACCCTAACTCACAAGATTAATTAAGTATTGCCAGTGCAAAGAACCATTTGGCTTGCAGCCCAAGGAGCGTCAGGATTACCGTTGCCGCCGTACTCAACAGCATAGCCAGCAGGTAAAACAACGCCATCTGCGTCCAAGTTAACACGTTGGAATACGCCAGCAGATGTCTGATAACCAGCTAAAACGTGGGCAACTGCGCCATAGTTCAAAATAAAACCACGTAGACCAGCATAGTTAGGATCTGCGTTAGTAATGCTAAAGGCTTGACCGTTGGTTGTCTGTACTAAAGGCAAAGTTAAAGTAACTTCACTAGCAGGACCGCCATCAGCAGGTGAAAGAATAAGGACTTGTGAACCAGCAGTAATAGGAATTACGTTGCTGTATTGGGCAGCTAACGCTGAAGTAATGTAAATAATAGGCTGTGCAAAACCGTTAAGCGATCTGACGGGGCCTGTAAAAGTGGTAAATGCCATGATAAATTTTCCTTCATACAAAGTTCAGCTTATTAGTCTTGTATGCGTCTGCTGGGGCAGTCTAATAAGCGGGTAACACCCAGATATTTAAATCTTACTACAAATAAAACAAAAAGGGGGGATTTCTCCCCCCAATTTTTAGGCTCCTTGGGAACCCCACATACCTAGTGGATCTGACCAGCCAAAGCTATAACGCTCACGAGACTTGTAACGTACGTTACCTGTATCGAAGTCACCATCCATAGAATTCTGGAGTGGTGTACGAACGAAATGCTTCATACCGTTTGGAACATCAGTTGTCAAGAACCATGCGTTTGTGTCGGTCAAGAAGTGGTTAATTGTGTAACCTTCTGGAATCGAGCCATTGTTCTTAATTGCGTTGATGTCGTTATCAGCTGTACCAACACGCAGTTCAGTTTCGAGCAAACGAGTTGCAACGAACTGTAATGATGGAGGGACAATCATCTTCTTAGGTTTAGCAGCGATCAACAATGAACGCTCGTCAGTCCACAAAGAGATTTGAATAACAGCGGCTTCCAAAGAAGTCTCATTCAAGTCTGATGGGGTTGCTGGGATGTTACTGTTGGTACCACCAGAAACCAATGGGTGATCGTTAGCAAACAATGCAACACCGTCACCACCTGGGTAGCTAGCGTTAAAGCCATTGTTGATAACAGCAGCACCACGAACTTGCTTGGTATACGCCATGGAACGAGCTAAAGCCTTGGTATAACGAGCAGACAATGAGTCATACAAGTTATCTTCAATTGCTTCTTCGGTCAGAGAGAAACCCTGAGCGATCGTTACGTGTGTATAGCGAGCAGTCCATGCTTCTTGCCCGTTGTCATAAGCGATTGCGGAGCCTTCGTTTTTAACTGGGGCAGCACTAAAGCCAGACAATTTGGTTTCTTCTTCGAAGGAACGCTCAGAGGATTCAGTTTCGTAAATCTCGTTAGTTTCTTCACCATACTTTGCATACTCAAGTCCGAACAATGCGTTCAAGCCTGGGAGCAACTCTTTCAGTAGTTGTGCGCGTGAAATAGCCATTTTTTAGCTCCTATTAGGCTGCATAATCCAAGCCAGTAGCTCGGAGAATTTGCGGGTTGTTTAACTTAACTACTACTTCTGTATAACCAGCAGAAGTGGCAGTCGCTGGGACAACTTCAACAGCACGAACAGGCAGTGTTGCTGCGTTACCTGCGTTGTCAGTAGCAACAAGAACACCCGTACCAGAGTTACCAGTGGTTGTATCACCAGTACCTTGGTCAATTGCCATGTTTACACCAACAATGCTTTGGTTAACTGTAGTAACAACGCTATTTGCGTATACAACAGCTACTTTAAAAGCAGCCATAGGATCGTCAACTACATAAGCAATAGCGTCAGTAACGCTGGTGCCTGGATAGTATTGAGCCTGTACTGTTTGACTTTGACCATTTACATACTGACAACCCATAAATACACCATAGGTGTAATTAGCAGCTGAAGTTGTAGAGTCATTTGTAACGCCTGATTTTGCAATAGTGCCACCATCAACTATAGCCACAATATCCCCGTAGAAAATCGCAGTATTGTAATTACTTGCGATTGGCAACTGACGGGTTGCACCAGCGTAGGGTTTACCATCCACGCTGTTGATTGGGCGTAAGCCGTAGGGAGCATTAACGGTTGGATAAGCCATTTGAATCTCCTAAAATTAAAAAATTAACCACCTTTGCCAAAGCTACTTGTAGTTTTACCTTCATTGAAGATAGGCATACGAGGATCACTTTGACGCATAAGAGTGTTCTCTACAGCATTCATTTGAGCATCTGATTGTTTAGCATAATGTGCATTGCGCTGGTCAACGAACTCAAGTGGAGTCTTGCAAAGTAACAAACCACCGACCTCAATATTGTCCTTAAAGCGACTATTGGGATCAGCTAGCAGTTGAAATTTGGGTTGCTCTTCTAGTCTTACAGGTTCCCATCCTTCTCTTAACTTCGCTGAGAGGTTGCGAGGATCGGCCTGATTAAGGGTAGAAACACGAATCCATCTGTAGGCATATCCAGCTTGCTTATCGGGTTCAGGGAGAAGCTCAGGTTGCGACCACTGCTTTGGGCGCTCTGACTGGGTACGACTTTCTAATTCTCTTTGTAATCTGTTTGTTGCCATGTTAGGCCTCCAATTTATTAAGTTCACGGGCATACTGCTCAGGGCTTAAGCCAAACTTTTTAGCCAAAGCCACTTGCGTTTTTGTCAATACAATCTTTTTTGAAGATGTACTGCGTCTTGCAGGCGCTACGACCGTACTCAACCTAGATGTACGTTGAGGCTTTTCTTCCTCATCGTTTTTTACTTCAATGTCGTCGAATTCTTCTGGAAAGCGACGTTGTACTTCTGTGTCAATACGTTTGAAATATTCATCCGTACCAACAAATGCTCTACCAAACTTTTCTTCAAGCTCCTCATGAATAAATACAGCATATTTACTCATTGATTTCTTGTCTGGATCAACGTACCAGGGGTTGTTTGACACCCATTCAGCAACTTTATCATCCATCTGTGCAGGCTGCTGAGACTGCTTAGTTTGTATTTTTACATCATTTTCAGCAATTTGTACAGTAGGTTTGAAATTTTTTGCTTTGTCAAGTTTAAGTTGCGCCCGCATCATATCTTCTTGAGCTTCTGCTAATGCATCAGAATCCCCAGAATCGTACGCTTCTTTGTACGCTTTTCTTGCCTGTGCCGCTTCTAACTCAGCAGAGTTTTGGTAGCTAGAAATTAACTCTTTCTCGCCACTTTGCAGGACTTCTTTTAGACGCCGATTCTCATCTAAGATTGATTGCGCCGCTGCCAAAGCCTCTTGTTGTTCACGTAAAGCTGCTTCTTTTGCCCTACGCTCGTCATGCCAAGCTTTTTTATATTGTGTAAACTTATCCTTTACATTTTTAGAGTATTCTGCAGACGAATCAGCAGTTTCTAAGTCTTTTTTGATGTCATTAGGTAAAGGTTCTACGTTCCGATCCTCTTTAGGGGTATCGTCAACAATCTCAACGTTTATCGAGCCTTCTTCTAATTCATCTACGGGTTTACCCTTAGTTTCTTCCATCTCGTCAGGAAATTGAAAGTCATCTTTTTGCATTTCAGCCATGTTTTATCTCCTAGATAAATTTGCGTTTAATGCCGCGTGGGTCTTGTACAACAGCTTCCACGGAGTCGTCATTAATTATGCGGAACTCACGGTCATGTATAACTAGACGTGTGCCCGCGTTTGGTCGAACCAGAATAAAGTCGCCCTTTTTGCACCAAGGCCCAGTTGGATAGCGCTCAGGATCTTTATAGCAATCTTCACCTAAGTCAACTACAAATAGAACAGTGGTTAAAAGTTCATCAGTTCTAATTAATTCATCAGGTTTAAGAATGCCAGACTCAAACTCTTTTTCAACTTCGGGAATAGCACAAAGTATTCTGTAGCCTTTCGGTGTAGGAAGTTGTTTGGCTCTTTCTTCTACTTCTTTATTCAATATTGCACTTAAATCTACTGCTCTGGTTAAATCTACCGCTGTCTGTTGGTCACTCATCCGAGTTCTCCATTGCTTTATTAAGGTCGGTTATGTAGTTACGTGCAGTTAGGAGACCTCTCACCTCACCACACACTTTTTTGTACTCGTCGTATGTCTCTACGCGACCGTCTGCGAGAGCTTCCTGGAGTTGCAAAATCTTGTCGTCAATTTGACGTTTTAATACATCGAAAGCCTTATCAGCTTGCATTATTTACCTTTCTTTGTTTGCTCCTTTTGCCTCCGAGCAATATCACGTTGATGTGCAAGGGTAGTTTGATGTTTTATCATCTCAATCCCCGCTTTACTACCTTCTATTTTCTGTGCAGCTTCGCGAGCTTCTTTATCAGTTATCGCTTTCATAGCTGCTTGTGCTCCTGCTGTTTGCTGTTGAGCTTGGATTCTCTCTCGTTCTACAGCAATTTGTTCCTGCTTAAGTTGTGCATCGACCATGTCTTTTTGGGCTTTGCGTTGCTGCTCTGCTGCTTTAATTTGTAACTCTTGTTGTTGCATTTGAATAATTGGATCTTGGGCTTGTTGCTGTGCCTGTTGAGCCTGAGCTTCTTGTTGGTTTTGCATTAACAACTGTTGAGACGCTTGAGCTGCCATCTGTGCTACTTGATCTGCCATTTCTGGAGGCATTGGTTTAGGCTGTTCACCATCTTCAAGCATTGGAGGTAACTGCATACCCATAGCTTGTTCAATCTGTAGGCGATATTCAAAGCCTAAATGCTCGTTGATGTGTGCCATCATTGTTAACTGCAGTTGTTGTGCCACCTGTGGGTTCATAGACAAAATCTGTTGGATCTTTGGATCTTGCATTGCTGCCATATGAACGCCAATATGAGCTTTGTGGTTTTGCTCAATAAAAGCTTTAACAGGTTTTTGTTTCAGAATGTTTTGGTTTTCGGCGACTGGATCCATTGGAGTCATGTCCTCAGCCATCGGTACTAACTTCTGATAATTTTTGATTCCCAACACGTCTAGCATCTGACGGTGTAATAACGGTAGATCATAGAGCTGCGGTGCTGTTTGAGCGAGTTGTAGAGCTGCTTGATACTGTACTACTTTTTGCGCCATAGTAGCCGCGTTGGGATCGGAGACTGGAAGCACGTAGACCATGTCATAGTCTGATTGCTTAGCCATACGGCTGCCTTCTACAGGCTCATAGCCATACTCATCTGGAGTGTAGTCACGGATGATGTCTTTTAATAATTGAAACTCTTGCTTCATCGAATAGTGGATACGAGCTTGTATCGCACTCATTGTCTTAAGAGTTCTTTCTAAGATTGCTAGAGTCGTTCCTACTGGAGCATTAGCGCTCATGTCAGAAGCTTGTAGCTCAGTAGAGCCAGCAAATCTGCGACCTTCTTCTACGATTGTTCCTAATAGACTGTATAAGACTTGACTAGGTTCTTTGTAGGGAAGCGGTAACAAGTTGTCACGCATTGTCCCTGATGGAACATCTACATCACGGAACTCACCTGGGGCAATTGGGGTGTCGTCACCTTTGATTCGCAAGCCACGGGTCTTAAAGCCACCTGGCAAGTTGCTAAGTGTTCCTGCATCCACGAGTTGCCGAATAATACTAGTACCAGACTTAGCAAAAGCCCCGATAAGATGGATAAGCCCAAAAGCATAAAAGCCAAAGCCTGGAATGTACGGATAATGGACAAAATGGTTTCTCTTCTGATGTGTATCATCTTCGGGTCTCCAGTTACGACGAATAGCTAGGATAGTATTAGTACCCTTTTCAATAGTTACAACATAAGGCAAGCCAATGCCTGTAGCTTCACCATCTTCGTCTTTATGTTCAAAGCCAGGAATATCTAGCTCAACATGCATCTCTAATAATTTAAAGCGATTGTCAGTAGTCGCTCTAAAGCCGAGCTTCTCTGCAATCTTCTTCTCTACCTCATCCATTACTTGGACAGGATCACCTAAATCACACTCACGATAAAAGCCCGCAGCCTGCAAGCGGCGCACATCGTTCTCTGTCTTACGCATCACATGCGTGACACGCTCAGCTGCCTCTAAACTAGAAGCTCCATAGGGGACAACTACATCTTCTGCAGGAACATACATAGATACTTGACGACCAAGACTTGGGTCAAAGTAAACTTTCTTAAACGCATTACCTGCTAAGCCCAAGCCCCACAACATGCGCTCATGCTCAGGGCGATATTCTTTCATTACATCAGTAATCTGATAGTTCATGTCATTTTGGACACGCTCAGCTGCATCTTTTTTCTCAGGAGTTTCTTTACCAATGATCTGAGTTTTTACTGGACCTGCCGCAGGCATGGTCTCCATCATGGTTTCAGCTTGGAACTTTACTAACGCCTCAGATAGAAGTGGGTGATATACACCGCAAGCACCTTCCCATGGTTCTGTACGTTCTTCAATCTTCAAACCTAATAGTTCTAAACCGTCTACATAAGTTTGAATCCAATCTTTGCGAGAGCCAATGTCGTCTTCAAAGTCAGATGTTAAATCTGATGCGAGGGTCTGTAATGCTTGTTCGCTAATAACTTCTGCTAAGTTTTCGTCAAACTTTTCTTCCTCTTCTTCCTCTTCTATACGTAGAATAGGTTCGCCGTCAATCCCAATCTCTACCGCTTCTGGGTCTTCAATAGTAATCTCCAGAGCTGGCTCATCACCCATCATTTCTGGATCTAATTGGTCAAGTCCTAGTGGAGCTTGCGATAACGACTTATCTATTGCCATTTTTTATCCTTAATAGTACGCAGCTTTTTTGCGGTACTTATACAACATGTCATCTTCGGGTTCATCATTCGGTAGACGTATAAAGCCACCCTGCCTGAATCTTAACAGAGCTAATGTAGTAGAGTCTACCAAGTCATCATTAGTTCCGCTAGGAAAATCGTTACATTCCTCAATTACTTCCTTCGCCCACCTGCGGTCTGGCGCCCAGACGACCCCGCCCGAAAACAAATCTGAGACAGCATTAACACGAGCAATCTTATCTTGACCTTTGCCAGGTGTGAATTCCCCGACTGGTATGCCCATGCGGCGTAGTTCCTGATAGAGCGCTGCCCCGTTGGACTTTTTCTCGACCATGAACGCATCTGGTTGCCATTCTTTATACTCCTCAAGTACAAGCTTCTTAAGTTCTGGAAACTCCAACCGCTTTTTAATGGAGTTAAGGAGGATAATGTTGTAATTGTTAACCTCGTCATTGAAGAATACACCCCACGTCGTAAGCGCATTGTAGTCAGCCCTATTAGTTGCTTCTTGTGCCGCGTCTAGCGACATGATCGTAAATTCACAATCAGGTGGATCTTCCTTATCCCAAATTTTCCACCATTCCCGTTTAATCAGAGCGCCTTCTTCTGATACTGGGTTTTGCATGTACTGGGCATTCCAGTATCTTATGTCAAGTGCCGCCTTCTTTGCTAATAGCTCTTCTACAGGCCAAAATTCGGGCCAAAGTGCCTCTCCATCATCTTTAATTGCAGGAAACTCAACTACTTCCCATTTATCAACATCGTCATTATTTTCTTGTTGCTTTACTATTTGTCCCGTTAAGTCAAGTTTACTCCAGCGGGTCATAACAACAATAATTGCACCACCAGGCATGAGGCGCTGCAAAGGACCAGACTGAAACCACTCCCAAGCAGGAAGAAAAACGTCGGGGCGTCCAGTCTTGGCTTCTTGCTCCGAGTGAGGATCGTCAATAATAAAAAGGTCAGCACCCCTACCAGCAAGAGCACCACCGACACCAATAGCGAAGTATTCTCCATTAAAATTTGTTCCCCATCTAGATGCTGATTTACTGTCCGCTTGTAATTCTATTTGCGGGAATATGCCTTTATACGACTCTGAACCCACCAGATTCCTGACTCGACGACCGAAATTAACAGCAAGGTCCGCCGTATGCGAAGCCATGATAACTTTCTTTTGAGGGTATTTACCCAAGAACCAGGCGGGAGCAAGATATGAGATAAGTTCGGATTTGCCATGTCGCGGAGCAATGTTGACGATAACTCGCTTCTTTTTTCCTGCAGCGATATCTTCAAAGATTTGAGCAAGTTTAAGATGGTGTGGTCCAACTTTATATCCTGGATAAACGTGTTTAACAAAGTCCAAAAAGGAGATTTTTCCCCTTTCTTGGGTGAGAAATTCATCATGTTGGGCTAATAATTCCTTTGCTTTTCGCTTAATTACGTCAGGTACTTTAGGGTTTTTGACTACCTGACGTAGCTTAAACAGGTGTTCTGGCGTTAATTTACGCAGGTTTTGGGTCATTACGCTCTTTATTAACGACTTCTTTAGCCTCTACGTCTATATATTTGCTCTCTACCTCGTCCAAAAGCTCCAATAACTCAGTCTCAACCTCTTCCATTGTCTGAATTTTGTGAGTAATCTCGGTTCTTTTCTTAAATGCATCCACTCCATCAACCTCACCAAGGGCACGAAGGGCTGTAATCTTGGTTTTTACGTCTTTTGAAGCCTCAACCGAGTGAACTAGGTGGTTAACTACGTATGTTTTAAGCTCTGCTAGCTCGTCTACTACCGAGACGTTCATCTGAGCCACCATACCAGCTAGCATAGCAAGCGTCTCGTTAGGATATTTAGCAAAATCGGGCCTAACTGTTGGATTTGTAAGCATTTCTTTAGCTAATTCTTTAGCTTCTTGAGCGTTTTCCTGGGTAGGAGAGATTGGTTGCCCTGTTAAATCGGACATTAAAGCTACTACTGCGGCTCGCATGTTTAATTCTTCAGTCGGAGTTAAATCAGGGAATGCTTCTTGAGCATTCTTAGGCAGAGGAACGTTTTCCTCAATACTGGGTATTAATACATCCATGTCTGACCCTTGCAGTTTTCGCAAGTATATAGTGGATTTTAATTTTTTGTAAAGAAAATTTTGACGATTGTAAAGAACTTGGTGGGGTGGAAATCTACCGTGCCCACCCCCCGCAGGGCTCAC
>Ga0209191_1000108_pt1 | contig 64900 bp, 55 predicted proteins | sample S_130626_EF_Meta_FD_187320 | JGI IMG/M metagenome (GOLD analysis project Ga0209191, IMG submission 187320) | Freshwater microbial communities from Lake Simoncouche, Canada to study carbon cycling - S_130626_EF_MetaG (SPAdes) (version 2) | ecosystem: Environmental > Aquatic > Freshwater > Lake ...
TTGCGAATGAACGTCAATAAGCAGGCTTGAGTGAACATAGTAGACATAACTAAAGTAGCTAAAGCTTGCAAGTAAGCATAACGAATAGGTTTTAGTGAGTGAAATGAACGTAGAAACTGGGTGTAACGAACAAGTGAACTTGTGAACAGGTTTAACCGAATGAAGTAAGCGTAATAAGCGAGCTTTAGTCAGCAGGTTTATGTGGATAGTAAAGACTTGTTAGCTATTCACATGTTGAGTAAACGTAACGGATGAATGAAACAAACAGGTTTAGACGAATGAAGTAAACGTAATAAATGAGCATGCGAGTAGTCTATTTATATAAGATGCTGCGCGTTACAGCAGAGACCGCGGCATACGCTCGTAATCACGATAAGCAGTGTCGCGCACGTAGTTTACTTGATTTCGTTATGTATACTATACGAGTACTATTAGTTAACACGAGTAGTATAACTCCGCCTATATCAAGAAGAGTATTTACTTCGTAAGATAGTATTTAACGGGGTGACCAAGTAGAGACACGTTAGCTACGCTCGTACGACTAGTACTTACTTCACAAACGTGTCTCTACTTGGTCACCCCTCCCGTTCGCTATGCTCACGTTTCGTTAACGTAGACGTTGCACGATCGTAAGGGACGGGATGACCGGAGGGAAGCACGTCACTTACGATCGTTACGTCGTACTCTCGCAAATAACGTACTCCCCTCCGGTCATCCCTCCTATTCGCTACGCTCATGTCTTTTTAATGTAGACGTTGCACGATCGTAAGGGACGGGATTGCCGAAGGTGATCATGTCACTTACGATCGTTACGTCGTACTCACGTAAATAACATAACCACCTTCGGCAATCCCGTATTCGCTTCGCTCATCCTTCGGTTTATTTTTATAGACCGAGTTGGAACGAGTAGGGGGGCTTGGCGGTCAGACAAGACACTCTACTCGTTCCAACTCGGTCGTTACGTTAACACTCGTTCACCCTGTTCACTCGCTCATAACGCTCCTTACTCGCTTACACTCATCCCGTTGCTTCATTCACTTGTTCACTAACGTTTCGCTTACACTACACTAGTTCACCAACGTTCAATCATTCACTAACGAGTGTCTTGTCTAATGCCAAGCCCCGCTCGCCTACGTCTCGCATTAGTGTTCGTTTATAATAAATAAAACAGGCACTTGAGTTATGCTGTTAAGCATGACGAACACCCTCAAAACGGCCCTCTTATTTCTAACGAGAGAGGCCGTGAACAACGGCCTATCGGTATAACTATTTCGCTTACACTCATAGTTGTACCTCTTAGACCTTAATTCACGACCTTATCTCGTTTTACGAAATAAGATGTCCTTGCCCGCTACAAGAAGATATTTCTCCCTCTAAATCGGTCGACTTGTTATACATTATCGTTCGTCACTACATTCACTTTGTTTGTTCATGTTCACTGTTCACTAATGTTCCGTTACACTACACTTGTTCACAACGTTCATTCACTAACTTCGTTCTTTACGTATCTCTCTTATAATGTATAACAACCCTCCCTCCTTGGAGAGGGAGAAATATCTTCTTTTCGCTCTCTAATTCGCTCACTACGGTTCACTCAGTCGTAAGCTCGTTATCACTCGCTTACTCCTTCGTTCACCTACGTTCGCTCATCCTTGCTCGAAGAGCGCCGAGCAAGCCCTCGCGAGCTCGGTCGCAAAAATCGGGCCGTACCCGCCCGATTTTTGCTCCCTCGCGTTTTGTCTAGACCTTCTTATGAGACCCCCCTCCGACCTGGTATGACTCAATGCGCATACCCATACGCTGTATGTACTTTGCAAAACGCCCGATTTCCAAAGAAATTATCCGGCCTTCCCCACTACTAGTGTAGTGGGAAAGCAAACGCGGAAATGCATCTGTTGGCGCTAGGGCTTATCTTATACGGTTTGACAGGAATAAAACGTGTTTACAATTGATAATTTCTTACTTTGCTAGGTTTTGTTGAGTTTTTTACTCAACTCATAGCTAAGATTTGGGAACATTCAATCGATTCATGTGAATAGCTGATTAGACTATATACATAATACGTTTGTTTATTCTTTCCGAAAATCATAAATTGTATTCTCAGTAAATAAGCTACTGTTTAATTTTCGTCATAGTTAAATGAATTACTCATAAATCAGCTCTTACTTTTTTATTCTAGTCTTATACGTTTTTTAGATATATCCCAACTAAGCCTGTTCATACACGTGAACCTATACTTGATCTAAGTATTGACTTCACTGAAGTTGCAGCTTGGAGACGTTGCCTAAACGGTAATCGCTTACTTAATTTAGCTAACGTATTCCATTATTTAGTTGGGCGGAATGTTTAATAGGTATACTTCTTCGTGTAGGCTCAATAGCAACTATTTCATGCTATTTGTAACAGGATTATAGTAAATTCGTTTACTCGTTACAACTATTAAGTTTAAAAAGTTTTTGCTTTTTTCACTTATTTTAGTTATTCTTTTCTACGTTAGATACTACCGAGTATATTTGACTCCTACTAAACATTTTTCCCCGTAATAATCTCATATACAGAATTATCCTAAAAGGATCTAATTCCATATATAATTGACTTTTTTATTACGGCTTTCGGTTTTTGTTTACTTATACACCTACAAAAGTGTGTTATTTATAGCGATAATCTCTTTTTGCAAGTCGTGTTACGACAGCATATTTTCAAGAATAAATGCACACTATTGATTATTTTTACATTTTTCAATGTAATTAATACGGTGTTGTGTTTAAACACTTTTAGTTTTTCATCTTTAAAATTAAATACAAAAAACTTATATGATTTTTTTCTCTTACACTGAATTTTGTAAAATACTATTTTCCCCCATTATATTTGTCTAAAAAAGATTTACCTTCGTACTCCCAAGGTTCTTTCTTTTTCCCAGGTTTCTTCTTTTTTCTGGGCTTTTTTTCTTTTATGGGCTCTACAGTTTGCCTTTTTTCCTTTTTAGGGTTAAGATCCTTATATTTAGGGCGTTTTTCGTTGGAAGTATTACTAAGAATAGGCATTTTTTTCATAACTTCGTTTTCATAAGTATAAGTAAAATCACCAAATCTACTGCCAATTTTTTCAGAAGTGACAAAACAGTTTGTAATAACTCCATTGTTTTTAAATTTGACCGTTTTTCCAAGAAAAGAGTTCTTAATTTTGCTATCTTGATCTATCATTCCTCTCGTTAATCCTTCTACAAAGTCATCGGTAAATGGATTACTACACTTTTTTGTCTTTTTATTTTCTACTTTTTTATCTTTTTTTTGAATAAGTTTACCTTTAGGGTCAAAATCATTGAATTTAAAACCTACTTTTTCACGAGTAACATGGAATAAGATTTCATTTACATTGTCAAACACCAAAACCTTTTTTCCTACCGAAGATTCGGGAATTCTTTCACTTATGTGGTAAGCGTCCTTTTTTATTTTATTCTTACAATTATTAATCGGTTTGGGGGTCTCATAATTTCCCTTTCGCGCTCTTTTTTCTGTTATTCTTCAAAAGATCTTTTTAACCATAAATTTTTACACTAAATTTTTTAAAATACTACTTTTTTTCATTATATTTGTCTAAAAAGGACTTACCTTCGTATTCTCGCGGCTCTTTCTTTAGTCTGAGCTCTCTTTTTTCTCTAGGTTTCCTAGGTTCTCTGGGTTTTCTAGGTTTCCTTTCTTGCCTATTACGGTATCTAGGCGTAACACTAAGAATTTGCCCTTCCGCTGAATTTGTCTCATTACGAAGTAAAACAGTTTTTCCTACCCAATTTTGGGGAATTACTTTTTTTTTAGGATCTTTTTTTAAGTTTTTACTTTTTGTAGCTGCAATATTTATATCAGGTTCTCATGCATATAATCCTGGCGCTATTTTTTCATTTATTCTTGGTATAAGCTCCTTATTCTGCGTAAAATCACCGAATTTAAAACCTACTTTTTCGCGAGTAATATAAGATTTAATTCAATTATCATCCTCATCTGCCACTCATACCGTCTTTCCTACTAGATTATTGGGAATTGTTGCTTCTTTATTTCAAGCTCCTTCTTTTTCCATCTTTCTATAATTAATAACATCCGGAATTTTAGACGTTTCTTTTCACGATTTTTTTTTTTGCATGTTTATTTACTTTTTTTTATTTATTCTTTTCAGTAGAGTTCATAATTATTTGTAAGTTTTAATTTTTTACTTAGTATATAATAAAATCGATATCTCAGTTAAACTTAAAACAAAAAATGTATATGACGTTTTTCTCTTATACTGAATTTTGTAAAATACTATTTTTTGTGATTATTCTTTTCTAAAGTTAAAGCATTCCCTTTTTTTGTTTTACCCATTCTTTCTTTTTTCTAAAAAATTTAATTTTGCCTTTGTTTTTTTACTTCTGATTTTTTCACTAAGCGGGTCTTCATACTCAAAATGACCTAATGTAAAACCTACTTTTTCACGAGTAATATAATATTCAATTAATTTGTTACCATTAATTATTGAGACCATTTCTCCCACTATAAAATGTGAAATTTTTCTATTTTTACATAGAAGCGTGTCTTCCCTCATAATTCTATCACGAATAACGTACGGATTTTTAGAAGTTCTCTTTCAGGATTTTCTTTTGCTATTTTTCAAAAACTTCCTTTTTTTGCCATAATTATTCATTTTCTCTTTTTTTTAATAACATTTACCTTTATTTTCAATTGCTAGTACTTTATTTAGTATATAATAAAGTTGTAGCCCTTAAGTTAAAGTCAAAATAAAAAGCATATGACTTTTTTCTTTTATACTGAATTTTGTAAAACGCTAATTTGTTTATTTATTTATTTTTTATGTTTAACTGTTTACTGTTATTAGTTTTTAGCATTAATTTTTACCTAATATTGACGCAAGAATCTTTTTTTATGCGAAAAACGTAACGGGTAACAAAGTTTTATTGTAAGCGATGAAATTAATTCTACATTTCTCATGAGTAAAAGAAATGAAATATTTTTATTGTGTACTAAATTATAAATGTATTTTTTATTCACGTTATTGTTTTTAGATAAATCAACATTTTTTAATATTAGATATACGAAGTTCAACATAAAGTAAAATATTAAATCGTAAATTTATTACACACTAAATTACAAAATTTAGTACAGAAAAAAGTAAATATTTATTTAACGTTTTTAAGAATAAAAACCCAGTGTTTAATTGGGTTTTTATCAAAATATTCAAAAAGACGAAAAAAGGCAAAGGGGGTACCCTTTACGATTTTTAAACCCATATGCCATATAGGTTTATTTTTTTAACAAACCCTTATCCCATATAGGTTTTTTTCTAATATTTACAAATTTATGAAAAAAATCAAAAAAAATGAGAGTAAAAAAATCTTCTATAAAATCTTAGTTTTAAAAGCGAAAATAAATTTATTTATTTTCAAGCAATTATCAAAATTTAGTATAAGAGAAAAAATAAAAAACAACTCTCAACGTTTTTTATAATTGTATTTTTTTGTTATACTACTCGTAAGCTCAAGCTGCTTTAGTTACGTGCAGGCACGTTCCATTTAAACTTAAAACGTAAAACAAAAAACGCATATGACTTTTTTCTCTTATACTGAATTTTGTAATTCAATAGAATAAAATCTATTAAGTCTAAATAGCTCAGAGGTAGAGCGGTGGATTGAAAATCCATAGGTCAGTGGTTCAATTCCACTTTTGGACATTTTTTTAAAAGAATAAAAATTGATCGTATGAATATTGAAACAATTAGAATTTTAAACGTAATAAAAAACGGATCGTTAGTAAATTTAGAAAGCGTAATTACTGACTCAAACCAATTGTCTCAAAAGATCTTAAGTTTTTTGTATAAAGAAGGACTTATATTATCATATAGATTGAGAAAAAAGGCAAATTATTATAACAACACATCAGAAATTCTGGTTCAGCTAAGACACTATTTTGGAAAACCTGTTCTAAGGAGATTAAAAGTAATGTCTTTCCCATCAAAACCATTGTGCGTTTCTTATAAAAGTATTTGCAGAATTAGTGCAAAGAATAAAATATTTGTTTTTTCAACAACCAGAGGTTTGCTTAATTTAGATGAATGTAAAAGATTCAAACTGGGCGGTGTTTTGTTACTTGTTTGTTAAGTATACAAATAATACATAAAAAATAAGAAAAGAATATGAAAGCAGAAAAAGAAATAAAAATTCCAGGTGATTTAAAAGTGTCTGTAGGTTATTTGAAAAATCAAAAGTGTTTGATAATAGAAAATAAAATGGATAAAAAGTTTGTATTCGTTTCTAATTCTTTAGGACTATTAAAAAAACAAAAAACTTTACTTCTAAAAGCGATAGATTCAACAAGTGTAAATAAATTAGATTTGAGTAGATCTGCGAAAAGTATTGAGATTGAAATGGGTGTTTTGAATAAAAAATATCGAAAAAAACTATCAGTACGAGGGCTAGGTTATCGAATGCGTGTAATAGAAAATACAGAAAAGTTGGATTATAATGTATTAGAACTAAAAGTTGGATATAGTCATTTAAAGTTATTGCGTTTTTCTTCAGACATTAAAATCAAAATAGTAAAGAAGACAAGAATCATAATAGAATCTTTAAATAAAGTAAAGCTTGGTAATTTTGCTAAAGAAGTATGATCTGCACGAAAACCTGATGTATATAAAGGAAAAGGTTTCTGGTTTAAGTACGAAAAAATGAAGTTAAAAGACATAAAAAAAAAATAAAATGATTAGAACTTTTACAAGGTTTGAAAACGCGTTAAAATACGATTACTCTGGATTTTCATTTGATGAGGTTCTTTGTAAATCTCGTGCTTCGCTTGTTAAAGGAACCACGTTCGCTGAGCAATTAAATTCTCGTACTAAAATAAACTTAATAAAGAATTTTAAAGCTAAGTCAATCAATAATTTAAACAAGAATGATTTATTAGTTAAACAATTGATTGATTCCGATTTTATCTATTCAAGAAAATCAGTAGATAAAAGAGTACCTGATATTGTTGAGAGTACTTTAACTATAAAAGAAAATAATTTAGTTTGTACTTTAGATATTTTTAAATTAAACAAAAGTATAAAACAATTCATAAAAATCTTAGAGAAACTAGATACATTAAAATCAGAACAAAAAATTCAATTGTATGTTTTATGTAAAGATAAATATTATCTTCATTTAGTAAATAGAATGTCTAAAAGGTATTTTTTGAGAGATATAATAAGACCTTGTACAATACTTCCTGATTTAAGCGGTAAATTAAATAAAGATATAACAAAATATTTATTTATTTTAGGTGAATATGAATTTAGCAGAAACTTTCTTTATAAATTAGTGTACTACAGAATAAGTTTAATTAGTAAGTTTAATCTTAAATATGAAAGAAGAACATTTGGTTTTTATAAAATTCAAAATAATTTGGATGATTACAAAAAACTTATGTTTTTATTTATTTTGATAGAAAAAGTACTAGGAAAAAAGAATCCTGTTAAGAATAGACCGATTGTAAAGAAAATAATGTTACCTGTTATGAAAAATGTTAACTTACAACAAGGTAATAAAATTCATAGCAAGGTTGAAAATTCACGCCAGTTGATTAAAACTTCTAAAATAAAGGCGAGTGAACCCTTAAAAAACAATGTGAATAAAAAAATTGTTGCTAAAAGAAGCTCAGCAGCAAATAATCTTGGATCCGTGGTTCCTAAATTTAAAAAGGGTCCTGTTCTTGCAAATATAGTAAAAGAGTCTCTAGGTGTTAAAAAAGGACAAAAAGAAGCTGCACTTTCGTCAACACCTATTACTAAAAACTTGGTTTTTTCAAACAATAAGCGGCAAAAACAAAAAAATGGTTCGCCAATCATTTATAAAAGTAAAAGACAGCAATGGTGAGACGCTAAGAAAAATGGAGTGAACTTGCGAAAAGTTTCAAGTGAACGAAATCAACGCAAGAATGGAGTGAAACGAACGGATTCTTTAAACAATGGAGACTCGTCAACTATTTATATGTCGAGTAAGCACTCGCCAACAGATTCTAGAAATAGTTTATTAACTAATTCTACAACTTTGCCGATTAAGCTTAAAGCTAATTCTATAAAAAAAGTAGATTTGGTAAAAGAAGTTTCTTCAACGAAACCTAATGTTACGGTTCCCGTAATTTCTATAAACAAGTCCAAAGCTCATTTTATAAAAAATGCAAATCCGATAAAAGAGGTTTATCCGCGAAAACCTTATATGAATAGTTCGGACTCTAATCGTAAAAAGGGTAAATATCCGCAACCATCTAAAAAATAAGATATGAGGTTTTTAAATAAGTATAAATTGTGCTCAAAATTTGAAATATCAACGATTAGATTACCAAAAAGGTTGTTAAATTTTAAGCGACCAAAATGGATGCGAATAAAAAAGAAATTATCTTTGCTTAAACAAAAAGTAGAAAATACTATACTTGCAAAGTTAAATTCATCTAGTAAAAAGATATCGAACAAATTTGTAAAAAGAAAGTACAGATCTTTTAAAGAGCGTAAAAAAGTAGTATCTTTTTTATATTCAGATTTTACAAGGAAAGGTCTTCCTACTTATTATAAAGCAATGCCATCAATAGGTCGATTTTATAAGACTAAATTACAGACAAAAAGATATGTTCAAAGTTTATTCGACAACTCGTTAGAGTTTACTAACAAAACTTACTCGGGTGAGAAAATTCAGTATATGACAAAGACTTTTGGTACACCGTTTTTTAGAATAGATATTTTATTGTGGTATTTAAACTATTTCTCAACAACTTATGAGGCTATCAATCAAATTCATAATAATATAGTATTAGTAAATGAAAAAAGTGTCAGCCCTAACTTTTATGTCGCGAAGGGAGATATTATTTCGTTCTCAGAAAAAGGTTTATTGAAAATAAAAGATTGTATATTAAAGAATAAAAATCAATATCAGGTTAATTCTTTTTACTTTATGTTTCTGGAAATAGACTATTACTCTAACACAATAGTTATAACAAAAGATGTCGGTGAACTAAGTGCACAAGATCTTACCTTGTTAACTGAGAAGTCAATTCAATATCAGAATTTAATAAGGCAATAAAGATAAAAGTTTTTGATTACGGTATTTCAACAAAAGAGTTTGCATAAAAAATTCCAACTAGCGAATATAAATTAATGGTAGATTTTCTGCCTTCCAAGCAGACGGTATGAGTTCGACTCTCATTATTCGCATAAAACTTTTAAAACGGAATGTAGCGTAGTTTGGTAGCGTGTCTGCTTTGGGAGCAGAAGGTCATGTGTTCAAATCACATTATTCCGAAAAGTCAAAATAGTTATAAGAACAGATATTATGAATTTATTGCACTCTTTGCTTTGTTTTTTTTTATGTTATTGCGGATATTTAGTTTGTACTTCTTTAAATCCAGTAGAATCAGTATTATTTTTAATTTTATGTTTTTGTAACGCGGCTGCGTCTTTATTTTTGTTTCATGCAGAATTTTTAGGTCTAATTTTTATTATCATTTACGTAGGAGCTATTGCAGTTCTGTTTCTTTTCGTTATAATGATGTTAAATCTGAAAAGTCAAAGAGAAGATAACAATTGATTACAGATGTTGTTTGTTGTTTTTGTTGGATTTTTTGCAGCTTTAAGTACAATTTTAATTGGGAATATTTTCAAAACCAATTTCTTTTCTGAATCCATTTCACAAATTGATTTTAATTTATTGACTGACGATTTAAATAATATTGATATTTTTGGTCAAGTATTATTTAATTATTATATGAGTTGCTTTTTATTAGCAGGTTTTATACTATTGATTGCATTAGTTGGATCGATTGTATTAACATTACGGTTTAATAACACCGATGAAGGTCAAATCGTAAATAAACAATTATCGCGAACAGATAATTGTTTATCTTTCTTTAAATAAACTTATGATATTTAAAAAATCAAAGCTGGTCGTGAAACCAGAACACATCCTTCATTTTAAGGAGAAATTTATTACAAGAGCCGAAAACTACAAAAATTCGGTTTTCTTAAATCCTCAATTGGCCCCTTGAAATAGAAAGGATCATGCCACCGCTCATTCACTGTTATTTCGCTTTTTACTTAATCAAAAGAACATTCGTTACGAGATTGCACTATCTGAAATTTCTCCTTCGGAAGAATGATCTCGTAGGTCAGAATTGATCCCTGCGAATGCTTCAGTTTTCAGTAGGGAAAAAAGTATCTACCGTTCGAACAAAGAGTCTAAATTTCTGACTATTTGTAAAGATTGAGCAGAAGAACAGAATTTATGCGTGGTTGAAATCGCCGCTTGTATTATCTGTCATCATTTGTACGTCTCTAAGAAATTAGGACAAGATAACCACAATACCATTGATGCTATGGGGGATATTTTGGTTCTGGTGTTTTTAACATTAATTTTTGATAAGCAGTATAATGACAAGTGATTTAAATTTGATAACTGAGCAACTCACTGTCGCAAATCCATAGGTTACGCAGATAAGGACGAAATGCTTTTAGATCTACAGGAGTTTGTTTATTTTTTTATGAAAACTTTTGAAACGTTAGGATTTCTCAAAAGAATTGAGGTAGACTGAAGTTCTTGGGATAAAGTGGAACCAGGCTACAATATTGATTTGCAAGAAATAAGTCTGTTTCCTAGTAAACATAGTGTCAACTCTGATTGACATAATTTTGACAATATCGTCTTGGTAAGACTTATCAACGATCCAATGTTATATTCTTTTCAGGAGGTAGACTTTGACTCTTTGAATGATGAGATATTTCAATTAGAATTTGACAAATACGCGTCTTTTTGCAAATTTCAAACTGATTGGCTAGAATACAAGGATTTTATTCATTATCTTAATGATCAACAAGAAAATGGAATCAATAAAGATACCCATCAGATGCTACGGGATATTAATACTTATCTCAATTCTGAGTATCTTTTAGAACAATATCTTGATTACAGTATTCTTAACATGATATATAAGACCTGTAATGACGGCCGCGCATATTTAATCGATGGGATCGAGTATGACAATTATCTTTCAAACTTAGTACTAACGAAAGGCAACTAGTTCAATGGTAGAGCATCTCGCTTACAACGAGAAAGTTAGTGGTTCGAATCCGCTGTTGCTTACTTGATGCTTAATTGGGTCACGTAAGCAATAGAAAAATAGTTTAATGGTAAAACCTCGGTTTTCAAAACCGAATTTAGGGGTTCAATTCCCTTTTTTTCTGTATTTACTACAGAAAAATAAAAACCATATTAATTGATATAGATAAAGATCTTCTTTCTTATTTTTGTTTATGTTATTACAAGCAGCACAAAAAATCGGAGCAGGATTATCGACCTCTGGACTAGCAGGAGCTGGTATCGGAATTGGATTTATTTTTGGATCATTAATTTTAGGAACTTCTAGAAACCCTACTTTAAAAGACGACATGTTTCGTTTTGCTATCTTAGGGTTTGCGTTAACTGAAGCAATTGCACTATTTGCTTTAATGATTGCGTTTTTAATTTTGTTCGTATAAAATAAGTTAATACAATTGTTGTGCATGAATTGAGATTCTTTTGAATAAAGCATATATATTTTCTATTTCTATTATTTCTAAATTGGCATCAAGATCATCAGTAGTATTTTTTAATGCAGCTGATGTAGAATTGTACTCGAAACAACAATTTTGGTATAATTCTTCGTCTTGGAAAAAAAAACTACTCAGTTTGATAAAATTACGTAATTTTTTACCTAAATCGGAATTTTTGTAATAACTAACTAATTCTTCATCGTTATTAAACAAAACCACGTTTATAGAATATGAGAAGTTTGGATTATCTTTGAGGTTTTGGTTTTTGCTTAGACTGGATTGTAGTATCTTTCTTACCTTGCCTTCTATCTCAATCTTTTTTGTAGAGGGAGTAGCTGTTGTGGATGTTGTAGATTTGTTTTTTTTTGTGTTGATCTGAGCTTCTAACAGGAAGTGCGTTTGCGCTTTCATTATTTGATTTGTTAGGGAAATATCGATTTGCTTTTTTATCTGATTTGGCGTTATTTTCATTTTTTAAATATCCTAATTCTTTTGCCGGCAGTTTATTTACGTGCGCCGGTTTTGCTATTGTTTTTTGTTTTGACAGTTCCGGTAATACTTTTGTTAACTTTCTTCGTTTAAGTTTTTTGTTAGTACTAATAAAAACGCTTTTAATAGAAATAGGGTTTCTTCTTCTACCTTTAGTCCCAATAGCTCTGTTTCTTTTTCATTTTTTCATTGAAACCTGAGAGTAATTGTGTTTAAATCAAAGAGGAGCTATTTCTACTGTTTTTGCTAACACAGCGGGTAGTACTCTAAACGGAATGACAGATTTCAGTCTTTTCAATTGTTGTCAGTTTTCAGCACCTAGTTCAGTTTTTTCTTGAAAATGCGAGAGAATTCTTTTTTTTGCAAGTATAAAGCTGCTTTTGGGTACAAACTTTTTCATTCCACAACCGTAGGCCTTTCCACCAGCTCATAGACGAGATCCTGTCACTATTACAGGAAACTTTTTCGAAAAGCGTTTTACTTTTCTCAATTTGTTTTCTTTAGAATTTATTTGCTTTTTTATTGGCAAAATTTTATCTTTGAACAGTTTCTTTTTCAATTTAACCGACAAAAACTCTATAGCTTTTTTAAGCTTCATTTCTTCTGCTTTGTCTAAACTCTTATTTGAAATAGGATTAACAAATCAAGATTTTATCCTTTTTTTTTCTCTACTTCTGATTGATTTAGTTAGCATTGAACGCGCTCTTTTCATTAGTCCTTGTCTTAATTTAGGTGAAAATCTACGTAGTCGATGTTCAAGAGATAAATCTAGTCTATTTTGTTTTAAACGATGTAAACGAGAGATTTTAGTACGAGGAACAGATATTACCTTTTTTCTTCGTCTCATGTTTTGTAGCTTTTGTAAAAGGTCAGGCGCCGCGTTTTTAAAACGTATTTTCGCAGTTGCTAAAAGAAAGTTTCCTGTATAAAAGTCGTCTCGTCTGTGTTGTAATCTTGTCTTAAAAAGCTTCAGAGAACTCCCACGAACAAATTTTTTCCTTCTTACAAAGATGTTTGAAATAATAGAATTGTTATCTACCAATCTAATCTTATTTTCTTTCTCCTTTCTGACTAAACCTTTATTATATATTTTTGTACTTACTGTCTTCATTTCTGGTAATTCCAGATTGTTTAAATGGGTGTAAAATGTTTTTTGTGACATAATAGTTTTTATTTGTAAATTACTATCCTAGTTTTAATTGGTATTTTATATTGTGCTAGCTTTAAAGCATTTATTCCAACCTCTAATGCAAATGTTTCTATTTCAAATAAGATAGTTCCAGTTCTTACTTTAAAAACTCAACGATTAACTGCTCCTTTCCCTTTACCCATTCTAACCTCTAGCGGTTTTTTACTTATTTGAGTATTGGGAAAAATATTAACTTTAAGTTTTCCTTTCTTTTTTATCATTTTATTGATAGTTTGCCTTATAGCGTTTATTTGTTTAGAATTAAGATGACCGCAATCCATTGCTTTTAGTCCTAATCTACCAAAGGAAAGTCTGTATAAAGAACAAACTTTTGTTATAGTGTTTAGCCTTTTACCTTTTTGTCTTTTCTTAAATTTTGTTTTTTTAGGGGTAAATAACATATATTTTTCTTAATTTCTTCTTTCTTGATTTGTTCATACGTTACTCAAAGTTGAAATCCAAAACATCCGTACATTGTATTAACGTGCACTTTTGCGAATTCCATACTATTTGAGAGATTTTGGGCTCCTATTCTCCCTTGATTGATAGTAAGCGAACTAGCTCTTAGTTTTCCTCTTAACTTTCCATTAATTAATAGCCTAACACCAATAATTTTAGTTGTTTTAATCTGTTCTTTTTGTTCAAGCAGAACTTCTTGAATCAATGATTTTAAAAGTCTAAAATAACTGTTGTGTAGCCTTTTAGGTAGAATTTTAAAAATGGTTCCAAGAGTAGATAAAAGTGTTGACGCTGTAATTTTTTTCTGTTGAATTAAACAAGTTAGTTTTATAAAATCTACGTATAGATTAAATCTTCTAGAGAAAAGTTTATTTTTATATTCTCTAAACTTTAAATATAACTGTTTTAACTTATTACGTTCTTGTTTAAGTTCTTTGTTTATTATAAAAGTTTTTAATACAACTTTTTCGCTCTGAACAAGATTCTTGAATAAAAACGCTAGTCTTTTTTCGACTAAAACACTTCTTTTTAGTTTCATATAATTTAGATAAACATTATTCTTTTTTAACTTTTTAATATTAAATCAGCGTAGTTTTCTAGATGAAACTTTTGTTTTTTCTGTATTATATAAAAAAGAGTCCTTCTTGTTTTGCAAACGAAACAGAGAAAGCTTACTATTAGCAGTCTTTTTTCTATATTTTGCTAGTTTTTGCGTTTTATAGAATAAATTCAGTGTTAAGTATGAAGTATTTGCAACGCAATTAAAGTCACTTTTTGTTATTGTAATTCCTTTTTTATCTAAACTTCTTTTGAATATTTTTATAAACTCTAAGGCGTTTGTAAATTCTTTAGGATTTAAAGATACAAAATTAAGACTTTCATTATTCTTTCTTAAAGTTAAAGTATTTGCTTTTTGTCCCATCTATTTTTTCTTTTTTGCTTGTTCTTTTTTTTTTACTTTTTTATCTATTTTTCTGGTAAATCTTCTTGTATACGCAAAATCACCGAATTTAAAACCTACTTTTTCACGAGTAATATAAGATTTAATAAAATCTTTACCATTATGAATAAAAACAGCCTGTCCTATCAAAGATTCGGGAACTGTGCTATCTCTAGATCAAACAATCTTTTTTCTCGTTTTTTTAAATTCAGCAGATAAAAGATTGGGGTCAATATAATTTGGTTTTCATGCAAAATTGGTCATAATTATTTATTCTTTTTTTTTCTTAAATAAAATCCGCATTTAGTTGGCAGTCCTCAAGGTGTTACGGAAGGAATTCCTCCGTTTGAACGTCCTCCATGGGGGTGATCTACGGGATTCATTGCAATACCTCGAACGGTTGGGCGTTTTCCTAGCAATCTATTAGTTCCCGCTTTTCCTATGTATCTTTGATTGTCAACTAAGTTTGACATAACGCCGATTGTTGCATAGTTATGAACAGAAACTTCTATAATTTTCTTTGATGGAAGTTTAACTTTTGCTTTGGTTAACCCACGTTGAACTATTTGTCCGAACGTTCCAGCAGATCGAATATATTGAGTCTTTAAGCTATCATTTATGGTTAAACTATGAATAACTGACCCAGCGGGAATGTTCTTTATTTTGGTTCTATAGCCAAGTTTTAATTCATTAATATCTGGAGAGTTTTTAATTAAACTTCCAGGAAAAGTCGAATTTGTTGCTGCATCAAAAAAGAACTTCTTTGTGTTTAATTCAAAATTAAAGGTTACGAATCCATTTCGATACGGATCATAACAGGTTGAGATAACCACTGCGTTTGTTTTGCTGTTTGAAAAGTTTACATTTTTGTATAAACCTTTTACTCCACCTCCCTTTTGTCAGCTGGTTATATGACCATCCGTAGAACTTCTTCCATTTCTTTTTTGTTTCTTTTTAAAGATTGAGCGAACGAGTCTGCTATTTTTTGCTAAAAGATTCTTTTGAAGTCTAATAACGTGTCGAGATCCGTTTGTTATTGGGTTTAATTTTTTTAATTTCATAGGTTTTTATTTTACCTTCTTCGTCTAATGGTTAGGACATTGTCTTTTCACGACAGAAACATGAGTTCGATTCTCTTAGGGGGTGTATTAATATATTATTCTAGCTAAAATTAGCTTTTTAAAACTAAAATATTGTTTTACAAAATTTAGTTATAGAGGTAGAATTAAAATCTACCGCTACAAACACAAAAATTAAGTTATGGACGTTGTCTTTTTAAAGTCATTTTTTCCCGAATTTTTTCTTTCGGTGTCTATTTTATCTCAACTTGTATGAAATATTCGATTAGTTACAAAATTAGAGTACAATTATCCTATTATCGAAAAGGAGGTTTTTTATCAAACAATAATTGTACTTGTAGGATTATTGTTCATAATCTCTCAATTAAGAATCGAAGGTTATATCTCTAATTTTTTATTTATTAATGACGAAAGTACTAGAACTTTAAAAATTGCGCTCGTAACTATTTGTATCTTTATTCTAGGAATAGTACAAGAAACATTTTCTTTAGAGAAGCTAAACTTTTTTGAGTTTTTCACTATTTTTTTAATAGCATTGTTGTCATTATTATTACTAATTAGTTCATCAGACCTTATTTCCTTTTATCTAATTATTGAATTACAATCGTTATGTTTTTACGTATTGGCGAGTTTTAAAAGAGATTCTTCATTTTCGACCGAAGCTGGATTGAAATATTTTATTTCAGGTGCTTTTATTTCAGGTCTTTTCTTATTTGGATGTTCTATTTTATACGGATGTTTAGGTACTTTGAATTTAAATGCATTAAATCTAATTTTTAGCTTTTCTTTTGCTAATTTTGATTACGAACTTAAAGCAGCCGTTCTATTAGCAGCAATGTTTATTACTATTACACTACTGTTTAAGATAGCTTGCGCACCTTTTCACTTTTGATCACCAGATGTGTACGAAGGTTCGCCTTTAAGTTCTACCGTTTTATTTTCAATAATACCAAAGATTTCCCTTATACACTTCTCCATTAAGTGAATTTCTTTGATTAGTTTGTTAAGTTCTGTCAATATTTTCTTATTATATTGTGGCGTACTTTCTACCATTATAGGTACATTTTACGCATTAAGTCAAAACAGATTAAAAAAGCTTATTATTTACAGTTCTATTGCTCAAATTGGTTTTCTAGTGGTAGGGTTGTCATTAAATACACTAAATGGTTACATTTCTGTGTTATTCTTTTTGTGTATTTATATTGCAACATCAATTTTAATTTGAAGTCATTTTTCACTATTTTATCTTTTTCAATATAATACAAATTGTTTCTTTGGTAAAGAATCTAGTACGCTTTTTTTATCGAGTTTAACTAACTTATTTAGTGCAAATAAACTATGAGCACTTTCTTTTGTTATTATTTTCTTTTCTGTCGGAGGTATTCCACCTCTTACAGGGTTTCTTTCCAAAATCTTTATTTTGTCAGAAGTTGTTAATAATTTACACTATTTTAGTGCTCTTTGTTTGATTGTAGTTAGTTCTATTTCAGTTTTCTATTACATTCGAATTGTTAAAGTAATGTTTTTTGAACCTACTAAGCTAGAAAATTATTATGAACAGTTTCAAACAGTATTTTATTACCCATCTTTAGATAGTATTTATCTAATTATATCATTACTGCTTACTTTCTTACTAATTACTTTTTTTATTCCAACAAATTTTTTACTTTGTTGTCAATATATCATTTTAAGTATATCAAATCTTTAATTTCATGTACTGGCAATTTTTGGGCTCATTTTTGTTTGGTTAAAAAGACAATTGTAAAAAGAATCATTATTTTTGCTTTTTATTTTTAAAACCAAAGTATATCAAATGAACCAGATAATTAAACCGCAAATTGTTAAGGAAGTTTATCCTTTCTTATGCATCTTTCCTACTACACTACTAAATAGTGAAAAAATAGTAGTTATAGGTCACAATTATCTCTTACTTTCTCTAAACTGTCTTAAATACCATATACATAACCAATACAAATTACTTAGTTGCATATCGGGAGTAGATTTAATTGAGTGTTCGTATCGTTTTTGCGTAGTTTACGATCTGCTGAGTTTGACTCATAATTCTCGATTACGAGCAAAAGTATTCGTTAATGAGATTACTTCAGTAGATTCTCTTGTTGATCTTTATATTAATAGCGATTGATGAGAGAGAGAAATCTGAGATTTGTATGGTATTTATTTTAACAATCATCCAGATCTAAGAAGAATACTGACTGATTATGGTTTTGAAGGATATCCAATGAGAAAGGATTTTCCTTTATCTGGACACGTTGAACTAAAATACGATCACAATAAAAAGAGAATTGTAGTTGAGCCGCTGCAACTTTCACAAGAATTCCGTTCGTTTACATTTGAAATCCTTTGATAAAACAATAAAAATTACTCATGCTATTAAAAAAAAAAGAGCTTAATAAAGAACTAAAAAACTTTACAATTAATTTTGGACCTCAGCACCCGGCGGCACACGGAGTGTTAAGGCTTATTTTAGAGCTAGATGGAGAAATCGTAAAACGAGCAGATCCTCATATTGGTTTACTTCATAGAGGCACAGAAAAACTAATAGAACATAAAAATTATTTACAAGCATTGCCCTATTTTGACCGTTTAGATTACGTATCTATGATGGTACAAGAACATACCTACTCACTTGCTGTTGAGAAAATAGGCAAAATTAGTGTTCCTCGACGTGCTCAAGTTATTCGAGTTATATTTGCAGAGATTACAAGAATCCTAAATCATTTATTAGCAGTTGGTTGTCACGCTATGGATGTTGGTGCAATGACTCCATTTTTATGAGCATTTGAGGAACGCGAAAAACTTATGGAATTTTATGAGCGAGTGTCTGGAGCTAGAATGCACTCGTCTTATATTCGCCCTGGAGGAGTTGCAACTGATATTTCTCTGGGGTTTTTAGATGATCTACACTTATTTATCGATCAGTTCAATTTAAGAGTAGACGAAATTGAAGAAATGCTTACAGGTAACCGAATTTGAAAGGAACGTCTAGTTGACATCGGAGTAGTAAGCCTAGAAAGTGCAATTAATTGAGGTTTTAGCGGAGTAATGTTAAGAGGATCCGGTATTCCTTGAGACTTAAGAAAAAGTCAACCATACGAAATTTATTCAGAGATAGACTTTTCAATTCCAGTTGGTAATAGTGGAGATTGTTTTGATCGCTATTTAGTTCGTGTAGAAGAAATGCGTCAGTCATTAGTAATTCTTCAACAAGCGATAGATTTACTAGAATTTGGTCCAATTAAAACTGACGATTATAAAGCAGGGCCTTCTTTACGTTCTGAAATGAAAAATAATATGGAAAATGTTATACATCATTTTAAGTTTTTTAGTGAAGGAGTTGTTTTACCTTTTGGAGAAACTTATACCGCAACAGAAGCACCTAAAGGAGAATTCGGTGTGTATTTGATTTCTGATAATAAAGAAAAGCCTTATCGATGTAAAATAAAAGCCCCTGGTTTTGGTCATTTACAAGCTTTAAATGATATGTCGAAAGGGCATATGATTGCCGACGTTGTTACTATCATAGGAACCCAGGATATTGTTTTTGGAGAAATCGATAGATAAATTTCATAACACGTTAAAATAGTGCATTTATGTTATTCCTTAGTATATTTACAACACTTGTTAGTGCCATAGCAGGATTAGCGTTAACAAACATTAGAGACCCTTTTTTTATTAAAGTCATCTCAACATTTCTTTCCGGTCTTGCTTTACTTCTTTCGTGTATACTATTTATCCGTTTTGACCCCGATTCGTTCTATTTTCAATTTCATACTACTTATTCTATTGGGTCTGAATCCTTAAACATGTTATATTCATTTGGAATAGATAATATGTCTGTACTTTTTTTTCTTCTAAGTAGTCTACTAGTTTTTTCTTGTACACTATTTATATGAAACGAAAAAAACTTCAAAGAATACGCGATAAACTTATTTTTAATCCAACTTTTCCTACTTATTATATTTTCAGTACTGGATTTGTTCTTATTCTATATCTTCTTTGAAGCTATATTAGTGCCAATGTATTTGCTGATTGGTCTTTGAGGTTCTAGAGAAAGAAAAATTAGAGCCGTATATTTATTCTTCTTTTATACTTTGTGCGGTTCTATACTCATGTTGCTTGGTATTCTGTACGTATATTTTATCGCTGGTACTTTGAATATAGAGTATCTGTTCTGTTTTCCATTTGGTGAGGTTGAGCAAACTGCCTTGTGGTTATTTTTTTTCGTTTCTTTTGCCTCAAAAATCCCAATGTTTCCTTTTCACATTTGACTTCCAGAAGCGCACGTTGAAGCACCAACAGTTGGATCTGTTTTGCTTGCCGGAATCCTTTTAAAATTAGGAGTTTATGGTTTTATTAGATTCAGTATCACTTTATTTCCTGATGCCTCAATAAATTATTCTCCGTTAATCTACCTTTTATCTACAATTGGGGTATTATACGCTTCACTAAGCGCAATTCGTCAAAGTGATTTAAAAAGAATAATTGCGTATTCATCTATTGCTCACATGAATTTAGTTACTATCGGTATTTTCAGCTTTGATATATTAGGATTAGAAGGTGCAGTTCTTCAAAGTATTAGTCACGGTTTTGTTTCTGGAGGTATGTTCTTGCTTATTGGAATCTTATATGATAGATATCATTCTAGATTTTTATATTATTATGGTGGACTTGTTCATATGATGCCTATTTACGCGATCCTTTTTTTAATCTTTACTTTAGCTAACATTGCACTTCCAGGAACTAGTAGCTTCGTTGGTGAGTTTTTGTTGCTTGCAGGTATTTATAAAACAAGTATAATTACATGTGTTATTGCTGCATTAGGGGTCATTCTATGCGGAACTTATTCTCTTTGATTATATAATCGTGTAATTTTTGGAAACTTAAGAATCGATTATACACTTCAATTCGCAGATATTATACACAGAGAAGTATTAGTATTAGCTCCTTTATTTTTACTTATTTTCATTATGGGACTTTATCCATCTTCGTTCTCTTATTACATAAACGTTGCATGTTTAAATCTTACACTTCTAGTTAGCTAAATAAAAATACAATCATGAAATCTAATTCAAATTATTTAACTTGTTGTGATTTAACCAGCAAATTTAACTTAAGAACTATAGAAAAAATTCCTGTAGCAAATAAAATTGTTCTCGAATTTCCATTAAAATCATTTTTACCTTTCTATAATGAATACTATAACGCCACAATCATGGACGACAATTGTCAATTAAAAGGTATTTTTTTTTGATATACTTTGTTAAATTCTTTTCCGATTATTCAATTTCAAGAGGTTAAAATGACAAAATACAATCGTAATAAAGTAGAAGGTGATTTTTTATTACGAATGAGTTTAACGGATAAAGAACAAATAAATAATTTCTTAATTAGACTTTTTTCTGAAACTGCTTCGTTTTCTCAAAGATCTCAAAACAAAACGTTAGAACGATCATTTGTTGCTAAGGAGTCATGTGCTAGTTATAATTTCGTAATACCAGGTCATTACTTTTTTGATGCAAATGAATTGTTTCTTTCTAAAATTAAAAATACCGATTTAAAACAAGTAAACGTATTTGCATCGGTTATTTTTGATAACATACCCTCGAAAACAAACATAAAAAATCTTATCAGGCATTTGTGCCTTATCTCTTAATATTTATTTTTATACTTTTTTTGTACTGATACATAAAATTCAGTATATAAGAATAAATTAGAACTTACTTTAAAACAATTTATGAAACCACTAAAATTAAAGCGTTATGGAACTGATCAAGTAGCTGAGAAAAGTTTTAGACAAAAAAATCGTTTAAACTTAAGATTGAAAGAATTAAATATAACTGAAAGAATTTTTGATATGTTTAAGGATAATAACCGACGGTTGTTAACCGAAAGAAAACTTTTTGAATTTAAAAATTCAAACATAGATTTTTTAAAATCCGTAAAATGTTACAGAGGAATGAGGCACAAAGCTAGACTTCCTGTTCGTGGACAGCGAACTCATACTAACGCTTCTAAAAAGATTTTTAAGCGTCGACGGTACGAATAGAGTGTGATGACTCTTGGTAAAACATCAAGAACAAAAAAAATTTTAATTATGCTGTTAAAAAAAAAAGATCGCAATAAAGTGTCAAATAATTTCCTATCTCAAACCTATTTTATTCAAAAAAACAGTTATAGATCTGTTTCTTCACCAAATAGTAATACAGCTAATACTTATATTACAGAAGCTGGCAATTACAATCGAGGCATGGAACTTCTGAATGCATTAGAATGTATCGTTAGATTAGAGAGCAAATATCTCTCTTATAAGGATACCCAGTCTACTGAATTGCCTATTTCTAATATAATTAATGAGGCAATCTGTACATTGGATCAAGAAAGTCTTAGTTCTAATACTATTCTAAGGCATGTCTTAGAGAATTCTAAAGTGTTAGGTTTAACAGTTCCTCGCGTTGATTTTTTAATCGACATGCTTAGGACCGTAGTAAAGTTAGAACTACAGTATATTACTACCTTAAAGGGGACTGAATCTTCGCAAGTAATAAGCGATTTAGAGTCACTTATTACAGGAACTTATACGCGATTAAAATCCGTAATTGGGTCAAGTAAGATTCGCGATGAATTCATGTTTTCTTTAAGTTTATTATATCCTTCTGATAAAGCAAGGTCACTTGTTGATTATTTTAGAACTGAAGAGTCGTTTAGCGTTGAGAGTAACGTTGATTTTAACAGGATTAAACGAGAAAAGGACTCGATAAAATCTAACATCAAGAATTTTATCGATGCCCCTGAAATTCTTGTAACTTCTGAAAATACAAAACTTGAATTTTTAGATCTTTATAAAGCCTCTTCTATTTATTTTGATTCTATCAAGAAAGTGAACGAAGAGATCAAAGATTTGAAAAACAAGTTGAGAAAAAACAAAGTTACTACTCTCTCGATTCAAAAATCTTATGCTCGTTCTCTTAGAATGTTACTTTCTGAGAATCCGAAACAAACTAAGCCTAAAAAAATTAGGATTAGAAAAAGCAAACAGATAGAAGAAGTCGTAGAGGAGGATTTCGACTTTGACGATCTAGAAGAAACTAACGACAGTGACAGTGAATAAATTACCGCCTAAAAAAGAAACTTTTATTCCTGTAGGTAAAAAAAGTCCTAATTTTTCGCAAAAGCCTTACAAACCTCATTGAAAAAAGGAGTTTCTTAACAAAAAAGATAAAAAAGCTTTTTTTGCCAACCTTGCTAAACGCAAGATGCGTAGTCTGATTCGTAGTAAACGTTATTTTAGAAAAGAGTTGGGTCTTTATAATCAGAAACTTTCTAAAAGTAAAAGAGGAATAAGAAAAGTAGCTAAGTTTTCCTATCAAGTAAATATAAGAATTGGTCCCCATAATATATTTGTTAATGCATCGGGATTACGAGGAAAGAAAAGGACATATATTTCAGAAACAGCAGGAACGTACAAAGTTGGAGTTTCTAAAAAAAAATTGAAACACGTGTATTCTCTTGTTTTAAACCAATTCTATTATAACTTGAAAAAAATAGTCAAAAAAAGAGGTGTTATTTTTGAAGTTATTAGTCCTATTAAAATAAGAAAGAAAGTTGTTAAAACAATATTACATTCTTTTAAACAGAATTGATGTATTGTAAATGCAATTTCAAAAAAATGTTTTAATGGTTGCCGGCCCCCAAAAAAAATCCGAAAAAAAAGACAACCGCGACTAAGGTTATATAAGTAACGTCTTTGTTATCGGTGTTCTTTAGTAGCTCAGTGGTAGAGCAAGTGACTGTTAATCATTTGGCCGTAGGTTCAATTCCTACCTAAGGATGTATTTTTATAATATTGTCCTTATTTAATGTGTCAAACTAAAAACTCTAACAAGTATATTTTAGCTACATTTAGCAAACTTAGCATAAGAGAAAAAATAAATATTTATTTAACATTTTTATTTTTAAAAATCACGTGTTTAATTGGGTTCATGTAAAAATATTAAAAATTATGAAAAAAAGCAAAGGGGGTACCCTTTACGATTTTTAAACCCATATGCCATATGGGTTTTCTTAATTAACAAATCCATATGGCATATGGGGTTTTTTGAATTATTTACAAATTTATCAAAAAAATCGAAAAAAAGTAAGAATAAAAAATCCTTTGTAAAACCGTAGTTTTAAAAGTGAATATAAATAAATTTATTTACGAGTAATTCTTAAAATTTAGTATAAGAGAAAACATTCATTTCTATTTTTTATCCTACTTTTTATGTTTAAGTAAAGTGTAGCTAAAGTAACGTATGCTTACAAATCAACTTGCAAACACATATCAATATTTAATACATATTTAAATTTACAAATACATTCAATTATGGTAACTTCTAATCAATTAACTAAAAACATACGAACCAAAAAAAGAAAAAAGAATAAAACACCTGCGTTATTCTATAACCCTCAAGTAAAAGGAGTTTGTAGTAAGATTTTCACCCGTACTCCTAAAAAACCTAATTCTGCTATAAGAAAAGTTGCTAAAATAAAACTTTCTACTAAAAAAGTTGTAGAAGCTTATATTCCTGGTGAAGGGCACAATTTGCGACAATATTCTGTGGTTTTAATAAGAGGAGGTAGAGTACCTGATTTACCAGGAGTTAAATATAAATGTATTCGTGGAAAATTAGATTTCCAAGGTGTTAAAAATAGAAAGACCGCTCGATCTAGATACGGAGTTAAGAAAAAATAAGTATTATTAAAATATGTGTATTATTTACCCATTACACTTTTAGCGAAATAGAGCAGTCTGGTAGCTCGATAGGCTCATAATCTATCTGTCGTTGGTTCAAATCCAACTTTCGTTACGTAAAGATTTAATAATACAATAAAATCTTCTTTTTTGCAAATCAAAACGACTAACAAATAAAACATGTTTTTTATTTTTAATACGCTAATTAAAATTTTAATTGTCATTATCCCTTTATTAATTGCTGTCGCATATTTCACTTTAGCAGAAAGAAAAATACTAGGAGCTATTCAACGAAGAAGAGGACCTAATGTTGTAGGAGTATACGGTCTTTTGCAACCATTATCCGATGGTTTTAAGCTTTTTGTAAAAGAAACTGTTTTTCCTAGTAGCGCTAACACATCCATTTTTATTATATCTCCCGTTCTTACTTTTATTATCAGTCTAATGGGGTGAGCCGTAATACCGTATGATAAATATGCTATTCTAGCGGAAATGAATATAGGAGTACTTTATTTATTTGCAATGTCTTCTTTAGGAGTTTATGGAATTATTATGTCTGGATGATCTAGTAATTCAAAATATGCTTTTTTAGGAGCCTTACGTTCTACTGCCCAAATGGTATCGTATGAAGTCTCTATCGGTTTTATAATGATTACTATCGTGATTTGTTGTGGATCATTTAATTTGCAACATATTGTAGAACACCAAAAAAATATTTGATTTGTTATTCCATTTTTTCCTTTATTTCTAATGTTTTTTACCTCTGCATTAGCGGAAACAAATCGTCACCCCTTTGATTTGCCAGAAGCTGAAGCCGAATTAGTTTCTGGGTATAATGTTGAGTACTCTGCAATGGGTTTTGCTTTATTTTCTTTAGGAGAATATGCAAATATGTTAATGATGAGTTCTATTAATGTTATTCTGTTTTTTGGAGGGTGACTTCCTCCTTTTGAATATTTATACATTCTTCCTGGATCTTTTTGATTTGGACTAAAAATATGCTTTTTTGTTATCTTGTTCGTATGAATGAGAGCAGCTCTTCCTAGATATAGATATGATCAATTAATGGGATTAGGATGAAAAGCTTTTCTACCTATTTCACTTTCTTATTTGATGCTAACATATAGTGTTTTAATTTGTTTTAATTTATTACCTTATTAATTATGTACAAACTATTCATTAAATCTAGCTCAAAAAAATCTTTGGATTTGTATACTTTTTTCTTAAAAACTCTTTTCAAAAAAACCAAAGTATCTCATTCAATCTTCCATTTACCTTACAAGATTAAAAGATGTACTCTGTTAAAGTCACCGCACGTATATAAAAAAGCAAAAGAACATTTTGAAATAAGAACCTACTCAGCTGTTGTTTCTTTCTTGACTTTACCTAGAGCAGATTCCATTAGATTTTTACTATCTAATAAACCAAAGTCTATTAACACTAAACTATTATTTTCTCATACTAAAAAAATAGAAATAAAAAAGTTAGTCTAAATGTGTAGCTCAATGGTGGAGCAGAAGACTTTTAATCTTTTGGTTTTGGGTTCAATTCCCAATACATTTAGTTTATTAATAACAAATCATAAGTACTTTTAACTCAATCAGGCTAGAGTAACTGCTTTCTAAGCTGTAAGTTGTAGGTTCAAGTCCTCCAAAGTACACTCGTTTTAAATACAATGAAAAACTTAAAACAATACTACTTTTTAAAAATTAAAATTATGTTTCAGCAATTCAAGAATTTCTTTTCACTATTTAACAGCGTTTTGCCTTCTGTATTAGCAGTAGTCAATATATTATTTATATCCAAAATGTGTAATACGATAATAGCACAAAATTTAATTATTATCCAGTCCATTGCAGCTTTAAAACAAGAAACAGCTGTAAAAACAGTACAATTGCCTGCAGATACTATTATCAATTCAACGGAACTTAATATTTTAAATGCTATTGCCCCGTATGCTTTCTATATTGGTACGATCACTGTTTTTGGAATTCTTTTATATTTTCATTTTACGTCTGGAAGTAACGGACCAGCACCAGCATTTCCTCCTATTGACACGAAAAGGTTGGAAGATGCAATCGTGAGCAAGGTAGAAGAAAAATCTACTCAAATTATAACAACAATTACTGAAAAAGTTAATGAGAACGCATCTTATAACCGTTTTGTGCAGGCCAGTTTTGATTATATTCTTGAAAACGTGTCCAGAGTATCAGAAAAAGTGGAAATTAGTAATACAAACATTTCTGATGTTAAGAATACTTTAGTTGAAATCAAACAAGATTGTTTGCAAAATGATACAGATTTAGACAGCGGGATTAAGCTTACACAAAAGGTAGTTGATAATACTGTAAGGGCTGTAAACAAAAATTTTGACCAGATTTTGGAGCTTCAAAAGCAAAATAAAACTAATGCTGGCAATATTATTGTTCTTAGAAACGATATTCAAAGCAGTCAAGTCACTAAAGACTTTGGAGTTCAACTAAATCATAAAATGAGCTCTTTATCAGAAAAGTTGGATAATTCTATTAAAAACGAAGATTCTATCAGAACGATCTCGAATTTAATGTCTAATGTCGTTAAAGGTACTAAAGAAAATCATAAAGATAACTTAGTAATCCAAGATCTCATTAAAATTAATTCTGATGTATTAAAAACAAATAGTACTGAAATTCAAGCTTTAAAAAATACGCAAGAGTCGGTTTTAAAAAATCAAGCTGATTTAACTGATCAATTTGCTGAACTAAAACAATTAGTTATTGATTCTTTAAGCTCAAATGGTTAATGTTTTTCATAAAATTAAAAGTATTTTAGGTAAAATGTGCAAAAATATGCGCACGTTAAGGGTTCGAATCCCTTCAGTCCTTTTCCACTAGGGTTTAACCCTTTTAAAAATAAAAATTATGGCTTTTCAAAAAAAAAGAACTAGTCAAAAACATGCTATAAATACTATAGATGTCCAAGCATTACAAGCTATTCCAACCCACTTCGCGATGCAAAAAAGTCCTTCTAGCGTTTGGAATGTAGAAAGGATTAATTATCATCCCGAAAAGGAGTCTGACAGGTTTAATAAACTGTACTTCGAGACTAAGTCTGGATTCCATGAGGCCTCTAATATACTTAGTAGTAATATGCCTAATTCTCGAAAGGATAAACTAATATCAGATTCAATTTTAAAGTTTTGTTTAACCCGAAATATGACTTTAACAGGGCCCACAAAATTTTTTCATAATCTACCCTTAACTGAATTTACAAATACAGTCTACAATCAGGAAGAGGACGTACGTATGATCGATTTCTTTTTTTGTTTTTTGTACACGTATCAAAATTTAAATTGTTTAGCATTGGATAACAAAATTCCTAGCTCATTGTTAGAACAATACTTTTTGATTTATTTGGGAGTACAAACATTTTTTGATGATAATTTGATAGATATTGAACATGAAAAATATTGTGCATTAGATACTATTGATTATTATCTTTGCAATACAAATTATTTTGAGTGAACTTATATCAGAAAATATTATCTACAAAAAAAAGAAGAAACTACCCGTGATTTTGTTCATTTATTAAAAACTATTGGTATGCTTGAGGGTCAAGTTGGATCATACTATTTCATTAGCGTTAAGGCTAAAAATTTTGCAAGAAATCATTTAAATGGTACAAAAAATTTCTCTTTTCCATCTTTAACTGTAAAGAAAGGTTTATACATTAACCACAGGGATGTAAACTATTTTGAACCTGTAAATGACATTGAAAAATCTACCCTAATGTTGACAAATCCATATGATTTTTATAAAGCAGAATACCTGGTTTTCTGTAAAAAAAATAGTTTAGCTCTTGATTATCGATCTTTTTTTGAGTATATTGAAAACGATAAAAAGTTGAGTATGGAGCTAGCATGGGTAAAATATCAAGAATCTACTCTTTTGTTATATTCATATTTGAATTTTATTTGTACTCGAGATTTATACAAAAACAGGTCAATTTATTATTCTTATACTAAAGATTGAACTTTTAATTAAATATAAACAAATTTAATTGATTTATCTCTTTCTTATTTTAAAAATAACATATTTATTTGTTTTTGCTTATATCATATATAACCATCTAAGCTAATGTGGGTTTAACTATGATGTAATTGTACGTTTTCACTTTATTTAATTTTATCGTTTTACAAAATTTACTTTATGAGGAGAATGATAAAAAATATCCTATTAAAAAACAATATATGAATTTGACTGTTATATTACAACACCTTATAAAGGTGATATCTACGATTAATTTGTTTATCCCATCAGTATTAGCTGTCGTGAATATAGCCTTCATTTCGAACGTTTACAGTACCATCGTAGTTCAAAATGCAAGGATTATCGATTTACTTTCAGCACCTAAGGAGCAAATTCTTACTAAAATATCAGAAGCGCCAGCACAAACCATGATCAGTACCCCAGAAATTAGCATTTTAAATAGCGCTTTGCCTTATGCTTTCTTTATTGGTTCTGTCGTTGTTTGTGGGGTTCTTCTATATTTTCACTACACGTCGGGAGGTAACGGAACCCCCCCCCAACTACCTCCCTTTAATACTAAAGGATTAGAGGACGCAATTGTCAACAAAGTTGATGAAAAAGCTCGCGAAATCGTATCTACCATCGTCGCAAAGACCAGTAATAATGCGTCTGAAAGCTTTATTAGTAGTGGCTTTAATTTTCTATCGTCTAGTATTTCTCGGCAATTGGCTGATAATAACGCTCAACTCTCTAAGAGTCTGTCGACTGTTGTAGATAATAGTAATTCGGCCGCGATGGATTTAGTAGTTGAGAGGCTTGACTCTAACCATGCTGAACTATCTGCTCAAGTTAAGCAACTAACAGTACTGGTTGTGAATTTCATTAATAATTCATCTGGCAACGGGTAATTATTTTTCTATATTTAGAAAAAAGCGACTTTTCTAACGGTAGATGGTACGAATATCAATAGTGCCCGAATAGGTTCGATTCCTATAAAGTCGCCTCATAACAATGCTGAATTTTGACATTAATTCGTGTTTGATTGGTTGTACATAAAAATATCAAAAATTATGAAAAAAAGTAAAGGGGGTACCCTATGGTTTTCGTAGACCCATATGCCATATAGGTTTATTTTCTTAACAAATCCATATGGAATAAGGGTTTTTTTCTAATATTTACAAATTTATGAAAAAAATCGAAAAAAGTAAGAATAAAAAAATCCTTTATAAAACCTTACTTTTAAAAATAAAGAAATTGTAATAATTCAGTTTAAGAAGAACTATTTTCATTTATGCTTTTACTCTGATTATGTTTATAAGTTTAAAAAAACTAACCAATCAAAATCAAGATATGTTAATTGTTTCTGCTTTATACAACAATAATGTATTTATTTTTTATTATTACCTAAAGACATAAAAACTATTCGTGATTAGAAACAATTTAAATAAATTCGTTACTATTATTTTACAAAAGTTTGGAGATTATTTAAACTTTTATCGCACTTATTTAGTGCCACTTTTTTTTCCCCTATGGTTATTTTCTAATTCGGGTTCATTTTTTAAGTATTTTTTAAGTAATGACAATCAGTCTGTTCACGCAATTGAAGTTATTAAAGACGAAGTTCTATTATTACAAAACAATTACAGTGACTTAGCTAAGCAATTTCATGAAGTACTTATTCTTAATGTCGAATATTTAAACAAAATAAACATGCTTGAAACTGAAGTGCATATACTCAAAAGCAATATATACAGAATGTCTGCGGAAGTTTCAAAACCTATTGTCACAAATCCATTTCCTGATATACTCAAAATAACTGTAACGCCTCTCGACGTGGTACACTTTATTGAAGGCAGCATTAACGACCCCGTACATTATATGTTCCTTGTTACTGTGTTTGGAATATTTACTGCTATTTACTATTATTCTGCTGATTTTCTTGAGAAATTAGATATTAAAACGCAGGGTAAAAACGACAATGTGTGTTATAATAAACACGGAATTCCTGTTGTACAAAGGGGTTACGAGTCTAAGATTGAAAAAGAGGATATACCTATGGTTGTCATAACAAATACGGAAGATGCTGTTCAAAAGCAACTTGAAGAAAATAAACCTTCTGATATCTCCGATTTTTTTGATCCAAAATATCTATCTTTTTTTGAATAATTAAATTATAAATTCATTCGATTTTAAAGCATAATTATTTATTTTCATTTTTTTTGATTTTTTTCACAAATTTGTAAATAGTTCAAAAAAACCTATATGGGATAAGGGTTTAGCTTTTAAAAAAACCTATATGCCATATGGGTTTGAAAATCGTAAAGGGTACCCCCTTTGCTTTTTTTCATCTTTTTGGACATTTTTGCATAAACCCAATTAAACACGTGGTTTTTGAAAAAACAAATGTATATTTTATTATTTTCTTTTTTGTTAAAAATTAGTAAATTTAAATTTTGTTTTCATTGTAGTTAACAAAATTTAGTATATGAAGAAATAAAACTTTCCTTGTTTAAATACAACCGGGATGGTGAAAATGGTAGACACGCTAGTCTTAGAAACTAGTTCTTTTTAGAATAAGGGTTCAACTCCCTTTTCCGGTATAAAAAAAGGCGAAACGCTTATGAAGTTACTAAAATTAAAACAGATTTTCCTCGATTATACATATTTTGTTAAAGAAAACAGTATTTTTTTTATTTACTTTTTCATTTTATTCATTCTATTTTCTCTTTGCTTTTTCATTGTTTATCTGCAAAATGATATCTTGTTTCAGCAGGAACTTTTAATTCAAGAAAAGGGAATCATTTCATTCTTAAAAGAATTTTTAAGTAATGAAGAAAACTTTAAGCAAAAAACACAGATTATAACTTCAAATGAAGAGAAAATTCTATCAGCTTTAGCTGAATCAGAAAAGGAAGAAAGAATCCCTGTGTTTTGAGTTTATTTTGTTATTTATACTGCTTTTATGCTTTACTTTTACCTTTAGACTGTGCTTATAACATAAACTTTATCCAAGGGGTTAGATTTTCTTCAACTAATAGTAATAAAACTGAAGAATCTAAAATTTAAACGAAATAGATTCGCTTCAAATAAAAGTAGCTATAGTTTAGCTGATTTGTTTTAACAAAACTATTATTGGGTTCGAATCCCAACTAACCCCCCTTTTTAATGTATGAAAATTTGTCAAAATATTTGAAAAATCGCAAACAATTCAAAAAACCCCATATGCCATAAGGGTTTAGTGTTTAAAAAAACCCATACGCCATATGAGTTTATAAAGACCATAGGGTACCCCCTTTGCTTTTTATTTAACTTTTTGAACATTCAAAAAACCAATACTTTAAGTAAGCATTCTCTTTAACATAAACCTCTATTTCATTAATCATTCTTAGCTGAAAAACCAATTAATAAACTCAGTCGTAAAATCAATAATCCAATTTCCACTAGAGGTTTGTAAATTTAACTGAGGGCTAAAAGTGGAAACTAAAGGGTTTTCATGAGAAAGATTATTCGAAGAATTCTCATATATAAAAACATAAGCAGGTTGACCTTCATGAGCGCGACGTATATAAAAAGGGAATACGCGTAGATTAGAGTTTTGATTCTTCCCATCATCAATGAACATACCATCGTAATAAGCTAGCTTTTTAATACGATCCTGTTCTTTAAGCGAAAGCTTTTGGAAATATGGATTTAAATCTCACAAATGTCCTTCTAATTTGTTTGACGTTTTAACAAAAGGTACCTTGTGCAATATATACAAGGGATTAAGTATATGCTGATTCTTCAATCAAGAGTGAGGTAAATGAGATAATTTATGCCCTCATACACAACGAATTTCATTGCTGGTTACGTAAAATTTTGATGCATTCACTCTATTTATTTCAAGTGGAGTCAGTCCAGCCTCTCAATGACACGATATTTTACCACCAATTGTCTGAGATTTACCGGAAAATTTATCGTTATTCGAAAAAATGGTATTAGTTTTAGGCATAGATGTTTTTCATTTCTTTAGTCTTAGAAGAAAAAGTAGATTTTTATATAAACAACTAAATTTTGTAAACGTACAAAATATAACAAAAAATGTACAAATATTATCCTGGAGGTAAAGAGTGGAATCGAACCACTAATTTGTCGAAAACGAAACGAATCGTTTTTCGTGCTTTACCTATTAAGTTACTCTACTTCGACAGGTAATAGAATCAAACAATAAATAAACAAAAATTTTATTTATAATTAACTTTATAACTGATCGATTTTAATTATTAAAACGCATTTTACAAAAATATATCTTTATACATTAAAAGTAATAATTTAAATTTCTGGAGGGGAGCTATTACTAAGTATTCTTTGTAAACATGCTCCTATATCCGCATTTATCCTCGCCGGTTCCATTCACAGGGGTCTAGAAGTGATCTCAGTTATTTGTAAGCTAGAAGTAGGAACGTTTTCGTCTTCAGACAGAGGTCTTATCGCAACAGTATTGTTAAATTCATTGCTAAACCCTGGAGTCTGAACTACCCCGTTATGCATATTACTCCTATTTATATGAAATGAAGGTATACTTTCAATCTTTCTAATAACGTTACATTCGATATCCGACATAACTCTTGGAAATCCGTCCAAAAAAGCAGTAGTTTTATTTTCTAAGAACTCAACCCTTTGCCTAAGAATATCATTTTCTTGAGCTTTTCGTTCTTCTAATTCGCACTGAGTTTTAGTAGCTGCTTTCAACAAATCTTCAGCGTGCTCTTTTAAAGGCTGAGATAAATCGTTAGCTAATTTTTTAGATAAATCCCCATTAGAAAGAGAATAAGCATAACAAATACCAATAATAGCAGTTACTCCTAAAAGACACGCACATCCGATAGCAAAAGAAGATGAATTTCCACTTAAGTTATAAAAGATTGGGCCTTGCTGTTCAGCTACGCGTAAGGACTTTTCTTTTAACAGCTCACTCATTTTCGTTATCAGAACTTGATTAGCATCAAGTTGAAGTTTATACGCAATAATTTGTGGATCGGGGTAATAAATTTGTTTTAGCTTATCTAAAAAAAGGGATCCACCAACAATACCATAGGCCGATAAAGATAGTATACCTAGATTAGAAACAATGAAGTTAGTAAAAGTGTTAAACATGAAAAGTTTCGTTTTTATTTTATATTTTTTGAAGTTTTTTTTAGTACCTCAATAATTGCTAGCAAGTCATCTTGTGACACCCTATTAAACGTACTGGATTGTGTTGATAGTAATGCTTGACGAGAAAGTAATCTTTGACAAGGATTAAATCCTGTAGTTCATGCAATTGCCTGATTAATTGACGCCCCAATAAGAAAAACACTGATAATGTTGCCACTTGTTTTTGCGAGATACGTTATTGTACCCTCACTTAATTTAAAAGATGGTCAAATAATGAATAAAGAAAAATTCGCACGAATTTGCGATAGCATTTGACCTCAATAACTTTTGTCTCCAATAGCTTCGGCATGATCTTTTTTCCTTTGTTCACTTATAGAAACAATATTTTGTAAAGCTCCGTTTGTAATAGCTTTCACTTCTTCTGTTGATCTTCCTAATACTATAGGTACCAAACTTCTTTCTTGTTCTGTTGGCTCATAAGATATAGCAGTAGTAATTCTTCAACGAACACTTTCTTTTTTTAAGGCATTTGAAATACAAGCAACATAGAAATTAAAAACCTTAGCAATTTCATAACGAAGGGTCCCAAATCTGCCTGTCAATAATCTCCATACTTTAGAAAGAGAATAGTTTATTAAAACAAAAATTACTACGTGAATTCCTTCTGTAGTTAAAAGTTGATGTAATACGGTCAAAGATTGAGAACCTCAAGTGTCAAAAATATGTGTAAAAACTAACAATAAAGAATTACTGTCCACATCCACATTCGTTATTCACTCAAGAATTTTGTTGGGGTCCATATTCTCCAGTACGTCGTTTAAATTTCGCGAAAAAATAGTGTCTTCAGAGAATACACGACGACGATTTAAATATTCTATACTAGAACCGTTAACCCTTGCGTTTCTAAATTCATGAGCTTGACTAAATGCATTTAAAGCTCGTTCGATAACATCTGATTGAAATTCGGTAGCATTAAGATCTGATGGTAATACACTTGATACGTGTTGACGATCAATAGGAATAGTATTTCGAATTATGATTGTAGAACATTGTCCATTAACATTTCCATTTGCTATCATTTCGGTCAAAAGACTATTGCCTCCTGAATCGCTAACACGTACTCCCGGCAATAAACTCATGTCTGTAAAAGCACTAGTACTAAGAGTATTTGGTGATATATTATTAGTTTCGGTATAAACCGTCAGAGTTGTTGCGTTATGCATAATTTCTATCTTTTCAGTTTTTTATGGAAAAAGTAGGATTCGAACCTACGGGGACGTGTGTGTCCCTTTCAATTAGCAATCGAAAACAATAAACCGCTCTGACATTCTTCCGATATAGTAAGGATTTTTTTATTCTTACTTTTTTTTGATTTTTTTGATAAATTTGTAAATATTAGAAAAAACCCCATATGCCATATGGATTTGTTAAAAAAATAAACCTATATGCCATATGGGTTTAAAAATCGTAAAGGGTACCCCCTTTGCTTTTTTTCATAATTTTTGATATTTTTATATAAACTCAGTTAAACACGGGGTTTAATTAATTTTACATGTATAAGAAAAGATAAATTTTTATATGTTTAATAATTTTTTCCATTTGAGTAATGGGGGTATATAATTAGTATCTCTCTACTTAAAATTTTACAATTCGTGCATATGAGACCTATCAACGTATTAGTCTAATACGATATATAAAAATATATTTAGAAGAAAATTTCCCATTTATATGCATTCAATGGTTATTTTTTATAAACTTAGCTACTCGACGCTGCTTTGGATAAAACAATCGAAACACAAGAGGTTTACTAAATTCGATCCTCTCGTACTAGAATTTGATCTTCTTAATTTTTAACATTTACAGTAGATAGGGACCAAACTGTCTCACGACGTTCTGAACCCAGATCATGTTCCACTTTAATCGGCGAACAGCCGAACCCTTGGGACCTTCTGCAGCCCCAGGATGTGAAAATCCGACATCGAGGTGCCAAACGGTTTCGTCGATATGGACTCTTAAAAACCATAAGCCTGTTATCCCTAGCGTACCTTTTATTCGTTGAGCGATGATCTTCCCACACAGAATCACCGGATCACTATAGCCGACTTTCATCTCTGTTTGATAAGTATATCTTACAGTCAAGCAAACATAAGCTATTACGCTCTTCAATAAATATTTATTTGAGTTTGCCTTATGCACGCCTCCGTTACTTTTTGGGAGGCGACCGCCCCAGTCAAACTACCTTTCACAAGCTGTCTTTATAAAAAATTGAGTAAGATCAAGAAAAAAGAATGGTATTTCATTGTCGTCAATACTAAAACTGACTCCCATTTATTCTACACAGTTTTATCGATATTACAACTTAAGATCATAGTAAAGGTGCATAGGGTCTTCCCGTCTAGCTGCAAATAGCCCGCATCTTCACGGGCATTTCAAATTCACCAAGATTTTTTTGGAGACAGCGGAGGAATCATTATACCATTCATGCAGGACGGAACTTACCCGTCAAGGAATTTCGCTACCTTTGGACCGTCAGAGTTACAGCCGCCGTTTACTGGGACTTAGTTTCTATGCCGCAGCATATCCACGTAATCTTTCAGCACCGGGCAGGCATCAGTCTCTATACATCTTTTCTCAAATTTGCAGAGACCTGTGTTTTTGTTAAACAGTTGTTCCTCCCTCTTTAGTGTCAATAAAAACAGGTTTCCCTATGTTTATCACTCCTTATCCCTAAGTTACAGAGCTAATTTGCCGAGTTCCTTCAAAAAAATTATCTTGAACGCCTTAGTATATTCTACTCATCTACCTGAGTCGGTTTAAGGTACGGTGTATTATTATTGGTTAAGTTCTTATATTGCTATTTCCAGAAAAAAAGAAGATACTTTAATAAAATCAATAGTATTAACAATATTTTAATTTTTTTGTCACAATAAAGAAATTCCCATCAGCTTATACAATTGTAATTTGCCTTAGGGGCCGTTTTTCTCCAATAACATCAAGTGTTGTATTAGAAACCTTAGATTTACGGCGACAACGATTAAACGTTGTTTTAAGCTACTAATGCCAATATACTCACTTCGGATATCTCAAATACTTTTCACAAAATATCTTCCTGACGACTTACCGAACGTTCTGCTACCAATATTTACTGATTCGGTAGTAAATTTTAGTCTCTATACATTTTCGATGCAAAAAAACTAGATTAATGAGCTGTTACGCTATCTTAAAAAAATGGCTGCTTCCAAGCCTATTTTATAATTGTTTTTATCTTTTCACGTTCTTATCACTTAATTTACATTTGAAGACCTTATCAAGTAATCTGGGCTGTTTCCCTCTTGACAATAGACCTTCGCACCTATTGTCTGACTCCACAAAAAAGTTAAAACATATTCGGAGTTTTTTTAAATTTAGTAAGATACATGACCCCCCTCACTTAAAGAGTTGCTCTACCCTATTTTAATTCGAATTTGTAGGCTATACTAAAATATATTTCGCAGAAAACCAGCTATCCCTGAGTTTGATTAGCCTTTCACCCCTAACCACAAATCATCCCAATCTTTTTCTACAGACACGGGTTCGGTCCTCCAATAACTATTTCTAGACTATTTTCAACCTGTTCATGGTTAGATCACTCAGCTTCGGGTCTTTTGTTTATGGTTTCTTAATTTATTATTCAAATTATTTACGCATACTATTTTTAATGAAACTTACCATAAACAAAAAATTATTGGCCCATTATGCAAAAGGTACGCTGTCACTTTTAAAAAGCTCCAACAGATTATATGCAGTAAATTTTAGGTTCTTTTGATCCTACAAAGAGTGCTTTTTCACCTTTCCCTTACGGTACTAGTTCACTATCGATTATTAAAAATTTTATAGATTTGAGGGTAAATCCTCAATATAAAAACAAATTTATCATAATCCGTTTTTTATTGTCAAAATTATATTAAACTTAACAGGGCTTAAACCTTCTATGGCATTTAATCCATATTATTTTGACATCTATTTCGCGTTCGCTCGCCACTACTAACGATTTCTCGGTTGATTTTTTTTTTAGTTACTGAAATGTTTTACTTCACTAAATTTTTTTATTCAAAAATTGAATTTCTTCTTAAGTAATTAGATATCAACACATTTTCACATCTACTTATTGCACTACACAACTCTTTTTTTAATATCTAGGCAGCCCTTTACTGCATTTACACGTGAAGTTTGAGAAACCTGAAACCTCACACAAACAGGGCAAAACGTTATCTTTTATTTTGGTCACATCATAGGTTTATTTAAAGAAAGATAAGAAATTATTTGTTTGTTTTTGTAATTATTGAAATTTATGTTTTTTAATAGTATTTATTTAATTCGTTTCTTAGTTATTATAACAGTGATATTATTGGTTAGATTAGATTAAGATTTATTTACGTTGAGATTGGTTTTTTATCTTACACTAAATTTTGTTAACTGCTCAAAAAGAATTAATATTTATTAGCTAAAATATAAAAATAATAAGGTATTGCGTTTGCGAGTTAATCATTGTAAATAGTCATGTTTCCCAATTGATTAGTATCTAATGACTTCCTAAGAAATAACCGAAGAAGTTTAAAGTAGTTTCACGTATATTCTTAAGAAAGATTTATATTTAGTGTAAATTTATTGCATCGTTTAAATATATACAGATTAAAATACTAAAAACAAAAGATTGAATTAAAGCAACTCCAAGTTCTAATCCAAAAAGTGGAATTAATATTAATAACGGTACATAATGTAATAGAAACAATATACCTACATTTCCCATTAAAGTAAAAGCAAATCCAGCAATTACTTTTAATAAGGTGTGACCAGCCATCATATTAGCAAAAAGTCGAATAGATAAACTGATCGGTTTAAAAATATAAGAAATTAATTCAATTGGAACTAATAAGAATGCTAAAACAACAGATGTTCCGGCTGGAAGAAATAAAGAAAAGAAATTTATTCCATGTAATCTTACACATATAATATTAATACCAATAAAAATCGATAAACTTAAAGTTAAAGTAACAATTAAGTGACTAGTTAAAGTGAAACTATATGGAATTAATCCAATTAAGTTAATAGATAAAAGAAGAAAAAAGATTGAAAACACTAAAGGAAAAAAGTGTTGATTTTTTTTATCTTTAATATTATCTGTAACTAAAGATAGTATTAATTTATAAATAATTTCAATAACAGATTGTCATCTGTTTGGTACTATAAAATATCCTGATTCTTGTTCTTTAACTAAACTTGTAAAAAGAACTAAAGAAAAGAATAAGATCAGTACTAAAATAATAGTCTCGTTTGTTAAACTAATATCGATGAAGTTTAGATAAACAGAAAAGATAGGTAATACTTGAAATTGTTCTAAAGGGCTAAAGAAGTAGTTCATATTTTAATTTTTAATTTTTTAAGAACCTCATCAGTAAACGGTAATGAATAGAAACAATCATACAACATCAACAAAGTGTCAATATCATGCTGCTGCTTCAAAACCAAAATGATGCTGTCTTGTGAAATGATTTAAATAAAGTCTTAATAAACCAACAGCTAAGAAAATAGTTCCAACAATTACATGAAATCCATGGAATCCAGTTAACATGTAAAAGCAAGAACCATAAATACCATCAGAAATACTAAAAGGTGCGGTAACGTATTCAAATCCTTGTAACCCAGTAAAAATACTTGCTAATATAATAGTTACAATTAAAGCAACACATCCTTGATATTTTGATCCTAATACAATTGCATGATGTGCTCAAGTAACTGAAGCACCAGAAGATAAAAGAAGAATTGTATTTAAAAGCGGTATTTTTCAAGGATCTAAAGTTACTATATACGCAGGAGGTCAAACACCACCGATAAAAATACTAGGGTTAACGCTAGAATGAAAAAAAGCTCAAAAGAAGGCAAAGAAAAACATAACTTCTGAGACGATAAATAATAACATTCCAATTCTTAATCCTTGTTGAACAGAAGCGGTATGTTGTCCTTCAAAAGTAGCTTCACGAACAACATCTCTTCATCAAACAAACATAGTAAAAAGAATCATAAAAAATCCAAACGATAGTAAAAAACCACCACCTTGATATCCGTGCATGTACATTACTGCACCAAAAGTAAGCATTAATGCAGAAAATGCGCCTACTAACGGTCAAGGGCTGGGATCAACTAAATGAAAACTGTGTCTTTGATTATTTCTTTTTTTTTGAGAAGCCATAATTTTTATTTTTAAAAAGTAATATTGTTTTAAGTTTTTAAATGTATTTAAAACGAAGAATAAGCCTAAGTAGATTCGAACTACTGACTTTACGCTTATCAGGCGTACACTCTAACCCCTGAGTTATAAGCCTGTCTTTCCAAAGAAACGAAAGAAAGTACTATTATACTTTTTAATGAAAAATCTTTTTTTGAAGCTCATCTGACCTAGGGCATTAAAAATAATTTCTTTGATATAAAAGATTTGTCTTTTCTTGTTCATAACTAAATTTTGTTATCATCTGTAATGAAGATTTGATTTATTTGCAACAGCTTCTCGATTAATCGAATTCTTAGTTAATAAAATTTTAGCTTTCTTATTCTTTATAATATTAAGAAATTCAGTTGCTAATTTTTGTGACATGTTAACTCTTCGTTTGTTTTTCTTAACATAATCTAAGATTCATTTTACTTTTAGAAAGTTCTGACGTTTCGAAGTTAAAGGATAAGGAACAATATGTGTATTCTTTCTAATCTTTATTTTCTTTATTTCTAAATAACAATGAAGTTTAGGAAATATTTTTCTTAAAACCATGGAAGGAAGAATTTTACTGCGTTCAGAAACTATTTCAAGAGACTTATCTAAAATTCTTTTAGCTGCAGATTTGTTCCCATTTTTTATTAGAGAACCTAAAAATTTGTTGTAAAAAGTTTCGTTTTTATTTAAAGTGAGCATAAGAGTTAGATTTTTGTTTGTAAATAGAACAAAAGAAATAAAGTATTTAAATGAATGAAATAAAATTTGTTATCTTTAACAGCAAACTAAAGGAGATATTTTTCAAAGAAGTAAAAAAGAGTACAAAAATAACTAAAGTTATCAATTAAACACAAATGTTACGTACGATAAAAAGATTGCAAATAGATAAGAAAGAGAATCGAACTCTTTTTTTAGGATTTGCAATCCCGCACATTACCACTATGTTATCCTATCTTTAGTGTATGTCGTGCTTTACTTAATCAAAATGTGTTATTATATATAGCTTAGTTTTAATACTAACGGCGAAAAAAAACGTCAAGTATTATTATAAAATATAAAAAGAGTTCAAGTCCTGTCATAAGCTTTAATTTGTTCTTCACTTCGTAAGAGAGTAAATATTTTCTCTTATACTAAATTTTATGAATTACTCGTAAATGGATTCCTTTTATTTTTGCTTTTAAAACTGAGGTTTTATAAAGGATTTTTTATTTTTACTTTTTTTCAATTTTTTTGATAAATTTATAAATAGTTCAAAAAAACCTATATGGGATAAGGGTTTAGCTTTTTAAAAAACCTATATGCCATATGGGTTTAAAAATCGTAAAGGGTACCCCCTTTGCTTTTTTTCATCTTTTTTGATATTTTTGCGTAGACCCAATTAAACACTAGGTTTTAGAAAATAAAAACATTAAATACGTATTTGCTTTTTTCTCTTACACTGAATTTTGTAAACAGAATTAAAAGGAATCGAACCCTTATATGCTCGTATCAAAAACGAGTGCCTTAACCATTTGGCTATAATTCTATTATTTTAGAACACCAGCGGATAAAGAAGCAATTCTTAAAAATTTAGTATATCTAAAAGATTTTGATATAGCACCAAAGATTCGAGTACCTAAGAGTTTTTTTTGTTTAGTAATTAATATCACTGCGTTTTCAAAAAAGTCAAGTTTCTCATGGAAGTTAGTAAATTTCGTTACTTTAGTTCTAACAAGCAAAGCTTTTGAGATATCTCCTTTTTTAATCTTTGAGCTTTCTTTTCTTTTTTTACGTAAGCTTCGAACAGCTACTGTAATAATGTCACCAGTACAAGCGTATCGTCTTCTATAACCTTTCATTACTTTAATACAATAGGCTGTTTTTGCACCAGAATTGTCGATAACATTTAGGATTGTTTTATCTTGAATCATAATTTGTTTTTGCTTGTTATGTTTATCAAACAGATTTTCTATAACCCGGTACAATACCAAATTGTAAAAGTTCTCTAAATTTAATTCTAGATATATGAAAAGGTCTTATGGAACCTCTAGAACGATTATGCATAATACATCGGCGAACTATTTTAGTCTTTGAAAATTCTTTTTGATTGAATAAATACAGAGGAGGTAATACTCATCTTCGAGCTCGTTTGTTAATAAAATTTGTTTGTACAAATTTTAATGCTGAATTTAATAGTTCTTGTTTATTTGCTTTTTCTCGAGCCTTTCTATCTTTTACTTTAAAGAATAACATATAAATTTAGTCTCAGTTTAGTGCTCCAGCTTTTCAAGCGTAAATGAATCCTATTAATAATTCAACAATAAAATCCATCATACTTCATAAACCTTCTGTATTTAATAGACTAAAAGATACACATCAAGGAAAAAAGTATACAGCTTCAAGGTCAAAAATGATAAATAAAATAGCGACTAAATAAAAACGAACATCGAAAACGTTACGTGCATCTTCGTATGGATCAAAACCACACTCGTAAGCTGAAACTTTTTCAACATCAGGATTTGAAGTACTAAAAGTATAAGACAAAAAAAGTATTGCAAAAGCAAGAATAATTGAGAAAAGTAATAAAAAGCCCATTTTAACAGATTCGTTATAAAAAAGTGACATAAAAAGTTTTTAATTAATATACTCGTGAAATATAGATGAAAGAAGTAGGATTCGAACCTACGTAAGAAGTATCTAATAGATTTACAGTCCATCACTTTTAACCACTCAGTCATTCTTTCAATTAAATTACCTCAACGATTGTTCCAAATCTAAATACATGAGCGTGGTTTAAATCCCCAAACATATGTCAGCTAAGTCAACGTTTGTAATTTTCATGAGTAACACCTCTTACAACAATAGGCATGAAACCATGATTAACTCCACAAATTTCACTACATTGTCCGTAATAAACTCCAACACGTTTTATATATAAAGAAGCTTGGCTTAATCTTCCAGGACAAGCGTCAACTTTGATACCAAAAGAAGGAACAGCTCAGCTGTGTAAAACATCTGCTGCAGTGATTAATAATCGAACGTGAGTTTTGATCGGAAGAGCAACTCTATTATCAGTTTCTAATAATCTAAACCCACCTCTGTTTAGATCATCAGTTGCGTTCATATAAGAATCAAAGCTGATAGCTTTGGCTCCGACGTGGTTTCCTCCGTTTCCATAATCAGAATATTCATAGCTTCAATATCATTGATGACCAATAACTTTTAAAGTAATAGTAGGATCAATAACTTCATCTAAAGAATATAATAGAGCAAAAGATGGTATAGCAATAAAAACTAAAATTATTGCCGGTAAAAGAGTTCATACTATTTCTAATACACTTGCATGAGTAAACTTTTGTGCCACTGGGTTTTTTGTATGATCAAAATTATCAACTACATGGTCAATTAATCAAAAAACTGCGACTCCAATAGCAATGATGTAAAAGTTTAAATAGTTATGAAAATATATCATACCTTCCATCACTGGAGTAGCTGGATCTTGAATACCCATCTGTCAATGTTCCGCAGCATCACAAAGACACATTTCAGGTGTAAAAAAATAGTTAAGAATAAATAAAATATGCGATAAAATAGCAAAAAAGTTTTCAAAACAGTTACAAGAATACATATATATTTTCAATTTTTTATTACCCAGTATAGGAATCGAACCAATACCTTTTAAAAAGAGCAAATTTTAAGTCTGCCGCGTCTACCAATTTCGCCAACTAGGTATTGCTTAAACGTAAAAAATACAGTTTAAGTTTCAATTGAATAATGTAAACTCGTAAATAATTACATTGTCAAAGGCAAAGAAAAAGCTTGCGAATAGTAAAACGATTCGGTAGATAATGGGACTCGAACCCACAACCCTCAAAGCCACAATTTGATACTCTACCGATTAAGCTATATCTACCATGAGGTTGTTATGAGAGTTTGTTTTTCTATAATTATAAAGCATAATGATAAAGAAATAAAAGAAAAGTAAAGGAAGAACAAATTCAGATCGTTCAATAGCAAATAAATAAAAGAAAACACTAGATACAACAAAATACGTCAAATAATCAAATATGAACCCAGTTTGAAGAACTTTTATATCTTTTACAGCACTATTAATTGCAGAAGTAATTCCAAATGGCCCAAACTTTTCTATTAGTCCTCTATCAATAGTATTATAATAATACGAGTAGCTAGAATCTAAAACCATTTGAGTCAACATTTCGTTATATATTCTATCAAAATATCATTTTTTGTTAAAGAAGTTGTAATACCTTTTGAACAGATCTGTTTTTTTTATAAAATAGTAAAACACTATAAGATATTTATATAAAAGAAAAGAACAAATAGCACCGAATACTGTAACAATTAAAGGTAAAGATTTGAAATATATATTGATAAATTCAATGTCTGGCAGTGTATATTTGGATGGAGTGGTAAAAATTGCAGATCCTCAAAAATCAGTTCCAAACCCGATAAAAAGATCTTTTGAAGTAAATCCAATTAAAATACTTAAAAAGCAAAGTAAAAATAAAGGCAGACTCATTCGAATACCACCTTCATGAGCATTAAAAACAATTACTTTTGTATTGGACGCATTAGAAAAAAAGACTAAATATAGTAATCTAATAGAATAAAATGCAGTACAAAACGCAGCAAGAAGTCCTAAAATGTAAGAGAAGTGAGCAGAAAAAGTAAAACTTGCAAAGCTTACTTCTAGAATAACGTCTTTAGAATAAAATCCGGCAAGAAAAGGAAACCCCATTAATGCAAAAGATCCGATTAACATAATTCCAAACGAAAGCGGCAATAACTTTTTCATCCCTCCCATTCTTCTCATATCTTGCTCATCTGACAACGCGTGAATTACAGATCCAGCCCCTAAGAATAACAAAGCTTTAAAAAAGGCGTGGTTAGACAAATGAAACATTCCAACTTCGTAGCTAGATAGTCCACAAGCAAAAATCATGTATCCTAATTGACTACAAGTAGAATATGCAATAACTCTTTTCATGTCATTTTGAAACAATCCGGTAGTAGAAGCAAAAAACGCTGTAGCAGATCCAATTATAATAATAATATTTAATGTAAAAGGTGATAATTCAAATAGGAAAGAACATCTACAAATTAAAAACACTCCCGCGGTTACCATGGTAGCTGCATGAATCAAAGCAGAAACCGGAGTAGGACCTTCCATCGCATCAGGAAGTCAGGTATGAAGTCCTAACTGAGCTGATTTTCCCATAGCTCCAACGAAAAGCAGGGTACATATAAAATCTAATACTGGCAATTGAAAATCTCCAATAGTTAAAAATAATGTGTTTGTAACGGGGGCAATATTGAATATAACTTCATAATCTAAAGTATTATAAACAAAGTATATACAAAAAATGGCCAATAATAATGCGAAATCCCCTACTCGATTTATAAGCATGGCTTTTATTGCTGCTTTATTAGCTTGTATTCTAGTAAATCAAAAGTTGATAAGTAAATAAGAAGAAACTCCAACTCCCTCTCATCCAACAAACATTTGTAAAAAATTATTTGCAGTTACTAAAATTAGCATGAAAAAAGTGAATAAAGATAAATACGACATAAATCGAGTAAGATGTGGATCATTTTCCATATACTCTGTAGAATAAAAGTGGACTAAAGATGATATGAATGTAATAACTACCAACATTATGGCGGTTAAACTATCAAAGCAAAAATTTCAATTTAGTTCTAAGGAATCTACATAAATCCACTGTGCCAAATTTAAAATAAAAACGTCTCCGCTTCGCGCGATCGATATTAATAAAAAAAATGACAGGCAAAAGGAAAGAAAAGTAAATGTAGTCGTGGTAAGGCAAACACCGATACCTAATCGATGTCCAAAGACACTCCCACTTAAAAATCCTAACAGAGGAAATAAGAGTATGCAAAGTAACATAAATGTTTTTAAGGAAGACTCCTTAAAAACACAAAAGACTTTTCCAAACAATTAACTAGCTTCACCATAGAACTCCTTTTGATGTGGAAACGATCGGATTTGAACCGATAACCTCATGCATGCAAGGCATATACTCTACCAATTGAGATACGTTCCCGTTAAATTAAATACGCAACTTATTATTTAACTTTTATAAACAATTATTTAAAAAAGTTTTCTATTGCATCACGGACTCGTTTTGCCATCTTAAGAATTCAGAAACGGAGCTCCATTTCTAATTGGATTAAGTCTAAAATCCAAAAGATAGTATGCCAGATTTCCCTGGTAATAACTTCGCCTATAAAGATTCTTAATCTACAGATAAGTCTTAAAAAAAACAAAATAAAAGCGATTGGATTCATATTTGTGTTTATTGAGTCTAAGCCTTGAAGGAGTTGAACCTACAGCTTTACCGTTATGAGCGGTACGTTCTACCATTGAACTAAAGGCTTTGCTTTAAGACTAATCTTAAAACAACAAAACCCCTGTACTCCTAAGACTACAAAACAATCGCGTACAACACTAACGTTCTTATTTTACTAGTCTGACTACTTAATATAAAATTATAAGTAGTAGAAAGAACAATAAAACTAAAACTTCTGGAAGCCTGATTAGTCTCATTACTCCCTATATTCAACTTAATACAATAGTAAAAACGTATAAAATCTAAAACCTCTTTTTAGTGGATAATAATAAAAAGAATAATCTAAAATATCAATCTCTTATTTATAGTAATCGTAGACTGCTATCATTTAAGTTTTTTGATAATTTGTTGTTTAAAACATGTTATGTTTTTACGCGAGTGCTACGGTTGAACATTAATGAAACTACAGCTACTGACTTAACTTAATCTTCTGAATCTGACGCTTTAGATTCAAGTCAATAAATTAACAAGAACTTATAAGGCACCGTAGATTTTTCCGACGGGAAATCATACAAAGAATAAGACGTGGGACGCCTCTCGTTTCTGGAAAAAGCATGAGGATCATTAAAGTTAAATCTAGTATAAGGTGAAACAGAGCTCTCTTCAGGATAATGAGCGACGTCATAATTAAATTCATTAGCAACCAATGGGCGTTCGGAAGGCCACATTACTGCAGGTCTACGATATTGGTAGTAATAATTGACATAGAAGGCGTATTCACTTCTAGAACCTCCAGTCCTTATTTCATAAGTTGGTTCTCCAACAATATTCTTTTCATGACGCCCGCGATTTTTGTAAATAGCGGTAACCTTACTTAAATTATCAGGATAACCTTCGAATACGTAATCTTCGTAGACGTATTCAATATCGTGATTAATTATTGTTGCTTCCCATCAAAAAGATAACAACTCGTCGTGAGATAGTATTTTTTCAAAGTTATTTATATTAAATTTTTTAATCATTTTTATTTTTTACCTGGGTGTCATGTCAAACGTGTTGTGATTTTACACGAGTGCCACTTGTTAAAGTGATATAAACAATTACAAGGAATAAAAGAACAGAAATAACTGAAACATAAGATCCAAAAGATGCGAAACAATTTCAAAATGAGTATGCATCAGGATAATCTGGAATTCGTCTAGGCATTCCTGCTAATCCAAGAAAATGCATAGGAAAAAAAGTAATATTAACTCCTAAAAAGAAAAGTCAGAAATGAATTTGTCCAAGGACTTCTGGATATTGAAGTCCAGTAATTTTTCCAATTCAGTAATATCAACCAGCAAAGATAGAAAATACTGCTCCCATAGATAATACATAATGAAAATGGGCAACAACATAATATGTATCATGCATAATTGCATTAATACCAGAGTTAGAAAGGACAATACCGGTAAGACCACCAATAGTGAAAAGAAAAATGAATCCTACTGTAAATAACATAGGGGTTTCAAATTTAATAGATCCTCCTCACATAGTAGCAATTCAGCTAAAAATTTTAATACCTGTAGGAACAGCGATAATCATTGTTGCGGCTGTGAAATATGCACGAGTATCTACATCTAATCCAACAGTATACATATGATGAGCTCAAACAACAAAACCTAATACACCAATAGAAACCATGGCGTAAACCATTCCTAAATAACCAAAAATCGGTTTTTTAGAGAAAGTACATACAATTTGACTAACAATTCCGAATCCTGGTAAGATTAATATATAAACTTCTGGATGTCCAAAGAATCAGAATAAATGTTGATAAAGAACTGGATCTCCTCCACCCGCTGGATCAAAGAAGGTAGTATTAAAATTTCTATCGGTTAGAAGCATGGTAATCGCACCTCCTAAAACAGGTAAAGAGAGTAATAATAGAAATGATGTAATTAACACAGATCAAACAAAAAGAGGCATACGATGTAGACTCATTCCAGGTGCTCTCATATTAAAAATAGTAGTAATAAAATTAATAGAACCTAAAATAGAAGCAGCACCAGATAAGTGTAAACTAAAGATAGCTAAATCTACAGATGGACCTGAGTGAGCTTGTACACTACTTAATGGTGGATAAACAGTTCAACCAGTACCGGCTCCAGCTTCAACAAGAGTAGAAGATAGAAGTAATAATAAAGAGGGCGGCAATAATCAGAAAGAAATGTTATTCATTCTAGGAAAAGCCATATCTGGAGCACCAATCATTAAAGGAACGAAAAAGTTTCCAAACCCTCCAATTAAAACAGGCATTACCATGAAAAAGATCATCAAAATAGCGTGTCCAGTTACTAAAACGTTATACAATTGATGATTTCCCATCAAGATCTGAGTTCCAGGTTGTGCTAATTCTATTCTAATCAAAATAGACATTGTAGTACCTAAAATACCAGAGAACCCCCCGAAAATTAAGTAAAGAATTCCAATATCTTTATGATTAGTTGAAAATAGTCATCTCGAAGAAAAATAATAGATGTTAGATAATAACATGTATTACTTTTTATCGAGTAGTTTTAAAATAAGAAAATTAAATATCGAAAATTGTAGTATACTTTACTAAAAAGTATTATAATATATAGGGTGGATAATTTTTATTCCTACCGCACGTTCCCGTACGATAACCTTGTTACGACTTAACCCCGGTCACAGATTCTATAATAATTACCCTATCACCAGAAATACTTTAAATAATAAAATTTTAGAGTATAAAAGACAATAAAATAGCTTCAAACAAAACCCACTCCCGGCGTTTGACGGGCGGTGTGTGCAAAGTTTAGTAACTTTTTCACCGCAACGTGATGATTTGCGATTACTTGTGATTCCATTTTCATGCCGACGAGTTTCAGTCGACAATCCATACTAACGATAACATTTAAAGATTGACTCAAGATTACTCTTTCGTATAACTAATTGTGGTTATCATTGTAGCACACGTACAGCCCAGTTCATAAGGGCCATGAGGGCTTGACGTGATTCTCACCTTCCTCCAATATATCAAAGGCAGTATTTAATAAGTGGCTCTTTTTCAAAAAATAGAAAAGAGTACCAATATTAAAGAAGAGTTTCGCCCGTTAAAGGAGTTAACCGAACACCTCACGACACGGGCTGACGACAGCCATGCAGCACCTGTAAAGCAATGTTGTAAGTTAACAATTATATAACTTTAAACAGCAATAAAAATAACATTATTGTTTTCGCAATATTCAAGAACTGGTAAGATTTCGCGCGTATTATCGCATTAAGTCGCATGCTCCACCACTCGTTTAAACTCCCGTCAATTCCTTTGAATTTCAATCTTGCGATCGTACTCTCCAGGCGGATTGCTTAACGCGTTAGCTGTATACCAGAAAAATACCCAATATTAGCAATCATCTTTGACAGCGTGGACTACCAGGGTATCTAATCCTGTTTGATCCCCACGCCTTCGTCCTCTCAGCGTCAGTACTAGCCCAGATAGTTGCTTTCGCCATTGGCATTCCTCTAGCGGATAAGTGGATTTCACTCCTCCCCGCAGAATTCTACTAACCTCTGCTAGACTCAAGTATATATCTTGCAAATCCATACTAAGAGATAATCTTAGTTTTTTAGAAGTGAGAACAAATACCGCCTACAAACGCTTTACGCCCAATCATTTCGAATAACGCTTGGATCTTTCGTATTACCGCGGCTGCTGGCACGAAATTGGCCGATCCTTCTTCTCTAATTAGTCATAATCTTTATTAGCGAAAGAGCTTTACAGCCGATTGCAAATAGTAAACTACTCACAATCTTTTTTGCTTTCCTCACTCACGCAATGTCGCTGGATCAAGCTTTCGCCCATTGTCCAATATTCCTCACTGCAGGCTTAAAGCTCGGACCTTGTCTCAGTTCCGACGTGGCTGATCGTCCTCTCAGACCAACTAAGGGTCATCGGCTTGGTGAGCCTTTACCTCACCAACTACCTGATCCTCAACAAGCTCATTTTAAAGCAGCATTTAGCCTTTCTTTTTATTTGATATTTTTAGTTTACGTAATGTAATTTTAATTATCTCAAACTCTAAAGCAGATTCTTGTTTTATACTCACTCGTTCGCCATGCCTATTAAGCATTCGACTCGCATGTGTTAAGCGCATTGCCAGCGTTCATTCGGGGCCAGGATCAAACCCAATTTTTGTTACAATTTTACTTATGTAAAAGTTGATGTTTTATTTTTAGTTTTGTTTTATTTTTGTTTGTATTTGTTTTTTTGTATTTTGGTTTTATTTAGAAAATCAATTCTCATTTTTTCTCCATAAAGTGAATTATTAGAACTGCTCCCAAATAAAGTATAGATTTAAGTTTGTTTTAAGTTAATAGTTTTATATTAATAATTGTTCGTGAATAGCTATTTTAATCGAAAGTAAATGAAATTAATACTTAAAAATTAAAAGAGTTTCTTCGTAAGGTTTGAGAGCTTTGTTGCATTATATTAGAATTTCTTGTTCATTTGTTAGAACAATAGAAGTCCTCTAGATTAGATTTAGTTGGATATTTATATACATAATTCACAAAAAAATAATCTTCGTAAGCAATATGAGTAAAAATGTTTTCTAATGATTCAAATAAGAGAGGATTTTTTGTTATTTCGTAAATAAAACCGTAAAAAGTATTATCTTCTTCTATTTTAAAATTATAAAAATCTTTTTCAAAAAGTAAGTCTGAAAATAACGAAGAGAAAACTCGTTTTATTGGTCGTGCATCAAAAAAACGAGTAAATATTTCGTATGTTTGCTGAGGTCTTTGCTCTAAATTCATGAAGATTCTTTTTTCTTCGAATTCAGAAAGTAAAGGAACAATAGTTTCTGATTTATATGCGATTTCAGAGCCATGAGTATTAAATCAAATAACATTTTCTTTATAATTACCGATTCTTTTTCGAGTAAAAAAATTATCATCTAAATTAAAACACACTAAATCTAACGATCTTAATAGTTTCCTCTTTACTAAATTATGGAAATTAAAAAACGATAAAGATTCTTGATTTGAGGTAGCATTTACGTTTATAGTTCTAACTGTATTTAAAATTGTTTTTAAATAAATTAAAAATTGAGGTAAATATGAAGAAAATCTTCTAGTTAAATAATTACTCATTACTACAAAAGGCAATAAGGATATTGAAAATGTTTTTGATAGAACTAAATATCTTCCTTCAAAAATTTGAAAAGATTTATCTAGATTTAAATTGAAAAAATGAATTGGATTGTTGTAAGAAAAAAAAGAATTTAATCCCACGAATGACAATAAAGAGTTTTGATAAACAACTCTAAAACGGGAATTAATAACAGAAGACTCCTTTTTTGGATTTAATGAGAAGAAAAAACAAATTGACTTACAATCACTGATTGAATTTATCTTATCAGTTAACCCGTACAAATAGGTATTGGACGGTTGAACGTTTGCATTTAATGCGTAAACATTTAAATTTAAGGTTGCATTTTTTAACTTTTTAAAAAGACGCAGCGCATCAAAACCTAAATTTTCATCTACTAATAAAATAGGTTTTGATGTTTTGCTAAAAAGAATAGAGTTAAGTTTTTCATAAAGCTTTGTTCAATTAATAGATTTGAATCTGTCTCGAACCAAGTTATAACTATAAATCTTATTCAATCGATTAGAACGATTAGAATCATAGGAAAAACGAGTTTTGTCGGATATAAAATTTTGATTAATTTGATCGTTATTTTTTGGTAATATTCTATGAATCTCATTTTCTTTAAAATGAACATAAATACTAGATCCTGTACTATCTGTAAAATCGATTGTTTCTTGAACTTTTAATTCTCAAGGCCTGGTTTTTAAAGAAGCCGGTTTTGAATTTAGTGCTCCTACTGGGCATAAATCGATAACATTTCCTGAAAGTTCTGAATTGAAAAATTTAGACACATAACTTCCAACTTCGGTGCTAGAACCTCGCCCAAAAGTACCTAAAATATCAACTCCAGCGACTTCAGAACCAAATCGTACGCATCTAGTACAATGAATACATCTTGTCATTATAGTTTTTATTAAAGGACCACAATCTTTGTCCTCTACTCCTCTTTTATTAAAAAAATATCGGCTGTAATCATTTCCAAAAGTTTGCGCTTGGTCCTGCAAATCACATTCTCCCGCTTGGTCACAAATAGGACAATCCAAAGGATGATTAAGCAGTAACGTTTCCATTACATTTTCTCTTGCCTTTTTTACAAATATACTATCAGTATAAATACTGATATTTTCCGAAGCCTCCGTTAAACACGAAGCAACAGGTTTTTCTGAGCCTTCTAGCTCCACTAAACATATTCTACAATTTCCTGCAATTGACAAAGATTCATGATAACAAAATCGAGGGATGGTTATCCCAACACTTTTGCAAGCTTCAATGATTGTCATTCCAGGCTTTATAGAAAAAGTTAAATCGTTTATTCTTACAGAGATCACAGGCAAATATCTCAGTAACTTAACGATTTTAAATCCTTTGATTTAAAAGACGTGAAAAAAAAGTCATAATAAGCAGACAAGTATGGTTTATTTATTTTGAGAAAGACACTATTATAGTTACTACAATAAAATCTAATTCTCTAAATCGATAAACCGTTTACCGCCACTGCTACCACTACTACGACCACTTCCTGCGTCTGAATCATCATCATCTGAGTCGTCGTCATGATCATCCTCGTCCGTGTTGTCAGGCTCGTACTCATACTCATATTCGTATTCATATTCGTATTCATATTCGTATTCATGCTCGTGCTTATTTTCGTTGTTTTCATCCAACGGTTTTAGGTCGGTTGAAATTTCAACGTCATCAGATTGAACTGATTTAAAGGTAGTGACGTCAGTACAAAGAAACAATGGGTTGTTTCCTTCATCTGCGTTGCTTATGGTAAAAAGTTGCCCACATGATTCCGGGAACGATAAAGAGTCTACAATTGATCTGATGTTTGACATAAATAATATAAGTTCTTTTGAATAAAAACGTAATAACTAAAATAGTTTACACTTGCAGATAAACACTTAGTGACTAGTTTTGAGTAGTACAACAAATAAATACGATTATAGAAAATGTCGAGAGTTGTTTTTTATTTTTTCTCTCATACTAAATTTTAATAATTGCTTAAAAATAAATTTATTTATATTCACTTTTAAAACTACGATTTTACAAAGAATTTTTTATTCTTACTTTTTTTCGATTTTTTTCATAAATTTGTAAATAATCCAAAAAAGTCCATATGGCATATGGGTTTGTTAATTAAAAAAACCTATATGGCATATGGGTTTAAAAATCGTAAAGGGTACCCCCTTTGCCTTTTTTCGTCTTTTTGAATATTTTGATATAAACCCAATTAAACACTGGGTTTTTATTCTTAAAAACGTTAAATAAATATTTACTTTTTATCTTATACTAAGTTTTACTGAAGTATCTAAAATACGTACAAAATAAAAACTGCGCCTCCTAAGCTTTTCACCCACCAACAAGTTTAAATGAATGAAATAAATGTGACAAGTGAATGCTACGAACAGATTAACTATATAATTGCCTCCTTGTTTATAAAAATTAAATAAACTCGTAAAGCCGATTTTTGGGGTACCTCTACTTTATTATAAATAAGTCTGCTGCAGTCAAGGCCTCAACGACCGAACGTCTTAATACTCGACAACGTATTTGGTTCATCACATGAAGTGTGACCCTTTTTAAAGGAAAAAACCAAAATGATCGAGCGGTTAAAGATTTTGCCTCAGATGGGCCGAGAGAAGCTTCAGCCAATGCGGTTCATTCTTCAATCTCGGTTAAGACCCCCTTACTACTATATTTATACATTTGACTTTTATCATAGATACTTAAGAAGGCAGAATTTATAGTTTTGGTAGTGACAAAATTAACATCAAAATTATCAGAAATAACTCTATTCTGAATGTTTGATTTAATAATAGAAATTTCTTCACTCTTTATTTCTATAAAAACCTTATCGGAACCGTCAATTTTGGGTTTTCGATCTTTAAAAGCAAAATAGTCCGGATAAACCTTCGAGAAAGAATTCTCAATAATATGTACAAGCGCTTTTCTTTTAAGCGAAGGATACATATTTAGACGTAAATCGGCAGAGAACAAAAGCTCATCTCGAATTATATCTGCGCCGATTACGGCCTTTAGTCTGCTATATAAAAGAAAAATTTCAAGTTCCACTAATTGATTTAATACGACACGCTCTGTGGAAAGCGAATTTGTTATTAAAAGTACTTTGATGGTTTTTAGCAGATCCATATAGAAATCAATCGTACTAGCTTCACTATTTAAAACCTTAGACGAATCTAAAATATGTTTTAAGATAGCGTCCTTATCGATACATTCTCTGTCCAACAGAGCAAGTACCTCTTTAATTTGACGCAAAATACTGAGAAAGGTATATTTCAATTCATGAGCGGAAAGGTGGGATGCATCTAATTGAACGAGAGAATGAAAAATGTCCATTAGATAATCATGGTATTCATCTTTCCCATTCGAGAAATCGGTTGAATCGTACAAGTACAAATCATCGTATTCATCCTGGTTATACCGATGGACAGAAAGATGAAATCTGATACTAAACAATTCCGCGTGTACGTAGTCGTCCTTGTCATCCAAATGCCATAGTTTAATGACATTCGTTGAAACTGGACTCTCTTTTTTAATAGAAGAAAAAGCTCTAATAGGTAAGTGCGCGAAAGGCAATAATAGACTCTTAGTTAATCTGACGTTTGACATAGGTGGTATAATTTCTTTTGAATCTAGGTGTTAAGAGATGCATTTTCCCTTATACTAAATTTTGTTACAGTGTATAAAGTATATACGAAGTAAAAAACTTCACTTGCAAATGAATATACGAACAGGTTTTAGTGAATGAAATGAACGTAACAAGCCAGCTTTAGTAAGCAGATTTTAGTGGACATAGTAAACATAGAAAGTAAGTGCAACGAATAGATTAAGTATATAATTAGCTCATTGCAAATAGAAATCAAATAAACTTGTAAACGAATTTTTAGGGTAAGTCTACTTTTTAGAGAGCACTAGATTTAAAGCCTCAACGACCGCATGTTTTAATGCTCGACAACGAAGCTTATTTGACACATAAAGCCCAACCTTTTTTGGAGGCAAAGCTAAAATTGATATAGCAGTTAGACTTTTTGCTTTAGAACGGCCAAAAAAGATTTCAGCCTTCTCTGTTAAATCTCTGATCTCTTGTAAAGTGTCTTCGTTACTGTATCGATAAATTTCACTTTTACCCAAAATACTTAAAAAAACGGATTTTATGGTCTCTGCAGTAACCAGAATAAGCTCAAAATTATTAGAAATGTCTCTATTCTGGATATTTGAGTTGATGATAGAAATCTCTTCAATCCTCCTTTCCATAAAAACCTTATTAGAGCAATTAATTTTGGGTTTTCTATCCTTAAAAGCAAAATAGTCCGGATAAACCTTCGAGAAAGATCTCTCAATAGTATCTAGAATTCGTGCTCTTTTAAGAGTAGAATAATCACTTAAACGTATTTCAGGAGAAAACACAAGCTCGTCTACAATTTTATTTTCGCCAATTACGGCCTTTAGTCTGCTATATAAAAGAAAAATTTCAAGCTCCACCAATTGATTTAATACGACACGTTCTGTTTCGATGGAATGTGTTATTAAAAATACTTTGACTGTTTTTAACATATCTAAGTAGAGGTCAATCTCGGTAACTTCACGGTTTAGAACTTTAGATAAATCTAAAACTTGTTTTAAAACGATGTCAGTATCGATACATTCCCTATCCAACAGTGCGAGTACCTCTTTTATTTGTCGCAAAATGCTGCGAAAGGTATATTTCAATTCATGAACAGAAAGATGCGCTACATCTAATTGAACGAGAGAGTGATAAGTATCCATTAAACAAATAGGATATTCCGTTTCCCCGTGCGAGGAATCAGTTGAATCATACAAGTATAAATCATCGTATTCATCCTGGTCGTAATTATTAACCGAAAGATTATATCTAGCAGGAAAAGACTTTACAAGTTTATAATCATCCTCGACATCCAAATGACGTAGTTTAGTTTTAATGACATCCGCTGCAACTGAGATGTGATCTGAGGTAACTGATTTAAGGTTAAGGCCACTATTGTCAGGATTTAGACTATCTTCCTTTTTAATAGAACAGTAATTTTTAATACGTAAATCTGCGAAAGATACTAAGAAATCTTTATTTCATCTGATGTTTGACATAGGTAATACGTTTTCTTTTTTGTAAAGTGTTAAAAGAGGCACTTTCTCTTATACTAAATTTTGTTAGAGTAGCTAAGAGTAAGAAATGAGCAAACGCAAACAGGTTTTAGTGAAGCTTAACCGAACGTAACAAGCCAACTTTAGTAAGCAGATTTTAGTGGACATAACGAATGAGTGCAACGAACAGATTAAACCGACTGAATATCGTAACTGTGGTGATTATCGTTTTCTTCACTGGTAAACTCAGCAAGATAAGATTCTAATACACCAATAGCAGGAACTAATACAAGTAAAAAAATGAAATAAAATGCAGTAGAGAACATACCTACTTCAATATACGGACTTTCTACTGGTTTTTGTCCAATTCATCCTAATAACAAGAAGTTAGCCGCAAAAAATCAATAAGCTACGCTAAATATAGGTCTGAATTTACTGCTTCTAATTTTTGAAGTGTTAATAAATGGAAGTAATAATAATATTAAGATTGCACCAATCATAGCAACAACTCCCCCTAACTTGTCAGGAATTGAACGTAGGATTGCATAAAATGGAAGAAAATATCATTCTGGTACAATATGAGCTGGAGTTGATAAAGGATTTGCTGGAATATAATTATCTGCATGACCTAAAGCGTTGGGGAAATAAACAACGAAAAAAGAAAATAGAGTAACTAATATTAGAAATGAAAATAAATCTTTTGTATAAAAATACGGGTAAAAAGAAACAGTATCTACGTTAGTACCTGATCCTAATGGATTATTTGAACCATCTTTATGTAGTAAACTTAAATGCACAATAGCTAAACCTGCTATTACAAAAGGCATTAAATAATGTAAACTAAAAAAACGGTTTAAAGTGGCATTACTAACGCAAAATCCTCCTCATAATCATTCCACAATAGAACTTCCAATAAATGGTACTGCAGAAAATAAATTAGTAATAACTGTTGCTCCTCAAAAGCTCATTTGACCTCAAGGTAATACGTAACCCATGAACGCAGTAGCCATCATTAATAAAAAAATGATTACACCGCTAGCTCATAAATTTTCTCTTGGAGACATATATGATCCATAATAAAGTCCTCTAAAAATATGGCTATAAACTACAATAAAAAACATAGAAGCCCCATTAGCGTGTAAATATCTAATTAATCATCCATTATTTACGTCACTCATAATGTGCTCTACACTGCTAAATGCTAAGTCAATATGAGGAGTATAATGCATAGCTAAAAAAATACCAGTAATGATTTGAATAACAAGACATAATCCTGCTGTTGATCCAAAACTTCACATGTAATTTAAATTTACTGGAGTTGGATAATCGATAATATGTGAATCTGCGAAAGATAATAGAAAATCTTTATTTCATCTGATGTTTGACATAAATAATAGAATTTCTTTTGAATGAAAAATAAATTAACCCCCTACTACGGTTCTTTCGGGTACAAAAGCATCAACTCTTTTAGAAGGGATTCAACCTTCTTAGACAGAGGACCTATTTCAGGACTGGTAGGATTAGTTACCATGACCCGATGAAGTTCTTCTACGTACGCTTCGAATTTTATTAAGGTAACCCTTTTTTTTTCTGCGTCCGATGAAGAACAGAAAGTTTTAAAGGGTTTGCCGTTAAAGAAAGAAAAAATTTTGGTTTTTATTTGTAGCATAATTGTTTTATTTAGTTCCTTTGTTTTTCTGCTACAAAGCAAGAGATTTTATTTTTCTCTTACACTAAATTTTATAAGTTACTCATAAATAAATTTATTTATTTTCGCTTTTAAAACTAAGATTTTATAGAAGATTTTTTTACTCTCATTTTTTTTGATTTTTTTCAGAAATTTGTAAATATTAGAAAAAAACCTATATGGGATAAGGGTTTGTTAAAAAAATAAACCTATACGCCATATGGGTTTAAAAATCGTAAAGGGTACCCCCTTTGCCTTTTTTCATCTTTTTTGGTATTTTTATATAAACCCAGTTAAACACGTGATTTTTACAAATAAAAATGTTAAATAAATATTTACTTTTTCTCTTGTAATAAACTTTGAGGCGCGGAAATATAGTTGTTATAATTTTTAATTTAACACGTAAAATAAAACAATATTATAAAATAGGTTTTAGGTAAGAGTTGAACTTACAACCTAACGATGAACACTCGTTTGCTCTACCATTGAGCTACTAAAAACCAATAAAAACTAACCTAACAAATTCAGCAAAAAAGTACACAGTTCAGATAAACCCTGGGTATCTCCAACCAAACTTGGATTTTTCGACCCTAGTTCTTGGATACCTGATCGGATTGTCATAATATTGGCAACGGCCTCGTTATTAATCCTTTCAGAGTTTTTTAGGTTAAAATCTAAAGATTTGAAAGAATTACTCAATTCTCTCATTTGTAAATTAGTTCCCTGACATTCAGATAATACCTTTTTGATATTACCGTCAGTTTGGAGAAGTGTTTCCGCAGTCCTTTGTGTAAACCCTTTCACAAACTCACCCAGCGCTGCCATTGTACATTCGTGAAAAGAAACTAAAATCTTATCAATTTCAGGTACTAACGAAGCGGTAATCTTTTCTGAAACTATATTAGCGATTTTAACATCATCAATATTAACGATGTTATTTATGTAGCCACTATTTTTAGATTCAGCTACAGCCTCGACCGTTAAGTTTTGTGAAGCAGCAGATAACTCTCGTATCTGATGCTTAGTAACGTCAGAAATACTGGAAAACTCCTCTCTTACTGCATCGATAACAGATTGAAGGCTATTTCTAAGTATTTCTGAATCAGGAGTTGATGAAGGCCCAGGATTAGAATTATTCGAATTCGAATAAATATAAATCCCAACGCCCACGAGAAAAATAAAGGAACCTCCCAATGCATATCATTTAAGTGTATGGAGATCAATACTTGCAGGAATTTTTGTAGAAACAGCACATTGTAAATCATTAATCATTTCTTGCTGTTTTTGCAAAATAACACCTTGGGTATCTAACAAATCAGCATAAACTTTGTTAGATTTCTCTAATTGAAGAACATATTTATTTTGACTTTCCAAAACACTGGCTGCATAATAGAAAATACCTCCTAATAGTATTGAAATGAAAGAAATAAGACTAAAGTATCTAGTGACAAAATCTTTAGTATGGTTGATAAAAGAATTATAGAAAAGCATAAATTTTTAAGGTATTTTTTAACTTATTCCTATATACTGAATTTTGAAGTCAACTAATTTTATATTAGTTATATTAATAAATTAAATAACGATATAGCCAAAGTTACGAATTAATTGCTCCTAAAAGCTGAATAAAATGAAAATACATTTACAAAAAATAAAAAATCCTTTAAAAGAAATCAAAAAAACTTAAATTATCAAATAGATCAACCTGCTTTTCATTTGATACAATATCCATCTCAGAACTCGTAGCAATTGGGCCACTTTCTTCAGGATTTGACGACAATTGACTTTTTTGTGTTTTTTTTAAGTTTTCTTCCTTTAAGAGTTCCTTTTTTAATTCCTCATTTTTAATGTGTTTTAAAATTGAAGGCCAAAAAACCCAAAGAATGTAGACACCTCCTCCAAATAAGGCTACCGGCACATAAAAATGAGGATTGTCATGGATCCGCTCTGCTCAACGCAATCAATCTATAGAGGGCAACGGAGGTAATGCTTCTTTTTGTCGGTCGATTTCAACAACAATAGAATTAAGCGTACTTTGTTGTTTATTAAAGTTATCGATCAAAAAGTCATATTTTTTAATTAGAACCTCCAGTTTTTTTGACTCCACAGAACAAAATTTTGCGAGGCGTTCGTAGTCGCTGCCCATAATTGTTTGACGTAAAAAGTTGGATAGCCCATAATATAAAAAGATGGGTGAAAAAAAATGCAGAATATACTTAGAATAGACTAAGTAATCCGAAACTAGCTTAATAAAAAATGCGGGAATTTTTTCTCAAGGCATAAAATGTTTTTAATGTTTTGTCTTATACTAAATTATCTAAATCAATTAAGAACAATATTACAAAAATGAGTCTTAATATAGGATTCGAACCTACAACCAGATAATTAACAATAATTTGGGGCTACTTTTTGAGCTGATAAAGATAAATAAAAATTGAAAAAAATTTAGATTACAGAATCAGCGATTAGATCGCACAATCCGTTTACTTTAGCTGTAAAATCGGAATTATCACCAATAACAGCCAAATCAAGCGATGAGTCTTTTATATTAGAACTATTTTCAAAAACAGATTCCTCCAATTTTGAATTACTTTTGTTGAATTCAGTAATTAAAGTGTTAACCAATTCAGCGTTCTGAGCTAGGACAGCATCATTTTTAATTTGAAAATTATTTAAAAAATCAGAATGACTACGCTTTATTTCTAACTTAATGTCAGCTAAAAAAGCATGATGATTTGCATTAAGGTTTTTTATAATTTCGTTACTCATTCTATCCACGTCCACACTAACATTAATATTACGAATAGATTCATTCATCTTACCGCTAATCCCATCTATCATAACCTTGAATAACTTATTTAGGTCCATAAAACTTTTATTAGATAAGCTTTCAATCTCGCGAATACTACTTTCAATAGTACAAGAAGTATTACTTATTTCTTCTTTGGCCAATCGAATTAAAGGTTTAAAACCTTTTTGAATAGATAAATGGATTAGGTCAGAAGACGCATCTGATGAAGAACCAGAATTAGGTGTGTTAGAATTAGAATAAAAAACAATAACAGCTCCAACTACTAAAAAGAAAGAGACACCGCCGGCCACATATAATCAAATATTTAAACCGTTTTGAACCGAGGAATCGTCTAAATTTAATAATTTTAAACTGTTAATTTGGTTTTGTTGTTCCAATAATAAAACGGCTTGTTTATCTACTAAAACATTTAATGCGTTAATGGACTTTTGTAATAAAGCATTATTTTTGCTTTGATTCTCAAAAAGAATATTTACATAAAAAAAGACCACAGCAAAAAATATAAAGCCGAATGAAATAATATTTAGATTTTTTTTAAAAAAATCAACAAAAAAAATATAATAGTTTTTTAAGTTTGACATAAGTTTTATTTTATACTTTTCTCTTACACTAAATTTTATAAATTACTCAGAAATAAATTTATTTGTCTTTACGTTTAAAACTAAATTTTTGCGAAAGATTTTTTATTCTTACTTTTTTCGATTTTTTTCATAAATTTGTAAATAATTCAAAAAACCCCATATGCCATATGGATTTGTTAATTAAAAAACCCTATATGCCATATGGGTTTAAAAATCGTAAAGGGTACCCCCTTTGCTTTTTTTCATCTTTTTTGGTATTTTGATATAAACCCAATTAAACACGGGGTTTTTAAGAATAAAAACGTTAAATAAATATTTATTTTTTCTCTTGTAATAAACTTTTAGAGACGCTGTTAAAATATACTTGTTAGAACTTTTAATTTGAAGTTCAAGTAAAAACAATGGTAAAAAATTTTCCTAAATGGGATTTGAACCCATGACTTAATGATTAAGAATCATCTGTTCTGCCATTAAGCCACAAAAAAACTAATACATTTCTATATAAAATACAGGTAAAACTAATATTTAACCGAAAAAATCAGAAAATGATAAATCAACTTGAATCGAGGCATCTGTTGTCTCGACTTTAGCCAATGAGCTACTTATTGTTTGTAAGTTTTCATCAATATTCTTTATAGATTTGTTTAAATCTACCTCATTTGCGACTTCTATTTTTGTCGCTAGATCTTTAAGTATATCAAATTGAGTATCATAACGAATCTTTGCAGCAGTAAAAAGTGCTTTTTGTTCGTCTAATTGATATCTCTCGTCTGCTAGAAAATTCCTTTCCTCATTAAGACGAGAACAAGCGGCCCTTCTTTCAAGACTCGCTGTATGAGAATGTACTGCCGAAATAGTGAATAATAAAAAACTAACACCGAGAAAAAACAATAAAGGGTCTTCTAATAAAGAAAACCCAGTTTCCATACGAGGAAATTCTATTAATTTTCCTGATAATTCCGTTTTTAGTGACGCTAAATTATCTATTTTACCTACTTTTTGTAAAATATCAGTCTGGATGTTTGAAAAGTCTTCTAATTTTCTTAAGATTAGTTCATCTTTAGCTGCCTTTGCAATATCATTTGCTTTAATTGTATTTATAACGTTTAAGGTTCAGATGACCACAGAAAAACATGTAATTAAGCTAAAGATTGATAATATAGTTGTGGGATTGATCTCACTTAGATTTTTATGTAATTTCATAGAATACAATTTTATTTTTAAAAATTTTATTTTTCTCAATGCTAAATTTAGTAAATATGAGAAATAAATAAAAGAATACTTTTATAACAATAGAATAATAACGAGAAAAACGGGGGTTGAACCCGCGACTTCTGACATGACAGGCCAGTACTCTAACCACTGAGCTACTTTCTCTTCCTTTGTTATCTTGATAATTTTAATTAGATTGCTGAAAAAAAGCTGTTATAAAGAAAGGTCTTTTTCGATTGAACTCTTGCTTCTAACGCAAAAAGTCTTAATTTGTTTCGAAGTTTTAACACTCGAGACGAATTATTTAATGGTAGTTTTAAATAAACTAAGTAAAGAATATTTGTGAATAGCGATAATCAAAATATCTGTACAAAAAAAGAAAAAAAATCGAATTGAGGCATAATTGTTTTTGTTTGTTTATTGTGAGTTTAACCCTTTAAAATCGCGATTTGATTTATAAGAATCTTACCTCGAATACGATAATAAAGAATTAATATCGCTAATCCTATCGCAGATTCCGCTGCAGCTACAGTCAATATAAATAATGAAAAGATTTGACCATAGAAATCATCTAAATATACAGAAAACATAATAAAATTTAAGTTTACACTCAATAATACTAATTCAATGCACATTAAAATGATAAGAATATTGCGTCTATTTAAAAGAATACCTAATGTACCAATCAAAAATAATACTGTATTACTGAATAATTGTATAGAAAACATAAGGATTTAAATTTTTAAGTTTAGGTGACGTGTAACCAAATGTAACAAATGAGTGCAACGGGCATAGTTAAGTGAAACGTATTTAAACGCAACAAATGTTTAGTAAGTAGGTTTGAGTAAATAAAATAGACGTATCTAAAGTAGCTAAAGCTTGCAAGTGAGTAAAACGAAAAGATTTAAGTAAAGCGCAGCTAAACGTAAGAGGTGAACTTGTGAACAAACTTATGTGAAACATAACAAATGAGCTTGCGAATAAGTTTTAACGAATACAATCGACGTAAACAAGGTAGCTTGCGCTTTCAGTGAGGGTGTTCGTCACGTTTAACAACGTAACTCAAGTGCCTGTTTTATTAATGAACAATATGTTTTAAGTATAAATAGACACAACTAAAGTAGCCAAAGCTTGCAAGTGAGTATAACGAACAAGTTTAAGTGAATAAAATGAACGTAACAGGTGAACTTGTGAACGGGTTTAAGTAAAACGCAGCTGAACGTAACAAATAAATATAACGAACAGGAAAAAGTGGGATTCGAACCCACGATATGTTTACATATGCCAGTTTTCAAAACTAGTACTTTAAGCCACTCAGTCATTTTTCCGTTATTAATGAGGTGCTCGTCACGTTTAACAACGTAACTCAAGTGTTTGTTTTTAATGCATACCTTAACGAAACATAACTAAAGTATAAACAAGATAGAATACACGAACAGGTTTAAGTGAATGAAATGAACGTAACAGGTGAACGTGTGAACAGATTTTAATTAAGCGTAGTTGAATATAAAACTAAAGTAGCTAAAATTTACAAATAAGCAAACGTAAACAGGTTTTAGTGAGGCATAGCTGAACTTAACAGGTGAACTTGTGAACAGGTTTAAGTAAAACGCAGCTGAACGTAACTAAAGTAGCTAAAGCTTGCAAGTGAGTATAACGAACAGGTTTAAGTGAATAAAATTAACAGATACAATTATAAAAAACGTTGGAAGTGATTTCTTCTCTTATACTAAACTTTGTTAACTGCTTAAGAATAATTAATATTTATTAACTAGAATAACCACATTTGCTAAAGTATAAACGAAGTAAATAACTTTGCTTGAAAATAAGTAAATTCACCAAGATGTTTTAGGGTGTTCGTCACGTTTAACAACGTAACTCAAGTGCCTGTTTTATTAATGAACAATATTCTTACGTTAATCATAAGCAAATGTAAGTAAAGTATAAACGAAGTAAGATAAACTAAGTAAAATATACAAAGTGAAGAACTAAAACAACTTACGCTTGCGAATGAACGTCAATAAGCAGGCTTGAGTGAACATAGTAGACATAACTAAAGTAGCTAAAGCTTGCAAGTAAGCATAACGAATAGGTTTTAGTGAGTGAAATGAACGTAGAAACTGGGTGTAAC
>Ga0209191_1000109_pt1 | contig 64886 bp, 146 predicted proteins | sample S_130626_EF_Meta_FD_187320 | JGI IMG/M metagenome (GOLD analysis project Ga0209191, IMG submission 187320) | Freshwater microbial communities from Lake Simoncouche, Canada to study carbon cycling - S_130626_EF_MetaG (SPAdes) (version 2) | ecosystem: Environmental > Aquatic > Freshwater > Lake ...
TATGACCTTGAACATGTTGCTCAAATCTAAAATTTCTAAGATGTAGTATTTCATCTACATTGACATCATACAATACTTTCATTAAATCATTTCTTTTCTTATCGTTGCTTTCCATTCACTTATTGTCATAAAAGAATTTCTTAAAAACACTCCTTTACCAAGACCATCATCAGAAACAAGCCAATGTAATCCTGAACCATAGTATTCATCTTTGGTTACAACACGATAGATTCTACCATAGGTGAATCCCACTAACTTTTCATTTATACATACTACTATCATAACCACAAAGATATAAAAAATTATTCTAATATACTATCTATTTTACTATCTCTTAAATCTATTTGAACTTTCTCCCAAATGTTATTATGAACAGAAATAGTCATTCCACCATAATTTATGAAGTGTGTATCTCCAATAAGATCATGACGAATTATTTTATACTCTAAATTTTTTTTGAAAAATGTTAAAGGAACTTCCATAACTGTACCACCAAAATCTATAACGTAACTCATATAGATTATATGAAAAGGGAATTATTAGTTTGCGAGGGCAGCGTAAATAACAATAGAAGATAATCGAGCACCCATATCATTTTGATACTTATCAAGTCCAATTTTGTAACGTAAGAATGGTTCATAACTTTCAACAGAAATCTTTTCGATTGAGAACGGCTCGTATAAAGTAGAAAGTTCAGATTGAATATAACCTATATCACCAATTTCTACATAAGGTGGTTGATAATCTTCACTTTTATATAACTCATATTCTTTATTAAGATGTATTATGAAAGGAACTATATGATCTTTAACTTCATTCCAAGTAAATGTTCTCCCATCTTCTCTTTTAACGGTAATTTCAGAATCGTAAGTTTCATCTAAATCTTGTAAAACTACTTCAAACCCTTCATCTAATAAGTAAGCTAAATGTGTTTCACAAAAATCTTTTAATCTTTCTTCAAAATCTACCGATTCATTAAATCTTTTTAAATACTTCATATCACTTTTATTTTAATAATCATCATAACTCATCATTCTAGTAGATTTCCATCCAGAACCTCTTCCACTGATGCTACCCATTTTACTCTCAATATAGTCTTGGATTCCATCAAGTGCCATTCTATCTATTTTACCTTTATAATAAAGTTCAAAACAAACATCTAAAATATCCATTGGATCATGACATCTATATTTTTTCATAATGTCAAACATTAGATCCATAATCTCATAATCAGTGATACCACGTTTTTGTTGTAAAATATCTTTTCGTTTTTGTTGATTCTTCAATCTAATATAATCGTCCGAAAATAATGCGGTTGCACCTTTCCTATTTTCAATACGTTTTGATTTTAAACTTTTTAAACCCTTAGATAACTCAGTTAGATTTACTACCAATGCAAATTGAGCATTCATTATTTCACCATAACTTCTTTCTGTCCATCTAAGTTCTCTTAGATACTCATCAGTAATTAAATTATTAATAACAAAGTTTTGAATAAATGCGGTATTCATCCAATCTTCCTCATGATTATATTTACGAAAAGCCAACTGATCCTTTGTAAAACTTTTTGTAGTTGTCATACCTAAAAGTCCATCTTCAACTGAAAACCAAAACTTTATAAGTTGTTCACCTTCAACATTCATTTTCATTGCAGTAATTGCCTTAACATAATCTCCTTTAAAGTTAGAAAGTGGTATATCCATCTTTGTTGATATAGATTTCAATATATCAACAAAGTTATCTACATCATCACTATCCAATAGTTTTAAGAATTTCTCTATTGCACTAACACTTTTATTTCCAAAAGCTTCAAATAACTTTATATGATTCATGTAAGTATATATTAAATTTGTTTATTCAAATGTTATCCTTACATTTGAATAAACTTTTTAGAAAAATAAAATAAAATATAAATGAGTAAACAAAAACCAATAAAACCAGTAGTAAATAAATCAGGAGTTAGTCTTGGTGGACTAATCTTTGTAGTATTCTTAACACTTAAACTGGCAGGTATAGGTCAAGTCGCAACTTGGTCTTGGTGGTGGGTTACTTCACCATTATGGATCAGTGTTGCAATTTATTTAGTAATTGTACTTGGAGCGGTTGTAATTGGACTAATTGGTTTAATTATTATGGGAATAGGTAATCTTCTAGTAAAATATTTAAGAAAAGAACCAACAGGTTATCTAAATATAAGTTCTACTCCAGTATCGAAAGTAGTACTAGATAGTAAAGTATTAGGAGATACACCAAAAATGAAAGTAAAAGTAACACCAGGTGTACATACAATTATATTTATAAATAATGATGGTGTTAAATTTGAAAAAAATATTTTAGTAACTGCGGGAGAAACTATACCAGTATCACACAAATTTTAATATGATAATCTACAACTGGTTTACCGAAGAAACTGCACCGATTTTACTAGATTTTGTTGATAAACAATTAGGTGTAAAATCATCTTATGGTTGGAATGGTACAATGAAACTTATAACATTCAAAAAAGATGGTTCACATTTCACAGTTATAATAAATGAAGAAGGAATAAAACATTCACCAGAATTGGTTGAATTAGAAGGGTTAGAAGCGTTTGCTTTACAAGAAATTAGAAATGAAAAACTATCAATAATACTTAATAGAGAACTTTAAAGATTCTATTGTTATTCTATAACTAGGATTAGCAATCTTATCCGCGATAACATCTTCTAAGCTACGAAAAAGTATACCTAAATTATTTGTGAACTTAAATTCATGATTTGTATCAGAATTTGTCATGAAGTTTCCACGACCAATTTTATTAGTAAGTACTTCTAAAAATGGTATAAAATAATCTTTTATGTCATTCCATTCAAAATCTCTACTCTCAACAGACCTAACAGAAAGTACAAATATAGTACTAGATAAACGACTATTAGGAGTAACTGTTAAAACTACACCTTTATCTGTCATATAAGCCAAATATGTATCACAAAAGTCTTGTAATTCATCTAATTTGTCTTTAAAAACATCAAATGATTCATATATTTTTAAATGTTTCATAATAAGACAACTATTTTCATAGAATCTGTTTCCGCATATTCCTCTCTCAAATCATCAAGATCTTCAAGACCATGTGTGTCAGTATCCTTCATATCAATGAACTGATAGTCATTATGATCCCAAACATAAATACTTGCTTCATTCCCTGTTCTTCTTTTTAGAAAGTCAAGTAAAGTAAGTACTGCTTCTTTTATTTCAGAACCAACAATAATATTAGCTTTTTCTGTAAAAGTATCTTCACCTTCTACATAAATACTTACCTCTAATCTTTTCTTATCATTATGAACTTTGTCTTTATCAAAAATATAGTGTGTATATAGATAACCATCATCACCGATAGGTGCAAGTATTGCATCGATTCCATTCAATAAACTTTCATCTATTTCATCAGAACTGTTAATATAGTGGTTTGGATCAAAATTCTCAAATTGTTTTATATAAATCATAAACTATATATTAAAAAAAAATACCACTCAAATGAGTGGTATTTTTTAGTGAACTGAATGTTCTCTGTTATGAACGTATCCAAAGTCGAGCTGTGCCATTGCAATAGTCCTATCTAACTGCTCGGCATAAAAATCTAACTTATCTCCAAGTGAGTTATTTATATTATCTATCAACTCAACTAAATTTGATGTGTTATATTCAACATTATTTTCTTGTATATAATTAAGTAATGTGTTTGCATTACTTACTAAATACTGATTGTAACCTTCTAAATGACTCATACTGTTTTTTATTATTATTTTTATTTGTTGTTCTCTCCACTCTACTATATCAATAAAGTATTCCTTTTTTCCTAAATCAACAGTTGATATTTTCCTATTATCATCGATAATACTACAATAACCCTTTTGAATTATCTGTGGTAGTTTATTTCCGAAAACATCTGTAAATACTACTGGGTATAACTTACCTAGTGTTACACGGTCTGGAAATTTATTAGTTACACATTTTAATACCATTACAATTATATTATTATATTCTTAATTGTTTTAAGAAACAAAGATACATTTTTTTCTTATAATAAAGAAATAAAATATAAAATTATGGGAGATTCGAGAAGCGCATATTATGATGATTTAGATGATTATAATCACTTTTGTAAAACATTAGGAGTTTTAACACAAGATGATTTTTATGGACATGAAAGATTACTTTTAGAAGAGTTAGGTTTTAAAAGTAAATATGATTACTACGCAAGTTTAAGAAAGGCAGAAGTAAGAGATAAGAAAATAGATAGTATTATAAATCCTGAGTAATTAGGATTTTTTATTTAAAAAAAGTATTTCTATAAAATAATATATAAAAAATATGAAATACTTAAAGATCTTTGAAGCAAAAAAACGTGTTGATCCATTAGCAGAACTAATAGAAGATATACAATTAGTATTTGCTTATCAAATAGATGAATATCCAAATATAGTAATTGAGAAAAAAACTGGTGGAATTGTCTTAGTTAGTTTTCCTAAAATTTTACCAGAGACTAGTTTAGATATACATGACTTCTCTAATAAAATAATTAGTTATTATACACTATTAGAAAATATTATAACTGGTTGTAACCAACTTACTAATATGAAAGAAGGATTACAAACATCTACTAAGATATGGAACAATAGTGATACCTCAGTAATGATAACATTTTGGTTTAATACTAATACTGCAGTGTTTAAAGTAAATCCATCATCAATTGTAATTAGTAAAATAAATTTACTTAGAACATTAGGATTAGATCCGAGAGAATGGACTTTTAGTGCAACACATGATAGAGTTTATACACAAAGAGCTTTACTTGGTTATGACGCAGCAAACCGCACATTCATACATCAGTTTACATTCTCATTTCAATATAAAGGTGTTCATAGTTTAGAGGAGTTACAAAGAATAGTTGAACAAGCTTCTGAACTATTTCAAGAACACTTTTCATTTGTTGAAGTAGTAACTCAGTGGCAACGACCAACCAATATAACCCAAAATTGGAAAATAATTACTTTAAAAATGGTTTATAAAGAACCATTAGTAAAGAAAACAATTATCGTACGAGATTTAGTCTAACAATTAAATATAAAAAAAAATTACTCACTCACTATGTCAAAATCAAAAAAAGAAGGAAAACAAAAAAAGAACAGAATCAACCAAGTTAAAAATCTTAAAAGAATCAAAGAAAATGAAATTCTTCTTAGAAAATTAAAATTAGAATTAGTATAATAAAAAAACCACTCGTCGAGTGGTTTTTATTTATTTTATAGTATTCATACATCTTTTTAAAATCTCTGTACGGTATTCACTATCAAGAGGAATTCTAGTAGTGTAGCCATCTATTCTAATAACAATATGCGGATCTCTATTAGGATACTCTATATACTGAACAAAAATAGATTTACCATTTACTTTAAATCTAAATGTTGTCTCAACTTGGTCACCACTGAAACGATAAGCTGGTTTAGTTTCTATTTCTTTTGTTTCATCAGAAATTGTTTCATTATCAAATGCGTTTAAAATTGCATCTCCATCTGGTTCAGTCCAAGGAGAATCTTTATCAAAATAACTTTCAAATTGTTTTAAGTGTTTCATAAAAGTATATATTAAATACTATTTACCGTTTAATTTTTACCAGATAAATTTTTTAATATATAAATTATAAAAAAAATAAAACTCATGGCAAAGTCAATCGAAGAAATAATGATGCAAATGGAATCTGAAAGGATACATAAACTAAATGAAGAACAATCTAGACTAGATAATATAAACCAACAAAGAGATTTAGCAAGGAAAGAATGGACAAAAACTATGAGAATGTACGAAAACTTATCTAGTGTGGCGCCGGCCGCCGCAGCAGCAGGTGGTACTAATAATATAGATACAACTCCTATCGGTCCTGGAATAATAGACGGAATAACATATTCTCTTAGAAATGATAATTTCTGGCATATAATAGACTTAGATTGGCTTGTGAATCCATTAAGTGTTGAACCAAATTGGAATAACACCACTATATCAATAGCAGCAGCAGGAATTGGAACACCAACGATCTCAAACATAACTATATTCAATTCAGGAAATGCTGGTCATACGGGTGCAAGTTTTGAGGTTTCAAAAACAGGTGCTGGTGTACTTACAGGATATGATATTATAACAATATCTGTACTTACAACAACTGGACAATATGCAACTGGTTCAATAGGTCCTTTAGACTTTAGATCGGGCCCAACAGAACCCTCTGTTACTTCTGATAGTTATGGAGGTCTTTCTAATGGTAGCGCAACCGTGACTGGAACAATCACAAGTGATGGTGGTTCAGCAATACTTGAAAGAGGTATTGTATGGAGTACAAGCCAAAATCCTACCATAGCAAACAATAAAGTGGCTGGTACAGGAACTGCGGTAGAGACATTTACACAAACCTACACAATAGCAAATCCACATCAAACAATATATGTGAGGGTCTACGCAACAAATACCATAGGTACTGGTTACGGATCTCAACTTAGCTTTATGTTACCCTGTTTTGTAAAAGGCACTAAGATAACAATGTTTGATAGAACTAAGAAGAACATAGAAGATATATCTTATGAAGATAACCTTTTAGTATGGAACTTCGATGAAGGTCGATTTGATTCAGCTAAGCCATTATGGATAATGAATCCAGTAGAGACGCCATCTGTCAATATACTATTCAGTGATGGCTCTAAACTAGGTATATCAGGATATCTCCAACACGATGGTGGACATAGAATATTTAACTTAGATAAAGGAGAGTTTACTTATGCAATACCTAATGAACATACACCTATAGGAACGAGAACCTTCAATGACAAAGGCGAGATAGTTACGATAGTAGGTAAAGAAGAAGGTGAGTTTTCAGAAATATACAATGTTGTAACTAATAGACACCTAAACATATTCGCTGAAGGTACTCTTACTTCTAGAAGACTAAACAACATATACCCTATATCGGATATGAAGTTCATCAAAGACGAAAGAAAAGCAACTCCTATTGAAGAGTTTAATCATCACTTATTTTACGGTAAAGGTATATCTGAAGAATATTATAATGGTCTTAGATTAAGTGAACAACCAATTGTTAAATTATCCGAAGGATTCCTTACAAAATCTCCAGGAGAATTAGCTTATACACTTCCTACTATTGAAGAACTGGCAGAATGGACAATAGGATTCATTCAGAAGAAATACGAGCCTGTATATGAAGATACTATTTCTTGATCATCAGGGAGTAATGAGATTAGATCCGGTATGTTGGGTAACAGGAAAACCTGAGCTTCAAGACTTCGATAAAGATGCAGTGAAGAATATAAACGATATAATATCGGAAACCGATTGTGAGATTGTAGTATCTTCTGATTGGAAGCAGTGGGTAAACCTATCTGAAATGCAAAGTTTTTATAGAAGACAAGGATTGATAAAAGTTCCTATTGGATATACTCCAGATAAATCTAGTGAGATAAAGTCTCCAGATGACCTCACAAGACTTAGAATGGAAGAGATAACACAATGGCTTAATAACAATAAAGATGTATCGACTTGGGTAGCTATTGATGATCTAGATTTGAGAAAACTCGAAAGGTTCGTATTCATAGAAGATGCTAAAATAGGAATGACTAAAGATTCCTTGTGTGAGATAAGGAATTACTTTAGATTATAATACTATTTACCGTTTACTTACCTCTTCAAAGTATTCATAATACTTTTTTAAGTCTTCTATCATTGCACCTATATCTTCTAATTCAGCAGAAGCTAATTGATAAACATCCAAATTATTTATTTGTTCTTTAATTTTAGATATGATTTCAATTGTATCAACATACGCAGCAGAAAAATCATTTTTCAAAATCAATGATAACCTAACATCTCTATCACTAACACATTTTAAAAAACAATCATGTACTACTTGTAGTTCTTCACATATATAAGTTAGATACCTATATTCTGTATTAGTAATTAAATCATAATTTGTCATGAAAATTATATTTGATTTTAAAATAAAGTTTGTATATTTGTAGTTCTAAAATTAAAAGTATGAATATAATAGACGGGAAAATGCCTGAAGTACATAAGTATGGAAGAGGTTATAGATGGTATAATACAGAAGACGGAGTTTCTCGTTGGTCTCAAACATTAGAACTTATTCCAGAACCAAGACAATTCTCGGAGAAATATATTTTAAATTTCCCAGAAGAATTCGGACTTATAACTAGAACACAACTTGTTAAGTTTGCACAATGGTTTAATGAAAATCAATGGAGAGGTGGTCAAGGTGATAAAGTGAAAAGAGCTTTTATCGATTGTGATTATAAAAAAATTGTTTTTAATGGTTTAAAAGAGATATAAGAAGAAGTTAGTCTTTACTAACTTCTTCTAGTATATCTAATTTGATTGATCCAACATTACCTTGTATAGATACTTTACGATCAGAACCCAACTCGAAAGTAAAATTAGTTTCTATTTTATCTTCTAATAATTGGTTTAAAGTATATTGTTTAGGTATTGTAGTCGAAGTATCTTCTACTCTCCATGCAATAGAACACATTCTTCCTATATTATCTTCTCTGAAATCATATTCTTTTTGAACCATTTGAAGAAAAGGTATAAATTGATCTTTAATTTGGTCCCAGTGTACACTTTTATTAAAGTATATTTCAACATTATAACAAACATATTTTTCAGTTTGTAATAGTGTTGGTTTACCAACTTTTAATTCTTCTATACTATCATCCATAAGATAAGCCAAGTATAACTCACAGAAATCTTTAAGTTCTTCTCTTTTAGCTCTTGATACATTTAAACTAAAAATATCATTAAAGTAAATTGTTTCAAATGTTTTTAAATACTTCATTATAATTTATATTTTTCCATATCATTGAATAAAGTATTCAACATTAGTTTTAACCCCTTTTCTTTATAAACTTTATAGTTTATATACTCTTTGAAAATTTTATCATTATTACATAACAACTTTACTAAATAACTCTCTCTGTTTTTAACACAAGAAATTGGATGTACTTCAAAGTATAACTTATCAATCCTCTCTAATTGTAAATTATTAAATGCACTTACTTCATGCAAAGTATTAAATGGTGAAATCAATTCTGGTTTATAACCTTCATTTGTATAAGAAAAGTATTTATATTGATCATCTTCTTCAACTTTATAATAATCATCTTTAATAAATGATGAATACCAATCTTCTATATGATTGTCTTTATCAAAACCTATTTGTATTGACTCTAATGTAGGTTCCCAGTATACCTTAGGTAAATTACTATCATAGAACTTTAATTGCTCTAAAACCTCTGAAAGTGTCTTAAATTGATAGTTTTCGTAAGGAACTGACCCTGGACGGTCTTTATCTTTGTTATATTTAGTTATTAAATATTCATTTTCGTTGTTTATTATATAAAAAGTCATACCATCCTCAGCAATAAGGTGAAATCGGATTATACCATTATCTATAGGTGTATAATCTAATTCATTGTCTTCTAAGAATAATAACAATCTTTGTTTATCTTTTTCGTTTAATGTCATAAAGTATATATTAAAAAAAAATATTTGTTACATTGGATATTTTTTTATATCTTTATAAAAATTTATTACATGATGCAAATGATTTGTATATCAAATAAAACCGATATAGAGCTTCATTCTAATGGGAAAGCTCTATATAATGATGATCGAACTCCAGTAACATTTGATTGGTTATCACCTGGTAAAATATATTATGTAGAAAATATGATAGGTAAGGTTTTCATTGATATGGAAACAAATGAACTCATAGATGCAGTTATCTTAAAAAACTTTGAAGAAAAAGGTGTTCCATCAAAACAAGGATGGTTACCAGCAAACCTATTTATGAGATTAGAAGAATGGAGAGAACAACAATTAAATAGAATAATATAAAAAATACAATATGAGAGAAGTAATTGTTAAGTATAACGAAACACAAGAACAGATTAGAGCGAGATTCCGAACTATAAAAAGTTTAGAAAGAGAAATTATTCAGTTACAAACGGAAAATAAAGCAAGAGAACCTGAAAAGAAACAAGCTATCTTTGAAATTGTTGTTGAGAATATCAACAAAGATGAAGTAATAGAATTCAATAACAAAGGTAGATACGAAGGTGGTTTACATCCAAATGATAAAGTTCGTGTTATCAGAAAAAATAAAAAGTCGGTTACCGTAAAAGTATTCCATAGATCGTGGGATAGAAATCAACGAACTGCCACTACAACTGGTGCTTGGGTACATAGTGAAGATGATAATTGTAGAGTTAAAAGAATTCCTGCAAAAGTATTTGGAGAATGGGTATTTAAAAATCCACAATTCAAAGTAATGGTTGATCGTAATGAAAAATTAAAAGCTTTATTAGGATAATGGAAAATAAAGAAATACTTACTGTTAGAGAAATGTATGATAAACTTGGGATAAAGGATATGATTGAGAAATCAGAGTCTGCCGAAGATGTAAACATACGTTTCTCAAAGTTTGATAAATGTCACACATCTGGTATAGAATTTTTGAACGGTGAAGTAAAAGTAAGTAAACGATACAATAGAGTAAAGTCACAATTCTTTGAAAGAGTATTCTCATTCTTACAAGGTTGGGGATATGAAATTGATCAAGATTACTATGATAGTAAAAGATATAGTTTTCTTGATAATGACTATAAGTTTAAAGGTGATGGTTTACCATCAATTACAGTAAATCTTAATTGTTTTCACGATGATATATTCAAAACAAGTATTGGATATGAAAGAGAATCTGATTGGCTTAAAGTTGAAAAAACTGAAAAAGAAATAAATAAAGAAATAGTTTCTTACATCAAAAGAAAAGGAGATACAAAATTACTAAGAGAATTAAAATTAAGACAATTACTTTATTCCTAATTGTCTTAACTTCATATCTCGTTTATCTGCTAGAGTTGGTTCAACTATAATATCTTTCCTTTTACAAAAACTACATATTCTAACCTCTGTTAAAATAAGATCATCCTTTTTAATAAGTTCATAGTTGTGTTTCCAAAAGTGTCCAGTTATTTTACATAGTTTCATAAGGACAAAATTACTTCTAACTTCTTATCTCTTAAAAATTGTAAATCATACCTTAAATCTTTTGCACTAACCCAAGATTGAATTCTTTTTCCCTCAACTGTATATAAGGAAGAATTTTGATACTCAATTAAACATCTACCATAGTATCCTTCATTCTCATGAACTTTTAAAACAATTGCTAGCTCATTCATATATCTTGGTACATTAGTAATGTTTACTAGGTCTCCTACTTTATAATTTTGATCGTGTGAATTTATCATATTCCTAAATCATTTAATTTCTTATCTCTTATTTCAGCAGTCGCATCTTCAAACCAATTTTTTTCTACTGAATAGATAGCTTTATCACCGGTGTTATCTATAATTTCAACATACATAGTATCTTTATCTATAAAGTAATCAGATACTTTATAGATTTTATTTAACGTTAGTCTTGAACCAATTTCAACATATAAACACCTTACATACTTCATCATATTCCAAATAATTTTCTAATAGCTTGTTTTCTTTTAACCAACTTTAATGCAATACCAAATTTTTTATTTAATAGATCAAGTTGTGATTGTTTTACTTCTATCCAAGTTTTACTTTCTTCTTTCATAATTTACAAATATACATAAATTATATAAATAAAAAAAGGATTGTTAGTCAATCCTTAAAAATATAGAGTAAATTACCGGTACAATATTATCATCATCTAATACTTGTTGTAGTGTATAAGTATAAGATAACATTTCCTCACCATTATCTGGATATCCATACATATAAATTTTTATATTGTATTTTTTAGACAAGTATTGAATAAATGGTATGAAACTATTTTTAATATTACTCCAATTAAAGTTACGTGGATCATTTATAGTATCAACAATCTCTTCATCACAATCAAGCAAACTAGTATAAATTTGATTATCATTTTGTTCATCAAATCTTTTCAATGACATAGTATTTGTAGCTACTCTAATTGCATAACCATCATCAACTAAATAAGCTAAATGTGTTTCACAAAAATCTTTTAGCTCTTCCTGAAATTCAAAAGTAAATCTTTTAGGATTAGTAAGTATCTCGTGACGAGACTCGTTAAATCTTTTTAAATATCTCATTATACTCTTCTTATATTACTTATTTCTATTTCTCTTAACTCTTCTTCAACTTCAAATCTATCTGATAATAAACGGAATAGATTATCAGTTCCCGATCTAAATGATCTAACTTCAGAACCAGGAGAAGCATATAATTTCAAAACAGAAAAACTATATTTCTTACTAAACATTGTCATAAACGGAATAAAATGATCCTTTATATCTTCCCATAAAAAAGGTATATCGTTCTCATATATTGTATTATCTGGATTAGTTAAATGTAAATCAACCGCAGCATCATCTTCATGACGATCTAGATTTATACCTATTACAAACCCTTCGTCCATTAAATAAGCTAAATACGACTCCGCAAATGATTTTAATTCAGTTTTATCAACTTTATCAACCCACCAATTTTCTGATTCAAATGTCTTAATATATCTCATTATTTTCTACTTTTTATATAAAATGTTATACTTTCTACTACATTACCGACTAATTTATCATAATCACCTTCATGATTTAGTAAATCTTGTATAGAAAGCCACTTATAACCGTTATTTATACCATATTCTCGTACAAAAAACTCCAATTTTGAATGAGTATTAGATATGTTACATAATTCAAATTCTTTATCTAAATGTATAAAAAACGGAACTAAATGATTTTCAATATAATCCCATTGAAGATTTTCATCATTTCTCAATCTTACTTCCCAATCTATCTGACCATTAAAACTATCAGACTGTACACTAACATTAAAACCATCATCCATTAAATAAGCTAAATTTTCTTCACAAAAATCTAAAATCTCTAAATAAGTTAAATAGGATAAACCTTCGTTAAATGTTTTCAAATACCTCATTTAGTATATATAAAAAATATTTTTTAGTAAAACTAATTGTCGTATTTTTGTATAATACATATGAAAGGAACTATTAAAATCACAGACGAAAAATTGACGACAAAACCATTTGAAGGTCAAGAAGGAACAACCCAAGTATGGGTAAAAACAAATGTAGTTGAACAAAGCTATATCGTTTACAACGGAAGTATGTATAAGTTACATGTAACCCCATCTAAAAAATAAATAAATGAGACTAGTCGCTATAGAAACTTTACCCGGATACTTTATAACGGCTGGTCAAATTTATGATCTAGAAGAAGGTCCTACTATTTATGATTCAGATTTTAAACCACATAGAAGTTTTATAACCAAATGTGATGATGGAAAATATAGAAAAGTAAATGACTATTCAGTTGCTTTAAATATAAACCAGTTTCGTGATTTACAAGAAGTACGTGAAAAAAAATTAAATGAATTAGGAATTTAATTTGTATATTTGTATATGTTTAATAAAGGAGATTTTATAGTTTGTATCAATAACACTGATACCCATTATCAACCAGCACTAACCATCGGAAAACAATACGAAGTTTTTGCGGTTAAGTATGATGGTGTGATAACTATTAAAAATGATGTCGGAAATCCCGGTCTTTATGGTCCACAAAGATTTATATCAATACAACAAGCAAGAGAAGATAAATTAAATATAATACTTGATGAGTAATATGAGACAAACATTTAAAGTAGTTGATATAAGAACTGGTAAAAAATACGATGCTACCTCATCTGAGTACACTACTCATGTTTATGTTTATGGTTGGGATCATAGAAAACGTGTAATCGGAAGATGTGAACAATTTATATCAATATCAGAGTTTAGAAAGAAACAAATAGATAAGTTACTAAGTTAGTTGTTTAATATGGAAACATATTTTAGTGATTTCGCCATTTAAAACATCACAATTGTCGTTTATGACATCCTCGAGTAAACAATAATCACTTACTCTTGTAGTAGGTGCTGAAAAATCCCTATTTAGATCAGTACAAAAAACTCTTATCTCATTAGAACCCGCTGCGACAGAACCATAAGGTCGTATATCGATATAATCTAATTTCTGTAATCTTTGTAGGAATGGTATGAAATGATCCTTTATATCGTCCCATTTGAATCCATATGCGTTATATAAAGAGAACTCATACCAATTAAAAGATCCCGAATCACTTAATCTAGTATCATGGAAAACTTTCATATTCATATTATCTTCATCTAATAAATAAGCTAAGTTATCTTGTGCAAAAGTATATAGAACATTACCTATTGTATAAAACTGACCTTCATTAAAACTTTTTAAATACCTCATATTATTCTAAATTTTAATAATGGTTTATCATTTATAGTGATGTCACCTTTCTTATTCTTACCAATCTTTTTAACAACAACCTTCTTATTTTTAAACCTTCCAGAAAGAACGGTGTCTCCAACTTTGATTGGTACTTCAATCATTTCATTAAAACTTTTTAAGTATTTCATAATCTATATATTTAATTATTGTCTAAGAAAATTGAAATGACACCAACATAACTACCTAAGTCACCTACCTCATCATTTATTATTTCTTCTTCGGTAAACCATTTTGCATCTGTTTCCCATAATTGTTTAGCAGGTTTTCTATACTCAAACTTAACTGAACAAGTTCTTACCTCATAATCACCATTAGAAACTCTACTTGAATAAAAATTGGGTTCATGAACACTGGTTGTACTAATCTCATATTCTTTAGATAACATTTGATAAAACGGAATATAATGATCCTTAACATCATTCCAGTTAAAAGGAACTGGAAAGTGTACATCATCTTTATAAAACTCTATACGAGCTCTATCTTCACGAGAACCATGTCTAACACGAATACCAAATCCTTCATCCAGTAAATAAGCTAAATAGTTATCACAAAAATATTGTAGTTCATTTATGTCTTTTGGTAAGAAAGAAGCTTCATTAAAACGTTTTAAATACATCATTTCTTTCTTAATGTAATTTTTATACACACAATTGAATCAATACCTACATTACCATCATTGACATCTATTATATCATCTAATGAAATATTGTCAGTGTTTAATCCATTTCTCTCACCTGCATCATTAAACTCAATATACGTTATCGTAAGTAATCTAAATCTACTTTCACCTAATTTATAATACTCACCATATCTTCTTTCTAATAATGTCAGAAAAGTAATAAATGTATTCTTGATTTCATCCCACTCAAATGTATCACTATAATACATCCTACCACCATAGTTTTTAGTAAAGTAAAGATTTTTTGAATAGTTATCAGATTCTATTGTAGTTTTAAATCCTTCATCAACAAGATAAGCCAAATTTATATCACAGAATTCTTGTAACTCTTCGGTTTCTTCTTTAAGTGATTCATTAAATAGTTTTAAATACTTCATAAAATTATATATTAAAAATAGATTTTATAAATCTTAATTAGTATCTTTGTAAATCAAATCAAAAATATGAAAAGACTACCATTACCTGTTATCGCAGAAGACAAAGCAAACCATTTTACATATGGTGCTGCAATTTATTCACTATCCTGTGTTTTATTTACATTACTACATATTGAACCAGTTTTATACTCTTTGATTGTAGTAGCAGTGATTGCAGCATTAAAAGAACTACATGATAAATATACACCAGGTTCAACTCCAGATTTTATGGATTGGGTTTGGACAATGTTGGGATGTTTACCAACGTTACTAGTACAATTTATAAAATAAAAAAGAGAGACTTTCCAGTCTCTCTTTTAATTTTTATCTTTTAATAACCTGATAAGTTATAGTTACATTTATTGCATTACTTATTTATTGGTATAATTTAACACTAAAACACGCAGCATTAGTTCCTAGTAATAAACCATCACTTGCTGTACCACCAGGTGTATAAGTACTAAAATCAAAACTAGTATAACTAACACCATTACCATCAGTTCCATTTTGTCTATATCCATCAGTAACACATATTCCATCACCGAACATTATACCTAAGTTACTTGAATTAGTATTCACGTTTTTCCATTTAATCCATAATTTATATTTACCAACTCCTGTACGAGTAAAATCAATATCTCTAAAATAATCTTCCATCCATAATTGACCAACTGTAAGTGTATCAATAACCGGTGTTTGTGGTTGTGGACTTGCAGTACCAGATTGATATAAAGGGCCAACATATTCTAATAAAACTCTAGACTGTACTGGTTGGCACAACCAATAACCTTCTCCAATATAAGTAAAATCATATTGTTGATTAGGAAATATGTAAAACTCAAAAATTTCAGCACCTTTTATTCCATTAAGATATATTCTTGATCCACCATAAAGAGCTGCAGTAATAGAAATCATATAATCACCAGAATTTAAAACAGTAACCTTATCACCAATTACCGCAGTAAAAGTAGGTAGTGAAGCCCTATGAATAGTAGTACTATCCGCAGAGAAAACATTGTTTACCGTGTATGATAGTAATGGATATGGAAATGAAACTAATGCCTCGACCATTCCATAAGTTGGTGCCTTTAAATCACCGATAATAACTTCTGCTTTCCATTGTCCATTTGCAATCGACGTAAATTTATAATTTTCTCCTGATTTTACTGTAACATAAACTAAAAATGTTTCAATACTTCCAGTTGATATTGCAGCTATATTAAGAGAATTTGCTCTAACTTCAAAGCTATTGGCATTATTATTTGCAAATATTATAACCTCCTGTCCTATATAAGGATTACTCGGAAGAATTACACTTTGGCTAGTACCGGTTGTGATTATATAATTAATGTCAGAGGTTATTAGATATGGAGAAACATCAAGTTCAATACCAACCTCTCTTGTTTTTATAGGTGCAGAACCTGTCGCACCAGTTGCACCAATCGAACCTGTCGCACCTTTAGATGTATATAAAGCCCATCTAGTAGCATCTCCAGATGGAGCACTACCTGAGTTACCAGAACCACTTATTTTTATGTAAGTACTACCGCTATCAGAAACTACATCAACACCTTCTGAGTAAGTACCATAAGAATCACTCCACTCACCTCTCCAAGAAAAGCCAGGACCAGATGTACCTGATGAACCATCAGAACCATTAATTCCTGTTGCACCTGTCGCACCTCTTGCACCAGGTGAACCTTGGAATCCATTTACTCCAGAAGTTCCTGATGTACCTGACGTACCAGAAGAACCAGAATCACCATCAATTCCATCTAATCCAGAAGTACCATCAGCACCTGAAGTACCTGAAGTACCTGATGTTCCACTTCCACCTGAATTGGCTAGGTTATTTAAAAATTTAAAATTGTCATCCATTTGCTCAACGGATAATCTTGCGTCTTCTGTTTCTCTAAGTGTTAAAGAATATGTTCCCGGGTATATCATTTTTTTTACTTTTTTTTATAACTTATATATTAAACATGAAAAGTATTTTTTTGTATATTTGTAGTTAGAAATATAAAATCAACTAATATGGCAGTAAAGTATATAAGACTAGAAAGTAGTGCTAATGTGGCAAAACGTATAGAAATAAGTAATAGAATAACACGTGGAGAGATAAAATTATCACATTATGCAGTAGATAATGATATATTCTACCACTATTACGAAATTTTGATACCCTTAACCAATAAAAGAAAATAATATGATAAATAAAATAAAATGTTTTTTTGGATTTCATAATTGGAAGAACATACGTCCAATAACTCCAATCCCCAGAAAAGGAGAACAGATAAGTTTTAGTAACTTACATAAGTGTGAACATTGTGATAAAGAACAATGGTTAGGAATGGGAACAATAATATAAATATAAGAAATGAATTATACAAGACCAAATAGTGATGAATCAGATGAACCAAAAGATTGGTTAAACTCTGCTTTAATTTTTGCAAGAACACTTTCACTTATACTTGAGGAAAATACAGGTATCGTTGTTAAACTAAAAGGTGATATGATAAATCCAATCAATCCAGATAGTGACAGAGTAGTAGTCTTTAAAAAAGATAAAATGATTCACGTTGATGATATACAAGATCAGAGTTTACAAGAAGGAGATTTTATAAGAATTCAATAATAATTTTTTTTATATAAATTATTTCCTTATCTTTGTAATGTAAAAATAAAGAAATATGAAATCAATTAAATACTTACTGTTCACACTATTATTTTCGTTTACATCATTCGCTCAGATTGAAGTAGTTAAAATCTCTACTCAAAGAAGTTTTGGTAGAGCAATTGGTTATCATGCCACAATGAAGAATAACTCTAATAAAATAATTGATGCAATTGAATGGACTGCAACTTTTGTTGATAAGTTTGGTGATGTCAAAGAAATAAAAAAAGATGAGCAGTGGAGTTCAGGTAATACATTTACAATAGATACAAGTAAACCAATTGAACCTGGTAAAGAAGTACAAGTTACAATGGGTTGTTTAGTTAAAGGAGCAACCGATGTAACAATTAAAATAACAAGAATACATTATATACAATAAAAAAAGCCTCGATATTTCGAGGCTTTTTTATTATTTAAAGTTTGTAAATGAAACTATTCTACTTTCATTTGTATTCCCATTATTTTTATAATAATCCATAATCTGTTTAAGTGTTATATTAAAGTCTTTTAGATCTTCACCAAACTCTCCTATTCCACTATAGAATCCTTGTCCTTCAAATTGTAATGTTCTTTTTGAAAGTCTAGCAATCTTCTCTGCAACAACTTGTAATTTTCCACCTTGTGTATTTTGAGAAGTTTTAGGTAATAAGTAATTTATACTTTCCTTATAAAGAGGACCAAATTCTCCTAAAGTTTGAGATTTTTTACCATAAAGATATTCATATATCTCTTTGTATAAATCTTTAATTGGTTTTTTTGAATCAGAAGACATCTTAACATCCAATATATCTTGAATAAAGTTTGCTGTTATTGCAATACCCTTATCTCTTTCATCTGTAATAGATTTTATAGATTTTCTTACGTTCTGAACCGCCTGTGTTAAATAAGCTTCATCTTTATTAACAACTGATCTTCTTGGTCCCTTAGTAAACTGTTTCTCAAATAGGAAACTCTCTGTTGTAGCAACTTTAACCGGTTGTAAACTTTTTGTAGGAACAGCCATCTTTGGAGACGAAACTGTAAACTCACCTTGTTTATCTTTAAATAAAACAGCTACTTTATCATCAGCTAATGGTCCTATATTCTCATCGTCTCTTGTTAACCATTTCTTATCTCCACCAGGACGTGTATTTGTTTTCAAAGAAATCAACTTAACTCTTTTCTTTTGACCATCTTTGTTAGTATAAATATATTCTTTTCCAACTTTAAGTCCAGTTTCATCACTTTTAGGTATATTATCTCCACCTTTTCTAGCACCATCATCTTCACCTTCAAGAGTAACTCCTTTATATGTTATAAGCATACTATTAAGTGCAGTTAAGTTTTTAATCATTATTTTATAAATTGAAGAACTATCAACTACTACACCTTTATCATCATCTTTATTTGTATCATCACCTTTATTTACATCATCGCTATTAGCAGAAGTAATCTTAACTAATTTTAAAGATTGAAGTAAATCATTAAGAGTTTTCGCTCTTGATTGTCTCAATCCTTTTTCTCTCAAAAGTTTAACAACTAAACCACCAGTAATTAGTCCAATACCAGCTGCGACTAAAATAGGACCTAATCCTACAGCTGTTGCAACAAGTCCTGCTCCAGTTTTTACTGCAAATTTTACTCCTTGTTTTACAATAATAGTTGCAAAGAATTTTGCTGACGCATCTACACTAAATAAATTTTGTCCACCTGTTGCATCACCAAAAGTTTGATCTGCTTTGTTGAATAGATCACCCATACTAGCTTGTGGATCAGAACTAATCATTTGTTGAATTTTCTGTACTTGACCCATAGAATCACCAGCACCATTACCATCAAACATGTGACTAACATTTTCTGCTCCAAATTTATTAATAAATCCTTGCATATCAGCACCTGTTTTAATTTCCTGACCACCAAGCTGACTAGCCCAATGAACAAATCCTTCTTTAGGTGCATTACCCGCAATATCTTTAGTTATCGCTGCGGTTTGTACAATTTTAGTAGTACCTACTATACTTTGTAACCAAATTTTAAACCATTCTGTTTGAGCCATCCAACCTAATGCTCCTAATGCAGCACCTGCACCCGCTAACATTAAAGGTAACTTGTTAGATGCTAGAGTTTTCATTCTTTCACTATCAACAGTCTTATCATCTCCAGCAGTTTGAAATTTAGCAGATTGTCTAGTTCCGGCAATTCTTTTTTCAGAATCACCATCTTTTTTACCAAACATCTTATCCATCATCTTATCCTTAAACTTAGTAATACCTTTAAGGAACTCTTCATTTACTTCTTCATCTTGTTGTGCAAACAATCGTTCAAAAATCAATTCCTCTTTTTCTAAATCAATATTTTCTTTAGAATCCATAACTGAATAAACTGCCTTTAAATCAGTATCTATCGCTTTTTTAACAACTACTCTTAAATTTTCGATAAGTTTATTTGCAATATTTGGATCTAAATATCCTTTATCATCTGGATTTTTATTAGCACCAGCAACAATAGAATCATATAATTGACCATATAATACAATACCCTCTAAAAAAACAGCTCTCTTTCTATCATTAGGAAATTCCGGTGCCACCTTTTTTACTTGATCAAAAGTAGACTTTATAATCGCATTTGTGGTATCATTCATTATTTCATCTATTTCCTCTTTGGCTTTTCTATCAGTTTCACCTTTACCTAATATTTTACCATTAGCTTTATATCTACCAAGTTTAGATAAACCATATTTTATAGTTTCCCATCCACCTTCTTCATTGATATATTGAAACTCTGAGTATTTTACAATGTTCATAAAAATTACTTATTTTTTATTATATATTATTATTATAAAATATAAAACTATATTTTTGAAAAAAATAAATATTTATTGTATCTTTGAATAATTAAACTATTTAACATGACAGATTTTAAAAAATTTAAGTTAGGCTTTGCACTAACAGTTGGTATTTATATTATACTAACATCACCATTATTTTTAAGTATTATGACTTATGACATCGATACAGGTCATTACTATGGACTTAGATATCCTAATTGGCTTACTTATACAATAGGTTTTGTATCAGGAATTAGTGGAAATATTTTGGCACGTAGTAAATATTTTAAACAATAATGATTAAATCTATCTATAGATTAGATGTACCAGATGGTAAATACTATGGAGTATACTCGTCTGATAACATACGTTTATATGAAATATTAGTAAAAGAATTTATCTATATAAACGCAGATAAGCAAGATGCTATCATAGAATTTAAAGTAGATAGAGCAATTAAATCAATGGGTACAAAAGTTCCAGTAGATATAATTGATGGGTGGGCTTATATAAATATCTCATTACAGGAAACAAGAGAACTAAAATTAAATATAATAACTAAATAAAAAATTATGAGTGAGTTAGTAAACGTAGGTAAAACAATGAAATCAACATTTGAACAAATTTCCGTACAAGGATTCCTTGATCAATTTCCAGATTCCGAATTTAGAAATGAATCTCAATTTTCTGGACTAGGTGATGTTTTTATCAAAAGTGAATTGGTAGAATCATTTAACCAATTAAAAGAACAAATGATTGAAGCTAACGGTAGCTTCCCAATTCTATAAGATGATAATACATAGACCTGCACATACAAGAGGAAATCGTAAAGCAAACTGGATCAATTCATATAGAACATTCAGTTTCCCCGCTTACTACGATGCTCGTTATATGAACTTTAGTGACTTACAAACAATCAATGATGATCGAGTACAACCCGGTGGTCACGTTCCAATACACGAACATAAAAATATGGAAATATTCGGATACGTAGTAGAAGGTGTTTGTCGTCATACAGATAGTCACGGAAATACTTTAGATATACCAGCCGGTTCTATACAAAGAATGAGTACAGGTAGTGGTATAAAACACACCGAAGGAAATGCATCAGATAAACCTAATAGATATCTTCAATTATGGGTTAGACCAAATCAAATTGATACAGAACCAATACATGAATGGTATCAGTTTACAAGAGAAGATAAACTTAATAAGTTTTGTGATGTCACCGAAAAATTACCTATAAAACAAGACGCGAGATTTTTAGCAGGGATATTTACACAAGACTTTTCATTTGAACTTAATAATACTCGTAAGTATTACTTATATGTTATTTCAGGTGAATTAGTAATAAATAACATACCTTTGATTGAAGGTGATGGACTAAGTTTTATCGAAGAAGATAAAATAGAAATTGTTACCTCAACTGAATCCGAAATTATACTATTTGATTTAAGATAATATGTCAATTAAAAAACAATTCATTACCTGGTTACTAACGTGGACAACCTTTATATGGCTAAGATGGATCAAAAGAAGATAGATTTAATATGTGTTGATAATACTGAGTATGACGGATTTCTAACCTTACATAAATGGTATAAAGGTGAACTATCACATAGCTATCTACCTACATTAAAGATAGATAATTACTTTTATAGTAACTTATCTAATGATAGAGGTGGTAATAAAGATGTATACCAAACAAAAGTATTTATGACAAAACAACAATGGCGAGATTATAATTTAGAGAATATATTAAATGGATAAATACTATCAATGTAGTAGATGTGGTGGGTCAGTCGCAGTAAATTGGGATAATGCCACTTGTACTTTACCGGCATCATATAGAACTTCTGGTATATGTGGAGGTTCTATATCTATGGAAATTACAGAAACAGATTATAACCAAGTAAGATCACAATGGAGATCTGCAACTCGTAAAACAAAAATAAAAAAAGTAATCAAAGATGTTTAGAAATCCGTTTAGAAAGAAAAAAAGATTAAGAAAAGGACAACTTGTTAGACCAAGCATGAACTTAAAACCTTATGAACGTATGAGAAAAATAAATCGATTACTCGGTAGGATAGAACTCACCAACTCTACCGGACTTATAAGTTTAAAAGGACAACTGATACCATTTCAAAAAGAATATTGGTTTTAATAAATTAAATTATTACCTTTGTAAAAAATAAATTAAATGATACTCGTGTGTATAAATCCATCAGACAGACTTACCAGAGGTAAGAAGTATGAAGCAAAACCCCTTATCAATCAACATTCATATAATCTTTTGATGGTAAAAGATGATACTGGTGAGAATTATATGTATAGTACAAATAGATTCATTACAGTAGAAAAATGGAAAGATAACCTTAGAAAAATGTTAGATAAAAATAAAATATGTTAAAAGAAATAATCTCGTTTAGTAAAGAATTTTTAGATTACTATGATCTGAACGATCTAACTATGACTAATAATTCTAATCGTTTTATAAACCCAAATGTATATGATAGATCATATACACAACACCTTATACGTATTATTGGTAATAGTCCTGGCACTGAGACTTATCTTTATAAACCATATAACTTAAATACTTATAAAGATAGATTGGTTAGTTTCCTTCAAAACTTTATATCAGAGTTTGAAGTAGAAACCGACCCGGCTTTAATAACTATCTACTCACACAAAAAAGGTAGTTTGACCGAGTCACCATGTCGTAAAATAAAAACACTTTACTTTGATTTGAAATCATTTAGTAATACATCAATTACTGAACCAATAGATTATATCGAATTGAAACTGATAGAAAAATAATTTTCACTTTTTAAAACTATTTATATATTTGATTGTAAAACAATTATAAAAAATATAACCATAAAAAATGAAATCTAAAATCTTTGGAATAATATTATTCCTAATTACATTCAATGTAATCAACTCACAAAATGTAGCTTATCTTCCATCAAATCTAGTAATCAACAATCCTGAAATAGGATTCTACCATTACACCTCTACTGGATCATCTGGTGGATATAACCTAATAAACCAATCAACTGTAGCAGGTTACCGAACTGCGGAGAACATTACCGTAGTACAAAGACAATTCTTCCTAAGAGACTTTATCACAGGAATTCCAATTACTTCTACATATCTTACTAATATGCAAACCGACTTTAATAGAATTAGAGCAGCAGGTGCAAAAGTTATTATTAGATTCACTTATACATCATCTAGTTCCTATACAGTATTCCAACCTACAAAAGCAAAAATACTTGCACATATTGCACAACTTGCACCAGTAATAAATGCCAATAAAGATGTTATTGTATCTATTCAAGCTGGATTTATAGGTCAGTATGGTGAATGGTATTACACCGGATCTACTGAATTCGGAAATGCAGACTATACTCAATATACTACAACTCAATGGACTAATAGAAAACAAGTAATGGATGCAATGATTAATTCATTCCACATTTCAATCCCATTACAAGTAAGATATGTTTATGCTAAACAAAAAATGTATGGAACATCTTATGTTGGTAGAATCGGATTTTATAACGATGCTTTTTTAGCAAGTTATGGTGATAGTGGAACCTTTTTAGTTAGTGGTTCACAAGGAGTACCTAGTGCAACTGATGTTGCATATTGGCAAACTAATACAGTAAATAATCCAGTAAGTGGAGAAACTAATGTAGTCAACTCACCAAGAACTGATTGTCCTAATACAACATTAGAGTTAAACAAATTCAATTGGAGTCTTATCAATAAAGATTATTTCACAACTGTAATAAGTAATTGGCAAACTGTTGGTTGTTTCTCTGAGATTCAAAAAAAATTAGGATATAGATATGAATTGATAAATTCTAATATAACTAATAATGTTCTAACAGTAAACGTTAAAAACACCGGTTGGACAAATGTTTTCAGAGAAAGAAAGACCTATTTGGTTTTCCAAAATACATTAGGAACAGAATATAAATTTGAAGTAGGTAGTCCTAATCAATGGTTGGAAGGTTTAACTAAAACGATTAGTGTACCACTAAATTATAATTTACCTATCGGTACTTATAAACTCTATCTTTATATGCCAGATCCAAATAGTACAAGTATAAATTATGCTATTCAATTTGCTAATGTAAATACTTGGGTACCAACTAAAGGATATAATGATCTTTCACAAACTGTTGTAGTAAATGCTGCTGTAGCGAGAACTGCAAACTCTGTAAAAATATTTAACTTGTCTGGTGTTTTTGTTGGAGATAATATAGATGATTTACAACAAGGTATTTATATTGTAAAAACAATAAGTAATGATACGATAACAACTTATAAAATAAAAAGATAAGTCGAATGAAAGTTAAATGTATTAAAGATCATGATAGTGTAGGTAGATTAAAAGGATTAAGAATAGATGCTTACTATCAAGTAACTGATATAGATACAATTGGTTACCGAATAATTGATGATTTAGGTAGAAACTTTTGGTTCACCAAAGATTCTTTTGAACCTATTGAAGAATCAAGAGATAAATTATTAAATGAGTTACTAAACAAATAAATTTTTACCAATATAATACCATGATAAATTACATTTTCAGAAAGTTAGGTTTCATAGTGTCAGACTCCGGTCTTCTACTAACAACAAATAAATTTTCTAAACTCATTGCAGAAATGGCAGTTCGTGACGGTTCTCTTCAAAAGAAATCTGAAAACCTATACACGAAATCTAAACAACGTAACAATTAAAACAAATATAAATTATGTCAGAACAAACAGAAACAACCCAAAAAACAATCGCAGTATTCGCAACTGAGTATTACGAAACATCTATCACTAGAGAACCTATTGAATTAAACATCGAAGATTATCCAGAATTGGAAGGTATGACACCAGAAGAAGCAATTGACTATGTTGAGTCTAATGCGTGGGAAATGCCATCAACAAATCCAGATATGTATGATTCATTAGCGGATGAGCTTAATGATCAAGATATCCGTAGAGATAAAATCACAAATGAGACTCAAGAAATCAATGCTCAATTAGAAATGTTCTAATAATGGAAATTAAAGCACAAGCAACAGAATACTTCACCACTTATATAGTAAGGGATGAACTTACAATCAATACTGAGGACTATCCTGAATTAAAAGGAATGTCAGAAGAAGAAGCAAAAGATTACATCAAATGGAACTCTTCTGATATGTATAAAGAAGGAGAAGATGGTTATTCTCTTTGGGATGAACTACTTGACCAAGATATTGTTAAAAACAAAATCAGTGGTGATGAAACAGAAGTACTAGTTGATTAAATAAAAATTTATTGGGTAATACGTAATGGCAAAAAGGTATGTCATCCTGTCAAAAGGTTGTATCGTTGTAGGTTCGAGCCCTACCCCAATATCAAATAAATATAATATGAAAAGATATAAAATTAGAATACTATTAAACTCTGGAACAACTAGTTGGTTTGCAGATGAAATAATTATATCTAATCTTGAAGATGAAGGTGGAACAAGTAACAACTATATATTCTGTGATGATGAAGGACTTTATAAATATTATCCAGTTGCAAACACTATAATCGAAGAACTTGAACCATTACATCCAGAACTATAAATGTTAAAGGCTCAAAATAAATACGGTATCTATTCAATACCCGAAGAAGTCGAATATACTTACACCGCTAAAACTATTATAGACGGTGGTGTTCACGAAGAAACTACAATTGAATACATAAAATCAATTGGTGGAAATATTATACATGGTGGTGCTGGATTTGGTGACTTCCTACCTGCTTTAAAAGATTGTAATAAAGTATTTACTTTTGAACCAAACCCTTTAATGTATCAATGTTCATTAGAAACAATAAATCTAAATAATCTAACCAATATTAGTTTATATCCTCACGCACTTGGTGAATATGATGGTAAATCTGAACTAAAAGTTACAGATGATTCAGGACTAGAAATGGGACCTCGAAGTGAAATTGGTGATGGAATATCAGTAAAAATGATCAAATTAGATACATTTATCACTGAAAAAATCGATTTAATACACTTAGATCTCGAAGGTTATGAGTTTGAAGCTTTAAAAGGAGCGAAACAACTGATAGAAAGAGATAAACCTATCATAGTATTAGAGATAGATGCAAGAGCCGTAGATTACAATAACTTTATGTTATCAATCAATTATGAACCTTATAAACAACTAATATACAATAGTAACGAAAGAATGGTATTCGTAAATACCGTTTATAAACCAATATTATAATTGTACTTTTACAGTTATTTCATATAAATCACAATTTAATTCCGAAGGTTTATCATCAAGTACTTCTTGTACTGAATAATGTCTATACTGGTCTTCTCCAGGTTTACCGACAGAGTTAGTAAAAAATTCGACGACATCTTTTTCATCTCTCGTAAACCAACCCATATCAAAATAAGGAACAACGTTATACTTATTATTCAAATGAGTTAAGAATGTTATGTAATGATCTTTAACATTATTCCATTCAAATTCACCAGTATCATACTCACCATCTTCATTACTTACATCACTCGGTATAGTTATACTGATTGTTTTCTTACCACGGTCATCACCAATATATAATTCATATCCTTCATCTAACAAATAAGCTAGATGTGTTTCACAGAAGTCTTGTAACACATTTTCATCAAAACTCTCAAAAAATCTTTTTAAATAATTCATTACTTATATATTAGTTTTTTAATTATATAATACATATCTTTGTTTAATAAAATAAATCAATATGAAACTAACACCATTCAAAGCCTTAGTTATATCTATGGTATTCTCAATTATCTGCGTAGCAGTAGTTCTAATTCACATACACCAAAACTTTCCAAGTTGTAAATAATGATTAAAGGTAAAGATTTAACGAGATTTGTTCGATTCGGAGGATTGAATGTAAAGAAACAAAAAGGATTTGATTCCACGTTTCCTTCATTCCATTCACCACCAACTACTCGTGGTTTTTACGCAATGCCTTTGGTTGCACAAGAATTCTTCCTATTAGGTGGTATGAGATTCTACCAACCAGGAACCGTTCCCAATTATCCTAAAGCAGATGAGGAATGGAGTGAAGAACAATGGGGTGCTTGGAGAGCTCGTGATAAAAAAGCTTTCAATGTTATGAGAAAAGAATTCACCAAAACAAATGGTGAAGTATGGCATCATCTTACTGAGTATGTAAAACCAAATGAAGTAATCGATAGAAAAGGTTACTGGGTTAAAACTGACATCAAAACTTGGCAAAAAGCTTTCTCTAAACTTTCTCTTAACCGTCGTTACGGAGAAGACCGTTTTGATATGGGAACAAAGTCTATTACAGAACCTGCTAGATCAGGTGTGATGGGTGTTTACTCAAAAGATGAGTGTGAAGTTTTCTTCGATGAAAAAGTTTAAGACCATAACTTCATAAGTCTTTTCAACTTAACCATACGTGGTGCTTCTATATTCCACATCTTAAATAATTTTCTAACCTCACTCTGTGAAATAGGAGTATTAGCGGGTGGAGTTTCCATTGAAATTTCTTTAGGTAGATTTATCTTTATTTCCCAATCACTCATGTTCAAATATATCTTTTATTTTCATCATTCTTCTGATAGCTCGCATACGTGAATCGAGTTCGGTCCAATCTTTTTCAGTCCAATCCTTCTGTCCTAAGTCTAAATCAAATTTTATCATATTTTTAATAAATCATTGGTTGAGATAACATTCATTAAATGATTTCTATTTAATGAAAAGTGAGAATATGTTTTATAATCTTCAGATGTTTGATATGGTATATTAGTACCTCTTCTAATTATACCACAACCATAATCACTATCTACTACCTTTATATCTAAATCAGTTCGTACAACTCTTAATTCGGCAATTGCTTTCCAAACATCACCAGTCCATTCTTCACCGTGATCTTCTCTATATTGCATCTTTTCAGTTGTTGGTAAACAATCATGACAAACAATTGTTCCATTATCAGATAAATGATTTAATGAATTTTCAATATCTTTTAATACTTGTTCTGAATGATGTAAACCATCAATAAAAATAATATCATACTTTACATCCTTAGTAATTGAATCAAAATATTCATCAGATGTTCCAACAAAAGTAACTGCACCTCTAGGAAATGGGTCAATAGAAACCTTATTTTCTATATTTATTAGATCAAAGTTAGATGATGGATCTTGAGTACCAACCTCTAAATATGATTTGTAGTTATATTTTACAACAAGTGTATTTATAATATCTGTTCTTTTCATTATAATTTATTTAATTTTTGTATATCATCAGAGCAAAGAATATCAGATATATAATTTATCTCAGACTCAGTTCTATCCCACCATTTCAATTCTAATAACTTACTGATTACTTCATCACTAAATCTCTTACGAATTTGTCTGGCCGGGTTACCAGCAACTATAGTATATGGCTCAACATCCTTAGTTACTATACTATGTGCTGCAATAACTGCACCATCACCTATAGTAACCCCACTCATTATAACACAACTATTGGCCAACCAAACATCATTTCCAATAATAACGTCTCCTTTTGATGCTGGATGTCCATTATTCTTATCAAGCTTTGGAAATTTACTTTCGTTATGATGTCCAAATGGATAAGTAGTAAACCAATCAACTCTATGGTTTGCACCTAAAAATACCTTAACTCCTTCTGCAATTGAACAAAACTTACCTATTATTAGCTTTTTTCCTTCACCAGAGTGTATTATTTCTATATTTTTATGACCATATGTATAATCACCAACTTCCTCCATAAACTATATATATTTCTCCATCTACTCCACTTCAAACCATTCACCTTGTAAAAAATAAGGAGTGTTCTCTAATAACTCTGTTGCTAATTTACACTTATCACACCAATCATCTTCATTGGTATGAACACATACCACTTTCTCATGTAGTGGATTCCACGTTACATATACTTTATTCATTTATATATTTTCTAATAAATTTTGTTTGTTTCTTATTTAGCACCAAGATATACTTATTACCCATAGCCGTTTGATATACCTGGTATCTAGTATCTTTATCCTGGTAATACCAATAGTCAGTATAACTGTAATTATGTATTCTTAATTCTACTGGTTTACAACCAATGAAAAGAAAGATTATTAGTAAGATTATTACTTGTTTCATGTTTTATTTATTAAAAGGTTTATTCTTTTTTGACGAATCTTTGCTAGGTCAATAGTATATTGTACATGATGAATAGAATCTTCACCAAATGGTTCATTCTCTTTTAAGGTTACATTTACTTTGATACCTTCTTGACCATCAGAAAGTAAACTAAAACCAGTAGCTTTATATACCTTGATAATACTCATATGTTTATTCTTTGTTCTACTGTGAAAATAACTAACTATTGATTCGGTTATCCCACTCTGTAATAATATCGGTTCTATCTCCATTTATAATTCTATTTAACTGTTTCTGTCTATATTCCTGTAAAGTAATGAACTGATTCTTATCTACTAACACCTTAATATCATGATCTTCTAATGTAACCCAATATAGATGTTGATATAAATCAGTTTCTAACTCTTTAACATGATATTGTTTACCAAGTATAAGATATTTTACTGTATTGTAGATTTTGAGTGTTGTTAGGTCTATCTGTGTATCATCTATACAGATCGCAATCACTTAGTATCCAGTTGTAAGTTCAACCTCAAACCCACCAGTTCTATGCCAAGTTTCATTTGGTAAACCCATTTGAATATCACCTTCATATCCTTTTGTACAAGAATTAAAGTAATCAAACTTCTCACCTTCAATAAGTGTCCAAAGAGCTTCTCTTACTTCTTCTGACAAAGATTCATCTTCTGCTAAGTCATTATAATTCTCTGATATGTAATCAAAAAATTCTTGCTCAGTTGTTCCCTCAAACTCTGGGAATAAATCACTGTCTAATTCAATCGGTTCTGTTGCTGCGTGAATAGTAAAATACTCAGTCGCTCTAAAATGTTTTTTCATTTGTCTTTATATTTATTTTAATTGTTTAATTACTTATGATGGGAAAACTTCTATCGTTCTTTCCTCTCTAACAAGATCACTCCAAACTCCTTCATATCTAGTTCCCTTTACAATATGATTATCTACCCAATGATAGTTACCACCTCTTGGTTTACCCATTAGTAATCCGTGATACTTATAACCCCACTTGTTTAACCATGTCTCAGTTATTTCCCTATGCTCCTCAGTTCTAGAAGTAAAGAATGTAATCACATGTCCTTCATCATACCATCTATTTAAAGTTTCTACAGAACCAAAGTAAGGTAAAACTACTGACATACGTTCAGGTTCTTCATTAGGTACATCATCTGTAATAGTACCATCAATATCTATTAAATAATTTTTAATATCTGCTGGTAGTTGTGGACTAGCTAAATGACCTTCATCATCTAGTATTGATCTTAATTGTATTTCCTTTTTCATTTATTTTTTTATTTTTTTATATTCATAAAGATATTCATTATCTTAATCTTTCTTACATTTGATCGTAATATACTATGTCTAGTAATTGGATTCCACTTTCCTGATGTTTTTTGATACATTCCTTTTAAATATTTTTCCAGTATTCAGGTATTTCCATACAGAATATCTTTTTAATTTTATGTTTTCTTAATCTAGCTCGAAGTATATTTCTCCATTTATTTTTAACCATTGAAAATTCGTTTAATCTTTTCTATACGTCTTAATTTGAAATGGAAGCTTATAAAACTTGACCAATTACTTCCATAAGGAGTTGATGTAATAATAACCGTTGGATTATCAGTTGCGACATCAGCACTTATAATATAATTACTCATGATATATCGGTAACTCTTTTTGTTCTAACAAACAACCATCTTTTATTCTTATAAAACACTTATAGTAAACACCTTCATCAGTTGTTATAATAATATGATGATCTCCATTATCCATCGAAGTCCACATATTTGTTATACCATTAGTAGACATACCAGACTCATAGTAAAAGTAAATCACATTACAATATCCAAACATTGGATGATCTTGAATCTCTATTGATACTTCAGTATCTCCATATAACTTAGCTTGATACATATCTCGAAACTCCTTCTCAACTAATCTATATTGTTCAATCGAATCAAACTGTTCAATACCCATAATGTTTCTCTCACCATACATAAAGAAGTTATATTTCGGTGGTAGAATAATCTGAACACCATCATCTACAAAACCATTTACCACAGTCATACCATTATCGAATACGAGAGTTACTGGTGTTTGAGCAGTACACACTATTGAAACTATTAGTAAAAGTGTTGTTAGTATTCTTTTCATATTATTAGTCTTGTTCTTCGTTTGCTCTCTCATCAATTACTTCAAGATATGATTCATATAAAGAATCACGAAGTTGGTATAATCCATCATACATCGATTCCATATAATCATCATCTTCATGAATACGCTCTAATTCAACCTCTTCATAATCCTCAATATCATCATAATCAACTGCATATACGAATGATCCGATTGGATCATAAGATTCATCCTCATAAGTTCCATATACAACAACATCATCCCCAATAAATTCAACCACCTTTTGAAGATATTCAGTTGGTACTGACCAAGCCGTTTCTAAAACTAAATCCATACTATCATCATAAGATAAATCGTCGTCACATTCTATAGATATCCATTTAGATCCAATATTTTCTACCATCCAATCTCTATCTAATTCATCATAGTCTGAAAATTCAGTAGAATATATTTTATTGAAGTGTGATAGTAAATCCTCTGTATCTTCAAATAGATCCACAAATCTTTTGTGGGTTTCTTCATTAAGGTTACCTACCTTAACATAAGTTGTCATAATGTTTGCCATATCTTAATTACTTAATTTTGCTTTAATTGTTTCGTGTGACTTATAATCATTTAATTTAAAGTCAGTTATATTGTATAAAGGTAATGAATCATCTACTTTCTTCATAACTTTATTTATAACTATACTAGGTAAATCCAACCCTTTTCTTATAATCTGTTCTTTAGCTTGTTCAATATGATTAGAATATAGATGAACATCACCTAAATTTCCAATCAATTGATCCGGAACCATATTTACTTCTCTTGCTATTATCTCTAATAAAAGTGCATAAGAAGCTATATTAAACGGTAATCCTAAGAATGTATCCACCGAACGTTGATTCCACATTAAAGAAATAGCTCGTTTAGGTGTCGGTACATAATATGTATTATCATAATCAGGTAGATTGTTAGGATCAAAGAATCTTTCCATACCTGTTTCGTAATTATTACTAAACCAGATGTTATACCTAGTCTCTTCATCTAACTCTCTGGTATAAACTTGAAAGCCATAATGACAAGGAGGCAAAACCATGTTTTCAAGTTCTGAAACATTCCAAGCATTCACCATTAAACGTCTAGAATCTGGATTTGTTTTAAGGTCGTTGATTAAATTTGCAATTTGATCTATATCACCTTCCTTATAAAACATTCCTTGTCTAGCATCTCTATTACGCTCATCTAAATTATCAGAATTAAAAAATGCTTCTCTATCGATACCATTCCAACCACGCCATTGTCTACCATAAACAGGTCCTAATTCACCATTCTTTTCAGAAAATCCTTCTTGATTCTTAATTCTATCAACGAAAGTTTCCATTGTAGGTACATCATATCCCTTATCTTTCCAATATTCTTTGAATTTGGTGACATAATTCTTATAAGCATCACCATTCCATATATTACATCCATTATCAACTAAAAACTTAATATTAGTATCACCTTGTAAGAACCAAAGAAGTTCAGTTACAATTGTTTTGAAAGGCATTTTTTTGGTTGTTAGTAAGGGAAAACCATCCTTCATATCATGTCTGATCTGTCTACCGAATACTGAAATTGTTCCTGTACCGGTTCTATCGCCTTTTGCTTGACCATTATGTAAAATGTCTAGTAGCAAGTCTGTATATTGTTTATCTAATTTATTCATACACGTTATATAATTTGAGTATAACTTTGTTGGTAAATATAATGTATAAAAAAAGTGATATAAAATCTTATATCACTTTGTTATTATTTTGAATAATTAGGTTTTCTATGTTCTCCCTGTTCACCTTTCTTTTCAGCTTTCCTCTTTCTAGCAACCGATGCTTTCTTTTGTTTATCAGACATCTTCGCAGCTACTCTTACCTTACGACACTTAGGGTAACCGCCCTTACCATCTTCTCTTCCACAAGGTGGATGTGTTCCATCAGCATTAGTCTTAGATATATCAACCCACTTCTCTTTAAACCATTTGTCTAAACCACCGTGAGTATCACTATAAGCTTTTTTCTCTGAGATAAAATCTTCAAATAGTAGTATATGTTCCATTATTTCTTTTTCTTTTTAGCTTTTTTCCAACCACCACCTTTAGCCTTATATCTTTTTGCGGCAGCACCACAAGCATAAGCAGATGGCCATACATCATACTTCGACTTAGCCCAAGCTTTACAAGTATTCCATAATTCAGAATTTGTCGGTACGTTCTTCTCTACGATAAGAACTTCTTTGAAGTCTTCAAATATTAATAAATTTTTCATAGTGTATATATTAAAAAATTAAACCATCTTTTATACTAAATAAAAATAATATATAAATAATATAAAAAAAATATATTTTCATGGAAAAAAAGTCATTAGAAGAAATATGGAATCAAATGGAACAAAAAAGACTATTTGAGAAACAAACTGTAGAACAAAAAGAAACCGAATTATACGAACAAAGAGAAACTGCACGTAAAGAATATCTGAAGGTAATGAGAATGTATGAGGCAAGTTCTTCCTTAAACACTGTAGCAGCGGCAGCGGCAGCAGGTGCCGGCGGTACAAAAAAGAACTACTTTATAACTACTAGTAATACAGTTTGGTTATATCCAATTGTAGATACTGAATATGCCTTAGCAGGAACTACATACTCTTATACAAGAATTGGTAATAATATTATATGTCAAGATCAAGCAACACTAATTGCAATTTATTTAGAAATATATGCAAGAACTGCAGTAACTCAACCAGTTGGTAATGAAGGTTACACTTTAGGTGTAGGAACTATAGTTAGAGATTTAAAACAAGAATTAAATTTTAAAATAAATGACCAATTAATGGTAACTTGGAGATTAGTTGAACAAATTACTAGTCAAAGTGATGTAACAGTTGGTGGTAACTCTCCTGATGGTACAATTGGATATACTACTCTAATTGAAAACTGGCCAGATCCTCTTCCAGATAGTGGTTTAGATTTAGCACTTCTAATTGATTACAATTATTAAATATAAATAAGATATGAAACATTTGAAAAGATTTAATGAAAGTATAAACGAATATGATCTAAAAGATTATTGTGAGACTAACCTAGCTTATCTAATGGATGAAGGGTTAGAAGTAAAGATTGATAATGAATTCGTACATAATGAGCGATCAGATTTATTTGTTACACTATACCTATACCAATCTAATGGTCACGGAAGACCGTGGTCAGAAATCAAAGATCAGATTATACCATTCTTATATAGACTTAATAAGGTTTATGAAATAAATAGTTTAACCATCTTCTCTGATAAATTCATTGTAGTTCAAGTATCACAAGGTAATTACAGTAAAGAACTTTACCTTTCATATGATGAATTAGAAAACCTTCATGAAGAAAAGATAGTCGAAAAAATAGTATTCTTTATAAAATGAAACATTTGAAAAGATTTAACGAGGGTGTAACCCAAGAAGAACTACAAGACTTCTGTGAATCATCATTAGCTTATCTAATGGATGAAGGTTTTACCATTAAGATTTATGGTCCTGATGATCCACGTAGACCTTTACCTAAAAGACAATTCAATATATGGATGCACAAAGATAATGCGAAAGAATTCTTTAAATGGGATGATGTAAAAGATTATTATATTCCTTTCCTACAATTATTATCTAATAGATATGAAATATATCACTTCGATAGTAATCGACCAGAAATTAGATTTAGATACCGTAAAAAGACTGATTACTCGTTTGTAAATGTAAATAAAGACTTCAGTTATGGTAGAGTTATCAATGATGATGTATTTGATTCAGAAGGTTATTGGAAAGATAGTATATTCTATAAATGGACACCAGATCCAGATATAGCTGGGATAGGAGTTATCATAAAAGAAAGAACTAATCAAGTAAAATTAGATATTTAATCTAACGATTCATTCTTATAAGAACCACCTTTTCTTTTTCTCTTACAATATTGTTTCTGAGAAAATCCCTTTGGGTTTGAGCAATTGATCGTCTTTTTATACTTAACAGACCAACGTTTCTTACCACCTGCTCTTGGTTTATTATAAGCTTCATTTATGAATGATTCAAAAGTTAAGATATTTTCCATATCATATATATTATTTTTATTTTTTAATTATTTTTAGTATCTTTGTAAAAAGAAATTATATGACAGACTCAGACGCAGGTATCGCACTAATTATATGTTTTTTAGTTGTACCAATTTTATCAGACCTTTTATCTTTAATCAAACGTAAATAATGTGTGTAAAGTACCATGTAAGTAATTTTATATATAAATAAAATAAAATTATTATATTATGGAATACTGTTTATATTTTCACATAAATAAATCTAGTTCAGAGGTTTTTTATGTTGGTATTGGAAATAAAAAAAGACCTTATTCCAGAAGGTCTAGATCTCAATTTTGGAAAAATATAGTTGAAAAATATGACTATTTAGTTGAAATAATACACAATGAGTTGCCATTTGAAGAAGCCTGTGAATTAGAAAGACATTATATAAAAATGTTCGGTAGACTAGATATAGGTTCTGGTATTTTAGTCAATCTAACAGATGGTGGTGAAGGGAGTGACGGGTATAAACATAGTGAGGAAACTAAAGATAAAATTAAGAATAATTGGTCTAAGTTCAGAGGATTTGACTTACCGGATGATATGGAAAAGTATAAAAGAGATTATCAAAGGAATTATACAAGAGAGTATAGAAAAGATGAAAAGGTTAAGGAGAGGTATAGAGAACTCTACAGAATAAAGTATCAAAACATGAATAATACTGAGAAGGAAAAACTTAGAGAAACGAAAAGAAGATACAGAGAAAATTTATCAGAAGAACAAAGAGAAGAGTTAAGAATAAAAAATAAAAAATACAGAGAAAATTTATCAGAAGAACAAAGAGAAGAGTTAAGAAGAAAAAATAGAGAAAGTATGAGAGAGAGAAGATTAAAAGATAAAATTACTAAGGAAGAAAACAATACGAAGAAAGATGTTAGTCATATGTTCAAATAAAACCATAAGTGGTCGAGGATTTACCTATGGTAGATTATATCGTATAGGTTACCAATGTGACCTAACCGGTGGTGGTTATAGCTTTGTCACCAATGATAAAGGTATTATTGTAGGGGAAGCTAAGATGTTCTTCAAAACACTTCCAGATTGGAAGAAACATATAAATAAAGAAAATGTTACTAGTTTGTTGTGAAAAAGATATTCGTGGATTTACCTATGGTAGATTATATATTTTTATGGGTAACCCTGATTTGTATATAGGTCGTACCTGGGTAAAAAATGACCAAGGTTTTACAGTTGCCGAAAAGAAATCATCTTTTAAAACACTTACCGATTGGATGAAACATATAAATAAAGTAAAATGATAGTAATTAGAGATAAATCAATAAAAACCTTAACCAAATGTGACACTTTCATCGATGTAATCACCGATGAAACTGCTATCGCTTTTGAAAAACATGACGAAGATTATCCAAAATCATCCGACCAAATAAAAAATGGTTTAACCAAACAAGGTAATCAATACTACTACTTTGAACATGACATCGTAAATACTCCTAAAACGTATTCATCTAAATACTATGATAGTTGTTTTGCTTATCACGTTTATCCTATCACCGATGATATAGCCAAGCGTATTATTAAAAAAGAATATGTATCTAAATGGGAAATACTATTCAATTCATTTCTAAACCATAAAAAGATTTATAGTATGATAAAAGATTATGAACTTAGATTATCATATATCAGTTCGTATATGTTAGGTGATAAACTAGTAATTCCTTACGGTTCATCCCCTAGTGATATGAGAGAAGACGAAATGGTTTTAGAAGACTACCTTACTAAAAGTAATAAAAGATATGCTTCAATGAATGAACCACTAGATATAAACCTAAAAGTTCTAAGAGAAATGAAACTTAACGAATTACTCGATGATAACACCGAGAGTAAAAAACTAAATATAGCTTAATGAAAGAGTACATACTATGTGCCGCTATCTGGTACAAAGAAATACCACTAAAGAAAGAAATACCTCAAGCTCTACCAAAAAACTGTGATAAAGGCTTAGTAGTTCTAGGACATCGTCACGGTCAATGTATGTGGACTATGGGTTCTTTAACCGGACTAAGAAGTGTAACAAACGCTCCTGATGGAGTTGGTGAATACGAACAAGGGTTCTTAACTAATACCAATAGATTTGTTGATAGAAAAGAAGCAGGTCAAATAGCTTTTATTGCAGGTCAAACTGAAGAGTTAAAGACGACTTTATACTCAGAAGATTTATATTAGTTATACACTCTTAGCTCTATCAATACATTACTACCATCCGAGTAATTTCCGGTAGAATCAAAAGTAGAATAATTAATTAAATTAGCAAATCCTATAAATTGAAAACCACATCCTGTATGCACTGATGTTGTTGATGTATTAGGAAAAGGAACACTAATATTTGCAGTGATAAAAAATTTAGAACTATCAGATCCAAAAGGACTTCCACTTAAAGTACAAGAATATTGTCCAGTATCTACTCTTACAAAAACAATATTTTGACCAGTAGTATTTTCATATACTGTTGCTGTAGGTGATGCAGTTCCTGACTGTCTCAATAAAGCAGTATAAACTCTAGTATCATTTTGAACACCTCCATTTCCGTTGGTAACCCTTAATGTTCCACTAGCGGTTTTATATAACTCCCCGTATGATAAATTACCTGCTAATGCATCAGAACTTTGTGTAAAAGTTCTTAGTCCAGAAAGAAATATTCTATTTAAACCATTATCACCATCAGAGATAATACCGAATTTACCATCATAATGACTTATAATTCCTCTTTTACCAGAACTATCAGTGAAGGTAATTGAAGCATTTTGCTCACCGGGTGAAGCATATGGTGTAAAACGAATAGATGTATTTACATTCACATTCCTCAACGTAAGACCTTGTTCACCTCCCTCAAAGAAGTCGAAACCATTATCACCTTTGAGTAAAACAGATGCAGTTAAACCAGCTATCTCATCTTCTAACGTCATAATAGATGCAGTCAAACCCGAAACATCTAAATTTCCTAAAGAAGCCAACGAAGCAGTTAAACTTTGTAAGTAATCTTCTATATATGAGAAGTTTCCATCCATTTGTTCAACAGATAATCTACCATCATTTCCTTGTCTATATGTAATTGCCATTTGTTTAATTATTTTTATATAACTATATATTATTATAGAAATGTGATTATTAGTATTTACTCAGAAGATTTACTAATTAAAGTTTTTAACTATCTCTGTAGCCAGATCCGTTGACTTGGTTATATTTTTATGTTCTGAAGAAATCACAATCACTTTTGATATTCCTGTAGTAGATCCTTTAGCTTCTTCTTCACTTGCTTTTATCTCTTCTGGTGACTTAGCTTTACCTTCTTTGTTGCCAGCAATCAATGAGATTACTTCTACACCATTCAATGCAGGTAACATTTCACCTGATTCTGTTTCTCTACCTAATCCTTTCTTCTTTAATGTGTCTTCCATAACAAAACGTCTATTGTTGATAACATCACCTTCTTTAAAAGACTTACCATTTACTTCTTTAGGTTTAACACTATATCTTTTTTCAAAATCTATTTTATCATACTTATCCTCAATTATCCATGGATTATTATCCTTAGATTCTCTTTTAATTTGTTCTATTGATGGTGGAAATTTTAAACCTAAATATTCTATATAGTTATCTTTCACATCATTTCTTAACTTAAACGTCTTTAATTCTTCATCATTATAAAAATGTAGAATCTTTTCCTGTTCCTCAGGTGTAATATCTTCACCACCATTTCTATTTTTTATGAAAACATCCAGTGGTTGAGCCATAGCTACCCTTGGAGTATTACCTTTAACTATACCTTCTGCAAACTCTTCAGTTGAATTAGCTATACCACTATCAATAAAGAATAATCGATTATTGAATTTATCAGAACCTTTTAATGCCATAGCTAAATGCCAAGCCATAGCACCACCGATTGAAAATCCACCGACCGCACATTGTTTTATATCATTATTGGCTTCTATTTCCTTGGCTATATTCTGAGCATAGTCTCTAACATTAAACTCATTTACAAAGTCAGCACTATATACTGAGAAGTCTTTTCCTAAAGAATTTGCTAATGTTTGAAAATCATCTTTACCTTGTCCACCATCTTTACCGGAACCGGGTAATAGTATAAGTGTTTTTTTACCACCCTCTGAAAGCGGATAAAGAATACCTTTAGTTTCTTCTTTAGATTCTAAAATAAAAGACTCATATAATTTTAAATATTTCATAATCTATATATTATTTTTTTAAATAAAAATTGTATCTTTGTATTATAATATAAACTTAAATGAAAAACTTCTTACCTTATAAACAAACAATCGAACTAATACAATTAGGTTTCAACGAACCCTGTTTAGCCACCATAGACCAAACCGATTTTGTTCACATCAAAGGAACAAGAAAACAACCTCGTGGTTCTATGATGTATGACACAATCGATTGTCCACTATACCAAGAAGTTTTTGAATGGTTCCGAGACGAAAAAAATCTATTCACAGAAATCTTTATCGATGATGATAAAACTTATGGATATCTAATCAGTTACTTTGTAGAACAAGGTAGAGTAGATAAACCAATCAAACGTCAATTCAAAACATATAACGAAGCACAACTAGCTTGTATTGATGTTCTTATATCCACAATTAAAACAACAACCTTAACCGTTAAAACAATATAATATAAAAATAAAAATAGATATGAAAAACACAAGATTAGTGTCTGCATTAAAAACACAAGCTTTAGCAGACAAAGAAAAAGCTCTTATGTCTTTAGACTTACTTTTGAATCATGGTGTAGGTATAGGAGACCACACTGCAAATGATTACTTGAAAGACGCAACAGAATCATTAGAACTTTTAGCTTCTGCAGAAGACAGATTAGAAATGATTGAAAAATATTTTACAGAAAAGTAGTATTAGATTCTCCAAACAATTTAAAACAATATAATATGAACATAGCAATCATTGCCCACGATAATAAGAAAGCCGATATGGTAGCTTTCGTTATGAAACGTTTAAAATTCTTTAAACAAAAAGAAGTAAAACTATATGCAACCGGTACAACCGGGTCACATATCATACACGCAGGTGGATTAGAAGTCGAATGTTTGAAGTCTGGACCTCTAGGTGGAGACGCACAAATCGCAGCTCTTATCGTAGAAGGGAAAATTGATATGGTTCTATTCTTTATAGACCCTATGTTTTCACACCCACACTCAGTAGATATTCACATGCTTATGAGATTATGTAACGTATATGATATACCTCTAGCAACAAACTATGCTACTGCGTCTAGACTAATTGAAAGAGAAACACTATAATGACAACCGAAGAAAAAATAAAACAAAGTATGACCGCAGAAGAAAGAGTAAAACAAGAGTTTGAATCACTTAAAGGCCAGTTCGTAATCACTCAAAGCCATAAAATCGAAAGATTAGTGGCAATAGGTGAAGACGAACACGATTTGTATTGGGTAACGTATGACGGTAGAAAACTAACATGGAATACGTGTGTAGGTCGTTTAATGCCACTGAAAGGTTATTTACGTGATGAAGATTATAATGAGATAGTTCGATTAGCTCGTTTGAATGATTTCGACCAAGAAACTTCCTGGAAAGATAATGGTGAAAAATCAGAACAACATAAACTAGAAATCATACAGTCGATACATGAAAGAGATAAACTTTTATCTGACTTGTGTTGGGACTTAAACTAAAATAGGTATCTTTATGAGATTCAAAGTAGGAGATATAGTTTATAAAAGCTATATAGGTGAAGGTGATACTTTAAAATCAATAGACTCATATGTACCAATGACTATTGAAGCAATTGGTAATGGTATGAAAGGCGGATACCAATTCTATAACTGTGTTTGGTTTGAAGATAACGCTTTAAAGAAAGCCAGTTTTATTGAATGGTATCTAGAAGACCAAGAAACAAATTTTAAACGAATAAACAGAGAACAAAAATTAAAACAACTAGGAATATAAACAAATAAAATAAACATATGAAAAAACTAATCTTATTACTACTTGCTATCACAGCAACATCTTGTGATCTATTCGCACCAGATAAACCAACTGAACCTATACAAGTAACCACAAAAAACCATAGTGCCAAAAGTATTGAATACATCATCGGTGAATTACACACCACTGGTCGTAGTGTTGGTTTATATAAAGTAACCTTACAAGACGGTAAGGAAATACTTCTGTATAATGACTCCAGAGGTATAGCAATGATTCAACTTAAATAAAAAATAAATATGAAAAAACTAATCTTATTACTTGTAACAGTATTACTTTTAACTTCATGTCAATTTGCACCTTATACAGATAGACACACAAAAAAAATTCCTTTACGTCAACTTGTTAAGAGTGAGACAAAAGAAACCTATTCATCTGCATCATTCTTTTTGATTGCTGGGTCAGCTAACTCTGGTACTTATACAACCACTGATGTAAAAGCTATGGGAGCTGTCGATGGAGAATATAGATACTTACAGATGGACTTTCAGAAGATACGTATCAAACTTGATAACACCGTAAAGATACCTTATGTGATTATCAATTACCGTGATGATCACGACGAAAATATAAACAACTTATTGAAGTACGAATACAATATAGATAGTTATACAATCGTTTGTCCAGAACAATATTTACCAGAACACTTATTACCAATTCAATTATAATAACCCTTAAAACAATAATTATGAAGTACAAAATTTATTTAAACCAGTATGTAACAGCACAGGTTAGAGTTGAGTTTGAAATCGAATCAGACTTAGCATTAGAAGACCTACAAGACGAAATCTATGAAGCAACAGAAGATTGGTCTAGATTGGCTAGATTTAGTCCAGAATTAGAAGAATTTCCAGGAACTTATGTCAAAGATTCATATAAGTATGACTTAGACTATCAAGGTGACGATGGTGATGAAATCGATGTTTATGTAGAAGAAGTAGAACAAACAGAAGAAAACTAATATGAGAAAATTTTACTATGTAGTCGACATCGCTGTAGAAGATTACGGTGACGATGTTTTAGAATGTACCGGTAGCAAACTTGTTACCATATACGAAATCATTGATAATGAACCTAAACAACTTGAACTGTTAGGTTTATCATTAGAAGATGATTCTGAGCAAGAAGCTCAAGATTATTTAGATACAAACTTTGAAGATGAAATCTTTGAACTAAGACGTTTATAATGAACTGGGTTAAGTGTGTGAATCCATTAGCAATCAATCTAACGTATCAAAAGGTATATGAGGTCAAACGTTCGTGGACATCAGATTGGAGTAATCTTACCTACATCATACTAACAAATGATGCATATTTTGAATGTACATATGATATTCATACATGGTTCGAAGATGCAACCGCAGAGGTTAGACAGAATAAATTAAAAGAACTAGGTATATGAAAGTAGTATGTGTTAAAGAATGTTCGTATTCATTCAATCGTTTAGATTACTATTTCAATATAGGTGACCAATTTGAGTTAGCACTATTACAACCTGTTTATTATCAACTGAGTGGTGATAAAATAAATATTGTAATAAATTTTATTGATGGTAAAAATTATGCGGTTACTGTATTACAACAAGATTTCATATCTTTGCCAGAATGGAGAAATAAACAATTAGAAGAAATATTAGATGAATTTTAAAATAGGAGATAACGTAATCATAACCAAAAGGATATCCGAAGTCTATAATGCAAAAGGTGTTGTATATCATATTGGTAAAAACTTCTATGGAGTTAAACACAATTGTGATAAAGGTTTCTCAAATACGTGTAATATCTTTATAAACCACCAAGGTGAATTCATTGAAGCAGATATTCAACAAAATAGACAAGATAAATTAGATAAACTGGGAATATGAAAGTAATATGTGTATCAAATATTATCGTAATAAATAATTATAAACGAACCGAACCATTACTAATAATAGGTAAAGAATATACATTATCCGGACTAGTAATGCAAACCGATATAGATAATTGGGAAAACTTCTCAAATTGGGTTGAAGAAGAACAAAGATGGATACCACCTGGATATTTTGTAAAGTCAGAAGATTATAAACAAAAATGGAGACATAATCAATTAGAACAATTAGGAATATAATATGGCCATAATAAATGCAAAAGAAGAATTTGTTAGACACACTGGTACTATGACCATAAAGTGTGCTTATATCCAATTCATAGAAAATCCAGATGATAGCTGCTTCGCACTTACTACCGGATACACCGAAGATGAATATAAACAGTTTCTATCTGATATAGATAAAACTTATAATAACGGTTATGGTGGACAAGAACTAGATGGTATGATATGGTATGAAGATGGTACTTGGACAAGCAGAGGTGAATATGATGGTTCAGAGTGGTGGGAATACCACGAAGTTCCTGATATACCAGACTTTCTGAATCGTGTAGATAAGGTAAGAGAAAAGAAACTAAATGAACTTCTATGAGAGTGATATGTATTAAAGAAATAGATTCACGCAATACTAATCTTCTTGTTAGGTTAGGTGAATGGATTGACGTAACTACGAAATCTAGAAATGATTATTCAGAGGATTCTAAATCATTTCTAAAAACTAGATACTTCTTTGTTAGACAAGAAACAGAATACTCATTAGATAGAAAAGATTTTCTTACCATAGAAGAATGGAGAGATAAACAATTAGAAAAATTGATATGAAAAAAGGTGATTGGGTAGTATGTGTTCATCATAGATTTGCTAACTTTACAAAAGGTAATAAATACCAACTAATAGGTGATTCACACGGTTCTACATTAGATATTCTAAATGATAAAGGTGAACGAGGCAGACCCTCACTATATGGTTATGAAAGTGGTACAATAATTAACTACTTTATGAGTATACAAGATATAAGAGAGAAGAAATTAAATCAAATACTATGAAACTAAAATGTATTAAAAATTGGGTAGAATATACAAATGGTGATATTGAAGATTTATCCACATATCTTACCATAGGTGAAATATATTATCTAGCCAATGAACCTGCTTGTTCTGAATGGGTTTATAATATCATAGATGATAGAGGCAAACCTCATGATATGGGTAAAGATATGTTTATAGATATTATACCAATCGAAAGAGAAAAGAAACTAAACCAATTAGGAATATAGTATGAAACTGATATGTATAAATAATTCAGGAATAATAAACGGTCCTATTGAATTACTAACGATAGATAAAACCTATGAAGCTATAAAAGTTAGCCAAGATCAATATTATATCAAAGACAACTCCGGTGATGAAAGATGGTATAATGATAATAGATTCAAAGATATAGCTACTATCAGACAAGAAAAATTAAAACAAATAGGAATATGAATAGATTAAACGGTAAAGAAGTATCCGAAAAAATTCTCAACCAAATCAAAGAAAATGTTGATGAACATATAAACGAATCTAAACAAAGATTAGGTTATAAAATTGCTAAACCCAGTATAGCAATCATACTCGTTGGTAATAACCCAGCATCCGAATCTTATGTCAAAGCCAAATTAAAAGCTTGTGAATCCGCTAACATCAATTATAACCTAATTAGATTTGATGAAACTATATCCGAGTATGATTTATTACTAGAAGTTAAAAACCTAAATAAATCTCACCACGATGGATTCATAGTTCAACTACCACTACCCAATCATATCAGACCCGAACCAATTATCAATGAAATAAGTGCTTACAAAGATATTGATGGATTCCATCCACTTAACTTTGGTAAAATGGCTTTAGGTCAAAAAGCAATGAGACCAGCAACCGCTTATGGTATTCTGAAACTTCTAGAACATTACCAAATCGAAACTAAAGGAAAACATGTCGTTGTTATAGGGAAATCAAATCACGTTGGTAAACCTATCTCAATTATGTTATCTAATGATTTTAATATAGGAAGATCAACAGTAACCACGTGTGATATAAATACACCCAAGTCACTTCTAAAAGAAGAATGTTTAAAAGCAGATATTGTTATTGTAGCAGTTGGTAAACCTAATTTAGTAACTGCAGATATGATTAAAGAAGGTGCAGTTGTGATTGATGTTGGTATCAATAAATTACCCAATGGTAAATTAGTAGGTGACTGTGATTATGATGAGATTGTAAAGAAAGCTAGAATAACTCCGGTGCCGGGAGGTGTTGGACCAATGACTATATCGGGATTGATTCTAAACACCTTTGAAGCTTGGAAAATGAAAAACTTTATACATTAAAATGAACGACTACCAAAAGATTTTTGAAAAAAGAGCAAATGATTATCATTGGGCGATGCAGAAATATCCAGATGTTCGTTCTTATGAATTTGAAAGTTTAATCTCTAGTACAGACTTCTCAATTATTAAGAACGTTTTAGATATTCCATCTGGTGGTGGCTATTTAAAAAAATATCTTCCTAAGAATATTGAACTTATCTCTGCTGACTTTTCAGAAGGGTTTACAAATGAACACATACAACTTGCAAACCCTACACAATTTTCATACTCTGATAATTCATTTGACTTAGTTCTTTCTTTAAGTGGACTACATCATTTGAATGATGTTCCTAAATTTGTAAACGAATGCTTGAGAGTTTTGAAACACAATGGTTCATTTATCTTCTCTGATGTAAAAAAAGATACCGCAGTTGATTTTTTCTTAAATGAGTTTGTCAATAAATATAATTCATTAGGTCATAATGGAATTTTCTTTACAGAGAACTCATTTAATGAATTCCCATTATTACAACAAAAGATTATAAGAACACAATATAACCAGTATCCTTTCGTGTTTAAAGATAAATCTGAAATGCTTTGTTTCTTTTCTCACTTCTTTGGTTTAGATAAAGCGAATGAAGATATTATCTATGATGGGATTCGTGATATATTAGGAGTAAAGTCTACAGAAAATGGACTTGAAGTAGATTGGGGTTTGATACAATTTGAATTTAAAAAGTAAAAGAATATGAAAGTAGTGCATACACTCTCTGTAAACAGAGTAGTTTGTTTAGATAACACCAGAGGTAATACAAGATACCTTGAAGTAAATAAAGTTTATGATACCACTGAACCATTACCCGGTGAGAGAAGTCATCCACTGATAGGTGAACATTATATCATTGACTTCAATCGACATACCAAATCAGATAATGGTAAAGAAGTTTTCTTTAAATCAATATGGGTTTCGAGAAAAGATATGATAACATTACAACAATGGAGACAATTACAATTAGATAAACTAGAAATATGATAGACATAGTAATACCCGTAAAAGACTTCTATAGAAATATCCCAGGTCAAGGAAAAGTAAAGGAACTAACCAAAGGTAAACAATATGAATGTGGGATAGAAACATTAGGTAATAAAAGTTTCTTTCTTAGAACCGATTTAGGTGATATGAAAATGTATACGAAGAAAAATATGTTTATCACAAAATCAATGTCAAGAGATAACAAGTTAAAAGAATTGGGAATATGAAACTAATTGCAAGAACCGATGGGCCAAATTATAATGGTGTAATTGGTAGTGGTGCATTGACAACAGGTAAAGAATATGAGTCAATACAGATCGCTTATCCAGTAAACGGTAATTGGATATATGAAAATACTCTTAATTATAATCCTAGAAAACCATTGTTTTATATAAAGGTAATCAATGATAAAGGTAGAGAAGCAGATTACTGGAATGATTACTTCCTATCAACAGAAGAAATGAGAGATAACAAGTTAAAAGAATTGGGAATATGAAAGGTGAATACTTAGTTTGTATTGATAATAGTAATACTATCATTAAGTTTGAAAGTATAAATGCAATAAAGCTAACCATTGGTAAATCTTATAAAGTTCTAAATGTATCACAATATATGATTACAGATGGATTTTATAATACTATTAGTATTGTAGATGATAGTCTTGTTGGAAGATGTGATTATAGATTAGAAAGATTTATTACCTTACAACAATGGAGAGATAAACAATTAAGTAAGATTCTACTATAATAAATAAAACTACCTATGAAAATATCTATCGGTTGCGACCACGCAGCATACGAACTTAAAGAAAAGGTTAAACAATATTTAACCACCAAAAATATCGAAGTAAATGACTTTGGTTGTCACTCAGAAGAACGTTGTGATTATCCCGACTTCGCTCACGTAGTTGCCGAAGATGTTACCAATCAAAACTGTGACTTCGGTATCTTAATATGTGGATCAGGTAATGGTATCAGTATGACCGCTAATAAATGGTCAGGTGTTAGATCTGCAGTTTGTTGGAGTGCAGAGATAGCCAACATGGCAAGATTACATAACGATGCGAATATACTTACCCTACCAGCTAGATATATCTCAGATGAAATTGCATTTGAATGTGTGAACCAATTCATTGAGACTGGGTTTGAAGGTGGTAGACATTCAGATAGAATAGCTAAAATTACATTGAAAAAATAATATGATATTTAAACTTAAATAAATATCATAATATAAAGAATAAAAATTATGACTGAACATAAATACGGTACAATGGAACTAAGTGGAAATATAATTCCTTTAACTAAATCTGGATATCCTAATTGTAGATACTTAACTAAGGATGAAAGAGTTGTTGTAAGAGATTTTTTAACTGCTTTGAATAAAAAGAAACAAGAAGAACTTTACAAAGAATTAAAAGAAACCTTAGATAATCTTATAGATATTAAAATTAAATAAACAATATAAATAAAACAAATATGAATTTTTTAGAAAACGGATCAACATTAAACAAAGGCTATTACCAAGCCTTAAAATTAAGGTATCAGTCTCAAATGGCTGAAGCTAAAGCTAATCTAGACCTTTACTTTAGTAATGGTAACCTAGCAGCAATTGGAGAACACTCTGACCTATTAGCAGAACACGATAGATGGATAGAGGTTTATACCAATGCAAAAGATAAATTAGAAACTCTGACAGACCTTTATGAGCAGTTTTTAGTCGAAAAACTATAAATAAATTGAAAAGTGTGTAAAAAACGAACGGATTTTACACACTTTTTTAATTCATAAAGTATTCAGACTTAATATAAATAGATATACCCGCTATCTGTTTATCATCTTCTATTTCATCATTTAAGATTTGACTGAGTTTAACAGACTCATTAGTATCATTAAAAGTATCATAACAAACAAATGATATACCTCTGTTATTAGTACCCTTTGGATTATCTTGTATCGTAAAATCTTTTACTAAGTAATGAAAGAATGGTATTAAATGATTCTTTACAGAACCCCAACTAAAGTAATCTCTTATTCCACTTTGATTAAATCCATCTAAAGCAATATAAACAAAGAAAGCATCTGGTACATTACGAACAATCCTTACAATAAAACCATCATCTTTTAAGTAAGCTAGACTATTATCACATATTTCTTTTATAGCGCCCTTCTGCTGCTCGTTATTATCAAACCTTGGTTTAGCTTTTCTTTCTTCAATCATTGTCTTTAAAGCATCATAATAAGGATTACTTACCTTATCTGATAACTCAATTGCTTTATTGATATACTCTAACGCTCTGTCATTATTCAAATGATTGTTGAAATAATGAAGAGCTGAACTATAATAGTTTTTCGAATCATCCTCGGTAGAACTTTCATTAAATGGTTTTAAATATCTCATATTATATTATTTTTATTCTTGTTCAACTATTACTAATATACTCTCAATGGAACGTTCTTTCGGTAACCCTTCATTTATTAAGGATTCTAACGATACTACATACTTTGGTGCGTTATAGTTTGCATAAACTATTTGACATTCAACTACCGTATATTCATTTGATAATCTCTGTAAAAATGGTATGAAATGATTTTCAATCTCACCCCATTTAAAATTTTCATCATCAGATTCCCACTTATAAAAATGTATTATAAGTCCCTTCTTATGATGAGAATTATCAATAGGTAAACTATCCCTACGTGTTATCATTACCTGATAATCATCATCATAAAGATAAGCTAGGTTTAATTCACAAAACTCTTTTAAATCAGTTTTAATTGATTCAATAATTAAAGAACTATAACTCTTAATGTATTTCATAAAGTATATATAAAAAATAATATATAGATCTATGAGATATTTAAAACACTATGAATCTAAATCACAAATAAAATCTGAGCTTGGAGATAATAATGATTATCAAATGGTATCAGGTATTATAGACATTCTAAAGAAAGTAAAAGATAAAGAAAATAGAATGGAAATAGCAGATGATATGGTTAAACAATTCAAAAGAGAGAAGATTAAGTTTGACTATAAAAAATTTCTTGATGAATTAGAATAATGAAACACCTTAAACGATTTAACGAGGATATAACCTCTTTTAATTTTGAAGAAGAACTACAAGACTTCTGTGAAATGAATCTAGCTTATCTATTAGATGATGCAGAATTACAAGTTATAGAAAGTCCTGGTGGTTACGCAGACCTTCATTTGATTAGAATACTATTAAACGAACCTAAACGTTGGAATGAAATAAAAGATCATATGATACCATTCCTAACTAGATTAGTTAGTAAATACGAAATAAGTAATCAACCTTTTAAAGAAGCATCTTACTCTAGTTACATAACTAGTCAGGCATTTCCTGGTAAAACTATAAAATCAAAAGTGGAAGATATAAGACTTCATATATCTTTTGATGGTAATCATCGTCCAGACACTGCATCAATATCTCCATCATCTTATATGAAATGTCAAATAAAAGATTTAATAGAAGATAGAAATACATGGCCGAATGCTAGAATAAGTGATATACGTTTATATGTGAAAGGATATAAAACTGAGAAGAAATCTATTCTAACCAAAATAAAATCATTCTTTAAATAATGAGATATATTAAACCATTCAATGAAGCAGTAGGTGACACCTTCGCTCAAGACTTAAAAGATTTCTGTGAAATGAATCTAGCTTATCTAATGGATGAAGAGTTAGATATTTCTATAATGTTAGTTAGAGGTGGTTTAGGTTTAAGTTTCAAACTTACACTAGAATTAAATGAGAATCCTAGATTATGGAATGATATAAAAGATCATATGATTCCTTTCTTAACTAGATTATCTAATCAATATGAACTTAAACAATATGCTAGATCAATTGCAAAAACTCGTAAAAAAGATGTCAAAATAGAAGTAACACGTGACTTAGAAGCTGCTAGAAACAGATTTCCTCATCGTAAAACAGAATTATACTACCAAGTAAATAAACTAATCAATGATGATATAAAATCAGGTCTTTATTATGATATGTCTACTTATTATAATACGACAGATAATGATGATGTTTTAGAATCTTATATAACAGAATTTGAATTTATAATTGATGGATATAAACAACCAAAGAAAGATGTTGTAACCAAAATAAAATCATTCTTCAAATAGTATGAAACATATTAAACCATTCTTTGAAGCCAAAGATAACTGGTCCAAAATAAAAGCCGGTGATGTATTAGACTTTGCTAATAACTCTCATCTAGTTTATCTATTAGACGAAGGATATATAATAGATGTTAGAAAACCATCAGGTGGTACTCACGATGATAACGACCTGCTAAGTGATAGATCTTATATTAGAATTATCAATTTAGAAGGTACGACTGGATCAATCGCAAAATCTTGGACTGAAATCAAAGATTACTTCATACCATTCCTAACAAGATTTGTAAATCATTTTGGTTTATCCAATGAGATTGAAATTGAAATGGGTTTGATTTTAAAACCAGATAATAGAAGACCTTTACCACCTGTTGTACAACCTAGAACATTTAAACTAGATGATGTATTAAATGATAAAACTACTATGTTAAAAATAGGGAAAACTAATGCGATAGAAGTAAATTGGATTAAAATAAGAAAATAATATGAAATACATTAAACCATTTAACGAATCAGCACAGACTGGTGATAAAATCAATTGGAACACTTGGAATAACCAATTAAAACATGATTGTGTTGACTTTACAGACGATGAATTAGAGTTCTTGCAAAAGTTCAAGCAGCATTGTGCCAAACATAACTATGAGGTAACTATAGGAGATTCACGTATAATTATTATGCCTATTAAGTATAATGATACTATGGAACCTAAGAGTGAGATATGGAAGCATGAAGGTTTCTTTGTAATTCAAAGATCTAGAATGTGGAGAAGGTATGGTAATTCATATGAAGAAGGTAGTAGAGAAGCTTTTAGATGTGATGAGCAAAAGATTTATGATATAATAGGGAAATACGACTTATTTTAATAAATGAGTAAAATCCGTACGTATTTTTGCTTATATCTTATCTACTTTCTATTTCTCATCAACTATTCGTATAAAAATACGTCTAATTAAAGTTTCTGAAGGCAATATCGTACCAATATCATTATTGATCAATGATTCAACTCGGGTTTCGGTATTTATCCCAGTTCCTTGAAAAGAAATCATAATCCTATCAATAATCACATATTTATTAGATAACCTTTGTAAAAATGGTATGAAATGATCTTTAATCTCATCCCAAGTAAATCCTGATTCTCTTTTAAGATCAAATGATACATTACCTGTTGTACCAAACCTAGAATCAATATCTACAATAAAATCTTCATCCATCAAATAAACCAAGTTTATCTCACAGAACTCTTTTAACTCATCAACCTCATCAAGGGTTAAACTTTCATTGAATCTTTTCAAATGTTTCATATCTTACTAATTACTTTTACACTTATACCCCAAAGTGAATATGAAGAAGGTAATTCATCATTGATAACCTGTTCTACTGGGACACACTCTACTGGTCCTTGAAAATAAACTTCAGAATCATGACCATGACCATAATGACCTAACTTATATCTTCTTGATAATAATTGAAGAAACGGTATATAATAATCCTTTACATCATTCCAAAAGAAATTATCATTTGGTAAACCAAAAAGCACATGAAAACCAACATTCCATTCACGTTGTATATAAACGTAATATCCATCATCTAATAAATAAGCCAGTGAACTTTCACAGAAATCTTTTAATTCTTCAACTTCATCATCAGTTAAACTTTCATTATATCTTTTTAAATGTTTCATATCTTATCTACTATATTTAAACTAAATTGAGTTATTAAAAAATCATCATCTAAATTTTCTAACTCTTGTAATGTAAAATCTTTTATACTTGGGTATAAAATTGGGCGATTCGGTAATTTTACTCTAAACTTCTTTTCCGACGAATAATTTAATATACCAGTAAAACTTAACATATCATAATTTCTACTGATTAAATCAGCAAATCTAATTATTTGATCTTTAACATCACCCCATTTAAAAACTTCATAATTAGAAAAATCGTTTGAATGGTGTTGAAATGGTATGTTCAGATCAATAGGCTTTCTAATTGAAACTAACCAAGTTTCGGAATTTGGATTTTTTTCATTATAAATTCTAGTCCAATAAGTATTGAAACCGTCATCCATTAGATAAGCTAGAATCACCTCACAATAATCTTTTAACCCATCTTCACCATCTAAACCTTCATTGAATCTTTTCAAATGTTTCATATCTTATCAACTATTTTTAAATTTATTCCCCATAAACGACTACCAACTTCTGAACCAACTCTATCATTTATTACTTTATCTAATGATAAATATCTAAATCCCATCTCATCATTAAAACAAACGTAACCAGTATCACCTAAATAAGATTGTAATTCATATCTTCTTTGTAACATCTGTAGAAATGGTATGTAATAATCCTTTACATCATTCCAATGGAATCTTCCATAATCCAATGCACTCGAAGGAGTTTTATATTTAGGTAAACCCAAACTTACAATTACATGATTTTTACCTGGATACTTTACTTTATCTCTTATAGATAAACTAACTTGATACCCATCATCTAATAGATAAGCCAATGAAGTCTCACAGAAGTCTTTTAACTCATCAACCTCAACTGATTGTAAACTCTCATTAAATTTTTTTAAATGTTTCATATAATGTATATATTATAAAATAAAATTACTTATCTTTGTCACATCAAATAACGACATATATGACAACTATAACAGAACTACAAGAATATCTATGGAGTTAGAAGAATTACTTAAACTAATTGGTGGTAAACAATCAACAATGATAATACCTGGTATTGACTCAGTAAATGGAGTTTGTGAATCTTGGAGTTTAGAAGATATAAAAGGTGATGGTGTTTCATATAACCTATTCAAAAAAATTATGTGGAGAGGCCATAAACACAGTAATGATGAATACTTCTGGGATGTATCTAAAATAATTGTAATAGATGATGAAATGGAGTTCGATAACTTTACTGCGGATGAAAATAAACTATATGATTGGTTACAAGAAGAGTTCAAATCATTTGTAAGAGACGAAAAACTAAATCAAATACTATGACAATAGAATTGACTAATATGAATATAGGTGATATAGTAAAGATTAAATACTTACCTGGTTCAAGAGATATTATAAAGTTTATACGTAGTGATACAAGCACTTTTATCTATCTTGAGAACAATTCATATCCATTCTTTGTATCTGAATTAGAAACACACGAAGACCAAATAAAACTTAATAATCGATTAGATAAAATAAAACAAATAGGAATATAGTCAGGTTGAGAATGGTAACTCGATTCGCGGTGACCACTGAGGAATTGTTGTAGGTTCGATTCCTGTCCTGACTACAATAAATAAACCAATAATGAAAGAAGTTCTGTGTGTAAGAGGTTCAAAGTTTCTGATAAAAGGAGAATGGTATAAAGTAATACTTTCCTCCGACCAATCATTCCAATTAGAAAACCATACTGATATACCTTGGAACTCTTCTCGGTATCACAAAGTAAACTTTGCTACCGTACAAGAATTAAGAGAATATAAATTAAACCAAATACTATGACAATAGACGCAATCATAACAATGATGGTACTTCCATATACTATCAATATAGAAACGAAAGATCAAGAACTGGAAAGACTTCATCAAAATATAAGTCTTTCAACAGAACCTATTATATCACTCGAAACTCTTAAACAAACATTTGATATAGATAAGTATAAAGTTTATTCTCATCCGGTATGGCAAGAACCAGTATTAAAACCTGGTGTTGATAATTCTACATTATCATTATCAGTAGATGTTAAAGAAGCTTTAAGAAGAATAAAAGATAGAGCAATGATTAAAGAAGGTAAACAATACGTCGAACTAACCAAAGAAGATATAAAGTCTTTATTCTCTATTGAATTATATAGAGATAATCAACTTAATAAAATAGGAATATGAACTTAAAAATAAAAGATAAGGTTATACTAACCTGTGATGAAACAGATTTTGAAAACCAAGAACCTAGAAGAGATAATAATAACATTGATACATTCTTTGTAGAAGAGAATAAATATGAATGGGTTCCAGAAAATATACTTATCAGAGTATCAAATAATATGACCCTACAAGAAAAAATCGATTTAGTCAAGCACCGAGAATTGGCTATAACAAATAAATTTAGTATTATGAAAACAGAGGTAAAATATATTTTAGAACTTATTAGAGATAAGACAATTTCAATTGATAATGGCACGGATAGAATATTGAATTTATTTAGTGTTAGTGTTAACGAAGTAGACTATAGTATTACATCACAAGATTTTAAAAGCTGGTTGCAGTCAATAGATGATGATGAAACTGAATTAGAAGATTTACACCAAGAATACCTAGCAGAGGTAAAAGCTAATAAACATTAAAAATGAGTAAAATAGAATTATACCTAGTTAAATCAAGCTCAGGTTCCTATGATGATTATAGAGAATCTAATGAAACTATTATCTATGCTACCTTAGAAGCCGCTGAGAAAAGAAAACAAGAAATTATTGATTATCATAAAGAAAAGCCATTCCCATTCGATTGGTGTACCGAACAGGAGTTTGATGAACTTAGATGTGAAGATGGTAAAGTAACTGATGAACAATGGACAATCTATGACCAATGGGATTCAGATAACTATAATGCTAGAGAGTTTGGATCAGCGTGGGTACAACCAGTTGAGTTAGATAAACAAAGCTGGAGAGAAAGAAAACTAGAAAGCTTACTATAATAGGTTAGAAATAAAAAAATCCGTAAATTTGTAATATGAAACTAATCAAAGAAATCAAATCAAAGGCCGGTGATGTCCACTTCAAACGTTGGGAAATCCTTAAAACACGTTGGGGTTCTATCTGGTTACACGCTATTCATAAAGCCGATACCGATAAACATCTTCATAACCACCCTTGGGACTTTAAATCAATCGTTTTAAAAGGTTCTTATAAAGAACTGACACAAACAGGTGTTTATCTTCAAACACCTGGTCATATAAATGTAAGAAACGGTGAAGACTATCATAAGATACTAGAACTGCTAAGTCCAGTTGTTTATACACTTTTCTTCGTGACAAAACCAAAGAGACAGTGGGGTTATAGAGTTAGAGGTGAGTTTATAGACCATGAAACATATAGAGAATTAAAAAATAAAGGAGAGTTATGATGTACAAACTAAAAGACGGTGACATAATAAAAATACTACCAATCATTAAAAAAGATGGTTCATTCTCACCAGTAGAAGAACTAAGAGGTTTTTATATTGGTGGTAAAACAATCTATGATACACCTCAGAACCATCTAAAAATTGCATTAAAAACTAAAGCTCATCAAGAAGGAGCTTACCAATCTGCGACAGATTCACAAAACACAAAGATAGCTCTTTGTATCTATCATGAAGGTGAAATAAAATTTACTGCAGTTGGTAAAACAATCAAAGATAAACTAATAAATTCTTACCAGTTTGATCCAAGAAATAACGATCATCTTAAAATAAATATTAAATTGGTAGGTTCATATATCGGTCATTTACCATCATTCGATAACTGTGAAGTTATTCAACAACAATGGGATAAACCAAATATAGATATTGATAGTCAAACAGCTTGGCTTGATTGGATAAAATTAAATCAACCATTCTTTCTAGAAGATTATGTTGAAAGAAGAAGTGTTTTCAATAATATAGATCATCTTAAAGAACAAGGTCTTACTGATTATATCTATCAGATAATTGCTGATAGTAGAGAAAAAAAGATAAATGAAGTGATGTCTTCTTGTGAGGATGAAATATAATGATTATCTTTGTAATATGACAAAACAACCTTGTAGATACTCAGGTCATAATAGTGACGAAAGAAGAGCTGCCATCGAAAGACCTGATGGTAAACAATATTGGGTAAACTTTCCAGATGATGAACCAAATGATAAAAATCTACTAACTTGGATTAAACCAATAGTAGACTCATTGACTATATCATATTGGAGAGATATAGCGTTAGATAAGACACTAAATATAAAAAGAGAACAATGTGTATGGGTGGATGGATTATGGTTCTCGTATGACTATAAGGATGGTTTAGTAGAAGTATATGATATAAAAAGTAGACAACATACTTTTGGGTCTATCTATAAATCAGTAATGAAACTATTCACAATCTCAGAAGAAACTAAACAAAAGATAAAAGATAATATCGAAGATGAGGTGACTGACGTTACGTTCATTGATTATAAAGAAGATTCGAAATACATTAAATTAAAAATATAATATGAACGCAAAACTACCGGTTACTGATTTAGCAATGCAAGATGCAATCTTATATACAAATCTAATTCTACTATTACTATTAGCCTTCTTAGGTTCATTTATAGTTTATGCTGCTTACAGAACATTACAAACTGAAAAGAAAAGAAAAGAATATACACCTACTATGAAGCAAGGTGATAATGTTTATTTTCCTGTTGCATCTGGTAGTATAAATGGTGAAATTCTTGAAGTTACAGAAGATAAAGTTAAGATGGTTATTGAAGTTTCTAAATCAAGAGTTTATCCTAAAATATAATGATACTAATCTTGACTTCAGTAATACTGGGAGTAATAGGTATGTTTTGGCTTGCTTCATTCTTAACTTACTATCCAAGGTATAAGTATTATAAAGAAACCTATTTGGTTATAAAGAATAAAGATTATATATTGAGTAGTAATGATGAATCATTCATTACATTCTCTAAAGATAAACCTAGTGGTGCTAGGTTTGGTTTTAATCAGTGGCAGTTTGATACCGAAACTATCTTATACTTTAAAACTGATGAAACTATTAAACTAACCAGTGGTTACATACATAAAGATTTCATACCATTTTTTGATCCTTATACACAATACTGGCATTGGAAGATTAAAAAAGAAATGTTATTACATACTAGATCAATTGCAGAAATAAGACAAGATAAACTAAAACAATTAAATATAAAATGAAACTAAGAGAATATATCGAACAATTACAAAAGTTCGCCGAAATGAACCCCGAAACATTAGACATGGATGTTATCTACTCACGTGATGATGAAGGTAATGGGTTCCAAGAAGTTCATTATGCACCTAGTAAAGGAACGTATGAAGATTATGAATTTGATGAAAGTGATGATAATGTAAATGCAGTTTGTATAAACTAAAAATTAAAAGATATGAAATTAAATAAAAGACTAAAAAAATTAGCTTTAAAGATTGATAACTTAGAATCTGAGGTTAAATCAATCAAGAAAATAGTAAAGAATCCAAGTAATCAACCAGTGATTGTAAATATACAATCGAGTATTATATCACCTAGAAGAAAATGTCGTCTTAGAAACTTCTATTGTGCTCCTGATAAGGCGGTGGATGGTAGATCAACAGTCAATGCTTTAGTAAAAACATTTGGTATAAATCAAAATGGTATAATGACATTTAAAACAGATTATATATCCACTAGATTTGCTACTCAGTATAATGGTAAAGAATTATCATTATCAGTAGCTGCGGACCACATAATCTTACACATCAATAAAATGAAAGTTAGAGCTTGGTCTATTAGTAGAGTACTGCGAAAACTAAATGATAAGAATACAGATTTTTGTATTGGTAAATGTCAGTTAAAACAAATGATTGAGAACGGTGATATTAAGTTAAAGTTTAATGTATCTACCATTAAAGATCACGGTACATACTGGAAAATCAATCCTGACTATGATAATCAATAATGTAAAAGAATTACAAGACCTACTACTCTCTAAACCTGGTTACTTCGATAGTATCTTAGATAAGTTTAGTATCAAGCCAGATGATATTAAACCAGATAACTCTACGTGGTACTCTGTAGGTATGGGTGATCTAGACTGTGTAGAAATGATTATGGACTTTGAAAAGGATTTAGATATACAAATCCCAGATGAACTTTTGAACACCATCGAGAATTGGAACTTCTATGAGTTCTATAAAGCAGTATCTATAGCAAAAGTCAGACAGGATAAGTTAAACCAATTGGGTATATGAATAAAATAGTTTATACTGGACCAACCTGTTACTTTGGTCAATGGCATTTCACCAGAGGTAAGCAATATGATATGTATCAACATGAAAGAAGTGTGTATTATATTATATCAGATAATGATTACAAGTATTATATAAACAAATTAGACAACCGACGAATGGCTGAGAAACCTTTTTGTGACTTACAACAATGGAGAGATAATCAACTAGAAAAAATCTTATGATTCATCTTCAACTATTATTCTAATATGCAACATAACAGTATCTTCAAATTGTCCTTCTGGTAGTTCATTATCTATTAGTGATTGTACTGATGTATGTGCTTGGTAATAATTTAGAGGGAAAGTAATACCATCTAGTGGTTCTTCATATCTAATAAGACATTTGATTACTTTATAACTATTTGATAACCTTTGTAAAAATGGTATGAAATGATCCATAATCTGAGACCAAGTAAAACCTTCACCTTTTGGTCCATCACCTAACTGGAAAGTAATTCTATGTCCAGACTCATAATTATCACTGGTACTGGGAAGATAACTACTAGGAGTCAAACTTATAGTAAAATCATCATCCAAAAGATAAGCTAGGTTCATCTCACAGAAATCTTTTAATTCTTCTCTAGAAGATTCTTCTGTTGACTCTTTAATTAAACTATTAAAATTCTTTAGACACTCTCGTTTAGCGAGTAAAGCACTAAATGTTTTTATATATCTCATAATGTATATATAAAAAATTATCTTTAAAAAATTTGTTTATTCAAATATAATCCGTATATTTGTATCACTGAATTGGTAACCAATCCAACTGGGGTCGAACTGTAATGAGTGGAAGAGTAGACTCCAACCTATTTTTATATTTTTTTAATATTTATATTAAATATATAGTATATAAAAAAAATATGATTATGAAATACTTAAAATTATTTGAAAACTTCTCTGAAGAAGAAAAACCTAAATCTATTACGATAGAACTGACTGATGAGTTCAAAGAGGACATGAAGAAATCTAGTGAAACTACTAGTGGAAATAAGGGATATGCTAGTGGATTTACACTACCTGAATTGTGGAATAATGGAGATAGATATAATCTGGTTAAAGTTGGTACAATACCATATGATATTAAAAGAGATTTACAATTTGACTTTTGGGCATCTTATAGACCAAAAGCGAATGAAATATATGTTAATCAATCTAACTCTACATCTAAAGACCTTGAAGAAAACTCTTTATTAAAAGGTGATAGTATACCAAGCACTGCTGGAGTAGTTTCAAAACTAGAACCAGGTTACTATTGTAAGTTTGAAAACGGATTTAAAGTTGGAGAAGTAGACCATAGAGGTTACTTCAAAATAGTAGCAGTTAAATAAAAAAACCCCACTATTAAGTGGGTTTTTTAATAAGTTTATTGGTTGAAAATTCCCCAGTTGAATATTTTGGCTCCTTTGACATCTGCTGGATAGATTTTTTCTTTAGTTCATCATCTTTCTTTATAGATCCAATACAATCTATATCTACAACACATATCTCAAGAGAACTTTGTTTATATTTTTTTCCTATAACTTCCCAACTATCTGGTTTATATTTAACATTTCCTTGTTCATCAAGTTCTGGTTCTAATTTGTCTTCACCATATGGTCTTTCACTATATACACCAGAAAGACCCAAACTTTTAACCAAATTCATTGAATCTTGATCCATTTCGGATATCATTTTGAAGTCAAAATAGTCTGCTCTCAAAAACTTACTTCCTGGTTTGATATTTATAGAATAAACAAATATACTATCAATATCTTCAGAAGCCCTTGCCATATAGTGTATGGTGTCCCAATCCGTTTTTTCATCTTCGTCATAAGTACTCAGATAAAATCCCCATTTATTCTTTATATTTGCATCACCTTTTGATTTATCTTCTAAAGTTTCTGCTCTATCAGAAGACATTGGATTCATTGAGTTTTTTATAGAACCTTTGTTAAGATTAGGATTTAAAGAAACATGAGTAAAAAAACTAACATTGTTTTCTTTGATTATATCTTCAATAGAAATAAACATTTTTGACCAATGTTCTTTAAGATAAAAAGATTTTTTCTCTATCCACAATTTGTTTCTCTCTTCATCTGTTTTATTATCAATATCTTTAATTTTAAGAAAGTTTTCTCTAGCAAAATCATCTATCTTAGAATTTTTAAAAAAATCTACGAATTTATCATTTTCACTCAGAAGTCCTTTCCAAGGAAGTTGATTTCTTACATCAGTTGGAGATTGATTAAATATATTATTTTTATCAATAGAAAAACTTTCAAATGTCTTAATATAAATCATATCTTTTTTATTTTTTAGTATATATTAAATAAAAAATACTTATCTTTGTACTCAGGATGACGGGCTGATAAGATCAGAAGAGTAGACTCCAACCTATTTTTATATTTTTTATTTAATATATAGTTTATAAAAAATATAAATATAAATCATGGGTATTACATATAGACAAGGTAACGATGGAAGATTGACAGTTCAACAAATGGACGATAACTTTCACTATTTAGAAGATCAGTTAGCTGGTTTAACATATTCAAACTCTGGAACTTCTGGTACATCTGGAACATCTGGTACTGACGGAACTTCTGGAACATCTGGTACTGACGGAACTTCTGGAACATCTGGTACTGACGGAACATCTGGTACTGACGGAACATCTGGTACTGACGGAACTTCTGGAACATCTGGTGCTGACGGAACTTCTGGAACATCTGGTGCTGACGGATCTCCTGGTGCAACTGGAAGTGTTTTACTACCTTATAAAGTGTACACTGCTTTATTAACACAGAGTGGTACTGCATCACCTACTGCAATTGTATTAGAAAATACTTTAGGATATACAATTGATTGGACAAGATACAGTGACGGGGTTTATAATTTTAGTTTTCCTCTTGGTACTGTAAATGATAAAATTTATCGTAATATTACTAAACCATTTAATTATAGCAATCAAATAGATGCTACAATAAGTACTGGACAATCTGGACCTATTTTTCTAACTTATATTTATACATATTATATTGGAGCTCTGACTGATAGTATGTTAAATAGAACACCAGTAGAAATCAGAGTTTACAACTAAAAAAAATAAATACAAACCAATGGGAATTACATACAGACAAGGTAACGATGGAAGATTATCAGTTCAACAAATGGACGATAACTTTCACTATTTAGAAGATCAGTTAGCTGGTTTAACATATTCAAACTCTGGAACTTCTGGTACATCCGGAACTTCTGGTATAACCGGTGCCACAGGAACTTCTGGTATAACCGGTGCTACAGGACCAACTGGTCCTCAAGGTGCTACTGGTCCTGCAGGTTTTGGTACAACCGGTGCAATTAGTTTTCCATTCTTACCAGGAAATGCAAGAACCGGAAGCGGAGATAACCTACAATTTGAAAAAGGAAGTGTATACCAAAAAATCATATCAACTCAAGATGGAACAGGATCTGCTCCTACCGTTGAAAGATTAGTCATATCTGGTGGTGATAGTTATAAAAATGGACTTACCTACAGTGGCGAAGGTGGAGACATTTACCTATGGGCAGGTAAAGGACAAGATGGTGGAGATATAAAAGTTGATGCAGGAGAAGGTATCTCATCAGGAGGTACTGTTAAAGTAAGAGGTGGATACACAAATACAGGTGTTGGTGGATTTGTTGAAATTACCGCAGGAGATAGTAGTAATGGTGCTGGTGGTGACGTAATTATTAACGCAGGAATTGGTAATGCAATTGGTAATGTTGGTGGTAATGTAGAAATTAACTCTGGTTACGGAAATAATACTGGTGGTAATATCTCTTTAACTACTGGACAAGGAGGCATTGCGGGAGGAGACGTAATCATAACAACTGCAGGTAATGAAAGAATGAGAATTACTCATGATGGGTGGATAGGTATAGGAACACAAACACCAACAGTAGATTTAGATGTAGTGGGAGATGTAAATATTACTGGTGATTTCATTAGTCCTCTAAATTTTATACAGGGTAGTCAAATAGAATCAATAGCTAATAGTTCAAGTGATGGTCTTAGTGCAAGTACAATAACATTAAAACCAGATTCCTCTTTAGATACTGATCAATACATTGTAATAGAACCTACTGGAGGAGTTCCTAATCATATACATATTCGTGCAGGTGGTGATATTGATAATAGTTCAGTTGATCTTATTATCGGTGGTGAAGATAATAATTTAAAGATTAGTGATGTTACTAAATCGGTTGAAATTAAATCTAAGAATTCATATATTCAAGATTCGGCAAGTTTTCCTAGCGGATCTACTTATGATTCTGCTACATGGTCTGAAAATCTGATAACTATTACTAATCCAATTGGTGATCTGCAAGATTTCATAAATGGGTATGTAATGGCAACAGATATATTTACAGTGTTTTACGATAATGATCCGAATTTATCTTCTCTAAATATTACTAATAAGGACTATACAAATTGGCCAACTATCATCTTAACAGTAGACCAGTATCAACAAATTCCACTTCCAGCTCCTTTGAATTTAACAGAAATGTACTTGCAGATAAATCGAGATCAGGGTGCAAGAGTGGTCGCGGATAATGGAACTGTTACTATACAGGCTGGTGATATTGAAGCACCTAAAAACTGGATATTTGGTATGACTGGAGGTAATGGAATTATAACATTCCCCAATGGATCTTTTCAGACTACTGCTTACGCACCAAAATATAAAGTATTTACAGCTTTATTGTCTCAGAGTGGTACTAGTAGTGTACAAAGTATCTCAACAGGTGATTTAACTGTAGGAGTAACTTATTTTATAGACGATGCTACACAAGTTGATTTTACAAACGTAGGTGCACCAAATAATAATGCCACAACTTATTTTATAGCTTCAGGCACCACTCCAAATAGTTGGGGTGATGGTGGTATATTGTTATATAATCTAGGTGCTCCAATAGTAACTGTGTTGGAGAACACTATTGGGAATATATGGTTTAC